>Ga0315277_10003724_pt1 | contig 20619 bp, 15 predicted proteins | sample YL17G05_15_MG_FD_203695 | JGI IMG/M metagenome (GOLD analysis project Ga0315277, IMG submission 203695) | Sediment microbial communities from Yellowstone Lake, YNP, Wyoming, USA - YL17G05_15 | ecosystem: Environmental > Aquatic > Freshwater > Lake > Sediment | place: USA: Wyoming | collected... | reverse complement strand
CCAGTGCAAAATCACCCCCGTCCACTGCCGCGAGCCTGGATTAGCCGCAAATCAAAAGAAAGTGGCGACTTGCCGGTGTTGCCCCCTCCCCACTGTCTGAACTGCAGCAAGTAGAAAGGCATGATTGATTTTATTTGACCGCTGAGTGTACAGAGAATCTTGCGCGGCTTCTGTGATGCGCTCAATGAGATGGTTTGAGCACGACGTCGCTGCGCCTGGCCGCCGGGGTGACTTTGAGCGCGATCAGCCTGCCTTCCCTCACCTCTCCTTCCAGCACGGTGCGCGCCGGCGCGTGAAGCCGGAACTTCGCGTTCCAGTTCTTCGGCCAAGCGGGGAGGAGATAGATCTTCTGATCGACGGTCTGCAGCAACATGTGCTGCAGCGTGAGCATGATGGCGCTGCCGTGATCCTGATCGGGAAGCCAGTCGTAATTCGGCCCCCACATCGCGGGAAAACGGTGATTGGGATGGGAATTGCGGGCCTTGGCCATAAGCTGGCGCGCAGCTTCTTCCGTCATTCCCAGCAGCGCGGCGCAATGCGCGTCGTAAGACCATCCGACCGTGGACTTTTCCTGGCGCCGCAAAAACGTTTCCAGGCCCGTCTCGAGACCGGGACGCCCGACGCCGAATATGCGAAAAGGCCAGACGGCGTACAGCTCGGGATTTTCGACGTTGGACCTCTTGGGATCAAACTTTTCGGCAGGCAAAATGCGCATTTTGCCATTATCGCTGATCAGGGGAACCGGGGGGATAGAACCTTTTAATCCGCGCCAGAAATCTCGTTCCCCGGCGGGCGCATCCCCGGCCAGCGCGAGCAGGCGATCGATGACAAAATTCAGACCGGCAACATTCGGGGTATCGTTGACCACACCGTACCAGTAGGTTTCGACCGACTGAGTCGGCTCGATCACCATCATGCCATGGGAATCGCGCTTGAATCGTGTGTCAAAGTAACGCAGCACACCGTGTGCCATCGGCATCAGTTCGTCACGCAGGAAACGCGGGTCGCGCGTATGGTCGTAATAATCGAGCATGAGGGCGCACAGCTCCAGACCTTGCTGCCAGATGTTTCTGATATAGAGGTTGAGCAATTCGTTCGGCTGGTGCCCGGCACGCTCCCAGCCGTAGTCGCGATTGGAAGGCGTGCCGAAGATGGTCATGGTTTCGGGGAAATAGACTCCTTCCGCGCCGAAGTATGATCCCGTGCGCGCGCGGGCGAGCGGCGCCGCATCGCGGTACATGCGAAGCAGCGGCGCGAGCTGATCGAAATCGCCGCGGGCGACCATCGGGAAGTAAGGCAGCCGGGTGTTCTGCCACCAGAAGCAATCGCCCCACTTGCGCCAATCGGCGTTCATCTTGGGACCGCCCGTGAACTCGGGATCCACGGTAAAAATGGAGCCGTTGAATTTGATCGGATAATTGCCGCGCGCGGCGCAGGCGGTCATCCAGCGCTGCAGCACATAGGCTTGCGTGACCGGGGAAATGTTTGCGTCGCCCCCAACCGGGATCGGGTCTCCTTCCACAAAGATCCAACTGCGATCCCAGAAATCGCTCCACCATGCTGCAGTGGAAGTGGCAGCGGTCCTCGGGTCACGCGATTGGGCCGCAATCGAATCGAGTTCCCTATCCCATGCGCCCGGCGCCGCAGACTGGCCGCAGTGCGTCGCGATCTGGATATCGAAGCTGCGCACCGGGTTTCCCGACCGGAGTGCCTGGCTGTCCTGTTTCAGGAAACCGGCGGCCTGCATGCGCCCGCCGAAAGTGCGGTTCAGCAAAGGGTCCCTCACCCGGTCTGAGAACCGCCCGAGTCCCTGATGCTTGAGCGTGAACGGAACAATGGAGTACGCATTGCGGTGATACCAGCGGACATTGTTGGCAGGCGAGTCGGGCGCCACATCGGCAGACTCCCACACTTCGACGCCGGCAGGCGGGTTTTGCATCGTCCAGCTCGATAGCAGCTCGTCGCCTGTGAGAATCTTTCTTTGCGTGCGCCAGATTTCCAGGGCAGCCGTGACTTTGCGCGGTTGCTCGGACTGGCCCACGATGTGGATCACGGGCGCACGCGCGTCCACGAAAATGCGCAGGCGGACTTCGCTCCCTTTTTCACCCGCGGTGATTTCGATGCACCCTTGCCGCAGGCGGAGTTCCTGCCGGAACGGCGCCCCTTTCTCAAAGGGATTGGGCGACAGTCCGATCCGCACACGCCCGAGTTTCAGCAGGCGGCAGACTTCGCTCCAGGCATCCGTGCGCGCGATGTAAAACAGGAGGTCGCCGCCCTCTTCCACCCACACATTCAAACCCACCTCGCCATTGCCGATGGGCATCGATCCGGCGGCGTTCCTGGACGGCGTGGTCCAGACAACGTTGTAGCGATCCAGGTCCGCGGGCACGCCCGCATGGACAACCTGCGGCAGCACCGTACCCATGAAAGCAGCACCAACCCAGGCAAAGCTCGTAATCACAGCAAGCAGTCGGTTCATGGCGTTTTCTCCGAACCCATTCTTGCACCACTCCTCCCAAATCTTGAACCACGAAATACGCGAACCCTACGAAATTGCGGCAGCAAGAAGAAGGAGCCGCATCCAATCACCCGCATGGATCTTTCGTGTATTTCGTGTGTTTCGTGGTGCGCAAACGGGGTATATTCGCCATATATCGTTGAACGGAGCACGAAAAATGGCTTTCCTATTGGGTATTGATGTATCGACCACGGCAACCAAGGCGCTGTTGATCGACGAGTCCGGAGTTGTAGTCGAGACCGCCTCCACATCCTACTCGTTTGAAACCCCCCGGCCCGGTTGGACCGAGCAACATCCTGACCTGTTCTGGCAAGGATCCATCCAGAGCATTCGCGCAGTGCTGGAAAAATCCGGCGTGGCGGGCACGGAGATATTGGCTGTCGGCCTGACGGGGCAGATGCATGGCATGGTTTTGCTGGATGCCGGCGGTGAAGTCCTACGCCCCTGCATCTTGTGGAACGACCAGCGCACCGCCGCGCAATGCCGGGAAATCACGGAGAGAGTCGGGGCTGCCCGGGTTCTGGAGATTACCGGAAATCCGGTATTAACCGGCTTCACGGCGCCCAAGATCCTCTGGACGAGTGAGCATGAGCCGGAATCCTACCGGAGAGTTGCCCACATTCTGCTGCCGAAAGACTACGTGCGTTATCGATTGAGCCGCGAGTTTTTCTCCGATGTAGCGGATGCGTCCGGCACATCGCTGCTGAATGTGGCCAGGAGGGAGTGGTCCGAAGAAATGCTGGCCGCTCTCGGAATCCCGCGTTCGTGGCTGCCTGAAGTTACCGAGTCCCAGGTCGCCAGCAGCCGGATCAGTCGCGAAGCGGCGCTCGCGACCGGCTTGGCCGAAGGGACGCCGATCGTCGGCGGCGCCGGCGATCAGGCGGCAGGTGCGGTCGGGAACGGTACGGTGCGCGAAGGCGTAGTATCCGTGACGCTCGGCACCTCCGGGGTAGTGTTTGCTTCCTCGGAAAAATATCGCGTGGAGCGGGAGGGGCGCCTGCATGCATTCTGTCACGCGGTGCCCGCGACATGGCACCTGATGGGGGTGACCCTTTCCGCGGCGGGAAGCCTGCAATGGCATCGTGACTCACTTGCTCCGGAGATGGATTTCCCCGCACTGGTTGACGAAGCGGCAGTCGTCCCCGCGGGTTGTGAAGGACTGTTGTTCCTGCCGTATCTGACCGGCGAAAGGATGCCCTATCCCGATCCCATGGCGCGGGGCGCGTGGATCGGGCTGACGGTGCGCCACCGGCGCGCGCACCTGACGCGGGCGGTTCTGGAAGGGGTCGCCTTCAGCCTGAAAGACGGCTTTGAGCTGATGCGCGAGGCGGGCCTGGCAAAGTGGGAGCAGGTGCGGGTGTCCGGCGGCGGCGCCAAGAGCGGGCTCTGGCGGCACATCCTGGCGAGCGTACTCGAATGCGACCTGGCGACGGTGAATACCACCGAAGGCGCCGCATACGGCGCAGCGCTGCTCGCCGGAGTCGGCGCCGGCGTGTGGCAGACGGTGCCCGAAGCCGCGGAGGCCGCGATTACGATTACCGGCACGGAACGGCCGGACCCGAAGGATTCGGCCGTCTACCGCCGGCTCTACCCGATCTACCATTCGCTGTACCCGGCCCTGAAGCCGCACTTCGAGGCAATCTCACGGGGGCTTTCATTCGGAGCGTGACCGGAACTTTGCCGGCCGGCACGTTGTCCAACTATGTGGCAGCGTTTGCATGAATCACGACGCCTGCAGATAGGAGGACTTTATGGGAATGGCGGCCGGCGGCAACAAGGGAATGAAGTCCGAAATCAACATCACTCCGTACATCGATATTTTGCTCGTGCTCCTCATCATATTCATGGTCGTCACACCCGTGCGCCAGATGAATCTGCGCGTCAGAGCCCCGCAACCTCCGGCTCCTGAACCAGCAATGACTCCTCCCGCGGATGTGATTGTCGTGTCTGTGGGAGAGGGTGCCGAGATCGCGATCAACCGGATCCCGGTTGAAATCGGCGCGCTGGGTTCCAGGCTCCAGGAGATCTACCGCGCGCGGTCGAACAAGAACCTGTTCATCAGCGCCAGTCCAACGCTTCCGTACGGCGACATAGTGAAGGTGATCGACATCTCGAAAGGCGACGGAGCAGACAACATCGGCCTGCTCAACGCAAAATCGCGCTGATCTCAGTTCGGGATTTGAGCAGCCTGGATGGAGCGCGGGCGTTCCGCCCGCAAAGTCTGTATTTACCCCGTCTCCGTCGGCAACTCATCACTGTTCTCAAGTCGATGGGGCCTCAGTTATCGATGCGTAGCGGGCGAGACGCCTGCGCTCCGGGCGGTTCGGTTGATGACATCGTTTGAGTTCGGAAGTTGAGTAGCCTGTCGCCAGAACTCATGAGTTGCTTTGGGTTGGCGCGGCTCCGTGATGGGCAGGGGGGCGCATTATGAAAACCAGGGGGGTGAGCAGGATGAAAATAAAACCGAGGGCCCAGAAGGCGTCGTTGAACGAAAGGATGCCGGCCTGTTGCCGGACGATGCCGGACAGTGCCGCATAGCCTCGTTTGGCCGCCGTGGCAGCGTCGGCGCCCTTGGAAATAAACGTGGACGTCATGCGCTGCACGGCGATCTGGGAACTGACGTCGTAGGGATTAATGTGACTCGCCAGCGTTTGGGTGTGGAACTGGCGCCGTCTTTCGAGAAAGGTTTGCGTGAGAGCGATGCCGGTGCTGCCGCCGATATTGCGCATCAGGTTGAACAGGCTGGTGGCGTTTCCCATCTTTTCCTTCGGAATGCGGTCCATGGTAACGGCCGAGAGCGGCACAAACAGCAATCCCAGACCGACGCCCTGTGCAAACTGCGGCCAGAAAACATTCCAGAAGCCCACCTGAAGGTTGATCCAGGAGAGCCAGAAAAGCGAGAAGCCGCCGATGAGAAACCCGCCGATCAGGAGGTGGCGTCCGTCCATCCGCGCCATCAGGATCCCGACCAGCGGCATGGCAAGCAGCGAACCGATGCCGCGCGGCGCCATTGCGATTCCGGCTTCCACAGGCGGATAACCCAGGAGCACCTGCAGCAGAACCGGAAGCAGCACCAGGCTCCCGTACAGCACAAATCCCATCAGCGTCATCAGCACAACACCCGTGCTGTAGGTGCGCTCGGAAAACGCGCGCAGGTCGACGACCGGATTGCGCACGCGCAACTCGCGCACCACCAGCAAAGGGATCGCCACGGCAGCGGTGCACAGCAGCACGACAATCCAACGCGACGCAAACCAGTCTTCCTGCTGACCTTTGTCCAGCCCGATCTGCAGAGCGCCGATGCCGAGCGCCAGCAGGCCGATGCCCCAGTAATCGATGCGCGCCGTCCCGCGCCGGATGTAGTGGGGATCAAAAATGAACGTCGACGTCATGAACAAGGACAGGATGCCGAACGGAATGTTTATGTAAAAGACCCAGCGCCAGGAATACGTGTCGGTGAGCCATCCGCCCAGCACGGGGCCGAGAATGGGAGCCACCACGATGCCGATGCCGAAAAAGGCCATGGCCTTGCCGCGCTCGCGCGGAGGAAATGCTTCCAGCATGATCGCCTGGGATATCGGCTGCATGACCCCGCCGGTCATTCCCTGCAGAATGCGGCAGACGATCAGCATCGGCAGGTTCAAAGCCAGTCCGCACAGAAATGACGCGGCGGTGAAACCGGCAACGGAGATCAACAGCAGCCGTTTGCGCCCGAAGTGGTTTGCCAGCCAGCCGGTGAGTGGCAGGATCACCGCATTGGCCGCAAGGTACGATGTGAGAGCCCAGGTGGATTCTTCAATGCTGGCGGAAAGGCTTCCCGCAATGTGGGGCAGGGATACGTTGACCACGGTCGTGTCGAGCACCACCATGAAGGTGCCCAGCATGACCGACAGAGATACCAACCAGGGATTCACCTGCGGCTCGGCGCCTGCGTCGGAGTGGCTCATTGCATCACTTCAGATAGACGGTCGGTACGACCGACATCCCCGGACGCAGCAGGCGCCCGGAGTCCTGCCCTTTGTCGAGCCGGATTTTCACCGGTATGCGTTGCACCACTTTCACGAAGTTTCCGGTTGCGTTTTCCGGCGGCAGCAGGCTGAAACGCGCACCCGTGGCCGCGGCGATGCTCTCGATGCGGCCCCAGAATTCCTGCCCGTACGCATCCACCTTGATCCGGACGCGCTGGCCGTTGCGCATGTCACGGAGCTGCGTTTCTTTGAAGTTGGCGGTGATCCAGATGTCATCGAGGGGGACCAGGGCCATAAGCGGCTGGCCGGGTTGCACGATCTGCCCCGGTTCCACATTCTTCTTACTAACCACGCCCGCCACGGCACACCGGACGGTCGTGTACTGGAGATTCAAGCGAGCCTGTTCCACTGCGGCTTCATTGAGCTTTACCTTGGCTGCCGCAGCGGCGGCCCTGGCTTCCGTGGCCGCGACCTGTTCAGGTCCCGTTGAGGCCGAACGCAAATCGGCCTGCGCCTGCTCCACTCCCCTGTTCGCCTGAGCCAGCCGGCTTTCCGCTATGTTCACGCCGTGCTCCGCCTCCGCGATCGCCGATCGCACCGCATCTTCGGCCGCACGCGCCGCCTCCTCCTGAGCGACCGCCGCGTCGTACTGCTGGCGCGAAATGTCGTCTTTGGAGATCAGCAATTTCATCCGTTCGAGATCCTTGGATAGGCGCGCACGGTTGGCGGCCGCCTCGCGCAGCCGCGCCTGAAGGGTCGCAAGCCGCGATCGGGCTGCTTCCACCTCCCCCGTAGCGGCGGCCGTTCCGGAGCGCGCCCGCTCCACATTCGCCGTGCCGGCCGAGACCTGGCTCGCACTGGTCGTGGAAATGATCGGAACTCCCGCACGGGCGGCTGTCAGCGAGGCCCGGGCATCCGCAAGGTTCGCCTCCTCTCTCGCCAGCGCCACTTTGTAGTCGGTCGGATCGATCTGCACCAGGACGGTTCCGGCCCCGACAGCCTGGTTGTCATCCACTTTCACCTCGAGAACTGTGCCACCCACCCGCGCCGCCACCGGAACGATGTGACCGTCGACCTGAGCGTCGTCGGTCGACTCGGTGTCCGAGAGACGCTCCCAGGCGTAATAGGCAACCGCCAGCACGATAAGGAAGCCCAGGATCAGGCCGACCTTCAGACCCGTGCGCCCCGACTTCGCCCTGCCATTCTCTTCGCTCCCCATATGAATTCCCAGAGAAGATGTTTGTACTTGAAGCCGCGCCAGTTTACCGGACGGGCCCACCGAAATACACGAAATTATCTGTGGTCCCGATTAGCGGGAAAAAGCCGGATTTTGCGGGATTATTTATTTGTGGGAGGTGATCTGGTATATATAGATGACGCATCAGTCGTCCTTGACTGGAAGGGAAAACTCGGCAATCCGCCCGACAGCGCGCCCCCTATATGGTAACCAGAATGAGGCAAGGGCTCAGGATTAGGACCACCATGGAGCGCGGGCGGAACGCCCAATGCCGGATAGCTTTTGCTTCAGCCCGACAGGATGAGCGCCCGAAGGGCGCCTTGGAGTGCGGCGCCATGGCGCCGCTTTCGCAGCCCGCAGCCGATCCCGCAACTGGCGGCCTGCCGCCATTTGGAAATAAAGTGGGCCGAGCCCGGAACGTGGCGGCACGCGAGCCATGGACATCCCGGGCGGCAAGCCGCCCTATTGCGGCAGCATTCAGATCGACAAAGCGCCTTCGGCGCGATGCTCCAGAAACCATGGGGTATTGGGCGGGACGCCCGCGTTCCATGGCCGGCCTCCATCGAGTCAATCTCCATCGCCGATTCGGGACCTTCATTGATCCCTTCTGGCTTCCGGCTTCTACCGAGAACAAAATTCTCGTTTCGCGGCACATAACGGTCTAATTAATAAATGCGAGGAGCCATGGAAAAAACCACACGAAGGAATTTCGTCCGGTTTGCGAGTGCCGGACTGGGTGCGGGACTGGGCGCCGGCCGCGGGATCGGGTTGGCAATGCCCCAGGCCCGAAAACTTGCGCCGAAGTTTGAACTCGGGATGGCCTCCTACACATTTCGCGCATTCAACCTGGAACAGACTCTGGCCATGACCCGAAAGCTCGGGCTCAGGCGGATCTGTTTCAAGAACTTCCATCTGCAGCTGGATGCCACTCCCGAGCAGATCGCCGCCGTGGTTGCCAAGGTAAAGGCTGCCGGCCTCGACCTCTATGCCGGCGGAGTCATTTATATGAACAACGAGGCGGAGGTCCGCCAGGCGTTCAGCTACGCCAGGGCCGCTGGCATGGGGATCATCGTCGGCGTCCCTCAGCATGAATTGCTGCCGCTCGTGAACCGGATGGCGGCAGAGCACGACATCCGCGTCGCCGTGCACAATCACGGGCCGACGGACAAGGTCTACCCGACGCCCGAAAGCGCCTATGAGAAAATACGCACCCTGGACCGCCGCATCGGATTGTGCATCGACGCCGGCCACACAAAACGTTCCGGGATTGAACCTGCCGCAGATGTCGAGCGTTTTGCCGACCGCCTGATCGATTTGCATATCAAGGATGTTACGGCCGCGGATGCATCGGGGACCACATGCGAAATCGGCCGCGGCGTGATCGATATCCCCGCTCTACTGCGCAGCCTGGTCAAGATCGGCTATGCCGGGGCGGTCAGCCTGGAACACGAGAAGGATGAAAAGGACCCGCTGCCGGGCGCGGCCGAATCGATCGGCTACATCCGCGGTTTCCTTGCGGCATGAGCGCCCGCCAAAGCCCGGTGGAGTGAAAACCTTCGAGATCCTTGGAGTCCATTGAGCCTTCGAGGTGATATTGAAAAACTCACCTCGAAGGCTCAATGGACTCGAAGAGTCTCCAAGAACATCCTGTCGAATGCGTGTAACTTCGGAATCCAGGCTAAGTCACGGCCTTCTGGCTCCTGGCTTCAGCTGTTATTTATACACACCCGCCCGGTCCCACTTCGAGACCGCGTCAAGAATGAGTTCGGCGACACGGTCATTGACCTTGCGAAAATATTCCTTCGCCTGCGCCGGGTCAAACGTCGGATACCCCTGCCCTTTCTCGTAGAGCCCAATCGATGACATGACCGGAACGGCAAAGTATGCGCCCGCAGGGGTTGCATTGGGAGATGCCATCTCGGCGGCATAGCGTTCGGGATGGATGTGGTTGGGCACGATCGCCTGTACGTACGCCGTCTCGTTGTTGCCCGCATGGCCCCCGTTCTGCTTGAATACCGACTTGGTGATGTCGTCGGCCAGGGTCCACCAGTTGATTACCAGGATTCGGACTCTCTCCCTGATTGCGACCTTGGTGGCCGTGGCGTTCAGAACGGCCGTGTTGCCTCCATGCCCGTTGAGGATAATGATGTTCTTGAAGCCTTTCTGGGCAAGACTGCCGAGAATGTCCTCGGCGAACATGCCGTAGGCTTCCGCAGAGATCGAGACCGCGCCCGGGAAGGCCTTCATGGAATCGGTCATGCCGTAATTCAGCGTCGGGGCTATCAGCGCATCCACCCGTGCCGCGATGTCCCGGGCCATGGCTTCGGGGGCGAGGTTGTCGGTCCCGTTGGGAATGACCCCGTGCGGCTCGAGCGACCCTGTCGGCAGCAGCACGGTCTTTATCCCCGGCACGAGTTCGCCGAATTCCTGCCAGCAGAGCAAATTCATTTCCCGGGTTGTGGGCGCTTTCGTCGCGCTTCCGGCGGTCTTTTGGGCTTGCGCGAAAGCCGCTCCTGAAGCCAGGCACATCATTGACAGCAGAACACAGATCCTTTTCATCGTAGCCTCCTTGATGGATTCCCCCATTAGATGCGATCCGCTGAAATTTTTCAATCGCTCGCGATATTCCGCCAATCAGCACTATCGCGGAGCCGCGCGCGTCAGCAAGCGGATGTTTGATAGACGCGAGCCGCGAATAACAAGAAGAACCAGCCTGCAATATATCCGCTTGCTGACGCGCGCGGCTCCGTAGCTCCTGCTGACGGTTTTCGGAAATGATCGAACATTTCACGCCCTAACGAGAGAGCCTTTGCAGGTCACCCAGCCATAGGCTGCGGCATACCCAGATGAGTTAAGCGACAGAAACCGGCTACAGGATGCGCAGGGCGGAGGGGGGGAGCCAGCCGGTCCAGCCGTTGGGGAGGGTGATCTGATACCAGCCGCCGGCTTCACCGCGAACCTGAACCTTGATCCCTTCATGAACGGTGACCACGGTAATACCGTCTCCTCCCGGGGCGCTGCGGATGTCCGCTTTCGGTGCAACGATCACGCCTTCCTGAAGATGGCTTTCCTGGTACAGCTTCCAGCCTAATGAGGCGGCAAACAGGATCATGAGAAGAGCCGCCGCCAGGCCGGCGATGAAAAGGCGCAAGGCCGCGCGGCGTGTGCGCAGCAGAAAATAAAAGCCGAAAAGCAGGTTGGCGGCAACGAACAGGCCCAGAACGATTTTGCTTTCCTGCGCGGCGGTTAGCAGATGCGCCGCACCGGATACGATGCGGACCGGGAGCGGGTCTTCCGGCACATCGATCCGGTCCACCACCAGCAGGCCGGCGAACTGAAGATTTTCGCGCACATCGGAATCGCGCGGCAATTTCCGGCGCGCTTTTTCCCAATAGTAAATTGCCTCGCCCAGCTTCCTGCTCTTGAAACAGGCGTTGCCGAGGTTGTAGTAGACGGCGCCGCTTTCGATTCCCCGATCGAGGAGGCGCCGGTAACAGCGATCGGCGGCCGGGTAGTCACCGTTCTGATAATGTGCGTTGCCTTGCCGAAAAAGGTCGCGCGCGGCCTGCGTTTCCCCCGCCCGGCCGAGACCGGCAGCAAGCATGAGGGCTGTCATCAGAATCACAGAAACCACCGGCTTTTTCATTTTCCAGCACGCTCCAGACGGTCGATGACTCTGCGAATCCGGTCGGCCAGGCCGTTCTGCTGTTCCGGCGACGATGAAGCCGATACAAAGCGGCCGAAGTCGCATTCCTGAAGAGCGGACATCGTCTCCCTGACGATTTCTTCCGGCATTCCCCGGCTGGTCATGACGTTTTCCAGACTGTCGGCGTTTACGGCGATTTCGGGTAGGTTGAATTTGTCGGCCAGGTAGCGCGCGAGCGCCGTGCCGGCTTCATCATAGAAGCGCCGCGGATCGGACCGGCCCGATTTCCCGGCTTTCCGGAGACGGGAAATGGCCAGGCCCCTCGCCTTCCTGCTGCGCGCCAGCACAAGATCCCCGGATCGCCGGGAGCGTTCGCGTTGCACCAGAAACGCGCCGATGTGAAAGGCAAGCGGCAGCAGCCACGCTACATGGAACCAGGGGGAACGATAGATCGGCGGGGCAGGCGTTTCCAGATCACCCGCCAGCTTGATGAAATTGATGTCCGTTCCCAGACGTGTGAGCTGCTGCTTTTGAATCCCCGACAGTCCGGCAATTGAACCCGGCGCATCGCCCCCCGGAGTCACCTTCAAAGGAACCGGCGGTGTGGATACGGTTTCATACTTCCGGTGCTCCGGATCAAAAAAGCTGAAGGAGAGCGGCGGTATTGTGTGATCGCCCGGCACTTTGGCTACCATCACGTATTCCCAGACCTTTTCTCCTCCGATAAGATCCCCCTCCGGCTGCACCTTGTCCTCCCGTTTGGCGGAGTATACGGTCAGATCCGGCATTGCCGGCAGCGGGATATCGGGGATCGCCTTCAGGTTGCCCTTGCCCGTCAGCTTCAGCCTGAAGGACACCGCATCCCCGGCGGCGGCGGTCGACTTGCTCAATTCCCCGGTCAGGGCATAAGAACCGACCGCATTGTTGAATCCGGACGGACGGCTCTCCTCCGGCAGAGGCTTGACCTCGAGGATTACCTCCCCGGTCCTGCGGTAGATGGTATCGGCCTTAGCAAAAAATCCGAAAATGTCCCCGGTGGACTTCACTGACACTGCAAACGTCGAAGAAGGGATCTTCAGCTTCCCGGCCGCGTTCGGGAAAAGCGCCTGCTTCTTGACGATGTAATCCAGATACTCTCTGCCGTCGATCACCTTGCGATCGGCCGTCGGCTTGGTGCTCACCTCGAGGTTTTCGACCCAGAAGCCGTTCAGCGGTGGATTCTCCTGCAGTTGCAGCCCGCTGACCCCCACCTGAGTGTAGAGGTGATAGGCGAGCGTCACCTGCTGGCCTATGTATGCTGATGTTCGATCCAGTTCCGCTGCCATGAACACTTCTTCGCCGGCAGGTGTGCGGCGGGCTGCAAAGTTGTCCTGGCCAAACGGGTCGGAGGGAAGTGTCCGGGCCGGCGCCGGGGCGCGCGCGGCGGAAGTAACGCGCACCGCTATCGGCCTGGTCTTATAGATCCGGTTGCCAACCGTCACCTCGATTGCATCGATTGTGAACTGCCCTTCTTTTTCCGGCAGCAGGACATATATGAAACTTCTGGAACCGCTTGCCTGGCCGTTAATCCATTGGTATTGAGTGTTCAGGCTTGGCCCGGCAACGACCCTGAAGCCTTGAAGGCGCGGCAGCCGCGGCGTCTGGGCCCGGCTGGAATCGTTGCCGGTGATCGTCACGGTGAGCTGGAATTGATCCTGAATCCCGACGGTGTCCGTGCTGACGGTCGCCGTCACCTGCGCATCCTGAGTCTGGGCCCCGGCCGGGAAGGCTCCAACACAAAGCCAGATAAGGAATGCCCGGGCACACCGCTTCATTAAATCCTGCTTTGGCTTCTGCAGATCCAAATTCCTGCTCCTGCATCAGCGGGCAGCGGCGTGTCACTGGCATGCCGCATACGCTCGCGTTACCAATCCCTGGCAAAGGCCTTCCTGCGCACCAGGTGCTCCACGACCTTGCGCTGGTCGGCCAGTTCCTGATTTTTAAGCGCGTCCAGAATCTGCAGGGCCCGCTCTTTGCTGATGTTGCCTTCCGGGCGCATCGGCTGCCCGGACTGCGTTTTCCCCTGCGAGTTCTGGGCTTGAGATTGTTGCTTGTCCTGCGGATTCGCCTGGGGATTTCCTTTGCTTCCCTGTTCTTTCCCGGCATTCTGCCGGCTCGAATCCGGGTTCCCCTTCCCTTGAGTATCCTGCTGCTTCTGTTCCTGCATCTTCTTCAGTGCCAGCTCCAGGTTGTGCTTGGCATCGCGGTCGGCGGGATTCAAGCGCAACGCCTGAATGTAGGCTTGTGCGGAGTCCTGGAAATTGCCCGTGTCGTACAGGGCGTTTCCGGCGTTGTACCAGCTGTTCGCCTGCAGCGCCTTATCTCCCCTGGACAGGGCCAACCGCAGCGATTGCAGCGCCTGATCGTATTTCTGTTGCTTGATCAAGCTGTTGCCCAGGTTGTAGGAGAGCTCCGGTTTCCCCGGCATCAGGACCTGGGCGTCCAGATATGCCTTTTCCGCATCTTCATATTTTCCCTGCTCGAACAGCCGGTTCCCGTTTTTGGTCTTGGATGCAATCGAATCGGCGTAAGCCGGCGCCGGGCACACGGCCAGCGATATCAGTGCCGCCCACAGAATCGCCCGGCTCATTTTCCTTTTCATCGGTTCGTCCAATTTCCCTGATTGTAATACGTCCGAATTGCCGGAACGGGTGATTCAAGAATCACCATATCGTACTTCAAAGCCCGGTCTCCGTGCGTGATTGCCCCGTCCCGGGTTGCGGCGACTGGGCCTGCTCCTTACACGCAATTGCATCGTAGTAGACAACACCTAGTAATCGGCTGCGCCGTTCTGGAGTGCGGCGACTCGTCGCCGCTTGTACAAACCCGATGCTGCCGCACACCGGCGGCTCGCCGCCCGGATGTCCACATTACGCTTGTAACCTATCAGGCGTTCCTCCATAAAGCGGCAGCAAGCTGCCGTTTTGCGGCAGTTTGGACGTCTGTTCAAGCGGCGACCAGTCGCCGCACTCCAGAAGGTGACTGCCCCGTCCAAAGGCCGGCGATTCGTCACGGCACAGGCCACATTCGATCCAGGAACTGGCGGCATGCCGCCTTTTTCGAGTTGCCGTCGGCCGAGAGCGGAACGCGGCGGAATGCGAACCTTGGACATCCCGGGCGGCAAGCCGCCCCATTGCGGCAGCAGTCGCGTCGACAAAGCGGCGACCAGTCGCCGCACCAAAACGAGGCTGCCCCGCCTCAGGACCCGCGATTCGTTGCCGCTTCTAATTTCTACGGACGGGCTAAAGCCCGCCCCCACAGATTCTCTACTGTTTACTGTCTCCTGTCTCCTGTCTCCTGTTCCACCAACGCACTCCAGGGCGCCGCCGCTCCGTAATCCACGCTGCTCCGAGCAGGCACGCGGCAGCCGGCGCCAGCGGATATTGGAACTGGTCCTCAAAATTCTGGTACAGCCTTGATTCGAGCTGCTTCTTTTCCATGCGAGATATATCGTCATAAATCTCGTCGAGCTCGCCTTCGGAAGTGGTAGCCCGGAAATACCGGCCGCCGGTTGCCGAGGCGACCTCCGCCAGCGACCTCTCATCGAGCCGGCTGACCACGATCTGTCCATCCGCGTCCTTGCGATAATCTATTATAGCGCCGCCGGGGTCACGGATGGGAATTGGCCGCCCATCTTGTGTGCCGATCCCGACCGCATAAATGACGACTCCCCCCTCCCGCGCTTTTCTGACGGCGGTCTCGACCTGACCTTCAAGGTCCTCCCCATCGGTAAATATGACGAGCACTTTGTATTTCTTCTCTTTGGCGATGAATGCCGCCGTTGCGGTTTCGATCGCGGCCGCCAGTGACGTGCCGGGCTCCGGTATGATCTCGGTGTTGGCGACATCCAGGAACAGGCCCGCGGCCCCGTAATCCAAAGTGAGCGGACATTGCACGACCGCGGTGCCGGCAAAGGCGACCAGCCCGATGCGGTCCCCTTGCAGCCTGCCGATCAGGCCGCGGATTTCGCTCTTTGCCTTGGTCAGGCGGTCCGGCGCAATGTCCTCCGCAGTCATGCTGTAGGATGTGTCCAGGGCCGTGATTACATCGACTCCTTTGCGGCGCACCGTGTCGATGCGCATGCCCCACTGAGGCCGTGCCAGCGCCAGAATCCCGAACATGAAGAAGCCGGCCAGCAGCAGGGCGCCGGCGACCGCTTTAGGAACGCTGAAATCCGCGGTCAGCCGCACAGCCAGCGCGGGCGACACCAGGGCCCGCAGCCTTTTGCGCCGGCGGCGCAACGACCATGCCAAAAAGGCCGCCAGGAACGGCAGCCCCCACAGCAGATTGAGATATTCCGGCCGGGCCCAGTGCATTCCGTGCTCCTATGGCAGCTTCGCGAATCGGGTGAAACCGGCAATCGTTGTAAACAGGACGAGCAGCAGAGCCGTGGCCAGGAATTCAAGGAAGCGCTCGTCATAGTGCGTGTAAGACTTGACCTTGATTTCGGTTTTCTCCAGGCGCCCGATCCGGTCAAAAATTTTTTCAAGCGAAGGCTTGTCTGTGGCCCGGTAATAGAGCCCGCCGGTCGTCTCTGCTATGCGCGTGAGGGACGCCTCGTCGATTTCCACCTGCATGTCGACATAGATCCTGCCGTAGGTGGGATCCTGGACGGGAACCCGGGCCGTGCCCTGGCTTCCAATCCCGACGGTGTAGATCTTTGCCCCCAGAGTGCGGGCGATTTCCGCGGCATCAACAGGCTGAATCTCGCCCCGGTTGTTGACGCCGTCGGTGACAAGAATGATGACCTTGCTTTTAGCCTTGCTCTCTCGCAACCGGTTCAGACAGGCGGCAAGAGCATTTCCAATTGCCGTCCCGTCTTCGATCTCTCCGAGCTCGATGCTGCTGACCACATTGAGCAGCACGCCATAATCGAGCGTGAGCGGACACCGGGCAAACGCCTTGCCGGCGAAGACAACCAGACCGGCACGGTCATGCTTGAGCCCCTCAATGAATTTCTCCACAACCAGCTTGGCCACGAACAGCCGGTTCTGCGGCCAAAAGTCTTCCGCTGCCATACTGCCGGAAGCATCCAAAGCCAGGATTATATCCACCCCCTCCGTCAGAACCTCTTCTTCTTCAGTGCCCTGCTGCGGCCGTGCCATGGCGGTGATACAGAGCGCTAGCGCCAGCGCCTGGATCGCAAACAGGACGTGGCGGAAGCGCACAGTCCAGGGAGGACGAATGCTTTCGAAGGGTCCCGCGGATGGGAATTGCAGGCTGCCGGTCCCGCTCCGCAATCGACGGATGTACCGCCAGATCAGAATCGGGATCAGCCCAAGCAAAAGCAGAAACCAGGGATTCGCGAAATGAAGCATCAGGCCCCTCCCACAACCGGTACTGCACTTGCTTCGGGAGACACTCTTCGGGCGCGGCAATCTGCCAGAATTCGGCCGGCCTTTTGGATGCAATCGTCCATTTCGGACGCCGAAGGGACGTAACGGGCAAACTTCACCATGTCGCAGGAGAGCAGAAATGTCTCGATCTGCTCCAGGCTTCGGGGTTGGATACGCGCAGCACCATCGTGAGAGGCGCGCGCAAAAGCCTCCATGATTTCCGCGGTGGTCTGCTCGACGGTGGGCACCCGGTAGCCGGCTTCCAGCGCTCGTTTAATGATTTCGGAAATCTGGACGTAGAACTGTTTGATCATCCCTTTTTCCACGAGACCGCGCTTCAGCAGGTCGCGGAATTCAGCTTCTACCAGATCCAAAGGATCGACCTGGGGCGCAAACGCAATGGCGGCGACTCCCGGCATGCGGCGATGCTTGCGCCACCACCAAACACCGGATACCAGGACCAGGGCGGCGGCCGTCAGGCCGATCCAAAGCAGCCAGGGCACCGGCTCCGGGATTTCAGCCTGCTTTTTCAGGTCCTTCAGGCGCGAGTCCCCCGCTTGCAGCACGCTCTCAATCCGTACCTTGACTGCCGGGCTGGGGGCGACGGTTTCTTTGCCGCCCGGATCCCGGAGCAAAAAAGCGAGCGACGGGAATTCGAATTCCCCTGTTTTATAAACGGCAACGATAAGGCGAGCACGATAGTGCTGCAGGGCCCCCTGGGCCTGGGAAGTCGCCGGCTCAACCATCCCCGGCACCGAAGGGCCGGGGTATTTCTCCAGGGTGGTAAATTCGCCGATTTGAGGCTCGACGTTGGGGAACTTCAATTGAAAGCCGGCGGGCAAGGCAAAATCAAAGTCGATCCGGATCGGATCGCCCACACTGGCCGTCTGCGGCTGTACCTGGACTTTGACGTCAAAGCCCGGCGGTAGCGCTCCCTGCTGGCCCGCAAAAACGCCAATTTGCGCACAAAGCAAGGTCACTCCCAACCCAGCAATTATGGTATTGAAACGTGACATAAGGCCGGTTTTGACCCTCATGATCCGCCACGCGGTGGAGCCGCCGAAAGAATTCCGCAATACAGCCGCCGGGCAATGGAGCGCGGGCGTCCCGCCCGCAAAGCCCGCCGTCATCGCATCCCGGTCAGCCGATCCATGCCTTCTCTTCGCCAATTTGTTTCTGTCGCAAAACTCGCAAAATTGTGTGGGGGCGACCGGCAGGTCGCCCGCATTTTCAACAGACGAAATGAAAAACAATGGAACTTATAAAGAACTCAATCAATTGAGAATGCTTAGCTTACGTCACGATTGCTGCAATGTGCGCGGATCTTCGGGCGACCTGCCGGTCGCCCCTACATTTCGCGCGTTGTCTCCGGAGAAGGAGTTTCGCGAAAGAAACTATTGAGAATCGCAAAATATTGTGACAAAAAACCAAATATGGAGTATGGATGCGACCTCCTGGGACCGCGGGCGTCCCGCCCGCAAGTTCGCTGGCTTCGCCACCGTCCCCAATGATGCGCGCGAGACGCGCGCGGTCCCAGGTCGATCGTCACTATAATATGCAAAACTCAATAATTAGGCCTCAATCGCCTGTTGAAAGCGGGTGGGACGCCCGCGCTCCGTTTTACGCCCGATCCTCATCGGAACCGCCGCTGGCGCTCCTGGAAAAAGCGAACCAGGGGGACATCGTACGGCTCGGCCGCGTTGATCAGCACGTGGTCCACGCGGTGCGATTGGAACAGCTTCTTTTGATTTTCCCGTTGTCGCTCCCAGTAAGCCAGGTACGCCGATCGAACCTTGGGCAACGAAGTGTCGACATGAACAATCCTGCCGGTTTCCGCGTCCCGGATCTCGAGGATGCCGACAGCCGGAAGTTCGCGCTCGCGCGGGTCGACAATCTGGATTACCACCACGTCATGCCTGCGGTTGGCGACTTTCAGCGCCTGTTCGAAGCCGCGGTCCAGCAGATCGGAAATCAGAAACACGACGGCGCGCTTGTGCACCACCAGGTTCAGATGCTCGAGCGCCTGCTGAATCCGCGTCCCCTGCTTTTCCGGCCGGTAATACAGCAGTTCCCGGATGACACGCAGGACGTGCGTGTTGCCGCGGCGCGGCGGGATGAACTTCTCCACCCGGTCGGTAAACAGGATCGCCCCGACCCGGTCGTGGTTCTTGATCGCCGAGAATGCAAGCAGCGCGGAAATTTCGGCGGCCACTTCCGCCTTGGTTTTTCCGGAGGACCCGAAGGATCCCGAGGCGCTGCCGTCGACCAGCAACATGACGGTGAGTTCGCGTTCTTCGACGTAGCGCTTCACGAACGGATGGCCGGCGCGGGAAGTGACGTTCCAGTCGATGGTGCGGATGTCGTCGCCGTGCTGATACTCCCTGACTTCGTCGAACTCCATTCCGCGGCCTTTGAATACCGAGTGGTACTCACCCGCGAGCGCCTGGTTGACCAGGCGGCAGGTCGTGATCTGAATGCGGCGAATCTTGCGAACCAGCTCTTTCGGCAGCAATCGTTTAATCAGAAGCCTGAAGCCGGAAGCCAGGAGCCGGAATGGCCGCGTTTTCCTCCTGTCTCCTGTCTTCTGTCTCCTGTCTCCTCGCCCTTAGGGCACCGTGACGGCATCAAAGATCCGGCTGATTATGGATTCAGTCGTGACTTCTTCCGCTTCGGCCTCATAGCTCAGGATGATGCGGTGGCGCAGCACGTCCATGCCGATCGCTTTGATGTCTTCCGGAGTGACGTACCCCCGCCCCTTGAGGAACGCGTGCGCGCGCGATGCCTGCGCCAGAAAGATCGTAGCCCGGGGAGATGCGCCAAACTGGATCAGCCCCTTGATATCGAGCTTGAAATCCTGCGGCCTGCGCGAGGCGAATACCAGCTGGACGATGTAGTCCTTGATGCGGTCGTCCATATAAACGTCTTTGACTGCCAGCCGCACGCGCAGGATATCGGACGGGGTCACGACCTTGGCGACCTCGATCGGTTCATCCGGCGCCATCCGGTCCAGGATCTGGCGCTCCTCGCGGATATCGGGGTAATCGATTTTCAGCTTGAGCATGAACCTGTCGATCTGGGCTTCCGGCAGCGGATAGGTCCCTTCCTGCTCGATCGGATTCTGAGTCGCCAGCACCAGGAAGGGCTCTTCCAGCGGATGCGTGACCTCGCCGATCGTGACCTGCCGCTCCTGCATGCATTCCAGCAGCGCGCTCTGCACCTTGGCCGGGGCGCGGTTAATCTCATCGGCAAGGATGATGTTCGCGAATATCGGCCCCTTTTTGGGATAAAAAGTGCCGTCCTTGGGATTGAAAATCATGGTCCCGATCAGGTCCGCCGGCAGCAGATCAGGAGTGAACTGAATGCGTTGGAACCGGGTGTCGATCGCAGCGGACAATGTTTTGACCGCCAGCGTTTTTGCCAGTCCCGGCACGCCTTCCAGCAGGATGTGGCCGCGTGTCAGCAGGCCGATCAGAAGGCGTTCGATCATGTACTTCTGCCCGACAATGACGCGATGCACTTCACCCATCAGCTGCTGGACAAAAACGGACTCTTCCTTGACCTTCTGGTTGATCAATTCAATATGTGCGGCAAGTTCCATTTTGGAAAGGAGTCAGGAGTCAGGAGTCAGGAGTCAGGAGAAAACTCCTGAGGATCAATGCCCTGATGAATGCCGGATGTCGGGAGTCTCTCCTGACTCCTGACTCCTGGCGCCTGACCTTTTGTCCTCGTCAAATAGTTGTTGGATAAGATCTGCCTCTTCTTTAAGTTCAGCCAGGCAATCCGATGCCTCGGGCGGCGCGATTCGCGAAGGCTTTGGGCGGACCGACAGAGCCGCGCGCGTCAGCAAGCGGATATGTGACAGTCTATATCCACCT
>Ga0315277_10003723_pt1 | contig 20620 bp, 13 predicted proteins | sample YL17G05_15_MG_FD_203695 | JGI IMG/M metagenome (GOLD analysis project Ga0315277, IMG submission 203695) | Sediment microbial communities from Yellowstone Lake, YNP, Wyoming, USA - YL17G05_15 | ecosystem: Environmental > Aquatic > Freshwater > Lake > Sediment | place: USA: Wyoming | collected... | reverse complement strand
CTTCTTCGTCGAAAGGCTTCGCGTCCCCGGCCTCGCTGACCGATTTGCGCAGTTCCGCCCGAAAACTCTCGTCGGTTTTTTCCTGGCGGCTGAAGCCGACCACTGTGAAGTTGTCCGCCAGGAGCCTGTCATATTCGAGGTTGTACAGCGCCGGGATGAGCATCCTGTGCGTCAGGTCCCCGGACGCCCCGAATATGACCAGCGCGCAAGGCTGCGGCGTCACGCACCCCCTCGGAAAGCCGTTCTCCGCCGCCTCCGTAACCGCCGCGCCTTCCGTGATAGGCCGCCCGCCTTGAGCCGTCTCGGGCGAACCGGACTTTCGCATCGTATTCATAGGACGCATCCCTCGTTCCTGCGCCGCGCTGCGCGGCCTGTCGAGTTCAGTCGGATGAGTGCATGTAAGCCGGCTGGATATCAGGCTTTCGAAATGAAAAGACACGCCCTGCGCCCGCCGGATTCCGCCGTACCGGCCGCCGCCTCGAAGTTTCCGCCGCTTAAATCGTTTTCTGCCGCGCGCCCCCGTTCGCCAGAAACCACAGAAGCATCGACGTCTCCCTGAATCGCCACGAGAATTTCCGCGCCGGCGAATTCGCGTCGTCCGCAACAAGCGGCGCGACAAGCGGCTCGATCTTCTCCAGGAAAGTCGCCTGTGTCCCTCCCGACAGGTAGTGCCCCATCGCGAGAAAGTAAATCCCCTCCATGTTGTGCGCCGGGCTGTCGCCGACGACGCTCTCGCCCCTGCCCGGCGACGCCGCAAGGTAGTAAACGCCGCGGCCGTCCGGCGTTATGGCATGCTTTCTGATGAAGTCCGCGTACGCCGCAAGCGTCGAGGGGCAGCGCCTGTCCCCCGTTAGCATCCAGTACTTCCATATTGCATCGGCCAGAAATGCGCTCATCCAGGGGCTCGAAATCCATCCCTTCCTCCCGTGCTCCGAGTGGTCGCCAGCGGTATGAAGAAACGCCCCGTCCGGCGGCCCCCCGTCCGCGGGCTGCCTTTGCACCTCAAGAGCCGCCTCGAAGAACCACCTCGCGCGTTCGAGGTATCTCGCCTCGCCCGTCGCTTCGTAAGCGTGAACGTAAGCCGCCATGCCGAAGCCGTGATGCCTCTCCGTCCAGAACCGCCCCGGCGCGTATTCGACGTTCGCGTAGCCGTCCCACGTGCGAATGATGCCTTCGGCCGCCGCCCGGTAACGCTCGTCGCCCGTGAGCATGTAGGCGAGCGCCGCGCCCTCAGTGTAAAGGTACTTGTGGTCCTTGGCCGGTTTCAGGTCAAAGAAACCGTCTTCGCCGATGTGCTGCAGGTAGAACTCCAGGCTCGAAAGTCCCGCCTCCAGATGGCGTGCTTCTCCCGACCGAACGTACGCCTTGAGGTAAACGGTCGGCCTGTCGAAAAGGTGCGCGTGAAACGTGGCGGTCTTCGCCGAAACGTGTACGAGCGAGTTTTCGAAGTGTTCTTCGAAGTGCCTGTCGAACCACGGCGCGAGTGCGTTGGCCTTCGCCGGGACCTGTTGCCATGCGACGAGACTCTCGCAGAGCCACTCAGGTGGCAGGAGAGCAAGCACTCTTGGCCATCGATATTCGAAACTCTCAGCGTAGTCGTGGTACTCGGCGGGAGGTTCCACCCGCATGGCTGTCTGCGTCTGCCATATCGGCGTGAGGGACGTGCGCCGCTTTGCCCGCGGCATCTTCCATGTAACGGTAACGCCGGCCTCTCGGCCGCTCCCCGGCAGCGCCTCAAACTGGATGAGGACCGACCTCAAGCCCCTCGTGGACCCGTCTATCCGCCAGTGCGCCAGGGGCGCCGTGAACGCCGGTATTTCCTCGCCGTCCTCCCCGAAGACACGTATGGCGCCGTCATCCCACAAAACGTCCGGCGGAAACGGCATTCCGAACGAAACGATCTCGCCGCCGCGGCTTTCGACCTGCCGCACGAGCGCGACCCGGACGGAATCGCTCGTCGGCTTCGGCCACTCCGGCCTCTCCTTCGCCCCGAGCGCGGCGCAGGCGTCCCCGACACCGTCTTCCTTCACGGCAGACGCTCGCGGTACCTCGGCAGGACCTCCTTGCGCGTGAACTCGTCGTGCGCCCTCATATTCGCGACGATTGCGTCGAGGCCCATTGTCTCGATGACGCGGTCGATCTGCTCGGCGCCTTCCTTCGCCCGCGCGGCGCGCTGCTCCGCACTCAAGGCCTCCCGCGGAAACCACCCGTGCTGCGTCTCGTCCGAAAAGAAAAATCCCACGCCCGCCCTGCCCTGCTGGAGTTTCGCCAGCGGCTCCGGGTACTGCGCGCGCTTCACGCCGACGGGCTCCGGGTTTATGTCGTCAAGCCTGCCGAGGATGCCGTACGCGCCCCAGATCATCTTGTTGAAATCGCTCTCGACTCCCTTGGCCTCCGCCGCCTCGAAAAACGTGTTGAGGTCGAGGTACGCTATCGGGCACTTCGTCTCGTCGAAAAACTCCCGAATCACCGGCTGAACCGTCACATGCGCCGGCCCGTGCGCCGTCAGAAGCACCTGCCGCCTGAACCCCTGCCGCAGAAGCGACCGGCAGACCTCCTTCAGGTACGCGCCGCCCGCCGAAGGGCTTATGTACACGGTCCCCGATCCTATCGCCGTGCCGCCGGGATAGAAGTACGTCATGTGCGGCAGCACCAGGCCGTCTACTTTCTCCGCCATCCGCGCGGCAAACCCCAGGGGCAGCACGTACTCGCACTCGAGCGGCATCACCCCGTGCATCTCGACCGTGCCGACCGGTATGAAAATGATGTCGTTCGACTCGAGGTACCTTGACACCTCGAAGTTATTGAGCGTCGTCAGAAACCTGCTGTGCATTTTCTCCTCCCTTCCTCCCGCCGGTCCGGCCGGCGCCTGTGCCCCTTCGCCTTGCTTTTCCCCTCCGGCCGTGCTTGCGGCCCTTGCGCTTTCGCCTAAGATGAACCCCGCCGCCGCCCCCGTGGAAACCGTCGACAGAAAACCCCTCCTCGAAAGCCCCGACCGCTTCTTTCCCATGTCCCCTCCTTCCCGCTCCTCGAAAGAGCTTCCGGCCTTTCAAAAGCGAAAGGGGCGCACGTCGCGGGCCGCGCCCCGCTGCCCGCTGCGCCCCGTGGCGGTCGTCCCGATTCTACGCCTTGTACGGTTGAAACTTCGCTCGAAATTCCGCCAGCGACTCCCTGATCGTCGCGACGTCGCCCGGCTTTTTCCTCTCGCTCACAAGTTCCAGCGGCGCCGACATCCCGAGGACCGGGAAGTAACCCCGCTTCGTGATCGCCTCCTGGTACTTGGGCCCCGTCTCGAAGTTCACCGCGCCCGTCGGCATGATGATGCGGCCGCTGTGCCTGTCGCGCACGAACGGCGCCAGGAGATCGCTTATCCCTTTCGGCCCGAGCACCCCCGCCGGGAACACCTTCACCGCGTCCGGCTCGAGCCCGTCTTCGCGTTCGATGAAGTACTGAAATTCCGTCGGCGTCATCACCGCCGGCGCCGCGAAGCACCCCGCCTCGTGCGCTATCCGGACGAAGTCCCTGCCCTCGCCGCAGCCCCCCATGACGTTTGCCGGCGCGACGATCATGTCGAACCCCATGTCGATGGCGGCCTCGAGCTCCTTCGGGTTTATGACGCTGCCGACCCCGAGCACAAAGGGGTTGTCCGCCCGGCTTTCCGCTCGCGCCTTCACCAGTTCCTTCATTCCCTCGCGCAGTATCCCGGCGTCGATCCGGAGCGTGCACTCCGCGACAAATCCCGCCTTGTAGACCTCCGTCATCGTAACGACCATGTGCTCGGGGGTCTTGACGTGGTCTTTGTTCATCACGACGACCACGCCGCTCTTGCGCAGCGCCGCGTCGACGCGCTTGCGATCTTTCTTGTATTGTGCCATCCGTCCTCCTCCCGTGAGGTCGTGCCGCCGCCGGGGCTGCCGGCGCCCGCGCGCGGCGCTTTCGCCCCCCGCGCCGTCCCGCCAAACGCCAGCGCCCGATAATATCGCCCTCTACCTTGCTGTCAATACCGCGTCCGCCGCTCCACGGTTCCAAGGTGCTCCGGTACTTGTCCACCGCTGTCGCGCACATTTGTGCCCTCCCCTCTGGAAATCGCGGGCGTCTCTTGGTATAAGCGAGTGGTGCCCGCGCCGGGTAAAGGCGCCGCCTTCCTGTAGCCGAATAGGGATATGGCGAGCAGAGCCGGCGCCCGCGCGCGGCGCAAGGTGTTTTGGGAGCGAATATGTCCGAGATGCCTTCCGGCGATCCCTACATCGAGAACATCCTCGCGGAGGTTCCCGAAGATACCGCGCGCACGCTGACGACCGAGCAGTGGGAGGGTATCCGCGAGGCGCTCCGCCGCGCCCGCGACAACCCGCGCCATTTCCTCGACGTGCGCTTCATCCTGCCGCTCTACTTCATCAGGCTCTACTGCATCTTCGTCTTCGGCAGGGACGCCCGCGAACGCGTCTCCCATCTCCTCATCGAGCGTCGCAAGCGCACGATGGCCGTGATAGGCGCCATCATCCTGTCGGTCGTTTTCGTGGCTCTTATCGCCCTGGCCCTCTCGGCCCTGTACATCATCAAGACCCTCGCCGGCATTGACCTCTTCGAGGACGTCCACTTGAGGGACTGGATGCTGTAGGCGCCTCTGGCCCTCCCGGCGCCTCCGGAGCGAATTCCCTTCTCTTTTTCCCGAAATGACGCGGGAACTGTTACGCCGCCGCCCTTGCCGTGTATAATCCTCAATGGGATCCGCCGCCGGCGTTCTGCCCCGGAGAGTCGCGATGAGCTCTGATCGTCATCTCAGGATACTGCACACCGTCAGCACCGCGCAGTTCACCGCAAGCGCGGCCCTGATCATATTCTGGAGCCTCTACCAGGTGGGCTTGAACTGGTGGACGGTCTTCTCCCTTTCCTCCCAGGGCATCGTTATCGTCGTCCTCGGAGTCCTCATCTACGGCTTCGCCGTCTTCTACGGAGCCGTCGGCCAGCGCATCGAAGGCGAGCATCCCTTCACCGGCTCCATCTACTATCGCCATTTCTACGTGCTCGTGCCCATCATCGGCGGCTTCATAATCGCCGCCGACTACTGGCTCTACGAGGGCTGGGTCGAGGGGATAAGGGGCTTCGCGCTTGGCACGGTCGTCAACGCCTACGTTATATGGCTTTTCATCGACCCCGTCGCGGGCGTCCTCGAAACGCGCCTGCCCGAAAGCCGGCGCCTCCGCGCCGAGCGTCTTGGGCTCGAAAGGCAGGCCAGGGACCTCGTCCGCCGTCAGAAGGCCGAAATGGTCGAGAGGCTTCGGGCCCGCCGCGCTGAAAGGCTCGCCCGCATAGAGCCCCTTATCGAGAAGAACGCCCGCCGCCTTGCGGACCTGCTCGTGGAAAGCGCCGACGATCCCCGCCGCGGTTTTGGCGAGGCCGCCTCAATCGGCCTCAGGATGTGGCAGGCCGGGGGAATGGAATCGATGCGCAGGCTCTACTCCGCTGCGGCCGTCGCCTGCCGCGACATGGGCCGCGCGGAACTCTCTTCCTGCCTCGATTACTGGTGGGACGGGGTAGGCGATTGGAGGCGCGGCGCCTCCGCCTGAGCCGGCGCTGCAGTTCTCTTGCCCTGCATGGCCGAACCTTCCTCAAAACCCGGCGTCGGCCCCCGGCGCATCAGCCTTCCTGGGCGGCTCCAGGCTCCCCTTTCCTGACCTCTTCCCTCGAGCCCGTCGCCGACTGCGCAAGCCTCGACAGGAGAGCCTCCGCCTCAGCCCGCTCGTCCGCCGTCAGGCCCCTTCCCGGCTGCGTCTTGCCCAGCGCGTCCCTCAAGAGCCTCAGCGCCTCGTCGTTCTTGCCCTGGTCCGCCAGTACCGCCGCAAGATGAAACTGCGCGGCCGCCTGCTGCCTCGACCCTACCGGCGAGACTCGCACGCACTCGCCGAGCTCCTTGGCAGCGTCGTCGAGCCTGCCCAGCCGGTGATATATCACCCCCCGCGTGTCTATCAGCTCCGTGAAAGCTGGGTAAAGCGACCTGCCCCTGTCGGCCAGCGCCAGCGCCTCCTTGCCCTTGACCTTGTCCTCGCTCAAGAGCCAGGCGAGGTTGTTGATGGCCGTCGAGTTGTCTTTGTCCTTGGCCAGGACCTGGCGGTAGAGGCCTTCGGCCCTCTCCGCAAGCCGCCGTCTCTGGCACGCGACCGCCAGCGCCAGTTTCACCGCGGTGTTGTCCGGAAAACGCGCGAGCGTGTCTTCCAGGATCGCGACGGCCTCGTCCGCGGCCTGCTGCGACTTCTGCGCGCCCGCCGCGTCCGAGCCCGATGCCAGCGCGTCGGACGCCGACAAGAGCGTCTCCGCGGCCAATACGTCCGTCCCGATGTCCTTCGGATGCGCCTTCTGCCAGGCGCCCAGCGCGCCCCGCGCCTCCGCCAGCCGCCCTTCGCGCGCGTGGAGTAGCATCATCGTGAGCACCGGCCGCGGATCGTCCGGGGCCGCCGCTGCCGACCCGCTCGCGACCTTCATGCCCTCGTCGGTGTTTCCGCCCGACCAGAGAAGGTCCGCAAGCGCCAGCTGCACCGTCACCAGGTCCCTGCCCTTCACGAGCGTGGACATTTCCTGGAGGGCGGCCGACGCCTTTCTCGGTTCGCCCGTCTCGCGGTACGCATTGACCAGGGCCAGCCCCGCCGTCACGTCGCTCTTGTCCGTCTCCCAGAGTCCCCTCAGCGTCGCCACCGCAAGCACCGGCCACCTGACCTTCTCCGCCGCCGCCTTGAACATGAGAAGGCTGCGCCTCTGCGCCTCGTCCGGGTCGGCCGCAAGCGCGCGCGAAACCGCCCCGAGCGCGCGGTCCGGCAGCCCCTCCATGAGCGCCGTCTGCGCCATGAGCCTCCACGCTTCGATGAGCCGCGGCTTCATCTGCGTCAGCCTGTCGAGCGTCGCGTACGCTTCCTGCAGGGAGTCCGCGGTATTGCGCGCCATGAGCTTCTGCGCCCGCAGAAGAAGCAGGCTCTCGTCCTGCGGGTTGCGCTCGAGCGCCGCCTCCAGGATGCTGTCGCCGGTCTTGCGCGTCTCGGCGTCCGGTGAGGCCGAATACAACCGCACCGCCCTGACGACCGCCGACGGCGCCGTCGGGTCGATGGAAAGCGCCTTCTCTATCGCCGCGGTGGCCTCGGGCATTTTCTTCCGCGCGGCGAGAAAATCGCTCAGGACCACCCAGCCCTGCACCTTGCCCGGCTCCAGTTTCGTGACCTCCCGGTAGTCCTCCTCCGCTGCGTCGAGCTCCCCGACGATCACGCGCGTGCGCGCCCTGAAGAGGTGGGCCCCGACGTTCTTGGCGCTGCCCACGAGGCCGTCGCAGAGCGCCAGCGCCTCGTCTCGCTTGCCTTCCCGCAGGAGCAGGTCCACCGTGGCCGCCAATACGTTCGGATCCCCGGAATCGAGCTTGTCGAGTATCGCGTGCGAGCCCGCGAGGTCGCCGGCCCTCGTCTTCAGGTTCGCCACGAAAACCTTCATCGTGACGTTGTCGCCGTCCCGCTCGAGCATTTCCTCGGCCGTTCGGATCGCCAGCGCCGTCTTTCCTTCGCGCAATTGCTGGCCGAGCCTCAGGTTCGCCAGCCGCGGCTCCGCAAGCCCGCGTCTGGCCGCGTCGTCGAGCACCCTGCCCGCCTCTTCGAGGTCGTTGTTCCGCTGCAGCGCCGAAACCAGGTAGAACACCGCCGGCGCGGATTCCGGCTGCTGTGCGTATGCCCGCCGGTACGTCTCGATCGCCAAGCTCAGCTGGTCCAGCTTCTCCTGCAGTTGCCCGAGGACCAGTTGGCTCTCCGTGTCGCCTGCGTCCGACTTGATGTTCGTGTTAAGCAGCTCCGCGATCTGCCCCTGGCGCATGCGCCAGTCCGGCGACGCCATCCACAGCCGCGCCTGGAAGAGCCGCCACCGGAAGCCCTCGTCGCCTTCTATCGCCTTTATCTGGTCTATGAGCTTCTGCGCCCTCCCCGCGTCCGTGTTCGAAAGGCTCAAGAGCATCGCCCGCGACACTATGTCGTCCGGGTATTCCGCCGCGACCGATTCCAGCGTGGCGCGCGCCTTGGCGGCGTCGCCCAGCCGCATGAAAAGCCGGGCCAGCGTTATCTCCAGCGTCCTCTTGTCGTCGCCCCGCGCCTTCTGGATGCCGTCCTCCACCAGCGCCATCGCCGCGTCGCTTTTTCCCGTCCTGGCCAGGATCTCGACCGCGCGCCCCGTCACGTCGATGTCGCCGGAAAACTGGGCCGCCATCTCCTGGACCCGCGCCGCGGCCTCCTCCTGCCTGCCGGTCACCCACAGCGACTCTACCTCGAGGCGCATCCCCTGCAGCTTCGTCTCTTCCTTGGCCTCCAGGGTCGCCGCCACCTGTTCCCCCGTCTTGGCGTCCCCCCGCAAGAGCGCCACGTTCGCTTCCAGAATCGCCGCCTGCGGCGCGTCCGGGAACCGGCGTTTCAGTTCCGCGACGTCCGCGAGTATCTCGCGCCAGGCCGTCTCCGGCGCCTTCTCCGCCGCCGCTATGTGCGCGCGCGCGTTGATCTCTATCAGCTGCGCCTCGACGTTCTGCGGTTCCGACAGAAGCGCCTCTCCGGCGCTGGCCGCCGCCTCCCGCCACGAGCCTTCCAGCGCCGCCGTCCTCGCAAGCGCCACCCTCACCGCGGATACTTGCGGAAACCGGCTCGCCAGGATCCTCAGCTGCCTCATCGCCGACGGTAGGTCGTTGATCTTCTCGTACGCCCCCGCCAGGGCCAGCCTCACCCTCGGCGTCGCCGAATCGTCTTTCGCCGCCTTCTGCCAGTACGCGATGGCCTTGTGCGTCTCGCCGCGGTACTCCGCCATCAGGCCGTTGAAGTAGCCGATGTCCGCCGAGTACGGATCGGCCTGCTCCAGATCCTTCAGGCTCTTTGCCGCCTCCGCCTCGTTGTTGCCGTAAAGGAACAGTTCTATCGCCGTCGGCACGAACGGATACCTGTCGGGCCCGAGCGCCTCCAGCGCCCGCCTCGCCACGTCGCTTGCCTCGCCCGGCGCCGCCTTGACCCTCACCAGCTCCGCCCATGTCCTCCACAGCTGAAGGCCCGTCGATTCCGTCTTTGCCGCCGACGCTAATTCCTCTTCGGCCGCGGCCGGTTCGCCTATCTCGATGAGCCTGCCGGCAAGGCGCACGCGCGTCGGCCCGTCCGTGATCTCCGCCCGCCGCGCGCTCCCGTATTCCGCCTTGGCCTGCGCCCTCGACTCCGGACCCTCCCCCCACATGTAAAGATATGCCCCGAGCGCCAGGTGCGCCTCGGCGGATTTCGGGTTGGCCGCCACCGCCGTCTTGAGCTGCTCAAGCGGCGAGCCGGGGACCTCCTCCGCGTGCGCCCTCATGATCTCCGCCAGCATCTGGTAGGCGCTGATCGTGTCGGGCGCCTTGCTGATGACGCCCGCGAGTTCCTGCGCCGCTTCCTTGTACTTCCTCTGTCCGGCAAGCGCCATCGCCAGCATCTGGCGCCCCCTGGCGTCGTCCTTGGCCTGGAGCCGCCTCCGTATGACCCACTCCGCGTCCCCGGGCATGCCCATCTGGATGTAAACCTGCGCCGCCCGGTCCGCCGCCTCCGTCTCGGCGGGGTTCTGCCTTATCACCAGCCGCAGGGCCGCCACGGCCTGCGTGACATTCCCGGCCTTCTGCGGGTAGATGCGCAGTTGCGCGTCAGCGTACTTTTGCAGTATGTCGGCGCATCTCGCGTCGACGTTTCTCTGGTGAACCGCCACCCACTGGCCCAGGTCCTTGGCCGCCTTCGACCAGTTCCTCTCCTGGTACGCCTTGAGCCCCGTCTCCAGCGCCAGGCTCGCCGTGTATTCCCGCCGCCAGCGGCTGAGCCCCCAGAGGGTCCCCGCCAGCACCAGAAGCCCCAGCGCCAGCACCGTTGCCAGTTTCCAGTTGAACCGTCTCACAGTCTGTTGTTTGGCGGTCATCTCAGCCCTTTCAATCCCTTGCCTGCCGGCCGCGCCGTCCCCGCGCGCCCCATCGCCCTTCAGGCGGACCTAACTCTCCCTCTTCGACGTGAACAGTCGAACCACCCCGGCCAGAAGTATCCGTGCGGTTTTCGCGGCTATCACAATGTCGCGCCCGAACGACAGCCGCCTGACGTATTCGGTGTCGTAGTATATCCACTCCTGAAAGTCGTTGGTCCGCTCGGGCGAACGCGACACCTGCCACAATCCCGTGATTCCCGGCCGCACCGAAAGCCTCGCCTCACGCCACGAGGGGCACTTCTGGTTCTCGACGTCCGGCGAGGGCCGCGGCCCCACTATGCTCATCTGCCCCGCCAGGACGTTCAAAAACTGCGGAATCTCGTCAATATTCGTCTCCCGCAGAAACTCGCCGACGATCGTCACGCGCGGGTCGCTGGCGATCTTGAACTGCGGCCCGTCCACCTCGTTGAGTTCCCTCAACTCCTCCTGGCTGACCGGCGCGTTCGACATCATCGTCCGGAACTTGATGCACCTGAACTCCCTCCCGTGGCGCCCCTGCCGCCTGTGCACGTAGAACACCGGCCCCGGAGAGTTGACTTTGATCGCTATCGCCACCAGGGGGAAAAGCGTCGCCGTGAACGCCAGCGCCAGAACCGAGCCCCCTATGTCGACGGCGCGTTTTCCGAGCCTCGCGTACGAGAAAAGCGGCCACCGCCTGAACGCGTCGCCCGAGGGCTCGCCGTCTTCCCGACCGGCTTCCCATCTCGCAACCGCCACCTTCCCGCTCGAGAGCACCACGCTGTCTCGAACGGCCTGGCCGTCGCCGACCGTCGCGCCGGGGCCCACAATCGAGCTCCGCACGATGCTGTTCTTGCCGACCGAGGCCCCCGCCGCGAGAAACGCCGGGGCGATCACCGCCGCGCCGTCCCCGACGCGTACGCCGTCTTCAATTACAGGGTCGCCCACTATCCGCGCGCTCGCCGAGACGTCCGGCCGTTTTCCGTTTCCTGCGCGCGCGTCCCCCGCCCGGGCTCCCGTCGCCTTGAAAATCCCCAGCAGCCCCTCCGGCGTCGCCAGGTCCCACGCCCTTCCCGCGGCGGCCAGCGATCGCACCGACATGCCCTTTGACCGCGCTTCGGTGAAGAGCTCCCGCGCCGAGGCCGCCGGCGCGCGTTTGAGCCTCTCTGCCGCCTCGCGCTTCACGAAAAGCACGTGCGGCCACTCTGCCGCAAGCGCCGCCGGGGCGATGCCGTCCGCGTACAGCCGCCTGAAGCCGAGCACCCTTCCCTGGCCCGTCACCGTCAGCTTTTCCTTATACGCCCGCTGGCCCGGCTCGGCCGTCACCGCGACGAGGTCGGCTCCCGACTCGCGGACGGTCCGTCCGAGAAGCGCGTCGTCCGCTTCGATCGCCCAGCGGCCGTTGCGTATGACAAGCCACTCGCCGCTGCCCGTCGCGGCGCACGCTGCGCCCAGGTCGATGCTTTCGCCGTACGTGAGCGCCCGCGCGCCGTACCCGCCGCCCGCGAGCTCCGCGGGCACGAGAAATACCGCGCCTTCGTCGGCGAGCGTCCCGCGCCGCCCGCGGCCGCTGTCGAGCGCCATGCCCGCCCAGCCGCAGTGAACGGCCACGCCGAGCATCCCGGCCGCCCCCTCTCGGCCCGCAAGTCTTGGCACGAGTATGACGCCGTCCACGGCCCGTCCCGCCTCGCGTAGCCTCACTTGTGCGCGCTGTCGCCGACGCCGGCGCCGCGGTTGTCCGTCTCGGCCCCGCGACTGCCGTTTTCGCCGCCGCGGCTCAGCAGGAACACCTTCGTCGCGCTCCACTCGTCTTCGCTCAGCGGCTCGTCGACGTATCCTTCGCCGTACCTGTGCTGGTATTTCTCGTAGCTGTCGCCGACCCTCACTCCGGTCAGCACCGCCCCGAGGATCCTCGCCCCGGCCTGCTGAAGCCGGACCTTGCCCTCGCCGAGGTCCTTTGCGCCGGTTTTACCGCTCCTGGCGACCAGCATCACCGCGTCGGCGACCGCCGCCCACAGCTTCGCGTCGGGCATCGCAAGCACCGCCGGCGTGTCGATGATCACCTCGTCGTAGAGCGACTTCAGTTCCGCCAGAAGCTCCATGAGCCCCGACCTTGCCAGAAGTTCGCTCTGCTGCTGGCCGCTGCGGTTGGCCGGCAGGATGCTCAGCGTCGGCAGTAGCGTCTGCTGTATGGCGTCCGCCAGCCGGCACTCGCCCATGAGAACGTTCGGCAGGCCTTTCGCGTTGTTGAGCTTGAGGTATCTCGCGACCTCGGGCTTCCTGAAATCGCCGTCCATCAGGAGCACCCTCTGGCCGCTCAGCGCTATGCTTGTCGCGAGGTTTATCGCAAGCGTCGTCTTTCCGTCGCGGCCCTGGGGGCTCGCGATGACAAGGGTCTTCGTCCGGTTGCCGCCGGCCGCCAGCATCAGGTTCACCCGGATGGTCCGGCAGTCGTCCACGAAGTGCTTCGGCTTGACGCGCGCCTTGTCGAGGTCCTTGAACCGCGGCGTCGTCCCCAGCACCTTCAGCCCGCACCTCGTCTCGAGGTCCGTCGGCGTCTCGACCCGCGGATCTATCTCGTTCAAGAACACCGCGAACGCGCACCCGAAAAGCACCGACCCCATCGCCAGCACTATGCTGAACTTCATCCTCTTGTCGTTCGTCGTCTCCCGCGGCACTTGCGCCTCGTACGCCACGCGTATCCTCGCCGGCCTCTTCCTCTCAACCTCGAGTTCCTTGATGCGGTCGGTGAGCCTCTGGTAGTAATTGCGCGTCAGCTCTATGTCGTCCTGCAGCTTCTTGAGCGTAAGCCCCTTGCGGCCGAGCGCGATCACGTCCGCGTTCTGTTTGTCGAGCTGGTCCCTCACCAGCTTCTCGTGGCCCTGCGCCTGCGCCAGTTTCTGCTTGAGGTCCTCGACCCGCTTGGCCTTTGACGCCGCCGAAAGGTCGGCCGCCATCTTGTCGAAGTCTTCGCCCGCCCTCTTCTTCGCCTCGCCCAACTGGTTTTTTAGGGCCTCGATCTGCTGCTCGGTCTCAACCAGCGCCGTGGAACCCCCCACCCGTCTCAGCTTCTCGTTGGCCTGCTCCATCTGCTTGGCCGAGATGGCCGCGGTCAGCTGCTTGACTTCCTCGTCGGCGTTGACGGACGCGGTTCTCTGCACCGCGATGAGGGCCGCGTCCGTGTCCGGTTGGGTCTCGGCGGCGGCCAGTTGCCGCTCCGCGTCAAGCCGCTGGGTCTGGGCGTTCGTAAGCTCCTGCTGCAGCGTCTGGATCTGCGCCAGCATTATCGACTGCCACGCAGTCAGGTCCGTCGCCCCGAATTCCTCTCCCAGCTTGTACGCGTCGTCGTAGAGCTTCGCGAGTTTCTCCGAGGTCGTGTCGCGCTCGACCTCCAGCGTCCTCAGTTTCTCGTCTTCGCTCGTCGCTTCGCTGCCGCCCTCTATCTTCATGTACGCCCGCACCGTCGCGTTGGCTATCTCGGCCGCCGCCTGCGCCTCCCCGCACGTGACCGACACGTACACCAGTTGCGAATTCCTGTCCGCGACCGCCTCCACCGACTTCTGGATCGTCGCCAGCGGGTCCTTCAGCTTCCTCACGTACTCCAGCTTCTGTACGACAGGGTCCTCCAGGACCGGGTAAAGAACGCGCGGGCCTTTTATGAGCTTGGCCTGCGTGTTAACGTACGTCGAGTAAAACGGTATCGTCCCGGAGTCCTCCATGAAGACTATCCGGTCGACCACCGGCGTTATGTCTATCGCGCTTGTCGCCGTGTACGTCGGCCTTATCCCCAGCCAGATAATCGGCAGCCCGATGCATATGACCAGCGCCGCCGACAAAACCACTATGTGCCATTTGCGCGCGAGCACCATCAGGACGTTCATCCCGCCCCCCGCGCCCCTCTGCGGGATCTCGCTCGCGTACGCGACCTCAACCGGCTGCAGGCCGGCCTCCCTGCGCTCCACCGGCACGAGCATCTTGTCTTCCATCACTGCGCCTCCACCAAGCTCTATGAAACGCCCTTTCCTGTTGGCCCCGTGCCGCCGCGCCGCAGCGCCGCCCGCTCCGGGGAGTTACTCCTTCGCGCCGGCTTTAGGTCCGCCGCCGCGCGCCGCGCCCTCTTCAACCGCCACCTCGGGCGCTATCCTGTCCAATATCAGTATCTCCAGCCCGAGCATCCCCAGCGCCAACGGCATCATCGCGTACCCGCCCCAGTCGTGAAACATCATGTTCACGCTCTCCCCGTAATGTCGCGTGAACGCCATCGCCGTCACCGACAGCCGTATCGTGTTGCAGATGATCGCTATCGGAATGCTCGACGCGACGAGGATCCCTTTCTCCCACCACGCGCGCTTGCTCACAAACGCCGCCAGCGTGCTCACTATCACGAACGCCATGAGCATCCTGAGCCCGTTGCACGCCTCCGCAACGGCTACCGTCGTGTCGCCGATGCTCATGACGTTGCCCTCGCGCACGACGATCCACCCGAAAAGCTCCAGCACGAACACCGCCGACGTCGTCGCCCAGCCCTGCAGCGGCAGCGACAGCGCGCGCTGGACGGGCCCTGGCATCGGCAGCATCAGCAGCAGAAATGCCAGCACCCACGCGACCTTCCGCGTCATGCGCGGGCCGAAGATCGTCAACACCATCCCCGTTACCACTACGATTATCGAAAAACGCTCCATCGTGGCAAATTGCAGCATCGTGCCGCCGAACCGCATGGCAAACCCCAGAATCACGACCGCCGCCCCCCAGTACCATGCGCGCGCCGGTATCTCCGCGAGCGCGTGCCTCCGGTTGAAAGCGACGTAGAGCGCCAGAAACGGCACGAGAAGCCCGCTCGACTGGTCGTCGTTGCGCGTCCATATTCCCCACAGGTCCGTAAGCACCGTACTGTACGCCCACACGAGCGCCGCCAGGGCTATGATGCCGCCTCCGACCACGCTTGCCGCGTATGCGCCCTCGTGCGGCCGGACGGCCTCCGCGTTGTCCCGGCCGCTCCCGCGCGCCCATCGTCCGCGCTTAGCCGCGCTTGCCCTTCTCGCTTCCTCGGCGCGTGCCGGTGCCACGGCGCTCTCCCGCTTGACGGCCGGCGGACTCTCCTCCCGCCGGTCCGCCCCGCGCGCCCTTTTCTCCGGTTTCGCAGGCGCGAGCGCCGCCGCCTCCCGCAGCCGGGCGTTCGCGACCACATTGCCCGCGACCCGCTCTCTTGCCCGCACCCGCGCGCCCTCGTCCACAAGCGCCTCTCGAACGTACGCCTGCCTGCCCACCGTCGCCCCGTCCCAGAGAACGCTCCTGTCGACGACCGCGCCGGGGCCGACGTACGCGCCGCGCCCGATCACGGCTGGTCCGAGGACCATCGCGTCGGGGCCCACCCGCGCGCCGTCGAGAAGCACCGCCGGGCCGACCATCCTTGAGGACTCGTCGATCTGGCTGCCGTCGGCGGCCCACACGTCCGCGCCCTTTTTTTCAAAACCGCTTAGGTCGACGCCGAATTTCTCGGGTGTCGCGAGCGCCTCCCCTACGACCGAAAGGTACGCGGCGAGGTTCCGGCCGGCGATCGCCGCCCCCGGAAGCGGCACCGCCGCGACCGATCCCCCGTCCTTCAGAAGCGCCGGAATCATCTGCTCCTTGATATCCTGGTAGCCGCTTGACGAAACGTTGCGCAGGGCCCGCCCGCCGCAGACGTATGCGCCCGCGGGTTCCGCTTCGCTCGTCTCGTCGAAGGCTCCAATCGTGAAAACCGTGAGGTCCGCCTGCCCTCTCTCGTGGCTGGCCGCCAACTGTCCCACGTCCGGCAGCCAGACCATCCGCCCCTCGAAGGCGATCACGGGGCCGCCGCCGAACCTCGCGACCGCGTCTCTTACGCACCCCGCCGCGCCGCGCGGCATCCGGTCGACCAGGAATTCGACCTCCATCCCCGCCGGCACGACTATCTCGACGCCGTAGTCCGACAGCGCCCTGTCGCCGCTCGAGAAAACGACGGTCCTCTTGACTCCCTGCGCCGCGAGCCGCCGCAGTTGATACTCCAATATCGGACGGTCTACCAGGGGCCAAAGCACCCTCGGCAGCCTCGTCGAAACAGGGCATCGCCCAAAATCAGGCGCCCCTGCAAGAATTACGACCGTTAGTTCTTGTGCCATAAGTACTTACTGCTCGGATTGCTTCAAGCCCAATCCTTCGCTGGCGCAATGCCCCTGTTTGGTGCGGGGACGCCCTGTAGTTTTACCCCAGTCGGCGTCGGATGGAGAGAACCTCCGCAACCTCGTCGTCTGACTTTTTACGAAAATCAGGGATGGTCTGCCTCGTCGAAACGTGGAGGAATTCCGACCGGGCCCCGGTCATGTCTTCCGAGGCTCACCCCGGTCCTTCCCGACTATCCGGTTTCTCCGCGGAAAGGCCCTCCCCATATGAAATCGCTTCTATTCTCGGCCGCGCGCTCTTCGTTTCGCGGCTATCTCGTCGAGCGCCGCCGACACCCTCGCCACTACGGGCGCGGGATTTGCCTTACGCGCGCGGGGCACGAAGGTCTTGAGTTGCGCCAGCTTCGCCTCGATCTGCCGTTCGTCGGCGGCTTCGAGAACGTAACCGTTCGACGCAAACCTCTCAGCCGTGGCCACCTGATGGTCGTTCACGATCTCGCCGAAGCGCTTTAGCCTCGGCATCACCAGAAGCGGCCTGCCCGCGTCGAGCGCCATGAGTATCGTGCCCATCCCCGCGTGGCCGATCATCGCCTTCGACTTGGCCACGTACTCGCGGTAGACCTCGCGCTCGAGCGTCTCCGCGAATTTCATGTTGCGCGGACGGTAGCCGCCTATGCCCACCTGGGCGAACACCTCGTCGAAAACCGCCGCCCGCCCCGCGGCCTCGTCGACCGCCCGTACCAGCCGGTCAAATGTGAACATCGAACCCACGGTGAGGAATATCATATCACCTCCCCGTGATACTCTATCGCCCTATCCGGCCTGGCAAGCTCGGCCCACTGCACGAGAAAGAGGTCCGCGAAACGCCTGACGATCCTTCCCGAGAGGCTTATTCGCTCTGCATTGGCTATGCTGTCGAGCCATATGACCTTCGCCCCGGCAAGTTTGCCGAGAAGCGACAATATCGCCCCCGGCGCTGCTCCAGTGCTTAGTATGACGTCCGGCCTCTCGTCCCACAAGATCCTCATGCACTGCCGGGCCAGCCTGAGCACTTTCAGCGGGTGCTCGCGGTTGGCCTCGGTCACAACGTACACCCGCGCGTTGAACCGCCCTTTCAGTTCCTTTGAAACAATGTCGCTGGTGGTCACGAAGAAATACGCGTGCCTGCGCCACGCCGCCTCCAGGCTCACCAGCTGGCTGAGGTGCCCGCCCGCGGATGCCGCCAGGCATATCTTTATCGCGCCGTTGTCGCTCATCCGCCGCCTCCGGCCGGCGTCTCGGCGGTCTCGTGTCGCGCCCGCGCAACTTCATCTATCACCGCGCGCGCCTCCTCTGCCTTTGCCTGCCACGTGTGGCCCTTGACCCGCTCGCGCCTGGCCCTCCGCCGCGCGTCGCTATCCTCCGCGAGCGCCCGCCTTATGGCCGCCGCGAATTCGTCGGCTCCCTCGGCCTTGTACACGAAACCTTCGTAGTAGTCCAGTTCCGCAAAAGGCGTCGAAATCACCGGTTTGCCGAGAGCAAGGTATTCTTTTAGTTTAATGGGATTACACAGTTCTATCCAGCGGTTCTGCCGCCACGGCATGATCGCCGCGTCGAAGCATTTCCCGTAGTGCGGGATCTCCTCGTACGGCCGCTTTCCGAGAAAGCGCGCGTTCGCCACCCCCTCGAACGGCCCGAGGTCCGCCGACGCGCTTCCGACGAAGACGAACGTGTACTCGGGGCACCGCCGCGCGACTTCCGCCGCCATCGCCACGTCCGAAGTGTGATCGTCGATGCCGCCGAAGAAACCGACGATCGGCCGTTTGAGCCCCTTCATGTCTTCAGGAATCCGCGCGTCGCCCTCGGCGGTCGCGAAAAGCTCGTAGTCCACGCCGTGATCTATGAGCTCGGCGCGCTGGCATTCGCCCCGTTCCCGCTCGTAAAGCGCGTGATTGACGAAAAACGTTACGTCCGCCTCGCGCTTCAATGCCTGGTCCATCGCCCGCACCTTCTCGCCGTCGACCCCCGGGTACTCCTCCATCCTATCCGCGCGCTGGTACACGAGCGCCCGGCGTTTGAAGGCCAATGCCGCCTTCCAGGCCGCGGGGCACGCGACCCATACTACGGGCTCTTCGAGGCCGAGTCTCCGCGCCGCCCGCTTCATCTGCCACTTGAGCGCCGCCTGGTTTGCCCGCGCCGCAAGCGGCACGTGGTGCACGGGAAAAGCCATCGCGCTGTACACGAAGAAATTCGGCTCCGCTTCAATAAGCCCTCTCCTGATGCTCTCAAATTTCCGCCTGACCCGCGTGAAAAACATCGCCCCTTCACCGATATTGAGTTTTCTCAATATTATCGAGTTCACGTAAAGCACGCGCCCCTTCGAGGCGAACTGTCGCATCAGCTGCATATCCACGTGCGCGCGGTTGTGGTACCACCAGTCCTCGCCGCCGAAGCACACGAAATCCTGTCGTTTTTCCGTGCCTGCCATCTAATCCGCTCTCGCCTCGGTGACTGCCCCGCTGTGCCGCGGCAGCCTCATCCTCGACCGCACCCACGCGGGCGCGTAAGGTTTCCCCGTCGCGGCGAGCCTCGGCGCAATCCGCCTGTACCAGAGCCCCGCGTACGCCGCGTTGAGCGCCCACGCCCCCGCCTTGAAAAGCAGAAGCCTCGCCGCGGGCCACGCGCCGCGGCGCGTCACGGTCAACACTTTAAGGCTCGTCAGCCGCCCGCCGAGTTCGAGTTTGTAATCTATCGGCCGTCCTCCGCCGTCGACCGCCGTCGCCCCCGTCGCAATCGCGTGCTCGAATAGTCTGAACAAACTGATGTTCCCGGTCCCCATCTGGTTGTACTCGGGCGACTCTTCCCGCGACGGCTGGAACCAGTGCACCTTCCGGCCGAACCGGAAGCAGTACTGCCTCGCCGCGGTCTCCCCGTCTACCTTGAGTTCCGTCATGAAGACGCGCCTCGCCGGCGAAAGCTTCTCGATGAGCCTCGCGTGGAACGCCTTCGCGTCCGGCCACTCGTTGAAGTATCCCCTCGAACCCTTCCCGCGCCAAAGCCTCTCGTGCGACTCGAGAAACAGCGGGAACGCCTCCTCCAGTTCCTCCCGTCCCTCGCGCACAATATGCTCCACGCGGTGCTCCCTCGCGAGTTGCCGCGCCTTGCGTAGTATCGTCGTTTTGCGCCCCTTGCTCACCTTCTGCAGGTACTCGTCGAAGGTCGCCGGCATGTCAAAGACCACGTACGGCCCCGCCTCTCCGTCGTAGCTCACGTCCGCTTCCGGAAAGTGCCTGCCGAACGCCTCCACGAGTTCCCGGCCGATCTCCACCGTGCCCCTGAACGTCCCGAAATGCAGGACGTCCCAGTCCTCGCGCGATTGCCGAAGCGCCTCCGCCAGGGCCTTCACCGCCTCGTCCTCCGCGCCCGGCTTCATGAAAACTCCGCCCGCGGTAAACCCGAAATCAGAGCCCACTAACCGCACGAACCTCACCGGCAGCCCGCCCAGCCAATGCGTCTCGTGAAATAGCCTCCAGACCGCTATGAGTTCGTCTCCCTTCCAGACAAGTTTGACGTCGAGCCGCCGCCCGCCGCCGTAGAACTCCCACCACGTCCTCGACCACTCGAAAGAGCCGTAGATGTCTCCCGACGCCGATTCGCCCAGGGCATCCCACGCGGCCGCGTGGCCTTCCAGGTCGTCCCACCTCGTGAAGGTCCCAACGCGGACGCCGCCCTCGTGCGGCGCCGGACGTTCGCGTATCTCTGAAGATAAACCTGGGCCCATTGTAATCCCGCTTACGATCTCAACCGGATCCACGTCTCTCGAAGCGGCTTCTTCCCCACCAGCGGCGCTATCCGGTTAAACCACAGTTTGTAGTAGAAGAGGTTCCACAACCTCCACGATGCCCCCAACGCCGCCCTTGCCAGCCGCGCGCGAAATGCCCTCCTCGTGACCGTGATGGCTTGCCACGACGCCAGCCGCCCGCCGAGCCTCAGCTTGTGCTCGTAGTATCCGCCCAGCGCGTCTATCATGGTCGCGCCGTTGCCCAACGCGTATTGCACGAGGCCTGTGTACGCCGCCGCGCCGAGGCCGTAGTTGCGGAACGGCTCGCCGTCGTCCCTTCCGGTCATGAACGTGTGTATCCGCGGCCCGAACACAAAGCAGTATTTCGACGCCACCACCCTGCCGTCGCACGCCATTTCGAAAAAAAGCGCCCGCCCCTTCCCGGAAAGCCTCTCGACGAGTGCCCTGTGAAACTCCACCGCCTTCGGCCAGTCCTCGAAATGCCCGAGCCGGCCCTTCCCCTGCCAGAGGTTCTGGTGCAGCGGCAGAAACCTGTCGAACGCCGCGACCGCCTCGGCCCCGGTCACGGCCGATGCGCGGACTTCGTGTTTCTCTCTCATCGTCCGTTCCTTGCGGAGGATGTTCCCACGTTCCTTTTTCGGCAGGCTCCTCAGGTACTCGTCGTAGGTCGCGGGCAGGTCGTGGAGCGTCTGCGGCCTCACGTCGCCCCTGTACCCTACGTCCGAGCCGCGAAATGCCTGCTCCATCGCCG
>Ga0315277_10003722_pt1 | contig 20622 bp, 22 predicted proteins | sample YL17G05_15_MG_FD_203695 | JGI IMG/M metagenome (GOLD analysis project Ga0315277, IMG submission 203695) | Sediment microbial communities from Yellowstone Lake, YNP, Wyoming, USA - YL17G05_15 | ecosystem: Environmental > Aquatic > Freshwater > Lake > Sediment | place: USA: Wyoming | collected... | reverse complement strand
ACAGGCCTGAGGCCCTCGCTACAATGATCGTCCATCCACATCACCTCCTTTCCTGAAACCAATGTTAGCAGCTTTGCCCAAAAGGCGTCAAGCGCTGTGCCGTTTCTAGTCAAACATCTCCCGCAGAAGCTCCCGCGCCACCCGCCGTTCGTCCCAGGGGATGACCGTGTCACCGATGGTGATGGACTGCTCGTGCCCTTTGCCAGCCAGGAGCACAATGTCCCCCTCGACAGCCATGGCCAAAGCGTGGGCGATGGCCTCCCGCCGGTCAGGGATACAGACGAAGTGATGCCCCTCGTGTCGGCCGGCCTGCCGCAGCCCCTGGGCAATCTCCGCCAGAATGGCCTGGGGGTCCTCCTGGAAGGGGTTGTCGTTGGTGAGGACGGCGAAGTCGGCCAGCTCGCCTGCCGCCAACCCCGTGCCCAGGCGGCGGGGCCTCTCCCTCTCGCCGATGCAGCCGAAGACGACGATGAGCCGCCCCTGGCATCGCTCGCGCAGGAACGCCAGGACGCGCCGCAGGGCCTCAGGCGCATGGGCAAAGTCCACCACCAGCGTGAACGGCTGCCCCTCATCGACACGCTCCAGGCGGCCCGGCACGCCAGGGAAAGACGCCAGAGCATCCCTGATGGCAGCGAGCGACATGCCCTGCGAGAGCGCCACCGCCGCCGCTGCCAGGCTATTGTAGACGTTGAACAGGCCAGGAAGGCCAACCGCTGCTTCCAGCTCGCTCCCTTCCGCCCGAAGGCGAAAGCGAGAGCCCCACTCGGTCGGGGATATGTCGCTCGCCTGGACGTCGGCCGCCTTCTGCACAGCGTAGGTCACGATTCGGGCGCGCGTGAGGCCGGCAAAGTAGGCGGCGGCGGGCTCGTCGGCGTTGAGCACAGCCACCTTCTCCACCCCTTTGTCAGCCGCCTCGTCGAGCATGGCGAACAGGCGCCCCTTGGCCGCCATGTATTCCTCGCGCGAGCCGTGGAAGTCCAGGTGATCGGCCGCGACGTTGGTCACCACCGCCACGTCGTATTCACAGCCGTCCAGACGGTGCAGGGCCAAGCCGTGGGAGCTCGATTCCAGGATGGCGTAGTCGACCCCGGCGGTCGCCATCTCGGCCAGGAGCGCCTGCACCTGAGGCGCCTCCGGCGTGGTGAAACGATACTCGTTGGGGAAGAGGCGATCGCCCACCTTGCAGTGGACGGTGCTCAACAGGCCGGTGCGATAGCCCGCTGCCTCCAGAAGAGCGCTGATGAGATGAATGGTGGTCGTCTTGCCGTCCGTGCCGGTGACGCCGATGACCCGCATCCGCCTTCCCGGATGGCCGCAGAAGGCGGCCGCCAGCATCGCCAGAGCCTGGCGGCTGTCGGGCACCACGATGGCGGGCAAGCGGCTCCCCTCGACGGCAGCCTGCCACTTCGCCCGCCGGTCGGCCTGAACGACCACCGCCACGGCGCCGCCAGCCACTGCCTGGCCTATGTAGTCATGCCCATCGGCCCGAAAGCCGGGGATGGCCACAAATAAGGCCCCCGGCGTGACCCGACGAGAATCCCAGCAGATGGCCGATATCGGCACATCGGCGCCAAGGATTTCCTTGTCCTTCAGCTCGCGAGCTAGGTCATGCAGATTCATGCGAAAGAAAGGGAACGAGAGACGCTGCCCTGCCTCTAGCGCAGCACCAGCCAATACCTGACACCATCCACCTCCTCGAACCCCAGCCGCTCGTACAGACGCCGCGCGCCGACGTTATCCCGCCGCGTGCCAAGCTCCACCCGAACGCAGCCGCTCTTGCGGGCGTGGTTCAGCGCCTCTCGCATCAACTCGGCTCCTATGCCCTGGCCGCGGTGCTGCTCCAGGACAAAGACGTCATCGAGATAGCCGAAGCAACCTGCCCCCTGCGTGGTGGGCACAATAGCCAGCGATAGCATGCCGCACGGCTCGTCCACGTCCGCCACGACGGCGAAGAACAGCTTGAAGGGCAAGGCAGGCGCTAGAGCGTCGTCGAACAGTTTCGTCAGGCGGCGCCTGGGCGGCCTATCCTCGCCGAACTCCCGGGACAGGGCCTCGGCCAGGACGAGAAAGGCTTGCCTGTCCTCGGAAACCGCCAGCCGAACCTCCACCTGCGGCCGCGCCCGTCTGGCCAACTGTCTGCCAAACATATCGCTTGCTCACAATCTACCGGCAGCCCGCTCCTTTGCCCCGCTCACCCTTCGACAGGCCCTTCGGCTGCGCTCAGGACAAGCTCAGGATGAGCGGCCAGAGGCCGTCTGCCCCTTCATCTCCAGGCCATGGCGTCGGCGCGGCCCTAGGTAGCGGACGACAGCATGGCGCTGGTCAGCGCCGCGCCGCCTATGGTGGCCGGCGAGACGACATCGCAGTCAATGAGGACGTTCAGGCAGGCCGGTTTTCCGCTACGGAAGGCTCGCTCCAGGGCTGGCACAATATCGCCAGGCTTCTCCACCAGCTCGCCGTAGGCCCCCAGACCCTCGGCCGCCTTCTCATAGTGTACCAGGCCCAGCTCGGTGGCCACCGTCCGCCCCTTGCCGCGGGTCATCTCCTGACCATGCTTACACATACCCCAGGCTTTGTCGTTGAACACCACCACCACGATGGGCAAATTGTGCTTGGCGGCGGTATGGAACTCCGCCAGGTTGAGCCCGAGCGACCCATCGCCGGTGCTCACCAGCACGGGCTTGTCGGGATAGGCCAGCTTAGCAGCCATGCCGAAGCTGAGGCCGATCCCCAGGCAGCCCAGATAGCCGTGCGATAGCCAGTGGCCTGGCCTCTTCACCACCGCCGCGCCGCTCATCCAGTCCCAGGCCTCGCCGCCGTCGGCGACAATGATGGCATCGTCGGGCAGAAAGCGAGCGACTTCGGTGGCCAGCCGGAAGGGATGGATCGGCGGCGCGTCGGACGCCAGGGCCTGGGCAAATGCCTCCCACCGACCGCGGCGAGCGCCGTTCATGACCTCCAGCCAAGCGTCTCGCTGGGGCCAGCGGCGCTGACGGGCGCCGTCCAGCAACTGGCGAAGCACCTCGCGACAGTCGCCCACGATGCCCAACTGGATGTCCCGATTGCGGCCGATCTCCTCGGCCTCGATGTCCACCTGGATCACCTGGGCATCGGCCGGAATGAGGGAGAAGTAGCGGCCGCCGGTGAACAGCCCCAGGCGAGTACCCAAGACGAGCACGACGTCCGGTCGACCGGCAGCCAGGAGCACGAAGTCGCCGAACCCCAGAGGCGTGTCCTCGGGCACACAACCCCTGGCCTTGTTGTTCGTCAGCACCGGAATCTGAGTCAGCTCGGCGAATTCCCTCAGCTCGCCCGCCGCCTGAGCGAACCAGACGCCTCCTCCCGCCAGAATGGCCGGCCGCTGGGCCTGCTCCAGCAGAGCCAGGGCCTTGGCGATGGCTTCGGGCTGGGCAGCTGGCGGTGCCTTGGGTCGGTACTCCTGGGGGAAAAGCACCCGCTCCTCTTCCACGCGGGCGGTGATCACGTCCAGAGGGATCTCCAGATAGACGGGGCCCGGCCGCCCGCTAATGGCCTGGCGCAGGGCGATGGCCGTGAACTCGGCGATGCGCCGCGGCTGGGCAACGGTGTAGGCCCACTTGGTGATCGGCCTCATCATCTCCAGCTGGGGCAGCTCCTGCATAGCCAGGGTCTCGTCCTCGGCCAGAGCACTGCGCCCGCCGATGACCAGCATGGGGATGGCGTCCACGTAGGCGTTGGCCACAGCCGTGACCACATCGGTGACGCCCGGCCCGGCAGTGACCGCCACTACCCCCAAACGGCCGGTCACGCGCGCCCAGCCGTCGGCCATGTGACCCGCCGCCTGCTCGTGGCGCGTGTCGATGATGCGGAACCCGTGGCCGTCAGCAGCGTCGAGTATCGGGTCCACGTGCTCGCCCGGGAGGGTGAATATCTCCCGGACGCCCTCTCGTTCCAGCATGCGGATCACCATCTCGCCGCCGTGAATCGTCGCCATAGCTGTCCTCCCCCCTGGAGACGCTCCTCTGCCCATCGCTGGCTTGTTGGTGATGCGGCAAGCATTATACAATGGGAGCGTGCGAAGGGTGTAGACAGCAGCCGTTCCCGCTGCCCACCACCGACTGTCAGGAGGCCAAGACTTAGACTTTATGCGCATTTCCGTCGGCCACGCTCAGATCAGCGCGCAAGGATGTTGACTGCTATGAGAGGCAGTTCGTTGACTGAACCATTCGCCGGAATCTACGAAGTTTCCGATGCCGCTCGAATCATCTACGCGACCTCGCCCCGTCCTCAAGGCTACTCAGTCACCAACAGACACATAATACGCTGGATCCGCCGCGGTCTGGCCCTCCCGTCGCTAGCTGACGTACCTGGCCGCGAGCTTCTAATGTCGTTTCCCGATTTGATCTCCATGAGGGTTATTGCGCTGCTTAGGATGATCGGCGTCAGCTTCCATGCGATATACACGGCCGAACGATGGCTTAGGGACACCACTGGAGTAACCCGCCCATTTGCCACCGAAATCATTTGGACCGAGAGCCGCCACATATTCACGGATCGCGAAGGGCAATTGATAGCAGCCAGCCTCGGCGGACAATACGCCTTCACCGAACTCATGGAAGAGCACCTCATTCCCATCGCGGGCCTCACATTCGACCCAAGTGGAATCGCCGATTCCTGGGCCCCCCACGGCTTTGATGTGGTTGTGCTGCGGCCCGATGTGCAGTTCGGCGCGCCGTGCATTCGGGGTACGCGAACACCGACACGAGCATTGTGGGAAATGTACCAGGGCGGTGACTCACCGCCGTTCCTGGCCGAGGTCTATGACCTGTCGTTAGCGAACGTACAGAGCGCTATCGAGTGGGAGACGTGCCTCGCAGCAGCATAAGACTGGCTGTCGGTTCCTGGTTGACAATGACCTGAGTCCGGCGATCGCTCAGGCCCTGGGTCTGTTCGGCTTCCAGATACAAACCGTCAGACAGGCTCACGGTCGAGACGATGTTGATGATGAGGAACTCATCCCGTGGCTTGGCACCACCCAGACCATATGGATCACCCACGACAAGAAGGCAAAGACGCGCCACGAGATAGCCCTCAAACACCGGCGGGTGACCGTTCTCTGGGTGTCCGGCACGAGTCTGTCCAGTTGGGAGCAGTTCAAGATCGTGGCGAGAGTCATTGACCGATTGATCGAGAAGGTGAGAGCAGTGCGCGGCGCCATTCACTTCAGGGCTGGCCGTAGAGGGCGGCCGACACCAGAGATACTGTGGACGCAACGCGCGCAAGATAGGCCACCAGGATAAGAGCGCTAGAGGCTACTTACCGTGAACGGGCCAATTACCTCATGCAACACCCCTCGCCCATTGCCGATCGCACGCCCGCTTCAGCAGAAGACAGGCCATTGAAGGCGCTGGTCTATCGCGGCCAACAGGGGATGGTGGTGGAGGAGGTGGCCGACCCCCAGCCTGCCGCGGGCGAGGTGCTGGTGAAGGTTCGCTACTGCGGCATCTGCGGCAGCGACGTCCATCTCTTCGCCAAGGGGGTCTTCTTCCTCGGCACTACCCCCGGCCACGAGGTGTCAGGCGAGGTGCTCAGCCTCGGCCCAGGCGTCAGCGGCTGGCAGCCCGGCGATCGGGTGGTAGTCAAGCCCAGCCGGACCTGCGGCCAGTGCGAGTACTGCCTCTCCAGCCGGCCTCAGCTCTGCCTCCAGCCCGAGGGCTTCGGTACGGGCATCCGGCCCGGGGCATTCGCCCATCTCCTGGCCACTCACCACAACACCCTCCTGCGGGTGCCGCCGGGCCTCGACCTGGCCCACGCCGCCCTGGCCGAGCCGCTGGCCGTCGCCGTGCATGCTGCGGACGTGTCGGGGATCGAGGCCGGCCAAGCGGCCGTGGTCACCGGAGCGGGGCCGATCGGTCTGCTCATCACCGAGGTGCTCAGAGAGCGGGGCGTGCAGCCGATCATCGTCAGCGAACCCTCTGAGCCGCGCCGAACGCTGGCCGCCAAGCTCGGGCCTGACCACGTGGTCGACCCCAGCGCCGCCAGTCTGGCCGACCTGGTGCGCTCCCAGACCGGCCTGGGCGTGTACGCCGTGTTCGAATGCACGGGCGTGCCGGAAGCCGCCAACCCCGCCCTGGGGCTCCTGCGCCCCGGCGGCACGATGTTGGTGGTGGGCCACAGCGAGAAGTCGTACACCCTGTCCAGCCTCATGGTGATGGCGCACGAGCTGCGCATCCAGGGCGTGTTCGGCAGCGGCGGCCGCTTCCCTACCGCCCTCGACCTGCTGGCCGCCGGCAAGGTGCACTGCCAGGACATCATCACCCGCATCGCTCCCCTGTCAGCGGCGGGGGCCTGCCTGCGCGAGCTAGGGGACGCCCGCGGCGAGGGCAAGGTGCTCATCGACCCCTGGGCCGGCTAGCAGGGCAAGACAGCGCTGACAGCCAGGTTCGGGGTGCGGGCCGGACAGCCCAAGAGCTACTTGATGCTGATCAGCTCCACGTCGAAGATGAGCTGGGCGTTGGCGGGGATGACGGGCGGGTAACCGTTCGCACCGTAGCCGAGTGCCGGCGGAATGATCAGCCGCCGCTGGCCGCCGACCTTCATCGAAGCGACGCCCTCGTTCCAACCCTTGATGACCTGACCTCCGAGCACGAAGCTGAACGTCTGGCCCCGGTCGAGCGAGCTGTCGAACTTCGTCCCATCGGCAAGCCAGCCTGTGTAATTGACCTCGACCGTCTGGCCAGTCTGAGGCGAGGCGCCCGTGCCCACCTTTATGTCGATGACCTGAAGCCCAGTATCGGTGACCGTAGGTGTACCAGAAACGGCCGGAGGGCCGCCCTGAACCTGCGTCGCTGGTGCAGTCGGCTTAGTCGGCGTGGGGCTGGCCTCTTCGCCGCCATCGCCGCAGGCGACAAGTGGCACCGTCAGGCCAATGCCCAAGAGAAGGGCCAGGCCCAAGCTCATTCTCTTCATTGCGCTGCCTCCATGTCCGGTGTCCGCATTCAAATCGCGGCACTCCCCATCCTACCCACAGGCGTGGGGGTGCGCAAGAGCGCGAGCTAGAGCCACGCCCGCAGAGAGGGCAAGGTCGTCATCCACCCCTGGACTGGCTAGCCCCAGAAGAGAGTGCCTACTCCTCCTCGATGGTGACGGTGATTATCTTGTCGCCGGGGCTGGTGGCGGTGGCCGGATCGCGAGCTGTCAGCGATTCGGCCACATCCATTCCGACCACTACCTCTCCAAAGAGGGTGTAGCTCCCCGTCAAGTCGGAGCAACGCGCGCTGTCTCCTTGCGGCTTGAGGCAAATGAAAAACTGGCTGCCCGCGGTGTTGGGCTGCCGGGTCTTGGCCATGCCTACCGAACCCTCCTTGAAGGGTCGGTCGCTGAACTCGTCGGGGAGGGTGTAGCCAGGGCCGCCGGCACCGGTGCCGGCGGGATCGCCCCCCTGGGCCACGAAGCCTGGGATGACCCGATGGAAAGTGAGCCCGTCGTAGAAGCCCCCGCGGGCCAAGAAGACGAAGCTGTTCACCGTCTGTGGGGCTGTATCTGGAAAGAGCTGAATGCGGATGTCACCCTTCTCGGTCTCGATGGTGGCGAAGTAGGTCTTCTCAACATCTATGGTCATCGGCGGCGCCGAAACCTGGGTCGCTGGTGCAGTCGGTTTAGTCGGCGTGGGGCTGGCCTCTTCGCCGCCATCGCCGCAGGCGACCAGTGGCACCGTCAAACCGATGCCCAGGAGAAGAGCCAGGCCCAAGCTCATTCTCTTCATCGCGCTGCCTCCATGCCTGGAGTCCGCATTCAAATCGCGGCACTCCTCATCCTACCCGCAGGCGTGGGGGTGTGCAAGAGTGCGAGCTAGGAAGGGCAGTTCACCGTTTGTGGCTTGATTCTCGATCCCTCGCGACCTGTCGGGAGGCATCGGCTGGGCTTCCCCATGTTGCCCTTTCGGGGCAGACCTAAAGGTCTGCAGCTACGAAATGAAGCGCGGCGGGGGTCGTAGCTGCAGGGCTTGAGCCCTGCCCTTTGTCAAGCCATCTTGTTCATGACCGTCAGGCTGGGATTGTGTGTGAACCCGCGAGCCCGAACCCCCTGCCAAAAAAGAGAGACCCCGGAGCCGGTCGAGCCCCGGGGTCATGCTATGCTGTCAGCTTTGTCACGCCGGCAGAGAGGCAGCCCTACCCGGGATGGCGGATGTCGACGCAGCCAGAGTCCCGCGCGCTGAAGCCAGGCTCGTCAGCAGACGCAGCTCATCGGCCAGCAGGCGAGTGATGAGAAAGCGCTGACGTACCCTCTCCCGACCGGCAAGCCCCCGCCGCCGCGCCTCGTCACGGTTTTGCAGCAGAAAATACACCCGCCTGGCGCACTCATCGGTGTCGTCCACCAAGAAGCCCCCTACATCCCCCTCCATCTGGAGGGGAATCCCACCCGAGCGGTTGGCCACCACCGGCGTGCCCTTCCACATCGTCTCGGAGACCCCCAGGCCAAAGCCCTCTCGGATGGATTTCTGAATCACTACGTCGGAGGAGGTCTGGAAAGCGCTCACCTCCATGTCCCCTACGCCGATCAGGTTCGTCAGCACATGGATGTCGTCGTCGCCCCTAATCTCGGCGACGATCTTGCCATACATCTCCCACACCTCGCGGTCATCTGACGCCATGGACCCGATCAGGGCCAGCTGAAGGCCTGGCACCTCGCTGCGCACCAGCCGGTATGCCTCAATCACGCCCAAAGGGTCCTTCCAGGAGTCGAAGCGGGACGCCTGGGTTATCAGGGGCTTGCGGGGGTTCATTCCCCTCCAAGCCAGAATCTCCTGGCATATCGCCCCCGAAAGCCCCATATTCTTGGGGCTGAGGGGATCGATCGCCGGGGTCATGGCAACCACCCGCTGATGACTCAGCGCAGCGGGCACAAAAGCGTCCATGGTGAATACCAGGGCGTCGTACTCCGCCAGAAATGGCAGCATGAACTCCAGGACGGCCTCATTGGGTTCGGAGGTATCGATGTGACAACGCCAGACCCACTTGGCCCCGTCTGGCCCTCGAAAGTGGCGGATGGCGGCGGTCTGAGGGTCATGCACGATGATGAAGTCGTACTCCTCCTCCTTCAGAAGCTCGCCGTTGCGACTGTTGTACATGAGGTACGTTTCGCGAGCGTCTTCTGTCAGCTCGTAGGGTGCACCTTGAAGGGCATTGCGAAAGGCCTTGGTAACACTGAAGAACTCGGGGTCAGCCGAGATAAGCTTCCAGTCGGCCTGAATGCCCAGGCCGCGGTAGAGGGGCACGATGGACCTCAGCAACTCGCAGACCCCGGCACCGTAGGTGGAGGCGTTGATGTGAGCGATGCGCGCACCCTTGAAAGGCTCCGCCAACTCTCTTATTTCCGCCACATCCTGCTCGCTAATAAGCTGAGTGTAGGCATCTAGCGATCTTGGTCCTACGTCTACGTGGTCCAGCATGGCGTCTCTCTTTCTCCTTCTCTGCCCCCTTCTATCACGCCCAAACAGCCCGCGGCCGATGCCGCTACGCATTTACCAGCCGCAGACATGCTCGCGCCGATAGCGATCGCCGAGCTGACCGCAGCGCGTCTGTTCCCACTCCAGTGCGCTAGCGGGATTCGGCAAATCGAACAGGAGAGGCGCGCCGCCCTGATGCAGGCACCAGCGCCCCGCCTTCCTTGATGAATAGGACGCGGCTCGCCCGTAGTCGTTACAGCGATCTGCGCGGCGCTGTCTATCCGCTGAGAACGGGCACCACCCTAGCCAAGGGTGGATTGGAGATGGGGTATCCCCATCGAACTGAGGGGAGTTCCATTCGAGGGGATTATGTCAAAGCGCGTTGGCGCGACTTCCTACCCGTAGGAAGTATTAGCGGCCCAGCAGGCCTATAAGCCGAGTTCTGTGCCTCCCCACCCTAGGCGGGGAGCGGTGACCATCAATCTAGGATGGCGGTTACCCGCCACCTCCAGCGGCCAACCCGAGGACAGGCCGGGCGTCCCTGTGTCCTCCTATTTGGCCTTGCTCCACGTGGGGTTTGCCCAGCCGACCGGTCACCCGGCCGCTGGTGAGCTCTTACCTCGCCATTTCACCCTTACCCCGCCATCTCAGAGATCGGGGCGGTGTGTTTCTGTGGCACTTTCCGTCGGGTTGCCCCGCCTGGGCGTTACCCAGCACGCTGCCCGGTGGAGCTCGGACTTTCCTCCCCGACGAAGTCGGGGCGGTCACCCAGCCTACTGAGCCAACCCTATTGTAAGGCAGGGACGGCCCCCCTGCCAAGCTAACCGCCTGACCGATCCAGGGCCTGGTTCGCTAGCTTGTCCGCCAAGGCATTCTCTTCGCGCGGGATGGCGGTGGCCGTGAAGGAAGCGAAGCGCCAGCGCAGGTCCTCCATCCGAGCGAACAGGCGCTTCAGGCGAGGGTTTCGCACCCTGTAGCGGCTGTCTAGCTGGCGTACCACCAGCTCAGAGTCCATCCGCAGCTCAACGTGGCGCGCCCCCAGGGCGAGCGCCGCCTCCAGGCCAGCGATGGCCGCCTGGTATTCAGCCTCGTTGTTGGTGGCCCGACCGATAGCCTCCGAGATGCGGTGGTGCTCCCTATCCTTATCGTCAAAAATGACCACACCGATCGCCGCTGGCCCGGGATTCCCCCGCGAGGCACCATCGGTGTAGACCAGCCAGCACCCTTCCGCCGTAGCCACGCTCCTCACGGACGCAGCAGAATGCGAATGCTGTCGTCCCACACCACCACCTGCTCCAGCAGCTCTCCTAACAGCGCCTGCTGCTCCAGCGGGACGAGGCGATCCCATTCATCCCTCAGGCGAGCCAGGGCCCACTCCTTCTGTTGCTGCCTCTCAGATGCCGATGCTTGCTGCCTGACGAGTCGCTCCGCCTCTGACAGGCTCTCCTCCAGCGATAGCTCCTCCGCCGCGACGGCTACGCCAAGGGACCGCAGGCGGTCGGCACTGAGACGACCGCGGGCCGCCTCATTCATGTGCTCTTCCAGACGCTTGTCCAGTCGGTGCAGGCGACCTCGCAGGCGACGACAGCGCGCCTCCGCCTCTTGTAGCACAGCCGCCTCATCGCCCGCCTTGGGGACGGCCAGCACGACCGCCGGCTCCTCCCCCAGAAGGGCCTGGCGCACCTCCTCCTCCAACTGCCCTGCCCGTCGCGTGTGGTAGTCGCACAGGCTGCGGTTGGTGCGCGACTCGCACTGGTAGTAGCGGTACTCTGCCCATTTCTGGGAGCCATCGCGGCGGTGCCAGTGCTGACGACGGCTCACCCCGATCATCTTATTGTCGCAGTATCCGCAATAGGTCAGCCCTGACAGCAGAAAGAGCGAGGTCCGCCGCTCAGCGCTCGCCTGGCGGCGAGAGCTCAGGCGCTCCTGCACCAGCCGAAAGTCATCGCTGGAGATGAGGGCCGGATGGCTGGCAGGGACGCGTACCCCAAATCGACTGTAGGTGCCCAGGTAGGTGCGATTGCGCAGGATATCGCGGACGGTCACTATGCTCCAGAGGCCGTTGCGGTGGGTGCGCACCCCCTCCTCGTTGAGACGGCGAGCGATGAGGCGGATGCCCAGACCGTCCCGCAGATAGAGGCGAAAGATGTAGCGCACAACCGCGGCTTCCTCAGGCAGTATCTCCAGACGCCGACGCGGGCCCACTCGATAGCCGAAAGGCGGCCGCCCAAGGACCTCACCCTTCACGGCCTTGCGCCTCATGGCCGCCTGCACCTTCTGTCCCAGCCGCTCGTCCTTCTTCTCCGTCCAGAGGGAAAGTAGGGCGGAACCGGGGTCGGTGCCGTCCTCCAGACACATCACCTGCACGCCCAGGCTAGCTAACTGGAAATAACGCCTGGCCGTCTCCCGCAGGTCGCTCCCCAGGCTGGCCAGGGAGGAGATGACCACCACAGTGAATCCACGCTCGGAGCGCTGCTTAAGGAAGTCGATGAGCTGGCGATAGCCGGAGCGGTCTTCACCGGCGGCGGTGACATCCAAGAAGGTGGCCGCCGCTTCATAGCCATTCTGACGGCAGAAATCCAGGAAGGTGCGGCTCTGCTCAGCCAGTAACTGGCTGCCGCCTGTCTCCGAGAAGTACCCTACTGCCCTCACAGCTCAGCTCACATACAGAATGCGCTCGCAGCTGACGCATTGCACCACGTCCAAGCCGGAGCGCGCCTTCTGCAATACAGTCATGGGCAAGCTGATGCGGCAACCCCCGCACATGCCTCGCTCCACCTTGGCCACCGCCCTCCCTTGTCGCCTCTCCAGCAAGTTGTCATAGAGGGCCAGCACCCTCGCCCCTACCAGGCCCGACTGCTGCCTTCGCCTCTCCTCCAGCCCAGCTAGCTCGCCTTCCAGCCTCCCCTTCTGGCTGACCAACTCCTCCTGATCCTGCCGCCACCTGCTCTCCACCTCGGCCAGCGATTCCTCCGCGTCTCGCAGAGCCGCTTGCCTCTCTTCTACTCGGACCATCAGATCCAGAAGCTCATCCTCTCGCCGCCGCAACTGACCCCTCAGGATGTTCGCCTCCTCCTGCATGCTGCCTAGCTCCTTAGGGTTGCGCACAGAGCCCCCGTACAGCTTACCCTCCACCCCTGAGACGCGTGAGCGCAGGTCGTCCACCTGCCAATCCAGATCTCGCTGCTCCTTGCTGACGCCCTCAAGGGCAGCTCGCCCCTCTTCGACCGCCTGGCGGCCAGCGATGAGCTCCTCGCTCTCTCCCAATTGCTCCTCCACAGCCATCAGAGAAGCCTTGATGGCCTCGATGGCTGAATCGATCTCCTGAAGAGCGTAAAGGTCGGCCGCTATTGTCATTATCAGCGTGGGCATGCGGCTACCGAACCGGACATGGGGTAGACAATGCTCGCGGCAGGATTATAGACTTAGAGAGAGGCCCCTGACAAGGCGACGGTCAATCTGGTGCAGCATTCCACCGCATTTTTGGGGACAGATTTTTATGCAATTTGTTGTGGGTCAGCAGTTGCGCGAGCCCGTGGGCAGCGTCACCCACTACGAGATCAGGGAGAGCATACCCTTACCCCAAGGAGGAGACTCCCCGGGTGAGCTGACGGGCAGCGTCGACTTCATGCGGACGGACAAAGGGATTCTGGTCTCCGTCTTCCTTCACTGCACCATCGCCGCCAGGTGCAGCCGCTGCCTGAGCGACATATCCTATCCCCTCACCCTCACCTTTGACGAGGAGTATCTGCCTACGGTGGGCGCCTCCACCGGCGAGCCTCTGCCTTTGCCCGCTGACCCCGACACCTTCCTCATCGACAGTCACCAGGTTCTCGACCTGACAGAGGCGGTGCGCCAGTATCGGCTAACGGCCGAGCCCCTGCAGCCCCTTTGCAGGCCCGATTGCCTTGGCTTTTGCCCTCGTTGCGGTTATGATCTCAATCAAGGCCCGTGCGGCTGCCCTGACCAAGAGACCGATGCTCGCTGGACCGCTCTGGCCAAGCTGGCCGTGAAAATCGAGCCGGAACAGGAGTCCTAACATGGCACCACTGCCCAAGAAGAAGTATTCCAAAGCACGACAACGACAGCGGCGCAGCCATATCATACTGAACCTGCCCCATCTGGTGCCCTGCTCTCAGTGTCGCACCCTGCGCCTGCCTCATCGGGCCTGCCCCGTCTGTGGCACCTACCGCGGACGAACCGTGCTAAAGGTAGAGGAGCCGCGCCGTCTGCCTGGCCAGCGCTAGCCTTTCCCGCCCTCACCGCTTTTTGCTATACTTCGCCTGTCCTGCCTGCTGCCCAGCGGACAGGACCTGGGGTGTTAGCGATGGTGTCTCGTCCTTGCCCTGGGAAGGGCAGAGCCGGTGCCCAAGCCTGGGTCTTCCCCGGCCAGGGCTCGCAGCAGGTAGGAATGGGCCTCGACCTGTACCAGACCTTTCCCGTGGCTCGCCGCCTCTTCCAGGAAGCCGACGAAGCGCTTGGTCTGGCCCTCAGCCGTCTCTGCTTTGAGGGGCCCGAGGAGACCCTTCGCCAGACAATCAATGCCCAGCCAGCGATCATGACCGTCAGCCTAGCCTGCCTTCAGGCTGCCCTGGCAACGGGCTGCCTCCAGGAGCGCCCAGCCGCCTTCATGGCTGGCCACAGCCTGGGCGAGTACACCGCCCTGGTGGCCGCCGGCGCCCTGACCTTCCCCGACGGCCTGCGCCTGGTGCGAGAGCGCGGCCGCCTGATGCAGGAGGCAAGCGAGCGAGTCCCCGGGGCCATGGCCGCGATCATCGGCCTGCCGGAAGACAAAGTGACCGAGCTGTGCGATCAGACGCGGGCCGAGGTCTGCAACCTGAACTCGCCTGGGCAAGCGGTCATCGGCGGCACTCACGAGGCGGTCGCCCGCGCCATAGAGGAGGCCAAGGCCCGCGGTGCCCGCCATGCCATTCGCCTCAACGTCAGCGGCGCCTTCCACTCCTCCCTCATGCGGCCGGCCGCCGAGGGTATGACCGCGGCCGTCGCCCGCACGCCCTTCGCCGACGCCCAGGTGCCCATCGTCGCCAACAGCACCGCCCAAGCGATAACCACCGCCGAGGCCATTAGACGAGAGCTCCTCGAGCAGTTCCGCCGGCCCGTCCTCTGGCAGCGCTCAGTGGAGTACATGATCGAAAACGGCGTCACCACCTTCGTGGAGATAGGGCCGGGGCACGTCCTCACCGCCCTCATTCGCCGCATCGATGGCAACGCCAACACGAAGAACATCGGCGACGTTCCCTCCATTCGGCAGGAAGCTGAATCCGGTGCTTGACTTGTCGGGTAGAGTGGCCCTGGTGACCGGCGCTTCCCGCGGCATCGGCCGGGCAGTGGCCGTAAAGCTGGCCGAGTGCGGCGCCAAGATAGTGATAAACTACAACCAGAGCGCCGCCGAGGCGGAGAAGGTGGCCGAGCAGATCCGCAGCCGGGGTGGCCAATGCCTGACGGTGCAGGGCGATGTCACACTGGCCGCCGATGTGGAGCGAATATTCCAGGCCGCTCAGCAAAGCTTCGGCACGGTCGATGTGTTGGTGAACAACGCCGGCATCAATCGCGATACACTGATACTGCGTATGTCTGAGAAGGACTGGGACGAGGTTATGAACACCGACCTGCGAGCGGCCTTCCTCTGCACCAAGGCCGCTTTGCGCCCCATGATGCGCCAGCGTTGGGGGCGAATCATCAACATCAGCAGCCTGGCAGGGCTTCTGGGCAACGCCGGCCAGGCCAACTACTCGGCGGCCAAGGCTGGCCTCATTGGCCTGACCAAAGCCGTGGCCCGCGAGATGGGCTCGCGAGGCATCACCGTGAACGCCCTTGCCCCCGGCTTCATCGAGACGGACATGACCAAGGACCTGCCGCAATCGCTGAAGGAGGAGGCCCTCCAGCGCATCGTCCTGGGACGTCCAGGGAAGCCGGAGGATGTGGCTGGAGCGGTAGCCTTCCTGGCCTCCGACGAGGCATCCTACATTACGGGTCAGGTGCTGGCCGTGGACGGCGGCCTGGGGATGTAGCCCATGGCAGGCAAGAGGCGCAAGGCGCGCATCATCGCCCTCAAGGCCCTCTATGAGTCGGACAGCGTGGGCCACAAGCCGCAGGAGAGCCTCTCCCGCCTTCTGGAGGATAGCCCCGCTCCTGCCGATGTGGCGGCCTTCGCCCAGGAGCTGGTGGCGGGCGTGCTAGACCATCAGCAGGAGATCGACGCGGTAATTCGTGAGAAGGCGCCGGCCTGGCCCCTGGAACAGGTAGCAGTCGTTGACCGCAACATTCTCAGGCTTGCCATCTATGAAATCTTGATTGATAATAGGGTGCCAGTGCGGGCTGCCATCAATGAGGCTGTGGAGCTGGCCAAAGCCTTCGGCGGAGAAAGCTCCCCCAAATTTGTTAACGGCGTCTTGGGCTCGGTGAGCCTCATGAGGACTAGTTGAGCGGCAGCACCAGGAGGTGAGTCGTGGCCACCATCTTCGAAAGAGTGAAGAAGATCATCGCCGAACAGTTGGGCGTCGACGAGGGCAACATAACCCCTAAGACTTCCTTTGTGGAGGACCTCAACGCCGACTCCCTGGACCTAGTGGAGCTTATCATGTCCCTGGAGGAGGAGTTCGGCCAGGGGAGCCAAGCCTTCGAGATCTCCGACGAGGACGCCGAGAAGATCATCACCGTGCAGGATGCCGTGAACTACCTCCTGGAGCACGGCATCGCTGAGGACGAGACCGACTAACGACGACCAGCTCCACCGAGCTGCTGCAAGTTCGCCTCGGGGGCCAGGGCCGCGCCTGGCTCCCTTTTCGTATATAATGATTACTATCGTTCGATTCTTTTTCCCGAAGCGGCGGCGAGAGCATGAACTTCTCTGGCATTGGCACACCTGAGATCATCCTCATCCTGGTGCTGGCTCTCATCGTGGTCGGCCCCCAGCGCCTCCCCGAGCTCGCCGCCCAGCTCGCCCGCCTGGTGCGTCAGGCCCGCCGTTACGCTGGCCAGATCACCGGCCAGCTCAAGCAGGAGCTGGGCGACCTCAGCCAGGACTATGAGGAGCTGCGCCAGGAGCTGCAACAGCTTCGGGAGGAGCTGCGCCAGCAGACCAGGCCCCTTCAGGCGGAGCTGCACGCCGCCAGAGCCGACCTCGAGGCCGCCCACGAATCCGTGGAGAAAGCCATCCCCAGAAAAGAGCAGCCCCAGGAGACAACCAAACCACCCTCCCAAGGGAAAGCCGACACCCCCTGAGCCCGCCCTTTCACCTCAACCATGAGCGCCAGACCCATCACCGCCGAGGAGCCCCCCAGCGAGCCCGAAGGCGAGGCCAAGGGCGGGAAATACCTGACACTGATAGACCACCTCCAGGAGCTCCGCTACCGCCTCGTCGTCTCGGCTCTTTCCGTCGTGGTCACCACCGGCGTCTGCCTCTATTTCGCTGGCCGCATCCTCAACTTCCTCCTGGAGCCCGCCCGCGACCGCAGCTCGGCCTTCGAGGCCATATTCACCGAACCGATGGAGGGCCTGCTTGCCCACTTCCGGATCGCCCTCATGGCTGGCATCACCTTAGCCATGCCCATGCTCATCTACCAGACGCTTATGTTCGTCACCCCCGCTCTGACCAGTAAGGAGAAGCGCTGGGTTTACTCCATCGTCCTCGCTGCGAGCCTGGCATTTGCTGGCGGAGTGGCCTTCGCTTTCTACGTCGCCCTGCCGCCCGCTCTGGGCTTCCTCCTGAATTACCCCGAGGACGTCGCCTCGCCCATGATCAGGATCGGCAGCTACGTTGACTTCGTGACCCGCCTCCTGTTCTGGACGGGCGTCGTCTTCGAGACGCCTCTCCTGATCATGGGCCTCGCCCGCTTCGGCGTGATCAACTCCGGCCAGCTTCTGCGCTTCTGGCGCTATGCCATCGTCGGAGCCTTTGTCATAGCGGCCATCGTCACCCCCAGCGTCGACCCCCTCACCTGCTCGCTGGTGGCCGGCCCGATCATCGTCCTCTACGGCGCCGGCATTGTCCTGGCCCGCCTGGTGGAGCCGCGGCGGGCCAAGCCAGCAACCGGTTCATGATTGGTGGGTTCTGCGCTCGGGGCTTCACACATAACCCCAGCCTTCAGCCGGGGATCGAGAACCAGGCCACCAACGGCGAACCGGCCGCGGCGGGCCAGGCGCATTTGACGCCCTCCCCCCTTCGTGCTAATATCAGGCGAAAGGTTGTTCTTGGCCGCTCCCTTCCAGGGTGCGGACAATTATGTATTTGAGGAGTGGTTTACCGTTTACGGCTTAGAAAATGTCCGCTCTCACGGAGCTTTATGACAATATGGCCGCCTGCCCCGACTGTGACCTGAGTCGCAGCCGCAATCGGGTTGTCCCCGGCGAGGGGCCAGAAGACGCCGAGATCATGTTCGTGGGGGAGGCGCCGGGCTTCTACGAGGACCAGCAGGGGCGCCCCTTCGTCGGTGCCGCCGGTCGCCTTCTGGAAGAGCTACTGACCTCCATCGGCCTTCGCCGCGAGCAGGTCTACATCGGCAACGTCATCAAGTGCCGCCCGCCCGACAATCGCGACCCCCTGCCCAAGGAGATCGAGGCCTGTCGCAAGTGGCTGAAGGGCCAGATCGAGCTGATCAAGCCCAGGGTTATCGTCCCTCTAGGGCGCTTCTCCCTGGCCTGGTTCTCCCCCAATGACCCCATCAGCCGGGCGCACGGCCAGGCCCGCTATCGCGATGGCATCTACTATCTGCCCATGTACCACCCGGCGGCCGCCCTGCACGCCGCCAACATGCGCCGGGCCATAGAGGAAGACTTCCAGAAGCTGCCGGCCGTCCTGGAGGAGGCCCGCAAGGGGCCCAAGGAAGAAGTGCCGGCGCCCGAACAGATGCGCCTTTTCTAGTTTGGAGAGCTATGACTAAAGACAAACTGCGGATAATCCCTCTGGGTGGCCTGGGAGAGATCGGCAAGAACATGATGGTGATGGAGCTCTCCCAGGACATGATCATCATCGACGCCGGCCTCATGTTCCCCGAGGAGGAGATGCTGGGGGTCGACCTGGTCATCCCCGACATCTCCTACATCCGCGAGCGGCAGAAGAAACTGCGAGCCATCATCATCACCCACGGCCACGAGGACCACACCGGCGCCCTGCCTTATGTCCTGCGCGAGCTGCGGGTGCCCATCTACTGCACCAGGCTCACCCGCGGCCTCATATCGGTCAAGCTCAAGGAGCACAAGCTCCTCAAGGGGGCCGACCTGCGAACAGTGAGCCCCGGCGAGAAGATTACCCTGGGAGCCTTCCAGGTGGAGTTCGTGCGGGTCACCCATAGCATCCCCGACTCCTGCGGCCTGGCCATTCGCACCCCCGTGGGCACCGTAATCCACAGCGGCGACTTCAAGCTGGACCACACGCCGGTGATGGGCGAGCCCACCGACCTGCCCCGTTGGGCCGAACTGGGTCGCCAAGGCGTCCTCCTGCTCCTATCCGACTCCACCTACGCCGAGAGCCCTGGCTACACCCCCTCGGAGCAAGTGGTGGGCGAGTCCCTGGACCGCATCATGGCCACCGCACCCGGACGGGTCATCGTGGCCACCTTCGCCTCCCTCATCTCGCGCGTGCAGCAGGTGATCGACGCCGCCTATCGCAACGGCCGCCGCGTGTTCGTCACCGGCCGCAGCATGGTCGACAATGTGCAGATGGCCCTGGAACTAGGCTACCTCAGCGTTCCCGAGAATGTGCTGACTCCCATCGACCAGCTTTCCCGTATGCAGCCACAGAAAGTTGCCATCATCACCACCGGCTCCCAGGGGGAGCCCACCTCTGCCCTGGTGCGCATGGCCAGCCGCGACCACCGCCACATCCAGATCGCCTCCGGCGATACGGTGGTCATATCGGCCAGCCCCATCCCAGGCAACGATATGCTCATCAACCGTACCATCGACAACCTCTGTCGCCTGGGGGCCCAGGTTCTACATACCCGCATCGCCGATGTTCACGTACACGGGCACGCCGCCCAGGAAGAACTGAAGATGCTCCTGCGCCTGGTGAACCCCCGTTTCTTCATCCCCATCCATGGGGAATACCGCCACCTCATGAGCCACGCCCGCCTGGCCCAGGCCATGGGCCTAGCCAAGGACAATGCCTTCATCCTGGAGGACGGCGACATCCTGGAGTTGGACGGCAAGGGCGGCAAAGTGGTCGGTCGCGTGACGGCCGACCACGTCTACGTCGACGGCCTGGCCGTGGGGGTGAATCAGGTAGTGCTGCGCGACCGCCGCCGCCTGGCCAGCGATGGCATCGTCGTGGTCATCCTGACAGTGGACAAGCACAGCGGCCAGCTAGTGGGCGAGCCGGATGTGGTGGCCAGGGGATTCATGGACACGGATGAGGCCGAGGAGATACTGGACAAAGCTCGGAAACAGGTGACACGAGCCCTGAAAGGGGCCGACCACCACTCTGACTGGGCCGAAGTGAATGCGCGAGTCAGGAATGCTCTCGCCCAGCACCTCTATCAGGAGACCCGCCGGCGGCCGATGATCCTGCCCCTAACGGTGGAGGTGTAGATAAGGCATGGCCAGGGCGAAGGCAAAACGCCCCACCTTCCGCCGCGTGGCGACGGGCCGTCGTCGCGCCGCGGCTCAACCAGACCTGATCGATGGGCGAAGGCTTATCCGCTGGCTGATCATCGCCGCTGTCGTCTTCGTCCTTGTCCTCATTCCCTTCGTGGGCCCCATCATCGGCGAGGCCATCCTGGACTTCCGCGATGCCCTGGTGAGCCTGCTCGGGCTGGCGGTACTTCTGCTGGTGATTGGCCTGGTAGTCAACGGTTTGCTGGCTTTGAGCCGCCGCTTCACTCTATCGCGTACCTTCTGGCGCCGCTGGTGGGGCAGCGTCCTCCTCGGCGTCAGCGTCTGTGGGATCATGGCCCTCTTCCGCCCCGACTGGTCGGCGGGCAATACCTCCCTAGCCGAGGTTACCGCCGGCGGCGACCTCGGCCACGCCCTCATGGGCAACCCCGGCGGCATCCTCATCTGGCTGAGCCTCACCTCCCTGGCAATCGTTCTGCTCTGGCCCCGCCAGGTGATCTGGCTAATGCGGCACCTGCCCGACCTTTGGCGGGCGCTGGTGCAGATGCGCCTGCCGGATGAGGTCACGGCCGGCCTGCGCTCGTTGGGCACGATCTTCCTGCCCAAAGCGGAGCCTCGCAGCC
>Ga0315277_10003719_pt1 | contig 20624 bp, 20 predicted proteins | sample YL17G05_15_MG_FD_203695 | JGI IMG/M metagenome (GOLD analysis project Ga0315277, IMG submission 203695) | Sediment microbial communities from Yellowstone Lake, YNP, Wyoming, USA - YL17G05_15 | ecosystem: Environmental > Aquatic > Freshwater > Lake > Sediment | place: USA: Wyoming | collected... | reverse complement strand
CCACAGAGAAATGTACAGCTTGTGGACAATGTGAGGAGATTTGCCCCAAAAAAGCTATAAAAATTATTAATCAGAAGGCGCAGGTCGATTACACGAAATGCATACAATGTTACTGTTGTAATGAAACCTGTCCGTATGAGGCGATAAAATTAGAGGTAATAAAATAACAACGAATTTTTTCCAATATTTCATCAAGCATATTTAAGAAAAATATTTTGGATATTTTGTTAGCCTTCACTCAGATTCCCTAATGTACTCAGAATGAGTTCTGGGAGTGCAGGATGGATGTGCATACCATGAGCGATGAGGGAGATATCTCCACCGAGAGCCATTGCGTTAATCACTTCTTGAATCAGCATTGGAGCATACGGGCCAATGATATGGAATCCTAAGATTTTTCCGGTTTGCTTGTCGACGATTGCTTTCGTAAACCCATCATACTCCATCATTGCTCCTCCCTTTGCAACATCAGAATATCTTGCACTACCAACAAGGATTTTATTGTTTTTCTTTGCTTCTTCTTCAGTCATCCCAACTGCAGCGATCTCCGGGTAGGTAAACACCGCATAGGGTATCGTGTGATAGTCCATTTTCGTTTTATGATCATGGACGGCGTTTCGCCAAGCGATTGTTGCCTCCTCGTTTGCCACGTGTTTGAACATTGCTTTTCCAATCGCATCTCCAAACGCCCAGATGTTCTTCTTGCTGGTTTCAAGATACTCATTTACTAGGATGTACCCGCGTGTGTCTGTCTTTACCCCAATATTTTCTACTTTCAACAGATCAGCGTTTGATTTCCGACCCGCTGCAACTAAAATCTTCTCTGCAGTCACTGTCACCTCTTTGCCAGTCAAACTGTTTTTGCCTATCGCAATTATTTCATTTCCTTGTTTCTTTACTTCAAGCACTTCGGTGTTGAGGTAAATGCGCATTCGTTTCTCAATTTGTTTTTTCAGCAACTCTGAGATTTCAGGCTCGGTATTTGGAATCAACCGGTTCCCTCGTTGGAAGATTGTCACCGTGGTTCCTACTGCGGAGAAAAAATGAGCGAACTCCACTGCAATGTATCCCCCACCAATGATAACCATGCTGTCAGGTTTTTCTTTTAAATCAAAAACATTTTCATTTGTTAAATACGGAACTGAATCCAATCCTTTTATAGGCGGAATGAGCGGTCGTGCACCTGATCCAAGAAAGATTTTTTCTCCTTGGATTTCTTTTCCGAGAATCTCAAGTGTGTAGTCCTTTATGAAATGTCCTTCACCCTTGTAATAGTCTAAATTTTCTGCATGTTGTATCCCTTTTTCCATTCCCTCATGGCTCTCCCAAATAGGTTGTCGTACCCGTTCCATGATCGCGTGAAAATCAATATCTTTTATCTCAGCGGTGATCCCGAGTTTTTTTGCTTCCTGTATCTCCATGATTCTATCTGCCGGATGGATCAATATTTTTGAAGGGATACAGCCAACATTCAAACAGGTTCCCCCCAGTGGTCCTTTATCGACCCAGGCAACTTTCATCCCATGAGATACCGCAGCATCGACAATCTCCCCGCCAGACCCACTTCCAATGACGATCACATCATAGGTTTTCATCCTCAACGCCTCTTCATATTCTAGCTATTTATTTGGAAGAACTGATTTCGACGCCCACTTCGTTTCGTCGTAAGAAACCAGGGGTAAATGGACTGTTGTACCGCATCAACACTGGTTCACCTATCGTTTGTATTCCCTGAGCCTGCAGTGATGTTTTAAGCTTTTGTATGAATTTTTCAACTCGGACATCTGTTGTTCGTCCACTGAAACGGAGCACCGCCATTTCTTTTTTTGATTGAACCTCGATTTTCACGGCAGTGTTCGTTGGGACTGGTACGGTCTCCTTTGTATACGAGGCTGGAAGAGCAAAGGCCATGTAGTTTTTTCCTGTGACGACTGGTGCAGTCATTGCAATTTTTTCAGAGGTTATCACCGGTGCGGTCATTGCTATTTTACTGCGTGTTTTGTTTTCACCAGAGATATATTGAAAAAGCAGTCCAAACCCGGAGTCGTCACTATTGTCTTCTACGACAGCGAATATTACTTCTGGGTAATTGCGAATCTCAACATCTTCAATTTTCTTTTTTACATTGTAGGGGACTTCTTGTGTCATAAATCTATCAAATGGCATTCAGATATATATGATTGTGGTTTGTTATCGAATCAGATGAGGGTTGATGGTTGCATCTATTGAAACAGGAATTGATTGAGTCACCCCTGTGATAGAAAAATTCCCATAAATCCGTATCACAAACAAATCAGGCAGTATTTTTTTCGTTCCCGCGGTGAGTAATTTTAGATATGGAACCAGAATCTGTGTTTCAAGGTAATTCTGTTTTGTCGGCTCTAGAGTTGTCGCTTCCATAGGTTTTTGTACGATTATCTTTTTATTTTCACCTGTTAATCCGTAAATACTACAGAGGATATCCTTTGCCTGTAAGGGAATTTTACTTGGATTATAGAGTGTTAATCCTATAGTTGTTAAAAATCCTCGAAGTCGAATTTTCGCATCAAGAGATAAAGTAATACCTAATGACTCATTATGGAAGAGTAATTCCTTAATATCAGGAATAGGGAGTTGCGCTGAAGTTGAAAGGGCAATCGCTTTATTGATGCCCATGAGATGAACTCCGGCATTTCCTGCGATACGGATGGTCAGTATCTTCGCATTTAAGGCGGTGTATAAGAGAGTACCATTAAGATGGAAATGTGAGGTTCCATTTGGGGTGATGATGCCTTGTATCTGGGAAAATTCTCCACCGAGACCCCCGTTTTCTGTTTCGACTCGAGTAGTAAAATTTTCTAAGGACATTTCAAAAAAGTTGGGATTTTCCACACTTACTATTGCTTGGAAAAGGACACCATTTTCAGTTATTTCAGTGGCCTCTGCAAGGATATGAAGTCTTGGGGATGAAATATTCTTAAAGAGATCCTGAAATGAAGCGGTGATGTTGATATGAAACGGTATGGTTTTTTCTAAGATTCCGGCGATATTGACCCCAAATATTCCTTGTATGGAAGCATAAATCTTCGAGGATAGTTCCCCAGAAAACGAAACAGTCTCATTGGCGGTAAATATTCTTTGTTGTTTTGCTGCAATATTACCACCTAAAAATTCGATATCCAAAATAGTATCTCCTTCAGGTGTTCTTCCAATGATATTGAGATTCTTAGCTACAAAATCAAACTGATTGTCGTTTTTCATTGAGATTCTTGCGGTAAATCTCATCTCATCAGTGGTTATCTGCGAAAGATTGAGTTCGACATCAATCTTGGGTTCTCTGATATCCTGGATAAAAAATATAAGAACACCACCTATGACTGTGTTAATGATAATGAGAATAACAAGCAGAAGAACGCCGATTCTGATTTTTCTATCCATATAACTACCTATGCTTCATAACCCAACAAAGAAGTATAGAATATATTATATAAGTACATATATAATATTTATGATACCGGTTTTTTCTTCAGGGAAAGCAAAAACTATTTAATAGAGGCTGGATTGTAGCCGGTTAGGATTCTCCATGCCAGAGCCATTATTTGTTATACTCTATTTATGCATAATGATACTTACGTTTCTTTTCATGGAAGGAGTCGCATGGTTCATGCACAAATACGTGATGCATGGCTATGGGTGGTTCCTCCACGAAGACCATCATCGATATACCAAGAAGCGTTTCGAAAAAAATGATGTCTTCGGGGCGTTCTTTGCAGTGCTGTCGTTCATCCTGATTTTTTTTGGATTCTTTGGGGGTTTTGATATCAGATTATTTCTTGGGATTGGGGTCGCCATGTATGGGATGGGATATTTCCTTGTCCATGACATCTTTTTCCATCGACGAATAAAAATTAAGTACCGACCAAAAAGTAAGTACATCAAACGGGTGTTACATGCCCATGCTATCCATCATCAACTAAGCACAGCACATAAAGGAGTCTGCTTTGGATTTCTCTATGCTACTAAAAAGTACGATATTGTTGAATGAATCTCAGGTGCCTTGCGCATTGTTAATGGTATTATACGGTTATCGATCGTGTTAGTTTCCCAAATAAGACACAATTTGCTGTCACCGTGAGTGTGTCACCCGGTGATGCGGTGACATTATAGCTATAGGTGTAGAAGAAGAATTTTGGCTGACTGGTATATTGCTGAGAGGCAACCAATGCCCCGTTCTTCTCCACATCGACCTTATAGACATAATGAAACGTCTTTGCTGGTGAAAAATGCAGAATGGTCATCTGCAAGGTCCCTGGTTGATACACCAGTTTCATGTATCGTGGTGCGTGCGCACCTACCTGCGTGCTCATCAAGGCGACGCCGATGATGAGTATACCTACTATTGCAATATATTTTCCATATTTCATGGTCATACACCTCTATTCAACTTGAAGATGCCATACCTCACCGGATCTGGTGAACGATCCGATTACCCGTGTGGTGAGGAAATATATCTCACCATTTTCATCGACACCGAACCCTTGGATGAATCGATGCAATGGTTTCCCGCTTTTCAGGGCAAACTCAGAGCAGATCCATTCATCATGTTGCGTCTGGTTAAGGTAAAACAGTTTTCCACCAGGGGATGTAAATGATTCACTCCAATCACCAAACACGTAGTTTCCCACAAGACTAGGTGATTGCGTACCTCCATAGACATATCCTCCTATGATAGAATGGCCAACATTATGACTATAATCATAGATCGAAGGTTTAAGGGTGCTCAGATTAATTCCTAATACCTCAGCTAACGCAGGATCATAAGGATGATTTCCCTCAAGGATGCGCCATCCATAGTTGCCACCTTTTTCAACAATATCGACTTCCTCCCAAATGTCTTGACCGACATCAGCGACGAACAGTTTTCCTGTGGTCTTGTCAAATGAAAACTTAAACGGGTTACGGAAGCCATAGGCGTAGATTTCATCAAGACCGTCAATACCAACAAACGGATTATCTGAAGGAATAGTATAGAGAGTTCCATTGTTAATATCAATACGTAATATTTTTCCTAAGGGGAGACTGATGTTCTGGGCATTTCCAATGGTTCCATGTTGATCACCAGCACCGCCTCCATCACCAAGGCCAATATAGAGAAAACCATCAGGTCCAAACGCGAGTTGTCCCCCGTTATGATTCATCTCTGGCTCATTAACACGAAAGATGATTTTTTCAGAACTAGGATCTGCAATATCGGAATCCGCTGAGACATGGTACTCTGTAATGATTGCCTCATGATCAATCCCTGTCCCAGTTTTCGGAGCGCTATAATATACAAAAAATCGTCCGTTCATCTCATACTCTGGATGGAAAACCAGACCAAGCAACCCTCGTTCATCATACAAGGGATTGACCTTTACCATCTTACTTGTGAGATCTAAAAACGGTTTCTGGAGTTTCGTTCCATTTTTTATAATAAAAATCTTCCCTGTTTGTTCTGCGACAAATAATCGGTTAGTCCCATCTCCTGCATTGGTTAAAATCGTCGGAGAATGAAAGCCTCGTGCGATAATCCTTGTTGTGGCAATAAGTGCATCTTTACTTCCAGGGATGATCGTCACACGAATTAATTTGATTTGCGCTTGCCTGCTTAGGGTGTCCGTACTTCCTTCAGTAGATTGTGCTGTAGCGGTTATCGAGGTTTTACCGATACCACAAACAAAGGGAATTTTTACAATTTCACTTTTTTCTTTATAGAGAATCGGGATTGTTCCCTGAGCTTTTTTACCAATCAGGACCAGTCCACCGTCACAGCTAATGGCCCAATTTATATTCGTAAGATTGACATCACCACGGTTTTGAATCGCTACGCTGATACCTTTACCACCACTAATTACCTCAACCTGAATTCTTGGGTTCGATGAGGATGTTATATTTTTCTCTGGGAAAAAGGTAACTCCAGTTGCGTACATGCTTGGAAACAATAGTAATAAACTGCATAATATTACAACACCTTTCTTTCGAATAGTAAAACCTCCTTCTATTATTAATTACATAGAGAAGTATCTCTTATAAAGATTTTGGTTGTATAAAAAAATAAAAATATAAATTTTTCTTCAAAAACCTCAACATTTAAATACCCCAGAACTTTGATATTATTATAATTTCTGGAGATAAAATTGTGAAAATAATCTATCTTTGGCAGATTGTAAAATTAGCACGACTGCCGATTGTTCTTGCGGTAATCCCAATTTTTCTGATTGGGGTATTGTTCGCGTTGCGTACAGGAGCAGAATTTTCTCTTGGTAATTTCCTCTGGGGTTTTAGTATTTTATTCATCGTCGAAATCGCAGCATCCTTTGCCAATGATTATTTCGATTATGAGGCAGATAAGCACAATAAACAATTTGGTTTTTCTGGTGGTAGTGGAGTTCTTCTAGAATATCCACAACTTCTTCCGTTTGCGAAATGGGCATCGGTGTTCCTATTCATTCTTGCCATGTTTTTAACGAGTTTTTTTATCGTTGTTGCATCATTACCTTTTTGGATTCTAGGTTATATTTGTGTTGCCGTGTTTTTTTGCTGGTTTTATACGGCTCCACCTCTTCGCTTTGTGTATCGTGGTTTGGGTGAACTTCCTCATATGCTCGCAGGGGTTATGTTCCCTGGTTGGGGGTATCTTATTTTAACGGGAACAATAACGCTTGATGTGTTGATATTTGCAATCCCTTTTGGTCTTCTTGGTCTGACAGTTATTCTCAATTTTGAGATACCCGATATGGAAGCTGATATCCATGGCGGGAAACGAAATCTTGTTGTTATTAAAGGACGGCATTTTTCTTTTATTATTATCATGACTCTGTACTTCATTGCGTTTCTTTTTTTCGTGGTTCTTTCACTTATATCCTGGTTAAATAGCGCGATTAATCTCTCGGTGATCGCTCTCTTAATATGTATTCCTCTGTTCGTGTCTATATTTCCTGTTATTAAAAAAGTTGTTGAACGTGAGCTCGCAACGAAATATGCAATTCGTAATGCGATAGCAGGATTCCTTGCAGTTTTCCTTACTACATTTATTTTCTTGGTATAGGATGGTTTTATAAAAGCATTCAAGCTATTTGGTATAAACCTAAAGGAAGATGGTGAAACAATGACGATAAATTATCTTATGCTTGATATTCTCATCATTTTATTTCCGCTTCTGCTATCTTTTAAGTGGAAGTTTGCTTACTATCGATATTTTAAAGCATTATTTCCAGCGATAGCAATTGTTGGAATCGGTTATATCATATGGGATTCGATAGTTACTGCTCGTGGGGACTGGTCGTTTAATTATGAGCATCTCTCTGGTATTTCCATAATTGGATTGCCCATAGAAGAAATATTATTCTTTATAGTTGTCCCGTATTCCTGTATTTTTATTTATGAAAATCTTGAGTATTTTTTGCCTGACAAAAAAATCCCATTCAATCGGTATTTCTATATTGGTTTAATTATCCTTTTCTTCATCGGCGGTATTCTTTTTTATTCTCAAGATTATACCATTCTTGCACTGATGTCTTGTGCGTTTTTTTTCCTTGTTGCCATATGGCGTTTTCCTGACATTTTACAATCGAGAAACTACTGGTTCTACATTGTTATTTCGATGATTCCTTTTATTATCTTCAATTATCTTCTAACCTCAACTCCTATCGTATTATACAACCCTATTGCAATCTGGGGTGGTGATGGGTCATGGAATGGGCGCTTTTTCACAATACCACTTGAAGACTTCTTCTATAATTTCTCGATGCTTTCTTTTTATCTTCTCGTCTACCGCTTCTTTAGGAAACGATGGATTCAACCATCAAAGCAGCAACAGGACCTTAACAATCATTGATGAGAGAATCACTGATGTGATTATCATGGATTTATTTGGGATAATTGTGGATGGTTCGTCGGATCCTGTGCTCTTCGGATTGGTCTTTTTCATCTATGTGATTCTTAATACCCTTGCCCTGCCTTTTCCCGTGGAACTGGGATTATTCAACCCGGCTTTTCATCCATTGTTCTTAATCGGCATCCTTGCCCTGGGGCGAAGTGTTGGTGCGTTTTTCATTTTTGAAATTGGAGGATTTATTAGAAAAAAAACCAGCACCTGGGCTGTTGATGCACTACGGATACGAAAAATTATCGCCTCTCTTGAAGTTTTTATCCAACGATATGGGTATTATGCCTTATTCCTTCTCATGAGCATCCCCTTCATGCTTGATTCGGTGGTTCTCTACCTGTTTTCCCTCCTCAATAAACGAAAGGATACGCAGGTTGCGCTTTCCCGCCGATGGTTCATCATAATCACTATGGCAGCAAGCATCCTGCGTGGCACTATCATCCTGTTGATTGCTGAATTTATAAAAATAATCTTGATATAGTAATAGAATAATGGGTATCGCTGCTTAAGGACGCTATGGAGGAAAAAACATCATGGTGTATCGTTCACCCTGGATCGTTCAGTTAAAACGGTCCCGACCGATTCAAAAAATCAGTTCACCTTTTCACCCTGACTGTGTGGTTGTGGGAGGAGGTATTGCGGGGGTTGTCACTGCGTACTATATCTTACAACAGACATCTAGTATCATCCTTCTTCTTGAGGCTGACCGAGTCGCTCATGGAGCTACCGGTCATAACGCAGGACAAATAGTCAGCTATTTTGAGCGACCTCTCCATGACATCGCCAATCACTACGGAGTCGCTCTTGCTCAAGATGCCTATGAATCCTTACAAGAAACATGGGATGTCTTAGAGGAGCTCACCACCAATGCACACCTTAGAACCCCGGTCACGACGTTTACCGGGTACGCCGGATTCACTTCCTTCGCCCAAGTTCTGAACCAATTGAAAACCCTTCATTTCCTTAGTGTTTCGAAAAGAAAACTAGAACCCCTCCTTCTTGCAAAAGAATCAGGCCTCCTCAGTAAAATCCCATCTGGATATCACCCTTATGTAAAGCTGACAACACAGAAGGATATATCAATGCTCCTGGGCACAAAAGACGCTTCTTACATTGCTGCTTTTCCTGAGAAAAAAGGATGTACCAACTCAAGCCTCCTTACGGAAGAACTTGTTGGGTACCTGCTTAGCACCTACCCAGAGCGGTTTTTTCTCTCTGAACGTACACCGGTGAAACAGATTCGTCTTACCCCAACGGAGATCATCATTACGACCACCGAGCAGCTTATTACTACACCTACTATGGTTCTCTGCACCAATGGATATACAACGTACGAGATTGATGCTTCACCAACTGGACCTGTACCATTAAAACCTCAAATCACGTCGACTGTTGGATATATGAATGGGTATCTAGACACGACACTAAAACCAGCCATTGCGACTCAATACTTCACCTCCCAAACGAATTCCCCAACAGATCCTTATTACTACGTTACATACCGCCTCTACGAACATGGCCGACATGCACACACCTTAGTCTGTGTAGGCGGACCAGAACATCAACTCACTGCGCATCAATCCTACAGAGCCTCAGCACATTATCTCCCGACCGCCCATCAAGAGCTCGATTCCTTTCTTCGCACTACAAACCATTATCCTCCTACAAAAACAACACCAGAGTTCAAATGGCACGGCTTGATGGGGTACACCACCTCAATGATCCGTCTCATCGGACCGGACCCGGCTTATCCGCACCTGTATTATAATCTTGGATGCAATGGTGTAGGGATTTTACCTTCGATTTTTGCCGGCAAACGTATAGGACGCTACCTTGCTGCAGATCACCTCACCCCATCGATTTTTGATACAAAATTTATTAATACCACAGATTTTTCAACAAAAAACCGATAGTTACATAAAACAAAACCTTCTTTAGTAAAATGACTATCTCTCTCGTAATAATGTGAGATGATATGAAGAAGACAATTGTAATTGGTGCAGGATTCGGTGGAATGGCTGCAGCTGCACTGCTTGCAAAAGATGGCCATGATGTCACTATTTTGGAAAAAAACGATCAACCCGGAGGAAGAGCAATCGTTTGGAATGAAAAAGGCTTTGCCTTTGACATGGGTCCTTCCTGGTATCTCATGCCTGATGTGTTTGAAAAGTTTTTTGCAGAATTTGGGAAAAAACCTGAAGATTATTACAAACTCATCCGTTTGAATCCCGCGTATAGGGTGTTTTTTGATAAGGACGAAATCGTCGATATCTCTCCTGATCTCGAGAAGAACTTCCAACTCTTTGAACGCTATCAACCTGGTGGCCAGGAACAATTCAAAAAATATCTTACTGCTGCAGAATATCAATATAAGATAGCAATGAGCGAGTTCATCTACAAAGAGTATCGTCACCTCTGGGATTTCTTTAGCCTTCGCCTCCTATCAAAAGGAAGTAAATTACACATTTTTACCAGTCTTGACAAGTACGCGCAGCGGTACATCACTGATCCAAAATTACGGAAAATCCTTGAATACACCATGGTGTTCCTTGGGGGGACTCCATTTGATACCCCTGCCTTATACTCATTGATGTCCCATGTAGATTTCAATTTGGGTGTCTGGTACCCAGATGGTGGTTTCGGAGCACTTGCAAGAGGTTTTCAACGTCTTGCAAAAGAACAAGGTGTGACCTTTGAGTTCGAAAGCGAAGTAGAAAAAATACAGGTGAGCGGAAATAAAGTCACTGGTGTGAAAACGTCAAAAGGAACCATGAACGCTGATGTAGTAATCGCAAATGCAGATTATCATCACGTAGAAACAAACCTATTGGATCAACAAAATCAAACCTATACTCAGCAGTACTGGGAAAAAAGAGCAATCGCACCGTCTGCCCTGCTAATGTATCTTGGTGTGGAAGGAAAAATTAAATCATTCGCACATCATAACCTTTATTTTGCGCCACAATGGCAGGATCATTTCAATACCATTTTCCATGAACCAAAATGGCCAGAGGACCCCTCTTACTATGTGAGCTGTCCATCAAAAACCGATCATTCTGTGGCTCCAAAAGAAGACGAAAACCTCTTCATTCTTGTTCCAGTCGCAGCAGGGTTACAGGATACAGAAAAAACACGGGAAAAATATTTCACCAAAATCATGAATCATCTCGAATCACTCACTGGAGAGAATATGAAGGATCGCTTGGTGGTGAAGCGATTGTTTGCCCATAATGATTTTACAAAGCAGTACCATGCATATAAAGGAACTGCTCTAGGGCTTGCACATACCTTAGGGCAGACAGCAATCTTCCGCTGCTCACATCAAAGTAAAAAAGTGAAGGGGCTCTACTACACGGGGCATTATACACACCCTGGAATTGGTGTGCCGATGGTAGTCATTTCTTCACAAATTATCACCCGACAACTAAGGGATGCTTATGATCATTGATAAAACATTCTTCTCCATCTTTCGAAAAGGAAGTCGTACGTACTTCTACAGTAGCTTGTTTTTCCCTATGCACATACGAAGGGAAGTGTTCATCCTGTATGGGTTTGTCAGGAAGACCGATAATTATGTTGATGTCATTCCACAGAACCGCGAGGGTTTCTATGAGTTTAAAAAGAAATATTATCAAGCAAAAGGTGGGAAGGAGACCGGGGATATCGTTATTGATTCTTTTGTCAGGTTAGCAGAGCGAAAAGGATTTGAAGACGAATGGGTCGATGCGTTCCTGCATTCCATGGAACTTGATCTTACCAAGACACGATATGAGACACTTGACGAGGTCATTGAATACATCTATGGATCTGCGGAAGTCATTGGCTTGATGATGGCAAAGATCATCGGACTGCCTAAGGAATCCTATGAGCATGCGAAATACCTAGGGCGGGCGATGCAATACATTAATTTCATCCGTGACATCGCAGAGGATTTAGAACTCGGGCGAGTGTATTTCCCTCAGATAGACCTTCGGCAGCATGGTCTGGAGAATCTGACATATGAACATGTGAAACAGCACCCTGAGCAATTCAAGAAATTCATCCAAACCCAGCTGGATTTGTATTGCCGCTGGCAGGAACAAGCAGAGGAAGGATATCACTTTATCCCAAAACGATACCTTATCTCTATTAAAACCGCCTCAGAGATGTACCACTGGACCGCAGAACAAATCGCACATCATCCCTTCATCGTCTATGAAATGAAAGTAAAACCGATGATATCCAAGATATTACTCACCGTTGTTTCTAATCTCATCAATACCATGGGAACAAAATTCAGCACTTCTTTTTGTCAACAGGTGGCCAACGACTCTAAACATTCCTTCAAATGATGCTTATGAAAACGTTTGTCAAACCCCGGATTATCATCAGTAAATGCATCGAATTTGATTTCTGTCGATACAATAGTCAGATTATTCGCAGTGAGATAGTAAGTAAACTCAAACCACATGTCGAGTTTCTCCCGATATGCGCAGAAGTCGAAATAGGGCTAGGAGTCCCTCGTGACTCTATTCGTATTGTTGAAAAACAGACAAAAAAATATTTACTACAACCAACAACCGGTCGTGATGTAACCGAAGCGATGAATTCTTTTGTCCACCAGTATCTCTCCTCGCTGCATGGAATTGAAGGGTTTCTGTTGAAATCTCAGTCTCCTTCCTGCGGGACTCGTGATGTGAAAATCTATCCTGCTCTATTACATTCTGCTCCGGTACGACGTGAAGCAGGGTTTTTTGGCGAACACGTCCTTCATCAATACCCATTTTTAGCAATCGAAGATGAGATGCGATTACAAAACCCGATCATCCGACACCATTACCTCACAAAAATCTTCACACTTGCCACCTTCCGAACGGTAAAAGAAACAGGATTGTTGCAACAGTTACTGAAGTTCCATACAGAAAACAAGTTCTTGCTTATGGGGTACAGTCAGAAAGAGCTACGGATCCTTGGGAATATTCTGGCAAATCAGAACAAACAACCACTTGACAACGTGTTTTCAGATTATGAGCACCATCTCTTCCTTGCGTTTTCAAAAGCACCGCGATATACTTCTGAGATAAACGTGCTAGATCATGCCTTTGGATATATATCACAAGACCTCTCAACACAAGAAAAAAAATTTTATGCAGGTCTCATTGAGAAGTTCCGTAAAGGTCAGATTTCGTTAAGCGTTCCAATCAACCTTGTACGATCCTGGGTAATACGATTCGAGCAACCATACCTGTTACCACAAACCTTTTTTCAACCATATCCTGATGACCTCTTAGATGTCGAAGCCATAAAAGCAAGCAACGTGAGAGATTTCTGGAAATGAAGATAGGATATCCCTGTATCAACCGCTCTCTTTCATGTAAGGGGAACCGGACCTTCCGTTTGCGCTCCTATACTAAAGAGAGGCTTCAGCAGACGATACAGAACAATCTTGATTGTCTGTCTCAGATATTACGATATAATCTTGATCACGGAATCTTCTTTTTTCGGATATCCTCTGATCTTATCCCATTCGCATCACATCCCATATGTACGTTCCCCTGGCAGAGAACGTTTCACAACCATTTTTCTAAAATTGGGCAGTTCATTAAAAGGCACGATATTCGTATCTCCATGCATCCTGATCAGTTCATCGTCCTAAACACTCCTAGAGAGGATGTCTTTCAGCGAAGTGTTGCAGAGCTAGCGTACCATGCTGAGGTTCTTGATCTGATGGAACTTGATACAACAGCAAAGATCCAGCTTCATGTCGGTGGTATCTATGGTGATAAATCGCAGAGTATTAAGCGGTTTATCAATCGTTTCAATGTATTGGACGCTTCGATAAAGCGGAGGCTCGTCATCGAAAACGATGAAAAAAGCTACGCAATCCAGGATTGTCTGCAGGTTCATGACAAGACGTCCATTCCAATATTATTTGATTATTTTCATCACACTTTGATAAACAATCACGAGCCTTTGGTTGACGTGTTGGAGCACTGTAGAACGACATGGATGAAAAAAGACGGGATTCCCATGGTTGACTATAGTTCACAGAAACCACATAATACACGAGGGACCCATGCGGAGCACCTCGATTCTTATGATTTCACCCGTTTTCTTCACCAATCACAACCATTTGATTTCGATCTCATGCTAGAAATAAAAGATAAAGAACTCAGTGCGGTGAACGCACTCAAGATAATACAATCTACTCCCAGATTCATTCCCCCTTTACATAGATGAGGCTCTTATTGCTAAAAAAGGATGTGATACCGCCCTTTCTTCAATTAATTTAATAAGATGGTATTTATATATTTACTCGTAGTTATATTTTTTTTTGGGGGTGTGTGTTAAATCATATTATTTCGTTTCTTCAGAGCAACATCTATAAAAAATTTGGATAATATAGATATATATAATTTTACGATGTTTTCTTATCTGCTTTCCGAGGATCTAAAAAAGTTATTTGTTGAAATTGACGAACGATAATGATTTTTTCTACAGCCAGACCAACCAATGCACAATTCGAATCCTGCAGAAATTCCCGGAGATACGGATGTTTTTTAAGATGAATATCTATAAAATGTTGTCTGTTGTCTTTGATTTCCGTTGCATTTCCAACAACAGTCACCGCAATAGCATTTTTAACATCCGATGAAAGGTTTTCTCTATTATCGATAAGCATAGAGATTTTTGGGGTTTGTCGAATGTTTTCGTATTTTCGTGTCTGTCGCAACGTTGCAAAAATAAGATACGAAAGATCCTCTGTTGAAGAAAACGCAACCAAGCTAGTATATGGTTCGTTACTCGCTTGTGTGGCAATAACAGCAAACCGTTGTTTTATGAACAATTCTTGAAGTTGTTTTTTCTGTTGTTCTGCTGTCATAAAGTCAATTTACTGGATAGATGGTAGATGCAGTTCATAGTCATGGCGGATAAGTGGTGTGTTAATTAAAGCGCGCAGAAAATCCAGAGGAGGAAATTGTTCCTTATATCCTAACACTGCCACGTAGTCCCCTCCTGTCTGATAGTGATCCCAATAATAGACATAGTACGTTCCTGTGATGTTTATCGTCTCATCAAACCGAGGTCCCTGATAGTATGATTTTCCACCGAATGGCTCATAAAATTCTTGACGAGTACTGCCTGGAGGGAGATCTTGTTTTATTATCACTCCACATCCTTCTGGTAGTTCGAAAGGAAGTGTCTGATTCGGTGGTGGAAGCCCAGGTCCAACTAATGCGAACCATGGGGTAAAATTCGCATAAAAACCATCACAGACCGGTACGATAACTTCAAGGTACACTCGTAACGGTTTATCCTTGATGGCAAAGCTATACACATCGATATCGGTTGATGGATTCACCCAATCTGTTTCCAACCAGGAATACACTGCTATCGATTGGGTGATTGATTTTCGCACCTGAAATGGTTGTTGAGTAGAGGAGTCACGGCGCTCTAAATACGGCACATGGGCAAGGACGGTCGGAACAAGAAAAAGACTCGCACAGACAAAAACAAAGAGTACCACGCTACTTCTTTCCATATCATTACTTATCTCAGCTGCCCTATATAAATATTTTTTTTTCATATATCTTATGGCAAAAATGCATAGCTCCGCAAAACAGATATACTAAAAATGATTTCATTATAATAAAAAATGTGGGGAGATTGTGTGTATGTCTGAAATGAAAATCATGTGTCCGAAATGTCGACATCAGTTCGCCGCAAAAGGTGAACCAAATGAAAAAATCTATGTGACGTGTCCTTCGTGCAAGACCTATGGGACGTTTACTGTTCCTGCAGGGACATGCGACCCGAACAAAGTTGAGTGTTTCACTCAGGAAGGGGACGTCCGTTTTAAGAAATTACGGACCTTCAACGCAGTGATGGGAGTGATCCATATGCTGCAAGGAATATTGATGCTGGTGTTAAGCAATGCATTTACGCTTCCTTTGAATTTTACACGTCCTGAGTACAATGCTGTGACTAACACCATTTCTCCAGTATCTGAAACCTTTTTTAACGTTCAGATAGGGCCGCTTGTGGCTTTGTTCCTTTTTATGTCAGCGGCTGCTCACATCCTCCTATCAACTGTTTTGTACAAGTGGTATGTAAAAAATCTTAAGAACCATATCAATCCAGCTAGATGGTATGAGTACTCGTTTAGCGCCTCGTTGATGATCTTCATTATCGCGATGCTTGTGACAATATACGACTTTGGGACCTTGCTTGCTTTATTTACCTTGACTGCGGTGATGAACCTGATGGGCTTGATGATGGAGATTCACAATCAGACGACGAAAAAAACGAATTGGACTTCCTATAACATCGGCTGTATCGCAGGGTTTATCCCCTGGGTCGTTATCTTTATCCCCCTTGTGACTGCTGCTGCAGTACCAAATTTTGTTATTGCGATCTTTATCACTATTGCAGTGTTTTTCAATTTATTCGCCATCAACATGTTCCTCCAATACAAGAAGATCGGGAAATGGAAGGATTATCTGTATGGAGAACGCATGTATGTCGTTCTGAGCCTGATTGCGAAATCTGCCCTTGCCTGGCAGGTGTTCGCTGGGACGCTTCGACCAATGTAAGGACTGGTCGAAGATTGTTTCTTCCGTGTGTTTTTTAACACACAGCAGATATCAGTTCCTATGAATGCTCTTACGGGAGATCTTCCTAGGCTGGACGTTCCGTATTTTCAGCAGACTCGGACTGCTACCTGTGGTCCTGCGTGTCTGATGATGGTGATGAAATATTGGGATCCTTCCATAGAGCTATCTAGGAGATTTGAATTTCAACTCTGGAAAAAGAGTTATTCTTTCTTCTTATTTGGAGGTACATTTCAATTTGGATTAGCGGAAACCGCAGCAAAACTCGGTTTTAAAACAGAAATTTATCAAAAGACGAAATTCTCAGATGCTTATCCAAATTTTCCTCAATTGGCTACCCTTATCGAAAACATCGTTTCTTATAATACTAGCCGTTTAAAAATACCCATCCAGCATGGAAAAGACACTATTGCAGTGATAAGTGACTCGCTCCATAAGAAGATTCCTCCTATCGTTTTTGTGAATCTGAAACCCATCCTTGGTGAGAATGTCTTCCACTGGGTCGTCGTCACTGGTTTAGACGAACAGAATGTGTACCTGAATGACCCGTATGTCCCCCTTGGATTTCCATTGAAAATAAAGAAAGGATATCCTGTAGCCTTAGATATTTTTCATGAGGCAATAGCCACTGAGACGGGCAGAAACCTGCGGTTACCATCCTGCGTTGTTTTGGTGTACAAATAAAACATATTTTTAAGAAAATCTGTTTTACACCAACTTTTTAATGTCCATCACCTTTTCAATACTGCATGCGAATTTTAATTACCGATGAAATGAGCATCAGTAATGCGTTCACCTCATTTGATCGATCGTTTCTTTATTCCTTTTCATTTGTTCCAACCGTCATCACCGCACGACAATTAGCAGCGGTCACCCCACCCCATCATGACCTTACAATTCTCGAAGGAAACAGAACAATTGATTTCGATACTCATTACGACGTTGTTCATATCAATTTTAAAACCGCGCTTGCCCCAAGAGCCTACGAAATTGCAGATATTTTTAGGGAAAAAAGAAGAATTGTTGTGTTAAGTGGCTATCATCCTTCTGCATTACCTGAGGAAGCAAAGCAACACGCGGATAGCGTGATTGTTGGTGATGCTGTTACCCTTTGGCCTGTTGTTATTAAGGACCTTGAGAAAGGAACTATGCAACCATTCTATACCTCAAGTGATAGTCATGATTCGCTTGTGCTCCCTTCAACACATAAGATTAAATTAAAAAGTCTTCAACTTACAAATTCTATTGAAGCAACACGAGGTTGCCCTCATAAATGTGATTTTTGTCAAGATGCAAATATTCGCGATGGTGCAGTATTTCGAGCAAGACCTTTCGATGATGTTATTGAAGAAATTTCTTCCCTTCAGCAAAAAATCTTTTTTTTCACTGATTTTTCGTTGACGATCGATCTCGCATACACAAAAGAGCTGTTTCGACGTATGCGCGGATTAAAGAAAAAATTTATTTGTGGTGGTAATGTCGATGTCCTGGCTGAGGACGAAGAGTTGCTTCGTTTATCGCATGAAGCAGGCTGCATCGAATGGATCAGTGGATTTGAGACTTTTTCCCAAGAATCGCTAAACGGTGCACACAAAAAAACAAATGTTGTTGAGGATTACGCACGTGCCGTAAAAAAAATACATAAATATAAAATGGCAGTCTTTGGGACGTTTGTTTTAGGTTTTGATGAAGATACTCCTGACATTTTTAATGTGATGCAGACACATATTGGGAAACTTGGTATTGATGCAGTGAATTTTGCTATCCTGACCCCTTACCCAGGTACTCCTCTTTTCAATCGTCTAGAAAAAGAGGGGCGGATACTTACAAAAGACTGGTCTAAATATAATAGAAAAAACGTTGTGTTTCAACCACTCAACATGACAAAAGAGGAATTGGAAGAGGGTTTTCGAAAAATTACTCGGTATTTTAGTTCCATTCCGTATATGGGTTTTAGAACGTTTCGGAGTTTGGGTCTTGGGCTGTATCCTTTTATGGCGACGTTTGCGGGGAACCTAGGACAATATATGAAGACTTAACAGGATTAAAAACGAGTTATTTTTTTGTTTTTGTAATAAAAAATGTAAAAAACTTAACAATCGTTAAATTTATATATCCTAACGACACAATATACTATGGCTATGAAGACCTCCCTTAAAATCGCTATATTCATCCTTGTATCAATCCTTCTTGTCTCTTCAGGATATGCCCTCTTATTCATTGGAACGACCAACCAACCAAATGATAATAAAGAACAAATAAAAGAGCCGATTGATACTCTCTCACCGATTATTACTTCAATTACTGGTAATGCAACCGCGGTTTCAGGAAGCATGATGACAATTTCAACAACTTTTACTGACGATGCCAGTGTCACTTCTGCAAAATTTTATTACAAACCCGCTAGTGCGCTTGCATGGAGCTCAAAATCAATTCTTAGTGGAACAGTTGGTATCTCTCTTCCCAGCGACTCCAATGAAAGCTGGTACTATTATGTAACGGTGGATGATACCGCAGGTAATGGACCAGTAGGTGACCCTTCAACGGATGGTAGCTTGTTTTACATCATAACCGTCATAAATAATGTCAGTGACACCCCCGATGACAACGATTCGAATGACGGGGCAGGGAACAGTTCTCAGAATTACTCCCGGTTTGTGTTTGTTGAGCTTGGTACAAAAATCGTTTGTTCAGAATGTCCAAAAATCTCTGTTATCATGAATGATTTATATAAATCAGGGAACTATCCGTTTTATTATGTAAGTTTACCGCTTGACAATCTGAAGGCTTTGGAGCGGCTTACTGAATATAATATTCTTGGGTATCCGACAGTGTATATCGATGGTGGGTATACGGTGCTCGTCGGAAGCAAGATTCAGAAATCAGATTTCGAAAAAAACATTACCTCTGCGGCCGCGCGAACAACCCCAAAAATCTTCGTAAACACAAGTGCACACTGGAACAATCAAACAAACCTCATAACGGTCAATATTGTTGCAACCAATCAAGAGACATCTGCCTACAGCGGACGATTGCGTGTCTATATCACTGAGATTATTTCTACGAAATGGCAGGGAGGTACACCACAGCATTTCTCATTTCTTGATTTCCTTATGAATCAAGATATTCAAATACCGGGGAGTGGGGATATCTCTTTTACTAAGACACTGAATGCCTCAGGTCTTGATCCTGAAGATCTGATGATTTTTACGGTCATCTTTAACGCGGAGAAACACACAGGATATTCACAATCACCTGATAAGAACCCCTTTGAAGCGCAGTATGTAGACGCGGTTAGTGCAACCCAAGTGATACAGGGTGGGAATCTCCCGCCTGAGGTTGGTATTCAAAATCCGTCGGTGAAATACTTCCATCGCTTTGGCAAACCTGTCCGTAAAACAATGACAGGGAAGACCGTTTTACTGGGAAGAACAACGGTTGTTGCCTCGCCGCATGATGATTCAAAAATCGTAAAGGTAGAATTTTACGTTAACACTAAACTCATGGCGACGGTCACCCAGGAACCGTACGAGTGGAGCTGGCATACGTTTACCATGGGGAAACGAACAATCAGCGTAAAAGCATATGATGATTCCGGAAAGGCAACTGTTGCAAGCATTGCTGTGACAGCATTTATGTTATAAATAACACAATTATTTTTTTTCTAATATCCCTTTTGCTTGCAGAAGATGGCACACCCTGCAGATCTCAATTTTCATTACTTCCACGTCTCCATTTACAATTCGTTTTGTGGAGACTGTGATTTCTTTCTGGATTGATGGGTCGGATATTTTTAAGTCCCCTCTTTTTTTTGAAATATACTGTGAGACCGCAGCCTCCGTTATTCCGAGTTTTTCAGCTGCCTTTCTCTGAGTTAGCCCATGATTCTTGATTAAGCTTTTTGCGAATTCTTTCCTGATAAGGGGGAGGATGTACCAGACTGATTCTTCACAATTAATTTTAATAGTCATTGTGTCCACAAGTATTATATATATCTTCTTACCATATAAGAACTTAACGATTGTTAAGCTTAACTTAGGTGAACCTATGTTCCTACGTATACTTGGAAAATCAATCCTCAAACGAAAATCAAGGATAGCTATAGCAGTGATCTCCGTCATCATCGG
>Ga0315277_10003718_pt1 | contig 20629 bp, 23 predicted proteins | sample YL17G05_15_MG_FD_203695 | JGI IMG/M metagenome (GOLD analysis project Ga0315277, IMG submission 203695) | Sediment microbial communities from Yellowstone Lake, YNP, Wyoming, USA - YL17G05_15 | ecosystem: Environmental > Aquatic > Freshwater > Lake > Sediment | place: USA: Wyoming | collected... | reverse complement strand
TAAAGACTTTTCCGCAAATTGAACATTTCTTCTGAATGATTCCCATTCAGTAGACCTCATCACTACAGTTACGATTCAACAAATATAAGATTGCGTTGGGTGGGGTAAAGTTTTATCCCACACACACAAATCTAAGCTGTTGGTTGAAGCTTCTGCTCTCTTTTCTGCATTTCGTTGTACACGTACTCAAAATTCTCAAATACTCTCTGGTCGTGAAATTGTTCCCTGTTTCCTTCTATAATAGGCTTCATTCTTTCATACATATGTTTCAAAGGTACGCTGAATAGGGCATCTATTAGATTAATGTCTATCAGTTTCTTCTGTAGAAGCACGCCTATTCCTTCAAAGAATGTAGCACATTGGGCATAGTCTCTCAAGCCACATTTCTTCACGTATTCGTCGTAATTCTTGAATTTGATGGATTCTATTCTTGTCCAAGCATCCTGAAACTCCTTGCTGCCAAAGGTCGAATACAGCCTCATAACGAGGTCTGTTTGTCTAAGTCTTGTTTGATGCCTAATCTGGAATACGTAGTAGATAGCTACAATCACGACGCTTGTAGATGCAATCGCTACCGAGACTGTTTGAATGTCAACCATTTATGCCACCCGAACCGCCAGACAACGCTATGTTCTAAGGGTTCAGCTATAACATTTCCGCAAAACCAAAAACTGGCTTTCTTCAAGTGGTTTTTGTTAGTATTTTCGGTTCTTTCCATTCTTCTCTGAGGATGCTGTAGATATAGGCATCTCTCCATTCTCCTCTCTCGAAGAGGTTTTTGCGAAGTGTTCCTTCCTTCTTAAACCCAGCTTTTTCTAAGACCTTCTGAGAGGCTACGTTTCTCGGGTCAGTTTGGGCTTGGATACGCATTGTGTCTTTAGAGAGAAACAAGTAGTCCAACATAATATTGACAGCTTCGGTGCAGTAACCCTTACCTCTCTCATTTGGAACCAAAGAATAGCCTATTTCTAGCAGTTTTCCGCAAGGATGCACTAAGACAAAATGACATATGTAACCGATTTTACTTCCATCTTTCTTCTCAACAATAAACTGCCCCTGCTCAAGAGTGCTTTTATCAAAATCCTTCTCTATTTCCATTCTGGACATCTGTCGTAGAGGATTATATTCGCCAAAGAACTCAGGCTTGTTAAGCCATTCTGCAAACAGTGCCAAATCCTCTTTCTCCATTAGCCTCAGATTGACAGTCTTACCTTCAAGCACTCTGAACACCAAACAGAATATCTGCTCACGGTTCGGCTATAGCTTTTCCGCAACGTCATTTTGGTTGGTTGGTTGGTTGGGGTAAAGTTTTATCCCAAACCAGACCTATGATTTCGGTTGAAGCTTCTGTTCTCTCTTCTTCATTTCATTGTAAAGGTATTCAAACCATTCGGCGACTTGAGGATTAAGCTGTTTTCTCCAGCCTTCAATCAAAGGCTTCAGTTTCTCCCAAAGAAAGGCAATTCTATAACTGAAGAGTTCGTCAACTGATTCGATGTCTATGAACCCTTTGTGTAGAAGCATCCCAACTTCATTGAGATAATTGATGCACATATGCAGTGCTGTCCATACTGGTTCTTTAGCACGTAGTATGCCATACTTTTCTTCGAAGTCATCGTAGCTCCTAATCTCCAGCGAGCTAATCACTAAAGTCGCCTCAGTGAGTTCCTTGCTTGTGAAAGCTGAATATAGTCTCATGAAGAGGTCCATTTGTCTCAGTTTCGTCTGGTGCCTAATCTGAAGGATGTAATAGATGGTTGCAATGAAGACACCAGCAGAAGCAATAGCTATAGAAACAGTCTGAATGTCAACCATTCTTAGCACCTGCGAAGGTACTGTAATTCGGTTCAGCTATAACTTTTCCGTAACGTCAAAAGTTGGTTGGTTGGTTGGTTGGGGTAAAGTTTTATCCCAAACCCAAACCCAACTTACTCTCTCTGACAGACACAGACAGACAAAAAACACGCACACATCACACAAAAGCACGCGCGCTTAACATAACTCTCACTATGTCCTTCCTTGACAGATGCAAGCTACCTCGTTGAGCACGTTGTAGTTCAGATGCCAGTTCTAGGAACTTCGCGCGCTATTTGATTAGTTTCTTTTTCATCAGTTTGATGGCTAAGACAAAGAAGACAGGTGTGACCACGGCGATCCAGACGAGGCTCAATATCAGTGTTGTGTCGAAGCTTCCTAACATTAGGGCTCTCGTTAGAGATACGGTGTGGGTCAGGGGAAGAGCTGCGTATGCAAAAGCTTGCACGTAACTTGGAAGAACGGTTATTGGAAAGAAGGTTCCGCTGAGCAGGAACATTGGGGTTATGAAGAGGAATTGTGGGTAGTTGAAGAAGTCTATGTTGTGGGCGAGTGAGGTGAAGCACATGCCTATCGCGGAAAACGTGAGTCCTGTGGCGAAGGCAACCAAGGGGATCAGCAGAGCAAGGGGGCTTGAGACGAGTCCGAAAGCAGCGACGACGGCTAAGACGATGATGCCGCCGATGAGGCTTCTTGTTGCGCCCCACAGGAGTTCGCCTGCGATGACTTCTTCGATGCTTATCGGTGTGGAAATGATTGCGTCGAACGTTTTTTGGAAGTACATGCGGACGAAGGAGCCGTATGTGCATTCGAAGAATGAGGAGTACATGATGGTGATGGATACGAGGGCGGGCGCTATGAATTGGATGAATGTGCCGGGGATTCCTGTGACGAATTGTCCTAGTCCGAGGCCGAAGGCTGCGAGGTAGAAGATCGGTTCGAGGAGGGGTGGGACGAAGCTGACTTTGTAGGTTTTCATAAACACGTCGAAGTCGCGACGCCAGACTCTCCAGACCCTGTAGGTTAGCTGTGGGAGTATGGGGTTGTGGTGGGTTTGTTCGGGTGTTTTCAATCTCTCAGTTTCCTTCCGGTCAGTTTTAGGAATACGTCTTCAAGGTTGGCTCTTCGCACGGTGGCGCCTTTTAATGGGAAGTCTTGGAGGAATTTGACGAATACGCCGTGGGGTTCGTTGGTGAAGACGTGTATTTTTTCGCCCACTACGTCCAGTCGGGCTTCTGGGAACTTTTCTTTCAGAGTTTTCAGTATCTGTTCTTCATTGTCAACTTCCAGAACTTCTTCGCCGGCGTGTTTTTCAACGAGTTCTGAGGGTTTTCCTTCTTCGATGATTTTTCCTGTGTCAACGATGAGGACGCGGTCGCAGAGTTCAGCTGCTTCCTCCATGTAGTGTGTTGTTAAAATTATGGTGACTCCTTGTTTCTTGAGTTCGCGGATCTTGTCCCAGATGAGATGACGTGCTTGAGGGTCAAGTCCGGTTGTTGGTTCGTCGAGAAGGAGTATTTGTGGATCGTTGATTAGTGCTCTTGCGAGGATGAGGCGTCTCTTCATGCCGGTTGATAGTTCGTCTACTTCTACGTCGCGTTTTTCTTCGAGTTGGAAGAATTTGAGAAGCGCATCTGCTTTTCTTGTGGCTTCTGCTTTGGGGATGTCGAAGTAGCGGGCGTAGACTGTTAGGTTTTTGATGACGCTGAAGTCGGGGTCCAGGTTGGTTTCTTGGGGTGCGACGCCGATCATCTTTTTGATATCTCGTTCTCTATTCTGAACGCTCATGTCTGCGACGGTCAGTTTTCCCGAGGTTATTGGGAGGAAGCAGTGGATCATTCGTATTGTTGTTGTTTTGCCTGCGCCGTTTGGTCCTAGGAAACCGCAGCATTCGGCTTGGTAGACTTTGAAGTTTATGCTGTCCACTGCAAGGAAGTCGCCGTATTTTTTGGTAAGGTTCTCGGCTTTGATGAGCACTTTTGGACTCATGCAGTGGATCACCAAGACAGGTGCAAAGGATATTAGCAGACTTTCTTATGAGAATTCCTCTTGTTTCAGAAGCGTGTCCCGTATGAAAAGGCTTTTTGGAGATTCTGAGCCCAAAATGGCCCTACCCCTCCTAGGTTTCAATGTATCATGGATATTTGGATCCAAATACGCCCTGAGAAACGAACATCATCACTTGTGGTCCGAATCGGGGGCGTGTTTTTGGCTGGAATTTTGGCTAGAAGAGAATCAGGAAGTGGTGTGTCAAGTTGAAGGCGCGACTTGCGTGGGCTGGGGAATGGTTTTGTCTGGATGTGTGTGATAGTAGGCAAAAAGAATTGCTGCGATGCTGACGAAAAGGACTTCGGAGAAAACAGCTAACAAGATTGTGATGGATATTTCGTAGATAATCACAAGGAGACTAAGATAGCCGTAATTGACGCTAAGCCACAATCCGGGAATGAAGTCGACGGCAGCGTTGATTATTCCTCCGAGCATGCAACCGAGAAAAGTGGAAACCAGAATTTGCCACACATGGGTCCATGATTGGATTTTGGTGCTTATCAAGTACATGACGGCGAATGGCAGGAATACTGCAATGACTAGTCTTGCAAGTGGGAAGAGATATGACAGAAATTGGGTGGGTGAAACTCCACCGTAAATGTACCAGATGCGGTAGTCAACGAGTAGCAGTGTGAGTGTCAGAAGGGTTGCTGTGATGAAGTATTTCAGGTCGAATCTCACATCAACCACTGGTGTAAGTCTCTGGGCAACTAATTAATAAAACTAGTCGTTTTTTCGGAAAATGAGCTTTCACATAGGACATGACAGTGGGGAGATCAGGTTGGTTGTTCAGGTTTGTCTGGGTTTTTCTGGAGAGGTTTTTCTTTTGTTGATGGCTTCGAGTTTTTGTGTGGTTCTTTTTGCTCTTTCTTCGGTTTCGGCCATCATTGTTGCCCATTCTTTCTTTTTGATTAGGTTGTTTAGTCTTTCGATTTCTGAGGGTATTTTTTCGAGTGCTGCGGTCCATGTTTTTTCGGCTGTGCCGTCGTCGGATACGAGTTGTAGGGCTTCTTCGGGGCAGGAGTCGATGCATTTTGGTTCTCCGCCGCACAGGTCGCAGGCGATGGCTATGCGTTTTTCAGGGTCAAGAGCGATGCCACCGTACGGGCAGGCTTGGATGCACCAGTCGCAGGCTGAGCATTTCTTTTCGTCAACGTTTATGATGCCGTTTTCAGATTGCACGAGCGCGTCTTCTGGGCAGGCTTTGATGCATGGGGCGTCTTCGCAGAATTTGCAGGTTACTGCGGCGTTGAGTAATGGTGTTATGCGGATGACTCGTATTCTTGAGCCCAGGGGGGTCCAGTGTTCGCATTTTTCTGAGGCGCAGACGTATTCGCAGATGCCGCAGCCGGTGCATTTGAAGGGGTCGACTGAAACAAACTTGCGTGAAGTGGGTTTGGCTTGTTGCAGTTGTTTGGTCATTGGGTGTGCACTGGGTGGATTCTTGTGTTGAAAGTAGTATTAAAACAGTATTCGGGCCTATAGGAGATTTCGAATATTGCTCTAAGGAGAAGAGATTAGCGGGCCCAGGGGATTTGAACCCACGATCTCCTGCTCCGCAGGCCAGTGATCTAATCCAGCCTATATTTTTGCAAGTGTTTTTGCCATTGGCAAAAGGTCAATGCCCTCAATTGTCTTGAAGACCTTTTTCGACGCGTCATATGCAGCATTTCGGATAGCCTCGATTGGAGGACAGAAAACATAGCCACGCCACTTCGTTTCGTTGAATGCCGTAAGCCACCAGTCGGCAGGAAAAACTTCAGCTAGATCGACATAGTCCTTCTCTGTGATCCTTACCTTGCACAGCGAAGCTTCATTGAGGGAGGGTGGTTTCGGAAGATCAATCCAAAGATCATAGAGCGGGCAATTGAAACCTTTCTTTTTCATTTCATCTAGAATGAGCTTTCTCAACATAGCAATTCTGTCGGGGTTCTCCATTAGTTTGTTCAAGGCTTGAAAATTCTTTTTGTTTTTTACCGTCTTTCTCGATAGCACGACCGCCCTCTTGAGCAATCTTCGGTTTCTGATGTTGTCGATAGTGTCCTTCAGTTTGGGTTCATTTCTGAAAGAAGACAGAACGTCATAGTCGTCAATTGAGAGATAATCGATTGCTTTCTCAAATGAACGCCCATTTGGATGCAAGTTCTTGTCCCTTATTATCTCAAAGATTGCTTTGATCATGCATACGGCAGCTCGGACCTTGTGATGATGATACATTGATGAATGCAATAATACTTTGTTGAAGAGTATTTGCTCTAGGTTGTGAGCCCCACTTATATCTGCGCAAAGTCTCCGGGGGTTGGCTCCACCACGAAGGTCGACAAGACAAGTGTGAGCGATTCTTTCAATATCCACATCCATTTTGAGGCCCGAGAAATATGCGTCCCGGGGCATGTAGTCCAACTTGTCGGCATCAAACGGGCCATTGAGGAAGTCCGAAATGTATCCTTCCCTTTTGTGTTCTTTCATGTTCCCGACTATCATGTCGGCAACTCTTTTTATGTCAATATTCAGCTTATAGAGCTGATTGATTTTGTCCACTATTTCCTGGAACCTTTCGCTTGTTACGATGTAGTATGAAAGAATCTCGTGAGGCTTCGAATGAACACGACTGAACTTGGATTTTTGGGCTTCCTTTTTCATTTCAGGCATGTATTCAACAATTTCTTCGCTCGCATGGGAAAAGGGTCCATGACCGATGTCATGGAGTAGGGCTGCGATTCTGAGCTCTCTTATGTCATCGTCGTCGAGAAGGGTTTCATATCCTCTCCTATACCTAAAAGCAGATGTAACCCGTGTGACAATGTTAGTAACACCCAAAGTGTGCTGAAAGCGATTATGTGTGGTGCAGGGATAAGTCAAGGATGCGAGAGCGGTCTGGCTTATCCTTCTCAGCCTTTGAACAACTGGCAAGTCAAGAATATTGATCTCATGCTCATTGAGGACGAAGGTGCCCGTGAGAGCATCCCTAATCTTCTTCGGAGCACTCAGGGACTCTATCTCCACTGAACCGAGTTCGGCATCAGCAAAATCCTTCACGGACTTAGCAAGTGACAAGAAAGCACCTATCTACTTGCTAAGATATCCCTCTGAAAACTCTCCCCAAGTTCTTTTATTTTCCCCTTCTTCTCGTCTCCAAATAAAGGAAGAATATGACTTTGTATATAGCGTTTAGATCTCTTGCCAATAATGCATTCCTTGAAATCAGGATTAATCGTATTTATGAGATCGGCATTCTGCAGCCTGAACAAAACCCTTTCAAGAAGAGCTGAATAAGGGTAGTAATCTTTAGTTGCAAAGACAAAATCTTTGAACATTTCTGGATTCTTTTGTTTGAGTCTGAAAACAGCCGAATGAATCTTGTTTGAGTTCAGCGGTATTCTGTCAACCGTTAAGAATGAGAGCATGCTCGCAATCAAGTCATCAGGCGTGACCGTACTTTTCAATTTTCCAGTAATTGCTTTCTTTTCTTTGCTATTCAAACCCGAAAATAAAAGATCTTTGTTCATTTTATACATATTGCCCTTTCCCTACGTGCGTGCTATTCTCAACTTCGTGCGATTCAGATACCGCTTGTGATATTTGTTAAACCTTTGCAGAAAAGTCTTTTGGTACAAAAAAAGAGTTGACCAGACCTGCCCCTGCCGCAAGCGATTTTTCAGATAGACCTCCAATGAAAAAGGAGGGAAGATGCGGGAGATATCTCCACTCAGGTTTGATTCCAGCCTAGGCTACAGGTCCTTTTGCTGGACTATACCCTTCTGTTACTTGCGGTTCTTGAATAGTTTGCACCCGTCCATATCTGTTACGTACGCTGGTTTCGGTTTTTCATTTGGCAGTGATTCTAAGTTGTACTATACAAAAGCTCAAAAACAAATCAAAATCATAGTATTTCTGGTATCGATATGGTGAATCATTGGATATTCAATGTCAAAGATGGTATCATTGACGGTGAACGAAAGAAAGGTATTGAAATATACCTTCAGCGAATGAAGGATGGATTTTGGGGACTGACCCCAGAAGCGTCAAATCTGCGATACCTGGAACCAGATGACAAAGTTGTGTTCTATTTAGCAGGTAGCGGTGAACAAAAGTTTTTGGGAACATGTCTTCTTGAATCAAGATGTCACGAATTATCAGGAGAAGAAAAAGCTCTTCTTTGGCATAATAAGTTCTTTAGACCAACTCATGGTGTGAGATTAAAACATGTTAAGATTTGGGGCAATCCAAAACCTATTCATCCTTTGCTTAAGATTCGCGCACTGAAGTTCATCGCAGACTCCAGTATCTGGGGTTCATATCTTCAAGGAAGTGCTCGAAGCATTTCACTTGAGGATTATACAACCATTACCCAAAATATCGAATTAGAAGTTAATAGAAAAACTGGAACCGATTCCATTTTAGCGAGCGGAATGCTAAGAGTGCTTGAAGACAAGGACGAAACCGACAAAGCTCAAGCTTTGTTCATAAGTAACCTGAACAAGCTTGCGGATAGAACCGGAATAATCTCCGTGGGCTATCAGGGCGAAAGTCAGAAACTAGAGGCGTCATGGAGCAGGAAATTGAATGTTTGGTGGATAGGTGAAACGTCTGGAAATCGCTATTGGAATGCTTTTGGAATCGGAGAACCCGAATGGAATAGAGCCTATAGCCACAGCATAATATGCGAGATCAATCCTCCTTTTCAGGGTATTAACCGTTCCATAGCAGGAGTTTTCGCAAGAGATCTCAATGGCAAACTGTATTTGTTACATCGAGGGAAAATTGGCGGCGGCAGAAAAGGGATAGGGAAAACCAAGTTCGAAAATGAATACCGAGGTGCTTGGGTAACCGTTGAAGACGGATCTGAACTTAGCAGGCTTGCACTTATTGCTTCGTTTGAAAGCCCGAGATTTGCAGAACAAGTGGCTGATTTTGTACATCAAGTTGAGCGCATAAAAAGAAAAAGCGCTTCCAACAGTAACATTCTTAGCCTAACACTTAATACAACGGCAATAAACTTTAAAGAAGAATTTCAAGGAACCAAGAAATTCAATACTGTAAGTAAGGAAATTGCGGCACAATGTGACCACGGGATAATCGTAAACACCTTAGCAAAGAGCTTTGAAAACGAAGGAATAACGGTTGGGAGTAACTCACGTGTTGACTTATACACAGTTGACTCAATCAGCAATCTTAAGACCCTATTTGAGGTAAAAACTGATACGACACCAACCCGAATTTATGAAGCTATTGGTCAACTTTTCTACCATGCATCCAATTTGAGTATGAACTGCAAATTGGTCGCGGTTTTTCCTAAGAGTATAGACAATGACTCCAAAAAAATATTTCAGAAATTGAACATCCAATGCCTTACATACGAGTGGATAAATGATGTTCCATCTTTTGTTGGTTTCAACGCCAAAAGCTTCATTTGAATTTCGTTCGGAAGAAACCTTTCTCCATTTTGTGCTTAATGTTCAAGGCCCCGCACCTGCCGCATACTAGCGCGCGCCTCCGACTTGAGCTTCATAAAAGACGGGTCGGTTGACTTCGTTCTTGCCAATGGACTATTGTGTTCCATAGCACCACAACACCACGAGTCAACAGTGAACGAAATAAGGCGTGTCCTCAAGCCAGGAGGACTGGCGTACCTTAGTGTGGCCAGAGGTTTTCCTAGCTATGTGGGCCAAGCGGAGTGGGGAGAAAATACTTAAAGGGTTCAGGTTTCATTGCGCTCTCGGATCGATGGGCCTTGATGTCAACAAAACAACGGTAAACATAAGCCAAGAGGCTATTTAAGAGCCCACGCTAAAGTTTTATCCCAAACCCAAATGAGACTGTGAATAGCACGCCCCGTCAAACAACGTGATGTTGGCGCGCTAAGTGAGAAACAGCGGTTTTTGATGGGAAAACGTAACAAGATAGTGTAACAAACACGTAACAAAGCGGATTTTTCAATTTTTTCCTGAAGTCAATGAAACTCATGGTCTTTTTGGCTTTTTTCGAGTTTGCGCGCGCGGTGCACAAGTCCATGTTTTGGACGTTAGCTTGAACAGCTCTTTCTTTCTCGACGCTCTAACAACGAAAGAGCAGTTGAGACGATGGAGAGTGCAACGAATGCCGTTGCCCACGCAATACCTTGAATGGCTTGAGGCAACAAGATCTCCAGCCAAGCGGCAATCGGCATTAAAAGCAGAAATCGCACACTTACCATTCTGAAAAAAACAGCACGTCCACGCGCTGTCTCACGTGATTTGTCTGAGGATACTAATGGGGGAACAATTTCATTAAGATTTCTGCAGTCTGTTGAGTCGACGAGAAATATCGTCGTTTCTCTGTAGACAAAACTCAACAATGAGAAAGCAAAACCAGTAACAAACGCTGAACCAAACCACGACTCATTGACGGCCTGCAACGCGACGGCAAGAATCGCAAGTGATACCGACGCTGCAATTGTAGAAATGACAAGTGTAGAATTCTCTCTTGTCGAGAGCTCCGATATCAGCCGCTGGGTCTGGAGCTGCTTCTTTATGCCTATCCTTGGATTGCTTTTTTCAGCTTGCGGTTCGGACTCTGCAACAGTGTTACGAGTTTCTGATTGTTGGGGTAAGGTTGGCTTCCCCGAAATTGCTTCATAAGGAGAGACTACTATCCTGATCACGATGCCAACAACCAATATTGCGAGATAGAGATATAGAACGTTGACCAAGTTGCTCTCAACGTTCAACACCATTAATGGAGTCTCAAAGGGATGCAGTGCCAACAGATAAACTGGGACAAAAACGATGACGGCTGCAGATATCGGAACGACGACGCTGTCAATCATGGAAACCCTCTTTGACTTTCTGGACCGACTGCGTGCCAATTCATAGAAAATAGATGAGAAGACCGCTGTAGCCAGAATGCACCCAGAAATATTAAGCCATAACGGCACCTGATTCACCAAGACTCCCACGAAGGCTGCAAAAGGCGGTCGATGAAAGATTGACAGACTCAGCTTGAGCCAGCAAGTCATGTTTCCTATGTCATTCAAAGCAAACGCGGGGATTTCAGACAGTCGTGATGTGAAGGCAGCGTCATTGTCAAGGCTCCAACTTGCTTGATAATTGTCAGTAGGGCCGGGGATATTTCCTCCCAACGCGATCATAGAGTTTTGTGACAAGAAATTGCATCCGATGAAATAGTTTGCCTCATACTTGTCGTTTGGAAAATCTTCTGAGACTGTCCCGAGCGGCATTGGTCCATCGATGGAAAACGTGGTGGAGTTTGTCGACGGGTCTATCTCTTTAGGAATTGTGAAGACTCCAGCTGAGCTCAGATTTCCGTTGACGACGTCTTCTGGGATAATCATGATCAGTCTGATGATCGGATCGCTGAGGTTGACTTTGACATACCACTTTATGGAAACAAAATCACTCCAAAACGTTACAATTTCAAGACGGGACGATATCTGCAGACCACCATCAGCCTTTGGCAATGCGGATGAAAGTGCTACCATTATCAGCACGATTGGCAAGGCACAACGTGAAAATCGTTCGATGGAGCGTCTGTTCTTCATCATGTAGAATCCACGTCTCTATAGTATTATCTTGCATCTCAGACATTTCTGTTTTGCCGCGGGGACAACTTATCTGCCCCTGCGAAATTCTTTTGACGACTGGACTGCAGCAGATTGCGACATCGAGCAGTTTTGCAGGATGTTGAAAGAACAATCAAGTGTAACAAATTGAAAGGCGCGCGCCAGTGTCCTAATCCAGTCTAGACTACACACGCGCCAAAAGACTGAGCATCCTGCTTCACCGTGCATGCACGAATCATACCTAATGCTTTTTAAATGGTATGAATTATGTGAAATATGTGAAAAGTGGAATAATCATGAATGCAAGAAGTGAAGATATGTCTATCTATGGTACCGTAAAAGTCGGCGATCGGGGCCAAGTCGTCATTCCAGCCGAAGCCCGAAAAGACTTCAACATAAAACCAGGAGACCTACTGCTCGTCGTAGCAGGCAAAAATAGGCGAGGCATCGCCATGGTCAAGGCAGATGCAATGAGACAATTCGCGTCAAGAGTCTTAAAAGGCCTAGACCAAACCGCAGACAAAGAGTAAGAGAGCACAGTCTTTACAGCCTGGAATAATATGTTCACAGGACGCAAACAGATCGAGAACTGGTTCAACAACATCGTCGAAAAGTTCCGCCAAAAAGGAGCCATCACTCCCGACAAAGCAATGACAGTTGAGGAACTCGATCTTCCACCCAGATTCGAAGAGGCAATGAAGAGACATCTAGGCCGTTCAGGCGTATTCGTAGAAGTAAACGGCAAATACTATCTTTCAGAGGAAAGATTGAAGCAAATAGAAGAAATGCGATCTGCAAGAGGCGAAGCCTGGAATCCAAGAAAGAAAATCATGACGCTAAGACTAGTTCAACTGGCCATCGTCGCTTTCTTAGTCACCCTCTTTCTCGTGAACCTCTTCGTTCAAAGTTGGGAACTAAGAATAGTATCCGCCGTCTTCCTAGTTATTCTGCTACTGATGATTGCACTGCAAATTTACTATCTGTCACGAGCCCGAAAAAAGTTTTCTTCTCAGCAGATCAGCAAAGCATCAACGAACAACGCGCGCGCTGTTGGATGCACCAATCGACTTATCAATGCGGCAAGGTGTTTTTTTATCACTCACAGCGCGCACAACGGAGGCTGGTAACTCTCCTTGGCTACCATTCAGTAAATCGGGAACTATCTTGTAAATTCTTTAGGTTTTACTGCACGCAGAGAAAAAAGGGGTTCAGGTAGAGTGTAATTAGACTTCTATCTGATTTATTTCTTCTGCACTATCCACTGGCAGATGGGGTCGCCTTTAGGGATGAGTTTGGTTAGGGTCCACTTGTACTCTGGATTGATTCCCTCGATGATTCCGTCTATGACACCTTGGTAGGCTAGGCAGAAATCTACTGGCAAGTTTTGGAGCGGGCACTTGGTGATATTCTTCACCACTCTGTTGGAACTGACTTCAGTGGGTTCACCTTCAATCTTCATCATCTGCTTTTCGAAGAGGTGGATGAAAGATGCAATCGCCATAGCATCCTTGCCCGTGATGCCCATTGTTGGAGCCATGGCAGCCATCTGCTTGCCCATCTCTTTGAGCCGAGGATAAATCATCTTTTGCGCCTTTTCAGACCCGAATTCGTCCACAATCGTCTGGAGTATCATAGCATCCCGTGTACCCATGGCCTTTACTACCTGTTCATGCGCCATCTCAGGAGGAACCTGTGGTACCTTTAACTCCGCCATTCATAATTACCTCCTTTTTTCCTATCAGTTGAATTCTTTATTAAATCTATTGCCCCTTCCTTCAGGGCGCGAGCGAAATCAGGCGCTGAACCTTAACGTGTTCATGATGCTACAATAAATCTAATGTTCTACTCCGAGCATTTGACTAGATAGTCATCGATCATACTTTGGAAAAAAGAGCGCGCGCGCTAGATTCCGGTCTTAGACGCAGCATTCACTTCGCATTTAGGTGAAGGTTATAATTCTTGTTTGTTGTTACTATTTGATTCTGGGAAGGAAGATTTATTTGGGGAAAAAGCAGGCGAAAAGAAAAAGATTTTTGAAAAGAATGAAAAGTCGAGGAAAATGGAAACATGGAAGGAGCAACGTTGAGAAAGTGAGGAGACTAGAAGAAGCACGCGCATTAGCCAGAGCGCGCGCGCTTTCGGCAGATTCGAAGGGGTTGTCCAAAACAGACGTGTACCTTGAGTGAAGAAGGCAATACTGATGCAGTCGATCTTCCCACTTTAACCTTCATGCTTTTGCCGTATCACTAATAAATCTAATGTTCTACTGTTCCCATCTAACGGTACACCTGCAAACCATAATGTGAAAAGGAAGCGCGCGCCGCCTTCATCCACGACGACGCGAACTCTTTTATGTCAATCTTCAGAAAGAACTGCGTGATAGAAATGAACAACAATTTTCCGCCGGTAACAATCTCTAACTCAGAATTGAGGTTCCTTAAATCGAGATTGTTGGGAAAAGAGTACAGGATTCTCGTTGCATTACCGACAGGTTACGCTGAGAGCAAAGAAACGTATCCTGTTCTCTACGTGTTGGACGCAGATATGTACTTTGGCACAATCGCTGAAACCGTTCGCGCCCTGGCGGCCTTTAAGAAATTGCTCAGTATCGAGGCGCCCGATATGATCGTCGTCGGCGTTGGGTACCCAATTGAGAGAGCGCGTTGTTACACAAACTGGGATATGGCGAAGCCATCCGAATACGCGGGCGCCCGCGCTAAAGACCTTACGTCGACTGAGGAAGCTACGATGGAGGGATGGCCTTCCGGTGGAGCCAGCGACTTTATGGCCTTCATCCGGGATGACCTCAAACCCTTGATCAACTCGAATTACAGAGCCAACCCTGAAGACAGTACCATATATGGACATTCACTTGGAGGTCTGTTTGGGCTATACGTACTCTTCCACAGACCAGACACTTTCAATCGCTACATCGTTCTAAGCCCATCATTATGGTGGGGCAAGAAGGTGACTCTCGATTATGAGCGTATATATGCCAACGAACACGCTGGACTTCCCGCGAGACTGTTTCTATCCGTAGGCTCACTAGAACGACCAATCGACTTGCAAAATCTACAGGAATTTGTGCAAATCCTCCAAAAAAGAAACTACAAAGGCCTTGAATGGGCCTCCTACATTTGTGAAGGCGAAAATCACCTGACCGCCTTGCAAGCAGCAACGCCCCGAGCAATCCTCTCGATATTTTCATCACCAAAGAAAGACTGAGCCAGAATGCTGCAGGAACGCCTGCGCGCGCTCATCTTCTTTTTCTGGTTAGCACAGTTCGGGAATATTCCCCCCAAATGAGATGTCCCACCCAATGCATTTAACGAGACAGTCGTCAATCATTTTTTGAAAAGACAAGAGCGCGCGCTAAAAAAAAGAGAAGTAGCTCGCTCTATGAACGGATTATTGCTGTTGCCTCAATTTCGACCTTAAATCCATCATAAAGGACGACTTGAACCGTGCTTCGCGCAGGCTGATTAATTGGGAAAAACCTCGCATAAACTTTGTTCATTTCATCAAAATCTTTGAAGTCCGATATGAACACGGTTGTCTTCACAACGTCTTCCATGGAGCTTCCAGCAGCGTTCAGAATATCTGTCATGTTCGTCAAAGCCTGTTCTGTCTGTTCTCTGATTGAATTGCCTTTCAGCTTACCGTTCGTGAAATCAACGCCAACTTGGCCCGCGATGAACAGGAAGTTCCCTGCTTTTACGCAATGTGAATATGGCATTGGCGGCTTTGGAAGCTTATCAAGCACTATGATTTCTTTCCTCATATCCGATTGCCTCTCATCTATGGCGATTCAATAGAGATGCCTTTTTCTTTTTAAGTTTGGCCCATTCTTGCGATTGAAGTCAAAACAGGGATTTTCCCCAATAGATAGCTATATGGGGTTTTCCCTTTTGAAAAATGCTCATAGTAGTCAGGATAGTTTGCAATAATAAGGCGCATGCACTATATTTTGATCGCATCGTCTGACACTACCACCAATAAATCTAATGTTCCACTGTCAAGTCCAATGGCACATTCCTGCAAACCGTGCCCTGAAAAAGGAAGAGCGCGCGCTTGAGTCACTTTCTTAATCGGGCATTCTGTCCTTCACAGTCATTACTGCCATGACAAAGAACAATAGTGCTATTCCTCCGATGATAATGAACTGTGGCGCAAGGTTGTCTATTCCATACCCCTTCAGCATTATTCCCTCAAACAATTTGTTAGCGTAGTACATGGGAACGAACTGGGCAATTGTCTGGACCCATCCTGGAAAGCTGGAAACGGGTATAAGCATTCCGCTCAGGGCCATGCTGGGCAGGGTGATCAATGGCACGATTTGGACTGCTTGAAGCTCGTTTTTTGCGAAATTAGACAGGAAGACAGCAAAGAATATGTTGAGCAAGGCAAAAAGAACTGCTCCGAAGAAGAGTAGAACGAAGCTTCCTTGCACGATTGCTCCGAAGATTACTAATCCTATGAAAAGAACGACGCACGTCATTCCTATTCCTAAGATGAGAAGCGCAAAGGAGAATCCTAGAAGTCGCTCAAAAGCTGAAAGAGGCGTGGCGTAGAGTCTTGACAGAACGCCCGACGTGGTTTCCTTAACCAAGGTTATTATGGATATGAGGAGAACTACCTGAGTGAGCACCAGACCAATCACTGCAGGAATGCTTACGTCAAGCCCTGAGAACTGAACTCCTCCAAAAGCAAACTGTTCATCGAGAGCAACGCCTCCGCTGCCAAATGTATTTTGCAGGGAACTCTGCAGTGCCGCCAGAATAGTAGCTTCAATCGTGGGATTGGTTCCGTCTATGTAAACCGTGACTGATGCATTGAGGCTTTGTCCAGTGTTTCTTAGAAACAGTACCATGGAAAAGTTTGCTGGAAATGTTACTGCTGCATAATAGGTTCCATTATCTACGCCTGCCTTGCCCGAAGCAAAACTTCCCAAGTTGACCTTCACTCGATCATCCAACTGAAGCGAAGACAAGATGGAGTTACCAAAATGGATGCTAGTGGAATTTTGCCCTGCAGAAATCGTGTAACCAACATCTTGATTGTCAACTAATACGGGAAGGTTTTTTGCAGCTCCACCTGCGACAAGGCCGAATATGAGCATGATTATTGCAGGAACAAATATCATTTGACCTATGGTGCGTCTATCTCGGGAGATTTGCGTTAAGACACGCCATGTAACAGCGGCAACTCGACTTGGCGAGAAATTCTTAGCCTTACTCATCTGCCACTGCTCCCTCACTGAGCTTCAGGAAAACCTGCTCGATTGAAGAAGCCAAATTTCTCCGCTTAATTTCATCAGGCGAGCCCTCTTCAACAAGCTTCCCAGCACGCATCAATCCGATCCTGTTCGCCCTCTCCGCCTCATCCATAACATGCGATGTCAAAACAATCGTCAATCCCGTCTCAGCCAACGACCGAAAATAGTCCCAAAAGAAAGCACGGAGCACTGGGTCAATGCCGACTGTTGCTTCGTCGAAGAACACGATCTCAGGCTGGTGCACGAGAGCGCAGGCTATACTGACTCTACGCTTCATTCCTCCGGAAAGGTTGGAGACAGTGGTCTTCCTTCGCTCATTCAACCTCAAGATGGGCAGAAGCTCATCGAGCCTTTTTAGAAAGGAACCACGGTCCATACTGTACAACTTGGCGAAGAACCAAATGTTCTGCTCCACCGTCAAATCACTATACAAAGCGTATTCCTGCGGAGCCACACCGATTCTGGTTGAGACAATCCGACGCTTTTTCGGAACTTGTAGGCCGAGAACCCGGATCTCGCCTGACGTGGGGAAGAGGCTGCCAGTGAGCATGCTGATGGTTGTGGTTTTGCCTGAGCCGTTAGCGCCGATTAAGGCGTAGATTTCCCCTTTACCTATTTTCAAATTGAGGCCATCTACAGCTTTGATTGTTCCTTCCTTGTAGATCTTGACAAGATTTGAAGTTTCGATGACTGCTTCCCTTAGGTATGTGGAAGGATTAGCCAAGCTATCGCCGCCTAAACTCAATAACCACATTGCAGTTTAGTCATTATAGATTTTTTGCGCGCGCTATTCAGTTTGCTGAAATATTAGGCGCTGAGCACGTGAACCTTAATGCCTCTTCAGTATCACTAATAGATCTAATGTTCCACGACCCAACTTAACGACAAACTCTAAATTTAGTTTCGGGAAAAGAAAGCGCGCGTATTTTGCGCCACAAGCTTATTCTCATCTTGTTCACATAGGATTTCGAAGGTGTGTAGAAGGATGGCAAGAGCACCATTCCAAGTGCTGGTTTATCCATATTACCCGGCTCCACATTGCGAGTTTGAATATCTGCTTCTAAAGAGGTCTGATGCGGCGTATTGGCAGGGCATCGCAGGAGGTGGCGAGGGTAGCGAGACGCCGCTTGAAGCCGCCAAGAGAGAGACTTTGGAAGAAACTGGGATACCCAAGGACTCTAGATTTCTTCAGTTAATCACCGTTCTACCCATACTTGCAACTGAATTCAGAGATAGCCATTTTTGGGGGCGAAAGGTGTGCATGATACCACAATACTGTTTTGGCGTCTTGCCGAAAGAGAAAGAGATCGTGCCTTCCTCTGAACATGTCGATTATGAATGGCTGATGTATGAAGAGGCCTATCACTTAATGAAATATGAAGGCAACAAGATAGCGTTATGGGAATTGGACAAGAGATTGAAAAAAGGGGAGACTGGGTGATGTCTCCACTTGGTAGGGGGTTCAACTCCCAACGCGCGCGTTATTTTCGTTTTCTGAATAACATTATTTCATTATGATTGCAGACGTATTCAAACCCAGCTTCGATGAGTTTCTTAGCCTCATCCACAGTCAATTGCTGAAATGTTAGGCGCACGCGCTTAACTGAGCCTTGCGAAAAGAGAAGACTTTCGACAAAAATAGAAAAAGAAGGGAAGTTTTTGTCCAGTTTATTTCAGTAGTTTCATGCTTTCTTCAGCAGTTATTACTGGCCTGAATTCAGTCGTATTGTACCCTAACCAATTCATGATTTCTGGTTCCATCTGGAGTTTTAGCATAGCTTCCATGTTTGGCGCGTCGTACACCATTACCAAGAGGTGGTCTGGCAGTGAAGTCCAAGCTCCAACAACTTTGATCCCATGTTTCTTTGTGAGTTGCTCCAATTTGGCCATGACGTCTACATTTGCTTTCTTGGCCTTCTCATTGTGCATAGGACAGCTTTCAGCTGAATGTCTCGCGATCTTCAGAAAAAGAGTCATAACAGAACTCTCCAAAAACAACCCTCTGTTGGACCCTGTATAAATAACATTCGCTAGTCAGATTTGCTAAAATATGGCCACGTTCAAATCTGGCCGCGCGGTTGAAACCTTAACGTCTTCATGATGCTACAAAAATCATGTTCCACTCCAAACATTCAACGACAAACTTCTAAACCATAATTGGAAAAAGAGGCGCGCGCTTTTTCTTGTTTTTTGGTCTTGGTCAAATCCTTCGACGGCAACGTCTACTCAGACAAACCTTGAAAAGGTTAAAGAGATTGTGTCAACTAGTCTGATATTCTGATATGATAACCGAAGAAAACAAGGAACTTGCATTCGTTATTGACCACCTAATTCAACGCGCGCGCTAAGAAGGAAAAAGAATGAGTGAAAGATACAGAAAATATGGTAGAGCAAAGAACTGTAGATGTAAGAACTGTGGGCTGGAGTTTAAGACAGAAGGAAATCCTAGGAATTGTCCTAGATGTCATTCAGTCATTGAGGTCTAGCGCGCACGCTCTTAACCTTAATGCCTTTCCAGTACCACTAATAAATCTAATGTTCCACTATCGCATTTAACGAGACAGTCGTCAATCAGACTTTGAAAAAAGAGAAGCGCGCGCTGCCTGCAATTGACCTATGCGTCCTTTATCATCTTCTTCATATCTTCCTCGCTATGCTTCAGCATCTCAGGATGATGGTTCTTTACATGAAGCACCATATGGTCTATCACGTCGTTCTCTCCCCAAGGCGACTTCACAGTCCATCCACACTCGGGGCAAGTCGTCGTCTTCATCTTACCTTTACTCATTGGCTCACCTCCATTCCGAACTGCAACCAATCAGCGCGCGAGTAGTTCACTTCGGGTTTGTTTTACATGTGAAACCAATAGAAGATTGCAGGTTCGTTTCCGATGACCCAGCCGTCATGTCCTGGTGGAATGTCGGCTACATCTCCGGGACCGAATTCGATTTCTTGGCCATCGTCCGCTCTCACATGCAACCTACCTGAGACCAAGACTCCGAAATGGTGCACTTGACAGGAATTTGTTTTGGCGATGGGTTTGATGTGTTTTGACCATTGCCAGCCGGGCTGATAAGTATGCTTTGATACCGTCATGTCACCTATTCTGATGTTTTCTATCCTTGCATTCGGAGGAGTCTGAGTCTCATCAGGTTTCTGAAAATTCTTTTTTTGTAGAACCAAACTTCTTCACCAATAGTTCTAGTGGTTATTCTCGGTATTAAACAAGTGAGGTTATAGTATTAACGCGCGCTAGAAATGTGTGTAAATCGCACGGTTAAATGGGCAATGTAAAGGCACAAACATTAATACTTCTTTTCTTTGTTTCAACTTCTCACGGTAGAACACTTGACACTGTCAAGAGTGAACGTGTAATGGGTTTTCCCGAGATCATAACGCTCTTGCCCGAAGCTGACATACAGTTTGAAGGCATCAAAGCATGGATCTTACAAGGCGACAAGCATCAACTAGTCTTTTTCGAGATGTCGCCATCTGCACATGTACCTGAGCACAGTCACGATTATCCTCAATGGGGAATGGTTATAGAAGGAAAAATGGAACTGGTCACCGACAGTAAGCCGAAAATCTGTAAAAAAGGTGACGAATACCTCATTCCTGCTCACGCAAAACACTATGCAAGGTTCTTGAGCAAATCCAGAGTGGTTGATCTTTTCTCCGAAAAAAGCAGGTACAAACTTAAATCAATCAAGTAATTGGTTTCGCTTGGTTTTGGGGTGAAGTCTTTTCCAGCCAACCAACCAGAAACCTTCAGTCTTAAATAGATCAGAATCAATGGAAAGACGCAATGTAATGAGAACGACCGTGAGGTTCCTTGCCAAACAAAGATCGAGTGATGAAACAGTGGGACGATGCATCAGAATCTTGGGTTGACTTCGTGAGACAGGGCAAGGACTTTTGCAGAGATAAAA
>Ga0315277_10003716_pt1 | contig 20635 bp, 17 predicted proteins | sample YL17G05_15_MG_FD_203695 | JGI IMG/M metagenome (GOLD analysis project Ga0315277, IMG submission 203695) | Sediment microbial communities from Yellowstone Lake, YNP, Wyoming, USA - YL17G05_15 | ecosystem: Environmental > Aquatic > Freshwater > Lake > Sediment | place: USA: Wyoming | collected... | reverse complement strand
CCGTGCACGCTCTCTCAAAAGGAATGATGCTGGATCTGATGGGGACGCCGATCCGGGTCACGTCGATCGATCCGGGAATGGTGGAGACTGAATTCAGCCTGGTGCGATTCCACGGTGACCGCGAGCGAGCCGCCAAGACCTACAAGGGAACTAAACCGCTGACCGGCGATGATGTTGCCGAGGCGGTTGTCTGGGCCGCCAGCCGGCCTGCCCATGTCAACATCGCCGAAATGCTCATCTTACCGACTGTGCAGCGCTCGACCATGCTCTTGCACCGGGAGACATAGGAATTCACAAGGGAGGGTGGGCCGTTGCACTGTCATGCCGAACGAAGCGAGGCATCTGCTGTCCCTTCGCCCTTGAAGAACAACAGCAGACCCCTCACTCCGTTCGGGGTGACAAATGGTGGCACCTGCGAAACAGTCCAAGGGCACATGTGGGTTTGCATCTCGGGAATGCCCCCGAGCAGCCCAAAGGAGGAAACCAGTGGCCAAGAAGATCTCGATTAAGTACTGCGCGGAGTGAAACTACCTCCCTCGAGCCTCCAGTTTGGCGGCCGCGATCAAAGACACGTTTCGTATCGAATCGGAATTGATCCCCGGTTCGGGGGGCATCTTCGAAGTCAAAGTCGATGGCAGATTGATCTTCTCGAAAAGCGCCGCCGGGCGTTTCCCCGAGACGGCGGAAATCCTGGACGCCATCAAGTGACGCAGCGTCGACCGCGATGCCGACTGTAGCCACCGACGAACAGGTCCGCGCCGCCTATGCACTCTGTGAGCAGATGGCGGGACGGGACAAACCGCATCTGTACGCCGCGGCGCAGCTCCTCTCGTGGCCCCAGGCGCGGCGCGCCTTTGCCGCCACGTACGCCTCGATGCGGGTGATCGACGACTACATCGACGGCATCCCGCACCGGGCAACGCTCCCGGGGCCGTCCCGACAGATCGCCGCACGGCAGATCGATCTCTGGCTAGAGCAGGTGCGGCGGGCCAGGGCGGACGCATCGGCTACGGATGGAATCTGGGTGGCGCTGGCCGATACGTTTGACCGCTTTGAATTCCCTTTGACGCCATGGGAGGAGCTCGGCCGGGCGATGCGCAGCGACTTGTCAACGCCGGCCTTCCGTGACTGGGACCATCTGCGAGAATATATGGCCGGGGCGTCGGTCGCGCCGGCCGTGGTGTTCATGCATCTGGTGCTGATGCAACCGTACGGTCCGGGCGAGGACGGATGCTTTCGCTCACCGTGGCCATATATGCGCGTCGTGGAGGCGACTGAAGACCTCGCCATCTTCTGCTATTGGGTCCACATTCTGCGTGACGTCGCGGCCGACCTCACGCTGGGCGGCGGCGGCCTGGTTTATCTCCCGCAGGAAGATCTGCGACGTTTTGGGCTTTCGACCCCGGATTTGCACCGGATGCGCGACAGTGGCCGGGCAACCGACGCATATGTCCGATTGGCGCAGTTCGAGGCGGAGCGGGCCCGCTTCCATCTGGAGCGTGGCCGAACGCATCTCCCTGAACTCCTGGCGACGGCCCCGGCCGGCAATGCGCTGGCGCTGACCCAACTGGTGGAGACGTACGTCGCTGTTTTGCAGGGTCTTGCCGACCACCACTATGACGTATTCGCAGGCCTAGTAACCTGATCCGATCTCTTGCGTGTGCGGTCCGGTGCCCATACTCCCGCCGTCGTGGGCGGCCGGCGCATCTACGCCTGTCCCGCAGCCGGTTCAAGAATCTCCCCATGTCCACACACTTTCGCTAATCCTCGCCCCACCTGCCTGCCGACACAAGACGTAGATGGCAGTAGAAGGCACCAGGAGGGCCTCCCTCCCGCGTCGGTCTTCGTCCCTCCGGGGAACAGATCTCCCCGAAGGCGATACCAGCACCTGGGGTCAGGGTGCCCGGATGTCGTGCGCGACCGACCAGTTTCCCGCCGTCCGCTCGCGGCTGCTTGCCGCTCTGGAGACGGGGGAGTTGCGCTCGGAAGCGGGGTTGAGTGCGGTCATCGATCTGATCCGCGAAGCCACAGATTGCCAGGCGGCCGCGATCCGCCTCACCGATGAGGACGGCTATGCACCTTATGAAGCCCAGTGTGGGTTCCCCAAGCAGTTCTGTGCGCGTCGCAACCTGCTGCGTCTTGCCCGTGACCGCTGCCTGTGCGTCCAGGTTCTGACCGAGGCAATTGATCCAGCCCTGCCGGCCAGCACACCCTCAGGATCGCTGATCTTCGGCACGGCGGCAGACATGCTGGCGGCGCTCAGACACCTGCCCAATCCTCCGGCCCATATGTCTTGTCCGGAGGTGGGGTTTGAGACAGTTGCACTGGTTCCCATCCGCGGCGCCGGTTTCCCTCTGGGGCTGATACACTGCGCCGACCCCCGCCCGCACCATCTTTCGCCCGTCGCGGTCGAGCGGCTGGAAACGGTGGCGGATGACATCGGCCGTGCCCTCTTCTTCGATTCGATCTGGCCGTCACCGTGGGCATCACCGAATCTCACCGGGACGCCTGCCCTCTGCCCAATGTGCGGTCGGCGACGGACACGCGGTGGGGAGTGGTTGGCCCCCGAGCGGCTGGGCCTGCCGCCGGTGCCGTGGTCGGCACGGCCGGCGCGACGTGTCCTGTGCCCACACTGTCTCTCCCGGCAGACGCCAGTTTAGGGCCTACTCCAAGAGTCGTTCCCCGGGCGCAAGGGGCTGAAAGTCGAGAATCCCGTTCACGGGACCCCTTGCCCGCCAGTTGCGGCTTTTTCCATTGACGGCAAGACCGTCTGCCTCATGATTGCCGCCGGGGCAGTCTCGTTTCGGCACCCACGCAAAGGAGCAGGGATGAACAGACGCATCATGATTGCAGCGGCGGCAGTTCTGATTTTGGGGACAGCGACCGGCGCGCGGGCGACGGGGTGGGGCGTTGGCGCTTTCGGCGGTGTCACGATCCCCATCGCCCAAGAGGATGCCGCTCGAGGTATCCTCTACGGCGCCCAACTGCGGCTCTCCCTCGGGGGGCTGCTGGGCATCGAGCCGAATTTCACTTACTTCAAGAACGGTGACTGGGAAATCGATGATGCCCCCGGCGAAACGTTCGAAGGGTCGAAGCTCACCGCGCTCGGGGTGAACCTGATCCTCGGCGGCGCCGGACCGGTGACCGGGTTCCGGTTCTTCCCGTTCGCCGGCGCCAAGTACTACAATGAGAAAAACGACTTCCGCGACTTCAGCGATTCTCGTCTCGGGTGGAGCGCCGGACTGGGGCTGGAGATCGGCGCTGGCTCGCTCGGCATCGAGGCGCGGGCCGCCGGTGAAGTCCTGCCTATGGACGGCGGCGGCTCCCGCAAATGGGTGCACCTGCGCGGCGGGGTAAACTACTATTTCGGCATCAAGTAGGCGGAGGAAAAGATGAAGAGAAACCTGCGTAGCATCCGCCTGCCGGCCCTGCTGGCCGCCGTGGCGATCATCGTCGCCGGATGCATTGTCTCCGGCCAGTTCGTCATTGTCCTGAACATCGACAATGAAATGGTCTCCACCAATCAGGAATTGAGTTCCACGTTAGTCGATTTGACCGACAACGAGACCTGGAAGGACCATAAAGAGGACATCCAGAACATCGTCGATGTGAAGTTCGAAGCGACGATTGTGAACAACCGGCCGGACTCGGCTTGGGGTTCAGTCTACTTCGCTGACCGGGAACTCACCGACGCCGATTCGGTGCGTGCCGGTGCCGTCCAGGTCCTCGGTGGGATACGGATCCCGGGTTGGGACAGCGTCCAGATCTCATTCAGCGAATCGGCCGTCTACATGCCGGAGCTTGAGAAGGCGCTCGACTTCGTCGAGAGCGGCAAGTTCTATGTGTACGGGATTGCCGACACACCGTTTTCGATCACGATCCGACCGGGCGCACGTCTGATGATCACTTTCTCAGCCGGCTGATCGACACGACAAACCGCATCACGGAATGCCGGCCCCGCGCACTGTCTCGCGCGGGGCCGTGTCTGTATGGAATCAGCCCCAAGAGATCTCCCGAATCGCGGACAGGGGGCTTTAGCCCCTTGTGGCCGCCGCGGAGCCGCCGCTCAGATCTTCTGGCAACGCGGGCAGAAGTGGGTCCCCCGCCCCACAATCACCATCCGCGCGATGGGTCGGCCGCACACGCGGCATGGCTCGCCTGTTCGCCCATAGACCTTGAGCCGCGGGGCGAATCCTCCTGCCTGTCCGCTCAGGTCGGAGAACGTATCGAAGGTCGTGCCGCACGCTGCGATTGCTGCCGCGAGAATACGATGGATCGCCGTGCGCAGCCGACGCAGGCGGCGGCGATCCAGAAGGTCGCAGCGCGCGGCCGGGTGTATGCCGGCGGCGAAGAGCGATTCGTCGGCGTAGATATTCCCCAATCCAGCCAGGCAGCGTTGATCAAGCAATAGCGCCTTGATCGGTCGCTGTGACCGCGCGGTCAGCCGACACAACTGCTGTTCGCTGATCTCGGTTGCTTCTGGTCCCAGCTTCGACAGGCCGGGGTGGAGATGCAACGAGCCCGGCGGGCAGAAGTCGACGCGGGCAAACTGCCGGGTGTCGACCAGGACGAGATGCCGCAGCGAAGCAGGACGCGAGCCGCCCAAAGCCAATATGAGGCGATCGTGGGGCTCGCGCCCTGCACGGGGCGCCCGCAACAGTAACCGTCCGGTCATGCGCAGGTGCAGGACGAGATAAGCCTCCCCCGAAAGACCGAAGATCATGTGCTTGCCGCGGCGCTCGACATCTTCGATGATGCGGCCCCGCAATTGCTCCCGCCAGTCGCGTCGATTCCCCAGGGCGGCCCGTCGGGAGGCATAGACGACACGATCGATGCGCGCGCCGGTAACGACATCGCGCAACGCCCGCACGATAGTCTCAACTTCGGGGAGTTCCGGCATGGGGGCGCGGATACACTCCTTCACGTAGGGGCGCCTCGTGAGGCGCCCGCTTCTCCGACAGTTTGCGATTCGTGTTTGGCGCTCACGCCAGCCGTCGTCCATCGCCGGGATCGAAGATCATCACCCGGTCGACCTTCACATCCAACCGTACAGGAGTCTCCAAGGGAACAATCATCTCCCGGTCGCCCAGCGCAGTCAGCGTGGTTCGTCCATCGGCTAAAGTGCAGTGCGTCTTGTCACCGAGAAACTCGCGGCCGGTGATCCGCCACGGGGAAGAGGGATCGGACCCGACGACCCGCAGATGCTCGGGCCGGATGCCCAGTTCTACCGTATGGGGCACGACCCCCAACAGCTTCCCACTCACAGCCTCAGGGAGAGGCCAACCCAGCGGGGCGAATGTCCACTTCTGTCCATCGGCTAGGAGTGTTCCGGTCACCAGATTGATCGGTGGACGTCCCAGAAAGGTGGCAACGAAGCGGTTGGGCGGATCATCATAGAGTTGCGCCGGTGTACCCGATCCCATGATCACCCCGGCCTGGAGGACGAGGATGCGATCGGCCATCGTCAGCGCCTCCGTCTGATCGTGGGTCACGTAGAGTGCGGTCTTCGCCAGCGTCTTCTGCCGGGCGACGATCTCCTGGCGCATCTCGGCGCGTAAAGGCGCATCGAGATTCGACAACGGCTCATCAAACAGGAAGATCTTGGGATCGGCGGCGATGGCGCGTCCCAGAGCCACGCGCTGCCGCTGTCCGCCGGAGAGCGCCTTAGGGCGCTTCCGAAGTTGATCGGTCAGTTGTAGCGAGGCGGCGATGGCTTCAACCCGTCGCGTGATCTCCGCCTTGTTCACACGACGCACCCGCAGGGGAAAGGCGAGATTGTCAAACACACTCCAGTGCGGATAGAGGGCGTACGACTGGAACACCATCGCGCACCCACGCGCCTTGGGCGGCCGGCCCGCCATGTCAGCACCGTCGATGAGTATCTGCCCGGCGTCCGGCGACTCCAGCCCGGCGATCAGACGCAGCACTGTCGACTTGCCGCACCCCGATGGGCCGACGATGACGAGGAACTCACCGTCCTCGGCACGGAAACTGATCTCCCGCACGGCGACGGTGCCGTCGAATGATTTGCTGACCGACGTGAATTCAACGACTGCCATGATACGCGACCTGACCCGTGATCTCCTGTCAACGCGCGGACGTCATCGATGAACCCGGCGCGCGCGACGGCGGCAACGTTCAAGGTCGCCCGAAAAGTGACGACCGTCAAGGTATCGCGCGCGCGCAAGAAAACGGAATACCGTTTGATTTGTCCTTATGAACAGACGATTTTGGTCTTTTGCCGGGGCGGATGCCCCGAGACAACGGAGTGGAGACCTGATGCAGAGTGTGAAGAAGCGTACCCCAGTGGGAACACCGGTCGATCCCGACATCTTCAAGAGTTACGATATCCGCGGCACCGTACCCGATCAGATCAATGCCGACGTCGCCTATCGTGTCGGCCGGGCTTTCGCGCATGAAGTCCCCGGATCGACCGTTGCGGTCGGCCGCGACATGCGGCTGTCGTCCGATGAACTCATGGAAGCACTATGTGCCGGCCTGACGGACAGTGGCCGCCGGGTGGTCGACGTCGGCCGGGTGCCGACTGACGCCTTGTATTTCACGGTCGGGCATCTGGGGACCGACGGCGGGGTGATGATCACCGCCTCGCACAATCCACCCGAATACAACGGTTTCAAGATGTGCCGGAAGGAGGTCGAGCCACTGTCGCGCGCCGACGGCATCGCCCGCATGCAGGAGATGATCAACATGGGTGATTTCGAGCCACCGGCAGCACCCGGGACGAAGGAGCCTCAGGCGATCCTGCCGGCGTTCGCCGAACACGTTCTCTCCTTTGTTGATGTCTCCCGGTTCCGCGATTTCACGATTGTGGTCGATGCCGGTAATGGCATGGCTGGGGCAGTGCTGCCGCTGGTTTTCAAGCATCTCCCCTGCCGACTGATACCGATGTACTTCGACCCGGATGGGAATTTCCCCAATCACCCGCCCAATCCGATCGAGGCAAAGAACCTGACGGATCTGCAGGAGCGAATCCCGGCGGAGAAGGCCGACTTCGGTGTCGCGTTCGATGGCGACGGCGACCGCATGTTCTTGGTAGATGAACAAGGCAAGTCCCTCGGAGGGGATATCGTGACTCTTCTGGTGGCCAGGAGTCTTCTAGCCAGGAACCCGGGCGCGGCCGTCCTCTACAACCTGATTTGCTCACGGGCGGTGCCCGAGGCGATCACCGCCGCCGGCGGACGCGCCGTCCGCACGCCGGTCGGGCACGCCCTCATCAAACCCTTGATGAAGAAGGAAGCGGCCATCTTCGGGGGCGAGCATTCGGGCCATTTCTACTTCCAGAAGAACTGGTACGCCGACTCCGGCCTGATTGCCATGCTGATGGCGATGGAGGTCCTCTCCGAGACCGATGTTCCCCTCTCGGAACTGGTGCGTTCTGTCGACCCGTATTTCCGCTCCGGGGAGATCAATACCAGGGTCGCCAGCATCCCCAGAACCCTGGACAGGATCGCCGCCGCCTTCCCCGACCGGGTCATCGACCATACGGATGGGCTGACGGTCACCTACGAGGACTGGTGGTTTAACGTGCGCCCGTCCAACACCGAACCGCTCCTGCGGCTTAACGTTGAGGCCGATTCCGCCGACCTATTGGAAGGGAAGACGGCGGACCTCCTCCGCGTCATCCGCGGCCGGAAGCGCGCGGCGTCGACGAAGACCCGTTCCTGACGACCGGGTGTTCGGCGTGACCTTGCCAATCCTGCCGGGGGGAACCAGATGGACAGTGGCGGCAAGACGTTATTGATCGTCGACGATGATCCCCGCATCCGCGGGCTTCTGACCGAGTCACTTGACGCGCTCGGCTATCGCACAATCGAGGCGGCCAACGGGCGGGAAGCTCTCGACATCACCCGGCGCGAGAGCATCGACTGTGTCATCGCCGACATCAAGATGCCGGAGGTCGATGGCCTCACATTGCTGCACCAGTTGAAGGCCGAACGACCCGGCATGCCGGTGGTGATGATCACCGGCTTTGCCTTTCATCAGCACAAGACTGAGGCCGCCGACGCCGGCGCCGATGGCTTCTTGATGAAGCCGTTCCGTCTGGCGAAGATCGAGGACGTTCTGGCGCGCGTGCTCGCGCCTCCGGCCGCTGAGGCCGCTCCCTCGGCTCACCGCGCCATACGCGACGTTCTGATCGTCGAAGATGACCCGGAATTCCGTGTCCTGCTGGAAGAGGTGGTTCAGGCGATGGGGTACAATGCGCATAGCACCGCCGATGCCGAAACCGCCCTCGAGCGCATCGCCCAGCATTGCCCCGACACGGTGATCGCCGACTACAAACTCCCGGGCATGACGGGAGAGGCGCTCTTGAAGTCGATCAAGTCTTCCCACGCCGATGTTCCGGTCATTCTGATCACCGGGTATGCCCCCTCGCTCACCGGGCAGGAGTTCGCCGATGGCGCCGCCGATGCCTTTCTGATGAAACCCTTCCGCATCGACCGCCTCGGCGAGATCCTCAAGTCGCTGGAAGCCCCCGCCTGACCTCGGCGCAGCGCATCGTTCCGATGAACAAGGGGCTTCAGCCCCTTGGGCGATTTCGCGGCGGGCGACGACTTGTCTACAGCGGGTACTTGCCCTGCGCGACAATCGCCATCATCTGCCGATGCAGCGACGCATTGGCGGCGATCGCTTGCCCGCGCTGAATCGTGAACGGTCGGCCGCTGAAGTCTGTCACTACCGCGCCGGCTTCGAGACACAAGAGCGCTCCGGCGGCAAGGTCCCAGGGCGAGAGTTTCATCTCCCAGAAACCGTCGAAGCGGCCGGCCGCAGTCCACGCTAGATCCAGCGCCGCTGCGCCCATCCGGCGAATCGCACGCGCCGTCTTGGCAAAGTGCGCGAAGTGATCGAGGTTATCGATGTCGGTCTCACGAATATCATAGGGAAAACCGGTCGCCAGGATCGCCGAGCCGAGATCATTGGTCTGAGAGACTGTCAGCCGCGTGTCCCCCAGATGGGCCCCTTCCCCCCGCACCGCCGTGAACATCTCGCCGCCGAGCGGGTGATAGACAATCCCGCACAGCGGCTCGTCACCGCGCCACAATCCCAGTGACACACAGAACACCGGCAACCCGTGGGCATAGTTCGTGGTCCCGTCGAGCGGATCGACATACCAGACATATTCGCTCTGCGCCTTCCTAAGCGATCCCTCTTCGGCCACAATGGCGAAATGCGGGAAGCCCTTTGCCAGCCGCTCGACAATCAACTCCTCAGCGCGGCGGTCCATCTCGGTGACGAGATTGATCGCGCCCTTGAGTTCGATTGTACGCTTTCGCCCGAAGTGCTCCGCCAACAGATTACCGGCGGCGCGGGCAATCGGCAGGGCCGCCTGAAGGTACTCCCGCCAGACGGGATCGGGCTCTGATCGAGGTCCCGGCATCAATTTATCTCCTCGGGCGAGAAGCGTCCAATACGTCATCGGTGCCCCACCCGGAGGGTGGGATATTGCAGACGGCACAAGACGGTAAGCATCTCACTCCCGTACGAAACCCACCCTGCGGGTGGGGCACGACAGCCGCTGATGGAATGATAATGGACCGTTGAATAGCAATCATACCCGTGGTCAAACCGCCACTCGTGGCGCGGGCGTCCCGACTGCGTCGCCTGCCTCTTCCTGGAGATGATACAGCCGGGCGTAGATACCATCCCGTGCCAGAAGCTCGTCATGGCCGCCGATTTCGCGCACGCGCCCTTTGTGCAGGACAATGATCCGGCCAGCCGAGCGGATCGTCGAAAGGCGGTGGGCGATCACGATGTTGGTCCGTCCGGCAAAGACTGCGGCTAAGGCCGCCTGAATCCGCGCCTCGGTCTCATGATCGACCGACGAGGTCGCCTCATCCAGTATCAGAATCCCCGGATTGAACGCCACCGCGCGCGCGAACGCCACCAGTTGCTTTTCACCGACCGAAAGCCCCGAGCCGCGCTCGCCGACGGTCCGTGTCAGCGGGCTTCCCCCATCGCCCGCAAGACGGGCCAGGCCGACCCGCTGCGCCGCCGCGGCAATCGCCTCGTCGCCCACATCGGCGACGTCGAGGCGAATGTTGTCCACGACCTGCCCGGAGAACAAGAACACATCCTGGGCAATCGTCCCCACCCGTCGCCGCAGGGTGCGCAAGTCCCAGGCGCGCACATCAACACCGTCGACCGTGATCAACCCGCGCTGGAACTCATAGAGCCGGGTGATCAGATTGGCGACCGATGACTTGCCCGCGCCGGTGGCGCCCACCAGCGCCACTGTTTCTCCGGGCGCAACCGCGAACGAGACATCTTCCAGGACCCAGTTTTCGCCCTCATAGGCAAACCAGACGTGATCGAAGACAACCGCCCCCGGTGCCACCGCCGAAGGTGGCTTGGACTGACTTGACACGCGGTGATCGGCCACGACCGTGGAATATCCTTCGATCGGTGCGGTGATTGCCGACGGCGTATCGAGCAGTTTGAAGACCCGTTCCGCCGCTGCCATCGCCCCCTGCAGGATATTGTACTTCTCGGCCAGGTCGCGGATCGGCGAGTAGAAGCGCTCGGCGTACTGGATGAACGCCGCCAGCGCCCCGAAGGTCATGGCGCCGGTCACGACTTCCCCGCCGCCGTACCAGATGATCAACGCCAGCGAAATCGCGCCGATCAACTCCACGACTGGGAAGAAGACGGCATATTGCAGCACCGAACGCTGATTGGCTCCGCGCAACTCGGCGTTGATCGCCTGATGGCGCCGGTGAGTCGCTTCTTCCTGATTGAACCCCTGCACGACCGCGATCCCGGTCACCCGTTCCTGCCAGAAGGCATTCATCTGCGCTACGAGGCGCCGCACCTCGCGGTAGGCCAGTCGCACGCGTTGCTTGAACATCCAGGTCGCGGCAAACAGCAGCGGCAATACGACAAAGGTAACCAGCGCCATCTTCGCATTGATGGCGACCATCGCCCCGACGATGGCCAATAGCGTGAAGACATCGCCGAATATCGTCACGACCCCGGAGGCGAACAGTTCATTAAGCGCGTTGACATCGCCGGTCACCCGCGTGAGCAAGCGCCCGACCGGATTGCGGTCATAGAACCGCATGTCCATCGCCATCAGATGGCCGAAAATCCGCGTGCGCAAATCGAGCATCGCCTTCTGGCCGATCCATTGGGTCATCACCATGTGCGCATACTGTATCCCGAATTCGAGCACGAGAACGCCGATATACAACGCGATCCAGAACAAGAGACCATGTACGTCGCGCTGCGCGATCGGCCCATCGATAACCCGTTTGACCACCCACGGCCCGGCGATCTGCAACGCCGACATCAAAAGCAGAAGCAGAAACGCCGCCACCACGACGGCGCGGTAGGGACGCAGGTATCCCAGCAACCGCCGCATCAGCCGGTGATCGTAGGCCCTGCCGAGGGCCTCATCTTCGAAGAACGGTTCGGTCATGCTGTCCGTCGCTCTCCCGGCTCATCGTGGTCGATCAACAAGGGGCTTGAGTCCCTTGTTGACCACGCTGTGAGGTGCGCTCCATGTCCCCCGTGAACGCGTAGCATCCTACAGCCGCTCCAACTCTTCCTTCAGCGCTTCCTTCGCCACCCAACGGGCGTAGGCGCCGCCACGCGCCAGCATCTGGTCGTGCGCACCGGAATCAACCAAGCGCCCCTGATCGAGGAACAAAATCCGATCGACCCGTCGCAACGTCGAGAGGCGATGCGTGATCAGGATGATGATGCGCGTCCCGAATAATTCGCCGACGCGGGCGGTGATTTCCTGCTCGGTCTGGACATCGACCGCACTGAACGCGTCGTCAAGCACGAGGACATGGGTGTCAGCGGCCAGGGCGCGCGCGAGCGTAACCCGCTGCTTCTGCCCTCCCGACAACGTGATACCGCGCTCACCGACGATGGTATCGTAGCCGGCCGGGAAGTCGGTGACGTCCTTGGCGAGCGCCGCCTGTAGCGCCACGGCTTCGAGACGTTCAAGCGGCAGGTCGCCAGCACCGACGGCGATGTTCGCCCGCAGAGTATCCGAAAAGAGGAATGGTTCCTGCCCCACCAAGGCGATGCGCGACCGCCAATCGCGGACGGGGACACGGTTGGCATCGATACCACCAAGAAAGATCGACCCGTCGGGAATCGGGTACCGGCGCCAGATCAAGTGGGCGACTGTGGACTTGCCGCTGCCTGTCGGCCCGGCAATCGCCACGGTTTCGCCGGGGGCGATCACAAAGGAGATGTCGGTGAGTGTCCTGCGTCCGGAGTCGCTATCGCCGCCAGCGGCCGGGTTCTCATCTGTGCCGCTGCCGTTTCCGGAATAGCAGAACGACAGGTGACGGAATTCGAGCGATCCGCGCGGGAGGGTCGCCGCCGCGAGCGCCGGAGCCGGGTCGGCCACCGCCGGTTGTGTTTCCAGGATCGTTCCCAGACGGCGCAGCGATACCACGCCGCGCTGATAGAGCGAGACCACCCAGCCGAGCGCGATCATCGGCCAGATCAGCATCCCCAGGTAGACCGCGAACGCCACCAGCGTACCGAGGTCGATGCGTCCCTCGATCACCGAGCGCCCGCCGATGTACAGCACGACGACGATCGCCGATCCGGAGATCAGACTCATCAGCGGCAGGAAGGCTCCCCACATCTGGATCAAGCGCATGTTGGCGCGGAAGTAGTCGGAGTTATCACCCCGGAAACGTCGGCAGCGGTCGGGTTCGGTGGCGAAGGCCTTGATCACCCGAACACCCGCGAGTGACTCCTGCGCCGAGGCCGACAACCGCGAGAACGATTCCTGAATCGCCAGATACCGGCGGTGCGCCACGCCGCCGAGCAGATTGGTCAGGACCGCCAGGATGGGCAGCGGTAAGAGCGAATAGAGCGCCAGACGCACATCGAGGTGCAGCATGAGCGGCACCGCTACCAGCGCCACGACGATCGTGTTGGTGCCCTGCATCACGCCGGGGCCGACCATCATCCGCACCTGCTCGATATCGGACGAGGCTCGCGTGATGATGTCGCCGGTCGGCGTGCGGTCGAAAAAGCCGCCGTCGAGCGTGAGGATGTGCTTGAACAGATCGCCGCGCAGATCGTATTCAATTTCACGGGAGGCCCAGATCACGGTCCGCCGCACCAGGAAGCGAAAAACGCCGGCCACCGATGCCAACAGGACGATCAGCGCCGCATCCCAGATCAACAGGCGGGCGTCGCCGCCATGCTCGATCCGATTGATCGCCCGCCGCAAGATCAGCGGTGCCACCATCGACAGCGCGTTGGTGATAGCAATGGAGACCAAGCCCCACCAGAGGTAACGCTGGTAGCGCACGACGTAGGGTTTGATCAGTGACAGGTACTTATACATACCATCAGGCAGCGATCAGATCGTGACTCACTTCGCCCCGTGTTCACGGGGGCCGAACCAATTTAACGCGCGGATCGGGGCTCTGTTGGGGGAATTTCACGACTGGAGGCGAGGTTAACCTGACAATAGTATCCGTCGCTTCATGGCGCCTTGAAATCGGCTGTATAGCGTCCCCTCTGTGGCACCGTCTCAGGAGCCGATCGGTGAACAAGGGGCTTAAGCCCCTTGTTTGCCCATGCCGAGCCCCAACGTCAGAATTGGGAAACCGGTTCCAGTGGGAGATTTCTCACTGCCGTCGGACTGGCAATCGTATGTAATGTGGAGCAATCGTTGCAGGAAGCCATCGCATGGATCCCGAACCGAAATTCGCCTGCGATGATCATTGCGGCCGTTTAGCGCGTTGGCTGCGGACTCTCGGTTTTGATTGCGCTCACGATCAGAGCATTACCGACGCCCGTCTGCTGGCTATCGCGTTGGAAGAGGAGCGGATCATCCTGACCCGCGACCGGCGGCTCGTTGACCGGGCGTTGGCGCGCCGCACGGTTCTCTTGGAGTCCGCGGACCCGCTCGCGCAATTGGTTCAGGTTCTGCACGTAAGCGGCGCCCCTGTGGACACCAATCTCCTCTTCACACGCTGCAGCGTCTGCAACCAGCCTACCGAACCCACCGCGCTCGCGGCGGTCGTGGATCGTGTCCCTCCCTATGTACAGAAGATGCACACGGCTTTTCGCCTCTGTCCCACCTGTGGCCGGGTCTTCTGGCGCGGCACGCACGTGCAGCGGATGCTGGAACGGCTGCAAGCGGCAGGGATTGTCGCTGATTGCCTGTAGGGGCGCTTCGTGAAGCGCCCGCGGGCCGTCCAGAAACGGCCCCTATCCGACAAATGCCGGCGTAAGGGCGCGATTCACTGCGCCAGGGGATACCGCACAGAGCGTGAGAAATAGCGTCCTACAGAGAAAGACACATGCGATTGTCAGAACAACGACAGGCGCACGGTGAGGTACTTGCGCGGGTTAGCGCGGATGTCACCGACCAACGCATCGATTTCGGAGGCAGTCGCTTCCCAGCGACGGAGGAGCTGATCGTCGTGGATGAGACGTGGCAGTGAACCCTCGCCGGTGCGCAGATCGGCGACCACCTGTTGCACATCAATTGAGATCGAATCGAGGCGGTCGGCGAACGCCATGATGCGGACCGAGGCAGAATCGGCGCGTTCCACGGCGCGGGATACGGCACCTTCATTGCTCTCGACCGTGCGGCGGAGGCGGGAGGCCGCCGCGCTCAGGTCGTCGACAGTCTGCGCGATGCCGCCCCGTTGCCGCTCCACCAGATCGGCAGTCTGCTTGGACACCTGTTCCAGACTGGCGGCGATGGCATTCAGCCGCGCCAAAGTCGAATCGGAACCGACGGAAGATCGGATCGCGCGCACGAGGTCGCGCACGTCCTGGGTCATCCGGCCCATCAAACCCATCACCTCGGGAATGCCGGTGTCGTACTCGCCGCGCGGCAGCGAATCGCGGGGCAACAGGCCGGGCGAGGTTCCTGTCTGCACGTCGACGAACCGTTCGCCCATCAACCCCACGTTCTTGATCGTGAAAAGGGCATCCTGGCGCAGCGCAACGTCATTGGCCATGTACAAACCGACCCGCACGCCGCCCTGGTCGAGCGCGATCGCGGCCACCTTCCCCTTGGTGACACCGGACACCGAGACCGGATCACCAACGTTCAGAGCGCCGACGTTCGGAAACCAGACGTCCTGGCGGTAGCGGCTCCTCTCCAGCCGGAACCCCTTCAGCCAGAAGAGGCCGGCGACCAGAATGATCAACGCCGCCAAAACGGTGGCGCCGACTTTCAGTTCGGCTTTCGATCCTTCCATGATCGGTCGCTCACCATGTCCTGCTCGGCGGGAGGCGCATCCCCGCCGTCACAGGCACGTCTATGGTCCTTTTATCGACCTGTCGAGAGATGCCCCCCACAACAGCCGCCGTCTGCTGGAAGCTACTCCGTGTCCGACTCCAGATACTGCGACGTGGCATGCCGCCGCATCATTTCCTCGGAGAGGGAACGCGAGAACTCGCGCGGCGTGTGTACGCCGTAGATTTTGAGCATGTGATTCATGGCAATCACCTCGGAGATCACGGTGATGTTCTTCCCGGGGGAGAGAGGGATTGTGACCAGGGGAATCTCCGCGCCGAGGATGGTGGTGAACTTGTCCTCCAGCCCGAGGCGTTCGTACTCGGTATCCTCGCGCCACAACTCGAGCCGGACCTCAACCTCGACCCGTTTCTGCAGACGGACAGCGCGGATGCCGAAGAGTTTCTCCACGTTGATGATCCCGACCCCGCGGATTTCCATATGATGCCCGAGATGCTCTCCCGCCGAGCCAATGATCACCTGCGGCGCCCGCCGGGTGATGCGCACCACGTCATCGGCCACCAACCGGTGTCCGCGCTCGATCAGGTCGAGCGCCACTTCGGATTTGCCGATCCCCGATTTCCCGGTGTACAGGAGGCCGACGCCGTAGACGTCAACCAGCGTGCCGTGAAGCTGCGTCGTGGGCGCGAAACGGGCATCGAGATAGACCGACAGACGGTTGATGAACTCCGTGGTCGACAGACGCGTGCACAATAGTGGCGTCTGATATTCATCAGCCAGTGCCTCCATCTCCGGCGGCGCGGGCAGGTTCTTGGTGATGACGACCAGAAACAGCTCGAGACGGTAGAGAGGTTCCAGGATGATGCGTCGCTGCTCGGGCGGCAGTGAGGTGAGATAGGTCATCTCGGTTTCGCCGAGCACCTGCGTACGCTTGTGGGGATAACGCTCGACATAACCGGAGAGCGCCAGCCCCGGACGGTGAATTTCGGCGTTCTGAATGCACTTCTTGAGGCCGGCGCGGCCGCCGACCACGTGCAACTCAAACTGCTGGCGCCGGTCTTCCAGGAGTCTCTCAACCGTGACCACGTCCATGACGCTGACACGCCTCTCTTGGGGGCGATAGGGACTGTCGAAAAATCCTCTGACTCGGCCGTCTCGCGTTGTTGGTGGGCAGAGCCCACCCTACTCGGGCGAAGAGGTCGACAGAAGTAGGGTGGGCTTCGCCCACCATGCCATCGACTTGAAACACGGCGTCAAGGCTTCTTCAGCACTCCCTATAGTATACGCCGGGGTCTTGCGACCAGATCCGGCGCGTTCACCCGGCTTGAAAACAGAGTATCAATACTCTTCCTCGGTGGCGCCTGCTTCCTCCAGTTGGGCAGTCGCCTTGGCTTCCGCGATCGCCTTGGGATCCTTGCTCTTCAGGCGGGCCTTGTACTTCTTGAGTTGCGCTTCCATGTGACTGGCGGCCTCGCCAATCGCCGTCCGCATGTCACTGGCCTCACTCCGCCCCGTCAGCAACGTGCCGTGCACTCTGGCCGAGGTCTCGGCGACGTGGCGGTGCTTGTCCACCTCCAGCACCCAATGGAGGTCGATGATATTATCAAAGAACCGTTCGAACTGGCGGGACCGCGCCTCAACCAGCTGCTTCAACTCAGCGGTGAACTCGCAATGGCGGGCAGTCATACGCACGGGCATCGTGGGGTCCTTTCCGAAATCGCCCCCTCCCGGGGGACAGGTTCGTTCGCTTCTCTGACCAACTGGGTTCATGACGGCGAGAACGCCGTCTGATTGACAAAAGAATGGTGCGTTTCAATGAACCGGACGGTGCGCGTCCGGGAGCGCATGACAATCGAATGGGTGATCGCGCCATCGCGGCGGAACTGGACGCCGCGCAGCATGTCACCGTTGGTAACCCCGGTGGCGGCGAACATGATGTTGTCGCCCCCGGCCAAATCCTGCTCGGTGTAGACCCGATCGAGATCGGTGACCCCCATGGCGCGGGCACGGTCGATCTCCCGCTGATGACGCGGCCGCAGTTGCGCCTGCATCGCCCCGCCGACACAGCGCAGCGCCGCCGCTGCCAGCACGCCTTCCGGGGCGCCGCCGATTCCCATGAGCACATCCACCCCCGTGTCAGGAAGGGCGGTGGCAATCGCCGCCGAAACATCACCATCGGGGATCAACTGGATTCGGCACCCCGCCTGGCGCACCGCCGCAATCAGCGGCTCATGGCGCTCCCGGTCGAGAATCACTACGGTCAGATTCTCCAGCGACCGCCCGAGGGCATCAGCGATGTTGCGCAGGTTGTCGGCCGGCGGGCGGCGCAGATCGATCGCCTCGCGCGCCCCTTCGCCCACGGCGATCTTCTCCATGTAGGTGTCGGGGGCGTGCAGAAAACGGCCCCGTTTCCCGATCGCGATCACGGCGAGGGCGTTGGGGCGGGCAAAGGCCACTGAATTAGTGCATTCCAGCGGATCCAGAGCGATATCGACCTGGGGCGGACGGCCGGTGCCGACGCGTTCGCCGATGTAGAGCATGGGCGCCTCGTCACGCTCACCCTCGCCGATCACCACCGTGCCATCGATGTCAACGCCATCGAACACCGACCGCATGGCCCGGACCGCTGCTGAATCGGCCGCATTCTTATCGCCCTTGCCGAGCCAGCGCGCGCTGGCCAGGGCCGCGGCCTCGGTCACCCGCACCATCTCCAGACCTAGGTTACGGTCCATTGTCGTCCTGAGGTCGCGCCTACTTGCGGCGCCGGGTATTCAATGGACTCATCCGGCCAAAGCGAGCGGTTTCGACTGACGGACTTCCCCCAAGCATGGGATCACCGCTGGGCCGCCAAAAAGGCGGGACGGACGCGAAAATACGCCCGCCCCGAAGATCGCGCAATTGTCGCGCGCCGCCAATCGCATTCTTCCCCTAAGAGTCGTCAGCTCCAATGCCCCGTAGCCGCCGGTGTGGCCGAATTGGTCGTGGAATCTACGGTCTCCTTGGCGATCTCGGTGGGACTGTCGAAGATCCGTTTACGGAACCGCGCGGCCGGCAGGTGCAGCTCCTCGCGGTACTTGGTCACTGTCCGTCGCGCCAGCTTGATCCCCTCCGCCTGCAGCTTCTGGTATATCTCCTGATCAGACAGCGGACGCGCCGGGTCTTCGCCGTCGATGATGTTTGCGATGCGCTGCTTGACGGTCGGTTTGGTCATCATCTGTTCACCGTCGCTGCGCGCCACGCCGGAATTGAAGAAGAACTTGATCTCGCGCACCCCTTGCGGGGTCTGCACATACTTGTCGTTGGCAACGCGGGAGACCGTCGCAACGTTCACCCCGACTCGGCGCGCCACGTCCTCCATGATGAGCGGCCTCAGGAAGGCGGGACCCTTCTCGAAGAACTCCTTCTGCTCCTCGACAATCGCCTCCATGACCCGGATCATCGTCGTGCGCCTCTGGTTGATGGCGTTGAGCAGCCAGCGGGCCTGCTCCAGCTTCTCGCGCACGTACTGCTTGGTCTCGGTCGGGACATTCTGGCCGCGCCGCAGCAGATCCTTGTAAGCACTGTTGATGCGCAGCCGGGGGACATTACGGTCGTTGTGATAAACCACATACTCGTCGTCGACGCGCTCCACCACCAGGTCGGGAACGACCGGACGGGCACCCACGGTGAACCGCCCCTGGGCCGGACGCGGCGACAGGGTGCGGAGGTCATCCATCCCCTGGTGAATCCGCTCTAGCGGGACGCCGAGCGCCTGCGCCAGTTGCATGTGTGTTTTCTTGTCCAGCTCGTGCCAGTGTTCTCGGACAATCCGCGCTGCGAGTGAGTCGGCCTGCCCGCGTTGCGCCAGTTGAATCAAAAGCGATTCTTTCAGATCGCGCGCGCCCACGCCGGGGGGATCGAAGGTCTGGACCAACTGGAGGACCTTGGCGACCCGCTCGACCGGGGCCTTGAGGTCTGAAGCCATGTCTTCAACGCTCATCGGCAACAGGCCATCGTCATTGATGTTGCCGATGATATACTCGCCGATCTCCAGTTCCTCGTCGGGGATCCTGGCCAGTTGCAACTGCTCGACCAGATGATCATAAAGCAGGATTTCCGTCACCGGGGCGCGTTCGATCATCTCGTCGGTCTGCTCGGTCACCCGACGCGGAACAAACTCCGATCCCTCCTCAAAGTACGATTCCCAGTCGAACTGTTGATCCGCAACGACTTCGGTCGTTGGCGCTTCGTTTACCATGCTCTCATCGATCAGCTCGCGCTCTTCCGACATCTCCTCAGTCTCGACTGCTTCAACCTCCTCCAGAAGAGGATTAGTCGCCAACTCTTGCCGGAGGGTCTGCTCCAGCTTCAGGACCGGCATCTGCAGCATCTTCAGCGACTGAATCAGCTGCGGCGCCAAGACCTGACGAAGACCCAATCGCAGTTCGAGCTTCACGCCATCCTTCCTGGAGAACCGCGATATCCTCGCGCTATGCCGCTGACAGCCAGCAAGTTGGCTGCGCGCGACGGAAACCGTTACCGCTGGTTTCCACTAAAATATACCCGGTTGACCATCCGGAGCAAGCCAAAAGCGCACTCCGCCAAGTTTTTTGCAAACAAGCACTTACGCACCTGAACCTCGATTGACCTCGCCTGTGGCCACACTTCGGTTGCCCAATAGTGTTATCGGTCATAACGGCGTTCTGTTTGACCGAGATGGGACTCCTCCAGAAACAGCAAGGGCCGCTCGCGAGCGGCCCCTACGCGGAGATTGGTCGGACAGCTATGCGGAATCACCCGCACGCTGTGGTCACGCACCTTTGGCGCTCAGTGCACTCTCCACCAGCTTCGCCAGATTCTCGCCACGACACTCTTCGCCGGATGCTACCAGTGAGCCATCCCGCCCGATCAGGAACGGGCTGGGGATCCCTTGCACCATGTAGGCGCGGACCAAGGGCCCCTCCCAGTTCTTCTGATCATAGACGTGCCGCCAGTTCATTCCCTTCTCGGCGATCCACTTCCGGTAGTCCTCTGGTGTGGTCTTGTCGGCGTAGTCGAGCGAGATCGACAGGACGTCGAATCCCTGCGGATGGTATTTCTCATACGCCGCCAGGATGTGCGGCAGCTCGCCCCGGCAGGGGCCACACCAGGTCGCCCAGAAATCCACTAGGACAACCTTGCCCTTGTAGTCGGCCAGCGATACCGGTTTGTCGTCGATGTCAACCCCATCAACCGGAATCGGCCAGAGGGCAGCGACCATGTCTCCCTGGAAGAACGCTCCGGCGATCGTCTTGGCCTTCTCGTCCGTGATGAATGCCTGGGCAAACTCGCGGACCTTCGGCAGGACGGCCGTCTTGTTGTCGCCGGCTTGCGCCAGGTCCATCATCAGAAGCCACGCCTGCGCGGCACCGTTGTAGGAAGTGCCGGGTTCAATCCGAGTCA
>Ga0315277_10003715_pt1 | contig 20639 bp, 18 predicted proteins | sample YL17G05_15_MG_FD_203695 | JGI IMG/M metagenome (GOLD analysis project Ga0315277, IMG submission 203695) | Sediment microbial communities from Yellowstone Lake, YNP, Wyoming, USA - YL17G05_15 | ecosystem: Environmental > Aquatic > Freshwater > Lake > Sediment | place: USA: Wyoming | collected... | reverse complement strand
AATCAAGAGTATAAAGGGGTTGGTAAATATCTCTTTTGAACAAAACCTCCTCAATCCTGAGCAAGAAAAGATCGCGGCAAAGCTGATCAAAGAAGCAAAGAAATTTTTTAAAACGGACCAACTGGATTATATAAAATACGGGTTAAACCCAAAATCGGAATTAGATGAATTAGATCAGGCGAAAGAGGGGAAGGATAAAAAGGAATTAAAGGCGATAGAGACCAGGAAAAGTAATATAGTATTTGAAACTAATTTAACGGTGAAAATAGTTTTTAATTTTAAAACTAAGCTACGCCAGATCGTTTTTAGGTCTGGCATAATGCCGACCGAGAAATATTTTGCTAATTGTAATACATGGACGGCCCTCTTGGATTTCCCCACTTCAACCCCTCTACTCTTCGGCCGTGCCCATAAAGAGCCAGCTTTTCATAAAGGTGAATATTTTTTCGCGCCGTTAGATCCCGCCCTATTCGGTGATCTATTCACCAAACTCGATCGACACCTCTTTGAGTTATCTGCCGCAGAGCCAACGATAAATTTCCTTGAAAAAATACGGTACTCCAAAGAGTCATTCGATCAAATGAAAACTATGCTTCAGCTAGTAAAAAAGAAACAACCCACCGGCATAACTCTTATCGATAAATTCAATTCAAATGGGCATTTAACGAATATAATGAAAAAAGTTCCACATTTTGGAAACTCCATGAATCTGATGTATAGATTTGTAAGCGAAGTCGATGTGTCCACGATTTGTATTCCTTTAACAAGTTCAACTTTAATTCAGATGGCTGATTTCGGTTTAGCTCATAGAAATGTCCTTGAGGCGCTCTATGCTTTATCCAGTGCATTAGAAGAATTTGCGATTGAGCCTGCTGAGCCACCGCGGAGATCTAGTGAAATTGAGAGACCGAGGACTTTCTCGCCTCCATTAGAGTCTGCTAGATCTGAAAGACTAAGGAACTCCTCTTTTTCAAGGGAGCCTCCTGCCATTGAAAGTCCAGAGAGCTCCTCTCCTTTAAGAGATTTTTCTACGTCTGAAATGCCAGAGAGCCCTCCTCCTTCTACAAATGGCTTTGAAGAAAAAAAAGAGAACCCTATTTCCGCCTTTGATCTACTTCAAGAACAATCCCGCCAATCCACGCATGATTTATCTATTTCTGAACAACCTGTGTCAAAAGCAATTGATTTTAAGTTAGCTGAAGCCTCCCAACAACGGATTCAACAGATTGATGGTTTGAGAAAAGAGGGTAGTCAGCAAGCAGTTCAAATCTTAATTCAGATATTATTCAATGATGAAGATAGTGGAGTTCGTGTGGAAGCGGCAACTGCATTAGGGATGATTGGAGATAAACAATTAATTCCCGTCTTACGCCGTGTATTGAATGAAGATCATGATTATGATGTCCGAGCCGCTGCAGCTGAAGCAATAGAACTCATCGAACGGATCTCTAAGTAATTCCTTTTTTTCTTATCCCATTAAAAAAAAGCAGATTAAGCGTATCGCTTTTTATTGGTTGCGTTATGTATGAGTGGGTATGACGTGCAAGCTTGCATTTTGTTTAATTTGGCTGTTTTAGGATAAAGAAATATTTGAGAAATGCGAAAGTATTGTTAGAGATATAAAAACTGAAGGTTGTTGGAAATGAGCGAAAAGAAGAAAGCCAATGTGTATTATATGAATGCGCGTTCTTCGCATATGAATGAAAGCTTGGTTGTTAAGATGATGGCGGTCGCTGAAGCCGCTGGAATCGAGAGTATCATTAGTCCTGGCGATGTAGTCGGCATAAAGCTGCATATGGGTGAATGGAATAATACTGCCTATATCCGACCCGTGTATGTCCGGCAATTGGTCGATAAGATCAAACAGTTAGGGGGTAAACCTTTTGTCACAGACTGTACATGCCTGCCTTATATGCCATACGCGTCACGCACTACAGCACTTGATTATCAGCTTACAGCCGAGCGTAATGGATTCACCTCAGCTGCACTAGGTGCACCCGTGATCATTGCAGATGGGTGGGTAGGAAACGATGATGTTCGGGTTGACTTGCCGGAAGGGGTAATTCTCAAAGAGCAATATATTGGAGCCGCTATTGCGCATTGCGACGCTCTGATTGTCCTAACGCACTTCAAAGGGCATCCGATGGGCACCTTTGGCGGTGCAATTAAGAACGTTGGAGTGGGCTGCGCGAGCAAACGGGGCAAATTGAATTTGCACATGGGACAGCATCCGAAATACGGAGTCTCAGCTGGTGAGTATTACCCGCAGATGTGTAAAGGAAAAGCTTGTGAAAAATGGAAGCAGTGCGTGGATTCATGTCCGACAGATGCCCTCGAGATCACCGAAACATCAATCATTTGGCACAAAGAGCGCTGCATCGGCTGCTGGGATCATATCTTTGCAAGTATGTGTCCAACCTTTCTAGGCATGAATCTCCGCGATGGATTGGAAGCTGCGGGTGCTGGAATAGCCGATTCCGCTTTGGCAACGGTTAAAACAATTGGCCGTGAGAAAATGCTCTTCATCAATCTAGCCATTGATATCACGCCGTGGTGCGACTGTATCTCGTGGTCCGATACCCAGATCATTTCAGACCTTGGAGTTTTCGCTTCTAATGATATCGTAGCCATTGATAAGTGCTGCTTAGACCTCGCAAAAGCAGCCCCAGGGATGAAAAATTCAATAGCGGAACTGAAGGGTGCGATGGACCCCGGAATCGCCAAGTTTGCCAGTTGTGGGTCGATATTATCTGTGTCAGAAAACATCCAAATCAATACAGGGGTATTGAATGGGATGGGTACCAATCTCTATCGGCGCAAAGATGCAAAGAAAATCCCCGATTTGCGGTATAATTTGAAGTCCAAGCCTATTGGTCCCGAGTTGAAGAAGGCATTCCTCAAACAACCGATGATTCCAGAAGGTGGATTTAAGCGCGAGGAAACCATCGACCTCGAACGCCTGCGGTGGCCGATGGATGAAGGAAAAAAGGCAGAGGATGAGTAAATATGGTCGTCAATGGGTATAACGGAAAAATTTTACGGGTTAATTTAACGACTAGCTCATTTAAGGAAGAATCTATTTCCGATGCAGATGCTCGCAAATATCTCGGTGGAAGTACTTTAGCGGCGAAATATATCCTAGAGAAAGTGGGTGCCAAAACAGATCCCCTTTCCGCAGAAAATTTACTGATTTTTGCTGTCGGACCCATGACGCTGAACTTCGCTTCAACCTCCCGCTATGTAGTAGCTGCCAAATCACCGCTCACCGGCATCTGGGGCGAAGCGAGCTCGGGCGGCCGGTTTGCCCACTTCATGAAGAGATCGGGTTTTGATGTAATTATCTTCGAAGGCATTTCCAAGAAGCCCGTTTATCTCTGGATCAATGAAGGAAAATATGAATTGCGTGATGCCAGTGGCGTGTGGGGCAAAGATAGCTTTGAAACCGAGAACCTCTTATTGAAAGAAACGAATCCAAAGGCATCGGTTGCCTGCATCGGACCTGCTGGTGAGCGAATTGCCAAGCTAGCCTGTGTAATGAACGACAATGGGCGGGCTGCAGGACGTTGTGGACTTGGGGCCGTGATGGGGTCCAAAAAATTGAAAGCGATCGTGTGTTTTGGAACGAAGCAATTCAAGCCGCTGTCAATGGAGAAAATTGAATATGTACTCACGCAACTGAGTGCCTCTGTAGGAGATATGTCCACTTTGGGTATGGATAGATTCGGCACCGCTATGATGTTGGATATGTTCTGGCCTGTAGGCGACATTCCTGTGAAAAATTGGACCATTGGTTTATGGGAACAGGAAAATGTCCCCTCCGCTGAGATTTACGCCAAGATTGGAGGGGCTCGCATGCGGGAAACAATTCTGAAAAAGCGCTACGCCTGTTTGGGTTGTCCAGTTGGCTGTGGGCGTGAAGTAAAGATTGAATCTGGACCCTTCCAAATGGAAGGTCCAGGGCCTGAATATGAAACGCTGGGGGCTTTTGGATCCTTGTGTCTCAATGATAACCTCGCGTCCATCTGTAAAGCGAATGAGCTCTGTAATCGGTATGGTTTAGACACCATATCGGTAGGGGCGACCGTGGCATGGGCGATCGAAGCATGCGAAAAAGGCATCCTTTCGAAAGCTGATATTGGGTTTGAATTAAATTGGGGCGATGCGGAAGCGATCGTGAAATTGACCGAGATGATTGCCAAAGGTGAAGGTATCGGGAAGCTTTTGAGTAATGGGACTGTTGCCGCGGCGACGGAACTCGGTCAAGGACTGGATTTAGCAGTGCATGTGAAGAAACTTGAATTACCAATGCACGATCCACGTGCATTCCACAGTATGGCCATACAATACGCCACAGGGAATAGAGGCGGTGCGCATGTCGAAGGATGGAGTATGATGGGAGAGGTAGGCTTTATGCCCGCAGAGTTCGGCGTGGAGTTTGCTCCGGGTCGCTTTGAATCCCGAGGGAAAGCATTGATTGCAGCGAAAATTCAGGATTTCTCGACCCTCGCTAATGCAGCCACCATTTGCTTGTTTGTCGCACTGCCTTTTTCCCCGACTTTGATTGCCCTCCTCCTCAACGCGATCACCGGCTGGGACCTCACCGCTAAGGAGCTCATGAAAATCGGCGAACGGGGTTTCAATCTGAAGCGGGGATTCAATGTACGGTGCGGAATTCGACGGAAGGATGATACTCTCTCCCCGAAGATGTTCAAAGCAGTAGAGAAAGGCGGGCATGCAGGTCAAGTCCCGGATTTGGATAAAATGCTGAATGACTACTATAAGCTGCGCCGCTGGACAGCGGATGGTATTCCGACCAAGGAATTACTTTTGGACCTTGACCTCCCCGAACTAGCTAAAGAGTTATGGGGCTAAAGTCTTCTTTTTTTCTTTTTTTCCTTATTTTCCAAAGTTTTTTTCCATAACTATTTTAAGATGGACTAACGTAAAATAGTAAAAGAACACTATAGAGGTCATTTAATGAGCGTACCAGTCCTATCTTTATGGAATCGGATTCAAGCATTTATTGCAGCTTTTCTTTCGGGGCTAATCTTTCTCGTTGCGGGAATAACGGATGTTCCAGTTTTCGGGCAAACTTATATCGAGTTCGTTTTGAAGTATTTCCCTTGGCTTGATCCTGGGACCCAAGCGGCGCTATCTCAGACACTCAGTATCATGATGTTGATAGCGGATTTCACCGGGTTACTGGTTTTAGCCGCAGCCGTTCTAATTCTCCTTGGAAGAGTCCGGATAGCAGGTATAATCCTTTTCTTTATCGCAAGCGTGGGAATTTTCGCCTTTGCAGTCCCAATTTTTACAGCAATGATTCAAGGGGTCGTATCTTTGGAGATTGCATTCAATAGTGTTTCTACAAAATATGCTTTAGCGGCGTTATTTGCGATGCTTGCTCGAAGTTACGTGAAAAAAGCATAAAAACAATTAAAATAAACTCAATTTCCTTTTTTTCTTTGGTCTTGGTTTTTATCATCTTTCGTAAAATTTTAGGGGACATTAACTATAAGGGCTCGACAATATTTGATTTTTGCTTTTTGTTCAGAAATTAGATTTGAATACCATTTGGTTTGATATGAACAGAGTGAGCAAAGTGAGTTCTCAAAGAAGGTCTTATTAATAATAACGCTATTTTCAAAGCATTGGACATTTTCATCCGCATGTATTAATTTTTACTTATTGCCCGGTGTCTATTGAGTTTAAAAGTAGCTATCTTCTGTAGAAGCGTAAATCTTAGGTAAGATTTTTATGGCAAAGAGTATAGAGAAACCGAGTAAAAAGAAGAGTTCTGGGGAAATAGAAGACCAGGAAGCGGATCTAGAGAGTGAAATAATACCGAGTGTTGAGAAATCAACAGAGACGGAAGGCTTTACTGGGCCAGATTTGCAAGAACTCGATGGAGTTGGTCCTGCCATCTCCGAAAAACTGCGCGAAGGAGGATTTACCACTTATGAATCGATCTCAGTGGCATCCCCTAAAGAACTTGCAGCGTTAGCAGGAATTGGGGACGGAACAGCTGGGAAAATAATAGCGTCGGCACGGAGTAAATTAAATATTGGTTTCAAAACGGCAGACAAATTGTTAGAGGAACGAAAACAAGTGGCTCGCCTGTCAACCGGGTCCGAGAAACTGGATGGATTGCTTGCGGGAGGTATCGAGACGCGCTCTATAATAGAAGTCTTCGGGGAGTTTAGAACCGGTAAAACCCAACTTGCGCACCAATTATGCATCACAGTTCAACGCCCCTCAGATCAGGGTGGCTTAAATGGTGCAGCACTTTACATAGATTCCGAGGGAACATTTCGTCCCGAGCGCCTGCTCCAAATTGCGCAGCGCTTCAAATTAGATGAAAAAGCGGCGCTCAAAAATGTCTTTTATGCGCGTGCCTACAACAGCGATCATCAATGTGTCATCATCGATAGCGCCCCGAAATTAATTCAGGAGAAAAATGTGAAATTAATCATCGTGGATTCGATTATGAGCCACTTTCGAGCGGAATACGTGGGACGGGGAACGTTAAGTGAACGCCAACAGAAACTGAATAAATTGATACATAAGCTGTTACAAATTGCTGAAGCCTATAACATTGTTGTGTTTATGACGAACCAAGTAATGGACTCACCTGGAGTCTTATTCGGCGATCCAACGCGCCCAATCGGGGGGCATGTGTTGGCTCATACTAGCACCTATCGATTGTACCTCAGGAAATCGAAAGGAACCAAGCGCGTGGCGCGCTTAATAGATAGCCCTTGCCTTCCGGAGGGCGAAGCCCTGTTTGATATCACCGAGAATGGGATTGAAGACCTTTAATTCACTTATTTCTTCTTTTTGATTCGCTTTTTTGATATCCCTCTCAAAGTAATGCAAAACTATTTTTCTTATATACAAAGATGGTTCTATTGAAATTAAGAAACATAAAGCATGGGAATTATGGCGAAATTCAAGGATCTTCTCCAAGAGAGATTTAAGGCCAAAATGATACCGGAGGAACTAGAACTTTTACCTACGGGGTTCCAACGAATAGGAGATAAAGCGATTTTAACCCTAAAATCGGAATTAGTAAAATATAAGGGAGATATCGCGCAGATAATATTAGATTTATTTAACTATATTAAGGGAGTTTATTTGAAAACGGGGGCGGTATCTGGCGAGTATCGAACACCCCAAATTGAATTTATTTTAGGTGAAGATAAACCGGAAACAATTCACCATGAACATGGAATCTCCTATAAATTCGATATTACGAAGATCATGTTTTCAAAAGGCAACATCAATGAAAGGGCGAGAATCGCACTTCTAGTTCAATCGAATGAGATAATATTCGATTTATTTGCAGGGATCGGTTATTTCAGCTTGCAGATAGGGCGTTCAGGAAAGCCAAAGAAAGTTTACGCGTTTGAATGGAGTCCAATTACATTTCATTACCTCGTTGAGAATATAAAACTCAATAAAATTAATGAGGAACGAGAAATAATTGTCCCGATCCTTGGAGATTCGAAAGTGGAAGCCTTAAAAATTCCTGAGAAGGCTGATCGTGTCATTATGGGCATGTTGCCCGCTCCTAAAGAACACATTGGAACAGTCTTTCAAATCATTAAGGACACGGCAATGGTCCATTACGAAGGGCTATTAAACGAAAGTGAGACAGAAGAAAGCTTATTGGCAGATTTTAAAGTAAAAGCCAAGTTCTATAATCGCAAAATTGAGTTGATTAAAACAACCTATGTAAAATCGTATGGGCCCAAAATTTATCACGTGACATTGGATTTGAAGATTTCAAAGAAATCGGATGGATCAACATAAACCATGGGATTTCCAGAAAATCGGTCTCTAGTAAAGCTTTGTTTTTTTCTTTTTATTTGTGATTGTGTAAGACGATATCCCTTCAGAGAATGGTCCCTCAGATTAGCATTTTAGTCGGAGGTAAGACGATTAGTCCCTAGTAAAAACCTGCTTCTGAAATTGAATAATATTCGAAAAATTTTATATCGAATAATATTCACTCTGAACCCGAAAAAAGATACATTATTCGAAGATAATGATCCTCGAAATAGGCTCGGAAGGATTTCGGATTGAACAATTCAAAGAAAGCGCCAAAATTAGATGAAATAGATCGGAAGATTTTGTTTTTTCTACAAGCCAATAGTAGGATCCCGTACCATGAAATTGGGAAGGAATTAAAAATTGCAGCAAGCACAGTGCATAACCGAGTTAAAAAAATGATCAGTAGTGGCGTGATTAGCCGCTTCGCAGCAATTGTTGATCCGCAAGTTTTGGGATTATTAGTGAGCTGGCTGGGGATAAATGTAGAACCAGATAAATTAGATTCTGTGGTGAAGGATCTTACACAGTATGAGGAGATTCAGATAATCGGAACCTCCTATGGCGATCATGATATTCTGATCCAAGTCATCTGCAAGAATCCAAAGGAGCTTTCAGAGTTTATAAGACATAAAATTAAACCAATCCCCGGAATAAAAGAGGTCCCTGGTATTCATTCCTCGATTTTTACAGAAATCCACAAAATTGTGAATTGGGTTCCCCTACATGAAGGGATGAAATTTAATCCAAAGTAGACTTTCTCAGCCGATTAAGACCTTCACGCGATTAATGAATAACTGTTGAATTTTCCGTTTTTTATCGGGGTCAATCTTCTCCCAGCTTCCCGAGAGGAATTGAATTTTCGATTTCTCCAGGGCAAATTTACAAATCGCACCCTCGGGGCCTTCGACGGTATAGACTTTTTGCCCGCCTTCAGTCCTTACGCCGAGAAAGACGTCGTTGATTTCAGAGAGTACCGAGGAAATAACAATAGATGCCTTGACTTCGCCTATGGTCATTTCATCGATAGCGGGTTTTGGTGAAGGCGCAGCTGGTTTTTCTTCTGAGATCTCAATAAATTCAGTTTCTGGTATATCAAACGTGGGAATCTCAGCTTTAACTGTGGGTTTAGGAGAGCTGACGGGTGGAGCTACTTCCATCTTTGGTGCAGGCTTCGGAGCGATTACTGGTGGTGCCTCTGTTTTTACAACAGGTTTTGGTGGACTCACGGTTGGACCCACATCCATTCTAATGGTAGGTTTTAGAGACGGTTTTGAAATAATCTCGGCAGATGATTCCCCCGGCGGGGCAGGGCGAAATTGGCCAACGATCTCCTCTATTTTTCGAGAATCATCACCGGCGGACGGAGCCGAAATCGCCGCTGCCACTAAATCATCCCGTTGTGATTTGCTCAATCCATAGTAGGCTTTTTGCTGAACTTCGGCTAAAACTGAATATTCAGCCAGGAACTCATATTTAATCTCATGTTCGCGTGTGAAGAGGGAAATTACTTGGTCAAAGTTATTTTTTTCCCCAGGATCGGAATTAATTTTGAGCCCATCGATTGCGATCACATCTTTTAACTTACGTCCAACTATGGCATTCCCAATCTCATGCCCATAGGCTTTTAAACTGCGCGCGGCGCGCATGGAACCACGCCTCATCACTAATCCGGTACTTTTCCCCATCCATAACCAGATAACTTCATGAAGTTCGTCCATAATGGCGACAATATTATCATCCGTTAAACTTTCTGAAGAAAAGGGCAATCGTTTTGCGGCTCCACTAGAGATTTCCAGTAGAATTGCACATTTCACGGCTTGACTCATCTTTATATCTCCTAATTTATAGTCTTGTTCAAAATCCTCGAGTTCTAGTCTCTTTATAATTGTTTATTCAAGGATATATTTAACATGGAGATTATGGAAAGTAATTTATTTTAATAACAACAGAAACAATTCTTTAGTTATGAAAATAAAAAAGTTGTGTAATTGATAATTTATATAACGGTTAGAATACTATTGGATGGTAAAGTAAAGAGGTTGGATTGAAAATGGATATAGGAACTGCAGTACAAAATATTATGCAATTGGATCCGAATATTGTTGCTGTTACGGTAATTGATCTAAATGGGTCAATCATAATGCAGACAGAGAATTGGAACCTCGCTAATGATATCCCTGGGATCATGTCCATATGGAGCCAGGGAGGAGGAAGTTTATCAATTCAAGGAATCAGTTATATAGCTTTGGAAGTAATTCCTGAACGAATTATTGGGACGAATGTGCGTGGCCAAGGTTCCATTGTGGCATTAAGATTACGAACCGGAGCTATAATTGCATATGTAAGCCCGCAAGGCGATGCCAGGAGCGCACTTACCGCCATGATTGAAGCGACCAAAGGGCTTTAAAATAGGAAATACCTTAACAGTCGCCGATTTAATTTCTCTTTTTATAATGGGAAAATCCTTGTGTTATTCGATGACTGCGACATAAGCTCTTGAACCATGATGAATGGTTAGGAAAGAGATCTTTAGTGAGGATGAATCTCATGAGGATCCTAGAAAGGAGAAGAAGAGAAGTTAATCAGACCCAGCAATCTTTAAATCCGTGACACAGACAGAAGGCGTTATTACATTAAAAACAGTTCTGAAGTCAGTTCCTACGTGATAGATCTGTTTGAAGAAATCAAGCATATTGATTCCCATCATAGCATTCTTCAAGGGGTAGGCAATTGCGCCATTTTCTATTTTATAACCTAAGCTGATTAACCCGGAGAAATCGCCTGTGGTAATATTCGGTTGATCTCCCGTATCATAAACCAGAATCCCTTTTTGGATTTCGGAAATAAACGAATCTAAATTGCCAGAGTTCCCGAGAACTTCCATGTTGGTGAGGGAGATGGATGGGATAGATCGGTAACTGGATCGTGAGGCGTTCCCCGTGCTTTTCCGGTTCTCCTTCCCTGAGGTGTAGGAATCATGTAAATGGTTTTTCAAGATTCCAGCAGCAACTAGGGGCGTCCTTTGGTGCGGGACTCCTTCGCCATCAAATTTTGAAGTCCCTAACCCGGCGATGCCTTTTTTATTAATATATAGGCCATTGTCGATAACATTCAACTGGTCTGAGGCTATTTCAGTATTTATTCGATCCGTTAGATAGGATTGCTTATATTGAATGGCTTCTGCATTGACGGCAGACCCAAGAGCGGTGGCAAGTAAACTTGATACGGCGAATGGATGGAAAATGGCTGGATATGTTCCAGTTTCGATGTCTCTTGTATGAAGACTCTTCAAAGCCATTTCAGCAGCGGCAAGTCCGATGACCTCAGGGTTGATTTCCTTTAAGTAGCGGGAGGATTGAAATTCAAATCCAGAACTGACATCTGAATCTTCTTTTGCGGCAATTTCCGCAGAAATTTTAATAGCAGTCCCTTTGGTAGTCGCTTTGATGCCATTGGTATTTAAAAGATAGCGCTCATTGTCACCGCACAGGAAATCAACATTGATGGAGCTGATTCTCTTATCAATTTGTGCAGAATTAGCAGTTCGCAGGCAAAGGTCCATTGCGGTATCGATATCAATAGTGGTTATGGCTTTATCCAACATGCCTCTCACGGGAGAATACGAGGTTGCATGGGGTAGATCCTTAAAATCGGGGTCCGGAATTCCAGTTTTACACAGTTTTAGCGCGGTTAGAACCATAGTTTGCAGCTTATCCCATTCAAAACTGGTCGAAAAAGAGAATCCAATAGAACCATTTTTTACACAGCGGATTCCGATTCCATGATCATATAAAAATTTAGCCGTTTTTATCGAATTTTTTTCAATTTCAACTGTGATGGTCCTTGCATTTGTGATATGGACTTCTGCATGGTCGATGCCCTCTTTTTGGGCGAAATCCAGACATTTTTCAGCATAATCTAGATAATTATTTTCCATAGATAAACCCCATTTAAGTTGATCCGCCTACTACAACGTCTTTAACCGCAACGTGCGGTCCCCCATCCGTTACCGGAACACTTTGACCGCTTTTTCCGCAGGTCCCCTCCGAAAATTCTAAATTCTGTCCGATACCGATAATATTATTCAACACTTCAAGGGTCATCCCCGATAACCCCACATCCCGCAATAATGTTTTGCGTTCTCCATTCTCGACAATAAAGGCCTGCCGGCACTTAAAGGTGAAAGAACCCTTGGTTGGTTCCGTATAGCCATAAACCCACCCCTCAAGAAACAAGCCATTTTTGACTTCTTCCAATAACTCCTCGAGTTTCCATGTGCCAGGTTGGAAGTAGGTGTTTGACATCCGTACAATTGGAACTGACTGGTAGTGTTGTGCGCGGGCGTTTCCAGTTGGGGCGGTCCTCAATCGACTTGAAGTCTCTAAACTGTGAAGGAAATTTTTTAAAACGCCGTTTTCTACCAAATTCTTTTTCCGAGAGGGAGTTCCCTCACTGTCATAAGGATAATAGCCAAAATTCCCAGATAAAGTCGGATCATCGATTATAGAAACGGTTTCTAATCCAACCTGTTCGCCTATTTTATCGGATAGAATAGATTCACCGGAGAGCACAGCATCTGCTTCACATGCGTGCCCAAAGGCTTCATGGGTAAAAACGCCGGTAAGTGAGGGATCCATAATAACCGAATACTTACCTGCTTTCACTGGGCTCGCCTTTAAAAGCTGGATCGCTTTTTGCGAGGCTTGGATTCCCAGATTTTGGGTTTTCTCCGTTTGTGCGAGTTCAAACCCTGCCGTCCCCCCAATACTCTCGTAACCCCGTTGACGCACCCCGGACTCGAATGCAAAATTAATGCTTGCGACCCTGATAAAATTAATTTTCATTTCAAGTGAGGTTCCGAAAGAATTCAAAAGATGTTGTTCGCCTACAAAATCAGCATAGGTAGAATTCGTATTGACTATGCGAGCATCAAATTCTTTCGCCTGTTTATCAATATTCATGATTAATTTCAATTTCTCTTCAATGGGGGTGTCAAGAAGACTGATCTTTTCGGGAAAATCAACCTTTTTGTGATAAGAGGGCTGTTCATCCAGTTTGAAATTGATTTTCGTCATTTCACCGATTTTTCTCGCAATTTTAAACGCAGAATCCATCGTTTCTGTAAGAGAATTTTTATCTAGCTTATCTGTGCAGGAAAATCCCCAGCCGCCATTAATAAAAACGCGAATTCCGACGCCTTTATCAATTGCGGAAATGATATCACGCGATTTTCCGTCAACTATTGAGATGATATTAAATTGATTATTATCCAATCGAAGATCAATAAATTCAGCGCCTTTTTGCAGCGTTTGATCGATGAGCTTCTCCAAAAAATCAATCAAAACTTTCACCATAGTACAAATTTTACGATTCTCGAACTCCACCTGAGACTTGACAAATATAAATTAGGGGCTGTTTGCCAGTCAATTTTGGATATTTTAAAGAAATATTTGAAATTAGTTTATCAACCTTATCACGTTCAACTATTGCGATGGTGGCCCCGCCCAATCCAGCCCCAGTCATTCGACATCCAATAACACCTGGGACTTCTTTTGCTAATTTTACCATTGTATCTAATTCCTTAATGCTTACTTCGTAGAGTTCGGCTAGACTTCGGTGCGATTCTTGCATTAATCTACCTAACTTCTCTAAATCATTATCTTTCAGGGCCTGTATCGCTTCAAGAACTCGTTGATTTTCATAAATGACGTGTTGGCACCTCTTTCGGAGAATCGGGGGCAAGGTGCTCTTATATTTTTCGAAAAAATCAATGGAAACATCCCGGAGGGCTTCAATGGAAGGGTTTTTTTTCTGAAATACTTTCACCGCATCAAAACACTCCTGCTTTCTTTGATTTAGAGCTGTTCCAGCAGCTCTTTTCACATTAGTATGTAAAACCACCATTTGCAAGTCTTTGGTTGGCATTTCGATAGTTTCATAATCTAATGATCGACAATCAATAAAAAGGGCACAGTTCTGCACAGCCCTAACACTAACATATTGATCCATAATTCCACACTGGACCCCGATGAATTCACGCTCTGCACGGAATGCGATTTTTATTAAATCAAGGGGTGGAATGTTCAATTTAAATAATAATTGAAAGATATAGGCGATACTTACCTCCAGTGCAGCCGATGAGGACATCCCACTCCCAATCGGAACAGTACTGTGAAGCACACCGTCAATACCACCAATTTCGTAACCTGCTTGCATTAAATAGTAACAGATCCCTTTCGCATAGTTACCCCAGCTATCCGCTTCTTTAAACTGTAAATTTTTTAAAGAAAAGCTGGTGGCTTCATTTAAATTCAGCGAAAATAAATTAATTGTGTCTGTTTGATTGGGTGCTGCAGAAATCATTGTGTCTTTATCTACTGCAAACGGAAGGACGAATCCCATATTATAATCTGTGTGTTCTCCAATTAAATTCACACGTCCAGGAGCAATTGCTGTCCTAACATCATCCTCTTTGACCTGATACTCCTGTTTCAATTTCTCTATCAATTCATTCTTTCGTGTTTCCAATCTATGTCTCACCTGAAATTTTGGTATTGATGTGCGAATAGAATTAAATAAATTAAAATCAAGGATTAAATAAGGTTAATTGTTTGAGGAAATAAGTGTGGTAGAGTCAGTAATTTCCACAGGCGTGAAAGGTTTAGACGCATTAATAGAAAATGGGCTTCCCTTTAAGTCAATTATTCATATTTACGGGGAGAGTGGTACAGGTAAATCCACCCTCGTTATTCAGTGCGCCAGAAATTGTGTTCTGAAGGGATGGAAAGTCTTATTTTTAGATAATGAACGTACCTGCTCAAGTGAGCGACTTAAGAAAATTTGTGAAACAAAATTCGCTGAAATTGCGGAATCTATTTTTGTGTACGAGCCCTCTTCGTTCAAGAATCAAGCTGAGACCATTGACAATTTAGAGAAATACATTTCTGATAAAACGAAGATGATAATAATTGACACCCTTACAACGCAGTATCGTCAGACGATTACCCAAAAAAGGGAGAAAAATGTGCTTTTAAATAGGGAGCTTAATCGCCAGATGGCGATTCTGAAGAATTTAGCTATTCAATTCGATTTAATCGTGTTGATAACGAACCAAGTTCGCGCAAGTCTGAAGGGGGGTAAAATTAGGAATGAAATTGAGCCAGTTGCTGCGGCAATTCTGAATTACTGGGCAGATTACGAAATTAAGTTAGGCTATCTTCCAGACCGTCAAATTGGGAGAAGAACTGCAACAATCGTAAGGCCGCCGACAGATCTTAAGAAAAGTCCAATTGAATTCTCGCTTATGGATGAAGGATTACGAGATACTAAATAATCAAATTTTTATAGTTAAAAATTCAAGGTGAAGAAATAAAAAATTTCAGATCTTGGGGCTCTTCAATATGGACGCTCAAACACAGGAAGAGAAGTCAATTAGTCCACGGGGCGTAAAGATCGCATATACCCTGTGTGCTATTTTTGGGATTTTATTAATATTATATTTGATTTTACCCCCATTGCTGAATGTATGGACGGGATATGACACAATATTAATTGTTTGCTTGAGCTTCCTCTATATAGCGCCAGCATATGCAACCAATGCCTCGATGGTTGTTTTTGGGCGCAATGGAACGCCCATAGATGGTGGCAGAAATTTCATCGATGGAAAACGTATCTTGGGTGACGGAAAAACCTGGCAAGGAATGACAGGGGGCGTTATCACCGGAACAGTCGTGGGATTAATTTTACTGCTGATCATGCAATACGTTATCTGGCCCTACTTTGATAGTACTATTATTGGCAGTACGCTCTATCCAATGAAGCTTGACGATCCTATATATTTGGCAGCTCTCTTGAATCCACCTCTTTGGATGGGGATAGTGCGTGGCTTCCTCTTATCATTGGGCACCCCCATTGGAGATATGATCGGATCATTCTTTAAACGTAGGTTTAATCTTGAACGCGGGGCGCCCGCGCCTGTGGTCGATCAAATCGATTTCTTACTCGGAGCCATTCTATTCGCGTACATCGTTTTTCCATTAGCTTGGATGTACATCATCTTTGCATCACTTGCTACAATTCTTGTACATATTCTTGCAAATACAGTTGGATACAAAATGGGTTATAAAAAACAACCATGGTAAGCCCGTCTTGTTCAAACTCCGTCTTTTCCTTTAATTAATTTCGCGATCTGATTCTTGTATAAAGATTTGATTATCTCGAGCGCTACTATGACATTTTTATAGCATTTTTTCTCCCAAATATTATCCTGCATATAGGTTTGCATGCCTTCACGGGTCATTAGATTGCAGCCCGTTAATTCGCTGCAATGAATGGTTCCAAACCGTTTTTTGAATTGTTTTAAGAATCTCACGCCCTCTGTCGATGCAGTCAGTTGATGTATATCTTTTGCACCTTTCTCTCCAGTAATTAAGCCAATTATCATTAATCCGGCATTGACAGCCCCGCAAATATCAGTTATTCCCGCAAGCGGTGCTGCCATATTAATCAAATTTTGATCAACCGTGTTTAAAATCTCCAAAAACCCCCTCATCGTTAAAGCGGCACAATTTTGGGAATCAATTTTTCCCTCTCTGTATTTCCCTGGCAATTCGCGGTTTAACTCTTCAAGTTTTTCCTCAAAACGTTGTTCAACCAGTGCGATTTTGGACAAACACCATCAGATCTCCATCTAAAAGATTCATAAAATAAGATAAAATCGTAGAAACGTGAGAAATCTAAGAGGATTCAGGAGTAGGAGAAGCGATATTATTGAGAGCGCTCTAGTAAAGGGGACTATACAAATTGACGCCTTTTTCATGGATCACGATTGATTGGAGAGAGAAGACCGCAAATAGAATTAAGACAATTCCAATTGCAAATAGCATGTAGGAATACTTCGGCCGGTAGAAATGTTTCGTACTTTGATGGATGAACATAAATCCAATGAACCCCATGCCGATTAAGGCAAATGCGATGATGCCCTCTAACATGAATTGATCATTGATGCTTTGATAGAAGAAAATAGGGGTTGGCGGCGATGTGGAAGTATCGTAGCCCACTGCGATCTTTCCCAAATTTGTGCTAATCAAATCATAGGCACCGCCCGCAATACTGAACCCGACGATGAATAAGGAAAAAAGAAACATGAGAATTCTATTTGGAATAGGAACCGTTGGATTAATGCGAGGCGGAGTGAATCGAATTCTCGGTTTCCGGAGAAATTTCGGAAACGGCAAGTGCGCATACCAAAATTCTTTCTTTTCCAATTGACCTAACTTTTTCCCAAGATCTTTAAGTTTGGTCTCGAAGTCAGATTTTTCCTCTGTTACCTGTTTCCGCTTGTAATTCTTCGGCTTACTTAACAAGGGCAGTTTTTTGGGTTCCATTTTACATCCAAGAAGTGAATTTAATGAAATGATAAAAATCTATAACAATAACTTAATCAATCTCTTTTAATGATTTTGGGTCTTTTAATTGTCAGCGTAATCAAGCATTTAAAGTACATCTATTTAAAGTTTAATTAAAGTATCATATAAATAGATAACTAAAGCGATAAGGTTTAACACCCTATTCGAATTGAGGAGAAAACGAAATGAGTAAGGATCTAGGAAAACGGAAAGATGGCAATAAACTCAAGAAGGATATGAAGGAGTTTAAGAAGAAAAAGAAAAAATTAGTCCAGGATCATTAATCCCGAATTGCTACATCAAAATTCGTAAGGCTTTTATTTAAGGCACTTCACCACTCTAGTAAAATTTTGAAGGGTTTTATTATGGAAGAAGAACCGGACCACGAGCCAACTCCTGAGGAAATACAGAAAGATCAAGAAATAATGCGAAAATTACAAGAACAGAAGAAGAAAGAACGAGAACAAATGTTTAAGAAAACCCAACCAAAAGAAGATACAAAACAGAAAACTCAGGACTTATTTGAGAAACGAATGCAGAAAAAGTAGAGAATTAGTGGATGTACCGATCTAATTCTTCAATACTTTTTTTTATCGAATTGAAATCCAGATTGGGAGGTAAGGCCAAATTCTTCTCATTAAACCCGAAATAATTCACAACTAACTTGGCGGCAGCGGCAATATCTTCCGTTTCTAACGAAAAGGGTCCATTTTCCACTTCAACGCGATCTTGCTTCATTCGATTAAGTATATCTGCCATCATGCGGGCAACTTCAAAATTGAATTTATTGTCACGTACAATCGATACGATTTGCTCGATATCCGGGTTAATTAGCGAGCTATATTGCGATTGAAGGTAGCTCTTTAAGTTTTTATCATCGAGCTCGCACTCAATGGCACACCAATTTTGGATTGAACTCTTCCTTTTCAGGTAAATCATTTCGATTGGAATTTTCAATTCATTGAAAAAGTTGATTAGCGGGTCGGAGAATTTACTTATTCGCAAAACATAGTAAAGATGCATCCCGAATCCAGTGAAGTGTTGCTGCATGTACAATCCACGTTGGGATAAATTCGCTAGGACGGAGATTTTCACGGATTGAATATCGAAAATAGGGCGATTTAATTCGCATTCGCAAAAGACTAAATTCCCTTTCTTGGAATCATAATGCCGAACAGTAAATCCAAATATCGATTTTCTATTCACCTGCATGAATTCTTTGAGCCCATTTAGAGTGGAATTTACTTCAACTTCTTTTAAATCGCTTTCATCAATTGTTAAATAGTCTTCCTCAGACCCTATACATAACCGAATGGAATTTAATTTGAGGTCATAGATGCTACCAAAGACTTTTTTGATAGCATCACTAAACGGGAAGATTTCCTTTTCTAAAATGGTCTTATCTGCAATAATATACTCATACGGTAGGAATTCTCCGGCAGCGAGGAAATTTTTAATGGGGGCCTCTGAGGCGAGAACATCCATATCATAATCGACTAATTCCTTCTTTATTATGATATGAATCAAGTTTCGCTTTTCGGAAATAAACAGACTCGTATTATCACTTAGCACAGCACGAAACTCTTTGACTTTATCCTCTTCTTTTGGTGCTTGCGACCCCGGAGGCTGACTATCCCGAAACACGAACTTCCACCATCACTCATATACTGCAAATTTCTTTAATTAATTATGTCATTCAAGCTTTATTTAGCTTAGTAGTTTGTTTTTATTTACTATATTATACAATATCTAAAGGCTTTTTTAAGGAATTATCCAGCTTATCGAAAGGAGAAGCAAAACCAAAAGCCAAAAAGCAAAAGACTATTTAAACGACACTATAGACGGGCTTGATTTCAATATCATGCAATCTATAATGGGGATAATTTGTCCTCAAGCTTTTGAATCTTCCGGGGTGATGAAAGATTTCTGTTTCAAGCCGCCAAGGAAGAGGAGTCCTCAAAAGAAATCCTCAATTTGAAAGGCAAAATATATTTATGTTTTATTCTACATAAAAAAATATATTTCATTTAGTGGCTTTTGTCGATTGGATGGATCTGGGAATATGAGGAAAGTTCATGCAATTTTTATCGTGTTATTGGTGATTTTAGGCGTATTCGGTGTGGTTTACCTCTTTTTATTTCTTCAACCTCAGAAGATTTATCTTTATTCCGTTTATACAACCAATCCTCCAAAGGTTGATGGTAATATTAATTGCACAGAGTGGGCTTCTGCATTTAACATGAGCTTTACTTTCCATTGTCTAGATGAAACGCGTATAGGAGAGCTTTATCTTATGAATAATGACACCCACCTCTTTTTCGCCTTCCGGATTTTTAATGAGGATATATATTCTAGTCCTGATGAATTATGGTTATGGCTGGATCCTGACAATGATGAGAAATTGGATGCATATGAAGATATTAAAATGTTAAAAACAACATCGCCTTTCTATATTGATGCCTATCATACAAGTCCTTATGGAGGAATGTATATTTATTCAGATTCAGTTTATGGGGGAACACAAGATGGCTATGCCTTATGGAATCATACGAATCCAAATGGAACAGGGATTCTGACTTTTGAAACAGTTTTTCCTTTTATTTCATCAGATCCCCATGATTTGAATGTGACTCGTGGGGATACTATAGGGATCAATTTTGAATACTACATTTTTGGTGCTTGTTGGCCTGGCGATCGATTAAAACCACAGGATTGGGCAAAGTTAGTGATTGGATAAAATAGTTCTAATTTCGACTATTCGATACATTATTTCATCTATTCAATAACTATTCCAATTTTACAACACGATCATGTATTTTCCTGAGAAACCGCTTTTTTTTTCAGATCGAAAAATCCATCCGTCCCCAATCTTAGGATGGCTGTATTGGGTGCGAGGTCGAGTGCTGTTTCAATCTTGAACTCCCGCAACCCTTTTCTTTTATCTTTGGTATCGAGGCGAATACGGATATTCGGTATTGCACCAACTGCTAATCCCAAAGCGTATGTGTAGGTGTGTTGATCCTAAATGTAACATTGCATGGGAAATTTTAGGTGAAATTAACGAAAGCCTCGGGAAATACGAGAAAGCAAATGAATGTTATAAGAATATATACATATAGATATTAACGGAATGAATATAAATATTATAGGATTTAATCGAACGATTCGAGTGCATAATTGTAATTTAATCAATCTATTATTTCTTTGTTTGTTTAAAGGAGGGAATTGATTCATAGTAGTTTAAAGGGGATTTCGGAAATTAATTCTTAATCAAATCGTATTTGATTTCAAGGTATAAAAAGTTCAGGTTCGCGCGATTATGGTTGAGTTGACATTAGAAAAAGCCCTATTAATTGCGATTAGCCTTTCAATTGCAATACTAATTGGGATCAAACTAAT
>Ga0315277_10003714_pt1 | contig 20645 bp, 26 predicted proteins | sample YL17G05_15_MG_FD_203695 | JGI IMG/M metagenome (GOLD analysis project Ga0315277, IMG submission 203695) | Sediment microbial communities from Yellowstone Lake, YNP, Wyoming, USA - YL17G05_15 | ecosystem: Environmental > Aquatic > Freshwater > Lake > Sediment | place: USA: Wyoming | collected... | reverse complement strand
GCCTGAATCTCGCCGATGTGGGCCTTCCGCAGGTAGAGCATGCACAGCCGGGACTGCGCGATGCCCCCGCCGATTGAGAGAGGCAGCTCGCCGGCGAGCAAACGCCGGTGGAACAGCAGGTCCCGTCTCTCGAGGACCTGCCGGATCTCGAGTTGTTTGAGGAGTGCCTCCGCATCCACACGAATCCCCATCGACGACAGCTCAAAGGCGCAGTCGAGGAGCGGGTAGTAAACAATAATGTCGCCGTTCAGCCCTCTGAACCCGTTGACCGACGGCGTCGACCAGTCGTCATAGTCGGGTGCCCGGCCGTCGTGCGGGACGCCGTCCTGCAAGGCGGACCCGATGCCGATGATGAACACCGCGCCGTGCTCGCGGCAGATCTGGTACTCACGCTCTCGCGGTGTCAGCCCGGGATACCGCGCCTGCAGCTCCTCGGAATGAACGAACGTGATGCTGTCCGGCAGGATGGACGTGATCGGCTCATACCGATAGGCGATGTATCGCTCCGTCCGCCTGATGACGTCGTAGATCTTCCGTACGATCGCCTTCAGGAACTCGACAGTGCGTTCCTCATTCGAGATGACCCTCTCCCAGTCCCATTGGTCCACATAGAGCGAGTGCAAACTGTCCAGCGTCTCATCAGGCCGAATGGCGTTCATGTCGGCGTAGAGACCGTGCCCGTGCGCGATGCCTAGTTGAGCCAGCGCCATCCGCTTCCACTTGGCGAGCGACTGCACGATTTCGACTTTCTCGCTGTCGAGACCCCGGATGAGAAAGGAGACGGGCTTCTCGATGCCGTTCAGATCGTCGTTGATTCCAGTCCCGGCTTTCACAATGATCGGCGCGGTGACCCTCATCAGGTTCAGCTCGAACGCCAGATTGGTCTGGAAGAACTCCTTGATGAGGCGTATGGCTCGTTCGGTTTCCTGGGGTGTCAGGGCTGGCGAATACCAGGGTGGTCTGATTGGGCCTGCTTGCATCGGACTCTTCCTTCCGCGTGGGTAAGAATCTCTCCGATTCCGCGGATGATCCCCCGGCCGGGGCGGGCGATCGTTCGTCCTGGGGCCGCAGAACCAGCGGGCGCGGCGTTCTCGGCCCGGATGCTAACAAATGCAAACGTGGCGGAAGCGGTGGCCGTCGCACGCCGGCACGTTGAACAGCGAGTCGCAGCCGCCGCGTTCGTCGTACGACAGCCGCATCCACGGGTAGAGCAGGGTGATCAACTCACGATACGATCGCTTCGACCCGGGCGTCGCTGCACTCGTTGCGCTCGGCGAAGAGCGCCCATGCCCGTGCACCGACGTCGCCGCCGGGGAAGATGCCGCCCTGTCCACGGTGCTCGGCACCATCGGGCAGGGGCACGCGGGCATCTAGCAGCGGGTTGGTCGGACGTCCGCCCGCCGGCAGGCCCATGCAGTTGCGGGTCCCGGGCACGTACCCCGCCTCGAACCAGACGAGATCCCCGCCGCAATCCGGACACGGCGGGAGCGGGATCTCCCACCACGCGTGGCCGGGCGCGCACGCGCCCATGTCGATGACCAGGCCGTCGTCCTGTCGTCGCGTGCGTCCCCGGATCCGCACCTGGTAGGCGGTCATCGGGCACCGCCTTCCGCCGCCAGCGTCTCCGCGACGATCTCGACGGTCCGTTCCCATTCGTCGCCGCTCCCGCTGCCGGCGAGCGCTTCTGCCGCCAGCCGCGCCGACGCGTACCCGGCCTGGCGCCAGTCACCCGCGGCAGGATCGCGCCCCGCGAGCACATGCCGAGCCGCATTCTGTGCGTAGTGCTCGATCGCTTCGTCGCGGGCCGCGCGGTGCTCGCCAAGCCGATAGCCGCCCCGCGCGAGCGCGGTCCGTTCGTCGTCGGTCGCGTCGATGATCTCGAAACTGGCCGCTTCGATCGTCCCCAACGCTTCGCCGCGAATGACCAGGACCGGGATCCGGTAGCTCGAGGCCGCGTGGTTGACGGTGATGAGTGCGGACGCGCGCTCCCCGGTGACGGAGTTTTGTAGTTCCATGTGGCCTCCGGTGTGCCACGTTGCGGCGCCTGGGGCCGGCGGGAAACAGGTAGATTACCCGCAACCCGTCGGCAAGTCAGGGTTGCCGTGGGGTCAGGGCCGCTTGCGGGCTGCAACCCGCTTGCGCTCCGCCTTCTCGATGACGCCCCTCGACTCCAGCCAGGCTCGGATAGCCCGTCTGACCTGCTCAGAGACCGGAACACCGTCGCGCTCCCAGACCGCTCGGAGTCCGTCGAGCAATTTCTCGTCGATCCGAAATGTACTGATCCGTCGTGGCGCCATATGCGTAATACACAATAATACGTTGTGACACGTCTGTCAAGAACGACCGAGTGTTTCGGAAACCCCCCGTGCTCCGTGGGCGGCTTTCGCCCCAATTGGCCGAGGAGTTCGAGGGCATCCAGGCGTCTCGGCAAACACTTGTTTCGCGAGACGACGATTCGGCACAACGTGCAAGGAGCGGCGGCACGTCGATTGGCCGGCCACGGGCGCCAGATTCCACCTTGCCCTTTCGAACCGGATCCGCGACGCAGCACGGCAGCGCGACGACACCGCAGTGCGCGCGCACGTCGCGGTACACTGGATTGAGTGTGGGTCGTAGATGTCCGCCCCAGGCACGCGGTCGCCCGCCGCGACTGCGCAGCCATGCCGGCAGCCGTCAAATCGCGCACCCACCTGCTCTCCGACCCGAACCGTGGCAGCGTAGACTGTCAGAGAGTGGCTTGCCGGCCGTCATGAACCCGGATGATGGTACCGGAGGCTCTGGCCGGCGGTTGCGATTCCCTCAAGGTAGTCGCTGAAGGAGCGACGGCGATGCCAATTCGAACGCGCAGATTCAGCGACGGAATCTCGGAGGCGACGTATACGACGTTCGAACTGCGCCGTGGTCGTGGCAAGCACGCAGGCCAGAAATACCTAAGCCGCGCTGAGGTGGAACAACTCAAGGCGCATCTGCAGGAGTGGACGCGCGGGGCGACCTATGAGGGCGCAATCGGAGGCGCCGAGAAGCACTGGCGGTCACAGCCCGAGCCGGTCGCTGAGCCCGATCCGTTGACGAAAGGTTGGTATCGCAATCGGATCTTACGCGAGATCGAATGGGTCCGGAGAATCGTAGCGCTGCGTGCAGGCGCCGAGCCATTGAACATGGACAATCTGGAGAGCTGGATCGTCGATGCACTCAACCTTGGTGCGCTCGTCGAAGAGGCCAAATGGCGATTCGAGGCCGGCGACACAATCCGTCTCGGCGCCAAGGTGCGGAGTGGCGGGAAGAAGGGAGGCAAGACCACGGGCAAGGCTCGAAGCGAAAAGGCAGCGAGTCTGAACATTAGGATCGCTAGCGAAGCAGAAGCGTACCGCAAGAAGCACCCGAAGTTGGCCACGCATTCGACACGGGCGCTCGCGCTGCACTTGAGTCGGAAACTGGGCATACCGTTCAACACGACTCGACGACGGCTTGCCGGTCTGAAGTTGCGGTAGGCGTGGAGAAAGAATCTGGATCGCCAGCCTCACACGCGATCCAGGCACGGTGCCATTCTTTGGAGGACGGTGGCGAGTGCGGCGCGTGATTCACAAAGAGGAGGCATGACGTGACAATCGAGGAGCATCTTCGCGGGGTAGGGAGCCTTTGGCTAAACGGGAAGTTGATTCGATCCCAAATGGCTTATTCGGTGGACGTCGGACCGAGCCCGCGCGGGGTCGGCAGGCGAATCAGGGGTCGGATCGACGTCGATCCGCTGGGAGACGGGGCAAGACTCATGATGATGGACGGGATTGCTGGGCCGAATACTCATCTCGTACTTGAACTTGAGGACGGGCGACGGTGGGATTGCGTTTTGACGAACAACTCCGGAGATCTTCTGAACCGTGGCGGATTCGACGATCCCTCAAAGGGCCGTTGAACTGAGCGGAACGTCAAGACCATTTGACCGAAAGGGCGGCTAGAGAGCCGACTGCCGAGCACTCCTGGCCACCGCTTCCCCGATCGACCACGGCACTCTCCGGCGAGGAGCTATGCCGGAAGACCGCAGGCGTGAACCTGGACATAGGTGGGCGCGGTTCGTTCAAGCACGGCCGAGGAAGTCGTGCGGGAACTTTCAAACTGCAAACGCAGCCGCTTTCGAGGTCGCCGTTCGCCACATTGCCGGCGCCGAACCCTGGTCAGCACGACACCGATAGCGAAGCATTTCGCGGCGAGCCTACTCGCGAATCTGAACCACAAGGGCGTTGCAGATCGTCGAATGTAGTGGCCCGCCTTCGCCTACGGACTCCCATCGGGCCGGGGCCGCGGGATGTCTGGTTCGGCGTCGCGTCCCTGCCCCTCGATGCACGTGGGTGAATCCACCACGAATCTCCATGCTCTGCTAGCGATTGCTGAAGGGACCGGCACCACGAAATCGGAGCCGGGGGCCAGACCGCGGCTCATCCCGGTTGTCGGTCTTCCGCTTGTACCGGACGGGAGCCAAGAGCGGACTCTGAACCCATCTCGGAAATCCTCACGGACCGTCCGATGTGCTTGCGCGACCGGGGGTTGGTCTCTGAGCGCTGCTCGCCCACGAATCACCAGATTCTCGGGACACTCGTGAGCCAGCGGCCGGCGCACGTCGAGAGGGGACTCCGTTCGCGACGGTTGGGCCGACGGCGGCCGTCGCGTCCGACAATGCCCTACTTGATCCTGAGAAAACCTGAGACGGTAAACGGTCGGATCAGGCTGCCCGAATCGCCTCAGCGGCGTCATGAGTGAACACCGTTCCTGCACCGCGTGCGATGCCACCCGGTGCCCGCACGGGGCCCCTCGGCACCAGTCCGCTCGCCCTGCATGCCCCTCGAGGCCGAGCAGACTCCCGACCCACGTCAGGGCACCGGTGAGTGGGCGGACAACGGAGCAGGCGAAAGTGCCGGGGACGCCCGCCGCGGCCCGGCGCACGGCGAAGCTGCCCGACCATCTGACGCCGCATTGCCTCCGTCACACGTTCGCGGTGGAGCTGATTCGCCGGGGCACGCCGCTCCCCTACGTGCAGGCGCAGCTCGGGCACGCCTCGATCTCGATGACGGTGGACACCTACGGCCGGTGGCTCCCGTCAGCGAACGGGCACTGATCGACCAACTGGACGGCGGCGCTCAGGCCATCAACGACCAGGCCGAAGAAGCGGTCGCTGCGGTTCGTAGTGGCTATTTGGTTACCGATGCCGAAAATACCCGCCTTTTTACGTTCTTAACAATCTCAATTCTCAACCGCCCGAACAGGCGGATCTCGGCACACCTCAACCGACGAAAACCAAAGAAAAATCCTGAATTGAGATCCGGGCAGATCGTCGGAGATCGTCACGCGTGGCTACAGGTTGGTTACAGATTCTCGCGAGCGTCTGATAACTGCCCTTCTCGCTCGTCCGATTCCGCAGTCTGCGCTGTGCACCTCCAGGCCAGCCGGGCGCCTCAGCGGTCGTACAGGCGCAAAGGACGGCCGAGCCGCACCCGTTTTCCCCTCCCCGCGTGAGAAGTCTCTGCAGCGCGCCAGCGAGCCACGTGGCTGTCGGAATTCAGCGAGCACCGCGATCGGGGAGTGCTGAGCGGTCAGCAGGAACTTGACGGTCAGCGCGCGCTGTGACCTTGAAGGGTAGCGCCTCACTCCGCGGATTCGGGCTTTTCGTGACGCGGAGACCACCGATGGCCGTTCTGGAACGGCGAGGAGCGCCGCTTCCTGAGAGCGTCGGCTGAGGCAGAGAATAGCGCCGCTAGGCGCACTTGCTGCAACCGGAGTCCGCAAGGGGGCAGTCGGCCGGCGCTCTGGAAGAGACATCCACGCGCCTTGGGTGCCGCCGTACGGCTGCGCGGCGTTTGCCGTCGACATGCAGGCCGCGTGTGCACGCGTGGCCGGCGACCTGGAGTGCTCCGTCCCCCCGGTACCCTGATCAACCCCCGCCTGATCAGGAGGCCGCGCGACGGGAGGCGCGGGATTGCAGTGCCGGTCAGCACGCGGCACCGCTCGACGTGCGTATGCTTGGGGAATCGTCGTCGGATTCGTTCCGGCAGGATCGCGAAGACGCCAACAGAGCCGTCGAGCGCGGACGCACGTCGCTCGTTTCAACGTGCGCGCGTCCATGTGCCCCGGGTGAGCACGGGCACTGGTCGTGCCGGCCACCGTCGCTCCCGTCGGGCCGGCCCGAATCTGGATCGCTCGTTCAAGGTCGGTACGTCTGGCTACTCTGAAGCTGGACCGCTAATCAGCCCGTAGGGCTCGAAGGGGATCGACCCGCGCCGCGCGTCGGGCGGGGACGTAAGAGGCGAGCAGCACCGCGCCGGCGACGAGCAGGCAACCGGCCCCGACCGCTTCCGGACGAATGGGCTCGCCGGGAACGACGACGGCGACTAGCGCGCGTGCGGCCGCGACGGAGAGAAGGAGGCCGATCGCCAGTCCGGTGACTGCAACGCGTGCGGCACCGAGGACCGCTTGTCGAACGATGTCTCGTGGCGTCGCGCCGAGCGCCATTCTGATGCCGAACTCGTGCGAGCGGTGCGCGACCGCGTAGGACACCGCCCCGTAGATCCCCGAGGTCGCGAGCGTCAGGGCGAGCAGCCCGAACAGCATCACGAGCCACGCGACCGCACGTTTCGGCGCGAGGTTTCGCTCGACGAGTCCCACCTGCGTCGATACGCCGAAGACGGCGAGCGTCGGATCGACGGCACGCGCGATTCGGAAGAGGTCCGCGGCCAAGCGGCCGGCCGGGCGATCGCTTCTGACGATCATGGTGATCCTGGCCGAGCGGTCACTGCCGGGCCCGGCCTGAAGCAGCGGCAGGTAGTAGCATGCTCGCTCCAGCCCGTTCGGGTCGCCGCTCTCGTCGTTGGCGGCAACACCCGCGACTGTGAACTGATCGCCGGCGACCCCGACGTCGCTGATGAAGAGGGTGCGCCCGACGGGCGAACTGTCCGGCCAGACGAGTCGCGCCAGTTCCTCGCTGACGATGACAACGGGTGGAGCGCCGCGGTCATCGGCCGTCGTGAAGTCGCGGCCGGACACCAGCGGGAGCCCGACCGCCGCGAAGAATCCCGGCCAGACGCGGACGCCGAACGCCGATGAGAGGTCGCCCTGTGCCTTCGTGACGATGCGTCCGTACACCTTGTCGCCGCCGCCGAACGGCACGGCGGCCGCCAAGCTCGCCGTCTGGACGCCCGGCACCGCGGCGAGATCGCGCACCAGCGTTCCCCAGGCCGCGCGCCTCTGTGCGTCGGGCAGGCGGCCGAGATCGACGGCGCCGGTGAGCACACGATCGCTGGCCGTCGTCGCCCCGCGTCCGACCGCGCGCGACACGGCATTGACGAGCACGGCGCCCGCGGCAAGGAGCGCGAGCGACAGCGCGACCTGAGCGACGACGAGCGCGCGCTGAGCGCGTGCGCGTCGCGCCGGTCCGACGCGCCCGATCCACAACAGGTCCGGCCGCGCCCTGGTTACAGTCAGCACCGCGGGCGCGAGACCGGACAAGAGAACCGACGCGGCGCAGATGGCGAGAATGGCGCCGACGATCCTCAGATCCGGGACCGTGAGGAGGTCGGGCACATCCAGCAGCCAGAGCAGCCCGTTCGTCGCCCAGCGCGCGAGGAGGAGCCCCACGGCGCCCGCGATCAGGGCGAGCGCGACGTGCTCGACCAGCAGCTCGCGGACCACGCGCCATCGACTGGCGCCGAGTGCGCGGCGAACGGCCAGGTCGCGGCCTCGCCCGACCGCTCTCGCGAGGAATAGGGCCGCGACGTTTGCGCACGCGACGAGGAGGACGATGCCCGGAATGATGAACGTGGCCAGGATCGGAACGGTCGGCACTCCGGCCGGCAAGGCGAAGGCGCCGATGAGCGCCGAGGCGCGGACTTGGCAGCGACGGACGGCCGGACGGCGTTCGGCCCAGAGCGGCGGCCATCGCGAGAGCGCGCTGTTGACCGACGCCAGCGAGCGGCCCGGCTTCAACCGGGCGACGATCTCCGCGGACGTGAAGGGACGCGAGGTACGCCCGACCAGCGCGCCGTAGGTTGCCGCGGGTACCCAGAAGTCGGGGGCCAGCGAGGTGTCCTTTGATTCGGTCCAGCTGCTGCCGGAGAAGCGGGGCGGCGCGACGCCGACGATCGTGAAGCTGACGCCGTTGAGCAGGATGTCGGTGCCGACCGCCGCACGCGAGGCGTCGAAGCGCGTCCGCCACAGCCGGTCGCTGATGACGGCTGCCGCCCGGTCTTCGGGCGTCAGGCAGCGGCCGACCGTCGCCGAAACGCCAAGCGTCGCGAAGTAGCGGGGCGTCACGACGAGAGCCGTGCGCCGTTCCGGTTCGCCGAGCCCGACGACGTCGACGGCCACCGGCGTGAAGGCGGCCGCGTGCATGAACGCGTCGTTCATGGCGACGACGTCGTCGATCTCGGGAGCCGTGAAGTAATAGCCGACCGATGACCGTGTGATGCAGACGCGCGCCAGCTCGCCCGGTCTCGTGAGGCCGGGCAACGGCCGCCAGAAGGCTGCGCTGAGCACTGTCAGCAGCGCCGCGTTCGCCCCGATGCCCAGCGCCAGCACGCCAACCGCGGTCGTCGTGTAGGCCATGTCGTGGCGCAACGTGCGGATCGCGGTGCGGATGTCCGACAACATGGTACCTCTGGCCGGCGGCCCGTCACTGAACGTCTTGCAACTGCACTACATCGCCCGGCTTCACTGGGTGACGCCGCAGCGTACCCGCTGGCAGCTCGATATAGTACTGGTAAGGGGCCTTTGGGGAGCGCTTCGGACAGGGTTCTTCGATGCATGGCTTCAAGTCCTGCGCGACGTCCAGGATGAGCCGTGACGCGTCCAGCCAGAGGGCGTCGATCGAGAAGGCATAGCCCTTCGTCCACGTTCGGGCCTCGGTTGGCGTGGCGTAGACGTTGACCAGTCCCTCGTTCGGCCCGAGGGCGGATCGCCCCGTCAGGCCCCGCTGGCGTTCGGCGGTCGTTCGCGCGATGTCGAGCGTGAAAACCGCGCCGTCCGGCAGAACCAGGCGGCTGCGCGCCGGCGCCTGGACGGTTCCCGTCCCGCTCGCGGCGTCGACTGGCGGCAACGGTGCGCCGGCCGCGACCCACGCGAGGATCTCGAGTGCGCCGACCTTCCGGAGAAGCAGCGCTCGATCGTCGATTGTCAGATCTCCCTCTTCGACGTGGACGACTCGCTCCACGACCAGCAACTGGGGCGTCGCCGCCGGTCCCGGGACCGCGCCGTACACGTACCTGAGCACCCCGGCGTTCAGCCAGCCCCTCCCCGTCATCACCTCGTCGAATCGCCCGAACTTCCGCAGATGTGCGATACCGGCCTCAATCGAGTGGTCCTTGGCGATGCCAACGGCCGAGAACGCCTGCAGCCTGTCGACCGCGTGCTTGCGCAATGCTACCTTCGCCGACTCCACCGCGGCGGGGAGGTCGGAGCGGTTGCAGGCCGCGCATGCCGACGCGCCGATGTAGATCAGCGCGATCTCCGGCCCCGAGTTGCGTCGCGCCGACGGAACGTAGCCGGTGGCTGCGGACCGCGATGACCATGCCCCCACGATCTTGCCCCCCACGCCAGCGTAGCCAAGAGCGAACGCCGCAAGCACGACCACGCCACCGCCACAGACGAGAGCGAGTCTTCGTAGGCTGCGAATCATGGTGTCAGTCTCCCGGCACTCGAAGGACGATGAGGCGTGGAAACGGCTGCTGAGGATCGACCGCGTACAGCCGTGGTAGCCTCGCGCCGAGCACGATGGGAAGCATCGTCCCGATCCCGACGCCGCGCCCCGTTGTCGCTTCCACAAGATAGGAGCGGACCTCGCGCTCGTCGGCGCCGCCGGTGCTGCGCGTGCGCAGCGTCTGCGCCAGCACGTACCCGTTGCCGAGCCCCGTCAACTTGACGGCGACATCCGTGGTGCCGCGCGGATCGGCGAGGACTTCGGGGCGGTTGTCGCTATCCACGCCTTCTTTCACGCGGCGAGGCAGAAAGTCGCCGATGCGCGACACCCACAGCAGCTCGCCCGACGCGGAGTACCCGTACACGAAGGGCATGAACGTGAACATCGAGACGACGACGCGATCCGACGGGCTGCAGCCGATCAACCCCTCGGACATCGCGTGCCGGACGAGCCAGTTGGGACTCCGGTAGCCGTCGGCGAACGACCGGACGTGCCGGCCGTCCATCGCGTAGACATGGATGACGTGACCCTCGTCGCGACGGTGGCCGCGTACTAACAGCTCGTCGTCGATGGCACAGACGCCGGTCGGCACGAAGGGCACGCGAACCGTTGTCCCGCGCACCTCCGGGCTGAGCGTTTCGTAGACTCGTACCAGGCGGTCCCTGTCCGCGACGGCAATACGGCCGTGAGAAGCGATGGTGATCTGCGTCGGTGCCTTCAGCGAGAGTGCCTCTCGAGCGCCCGCAGGGACCGAGCCGGCCGCCGTGCCTGCGGCTCGGACCAGGCGAATCTGCCGCCGGGCCCCATCCAGCACGAACACGTCCCCCGTCGCGTCCACGGCCACGGCCGTCACCGCGCCGAACGTGCCCGCTTCGTCGCCGTTGGCCGCCCCGACGACTGCCACCACCCGGCTCGCAGCCAGCGCCCTCGCCTGGACCGCGAGCGCTGAGCGTTCCCCCACGTGTGCCGCGTCACCGATCACGCAGGCCAGCTTGGAGTCAGGGACGACGTTGTCGGGAGTCGGATGCAGGACCGACAGCCTGCTCCCGGAGCTGTCGCGGCACGACGCGACGGCCAGCATGCACAGGGCCGTGCAAGTACGAACAGGCTTCACGAGTCACCCTCCGATCCAGCGATACCGAGTGACGTCGCCGAGCGTGGGGGGGCAACGCCTCACAGTCCCTTGCCGATGCGCCGCGCGGGATGCGGCGCGCCTGGGCTTACTCCTCCTTAGGCGTGCAACCCTTCGTCTTGCAGTGGCCCTGGGAGTCGATGATGTCGCAGTACGTGTTCCCGCCGGGATTGGTGATGCAGCGATCACCGGTCCAGTAGTGTTCGCACTCGTCGTCCTCGCAAGGCGCCTCTGCGGCGAGCGCCGGCGGAGCCAGCAGCGTCCCCGCGGCGAAACCGAGACAAGCCAGGAAGGACAACGCGAAAGCCAGTCGTTTCATCTTCGCCTCCTTCTCAGTGCTGACGTTACTTACATCCGGTCCGATGTCCGTGGTTCCGCTTGCGTCGCCTCGAACGACCCCACGCTCTGAGCCGAGAAGATAGCAAAGCGACGCGGCGAGCGAAAGTCGGTTGATCAGCCGTCACCGGAATGAGCGTCGGCCGCGGAGGTGAACGGGCAGCCCGCCGGATCGGCCAATTCGTTCACGACGACGAGGAGCAGCTGCGTGCGGCTATGTATGCCCAGTTTCCGGTACAGCCGCTCGAGATGCGTGTGTACGGTGTGTGTCGAAATGCCCAGGGCCTGCGCGATGCCCGCTTCAGTTAGACCCGCCAGCACGCACGTAAGGACCTGGGTCTCTCGCGGCGACAGGCCGAGCACCGGCGCGACGCGTGCGCAGACGGCGCCAGCACGCTGCGCGGTACTCCCGCAGAGATCCGCGCCCGCAGTGCGACGGTCATGTTTCGCACAGACGTGGGGGCGATTCCCGGCCAGGCCGAAGGCAACGCTGCGCGTCATCGGTGTGCTCCGGACCGCGTGGTAGACTCTGCGAAACCCGGCACGGAGTGTCTGCGATGGCGGAGGATTGGCTGCGGCGCTGGAAGGAGCTTCCCGCGTTCCCACACGCGTGTGGACGAACTGCCCAACGCTCGAAACCGACGCTCCACCTTCCCGATCTCAGGACCAGGCACGGCGATGGAAAGGTCTGACGCGTGTGTCGTGCCGACGCCGAGCTGGTCCTGCCAGTTATTCCCGAACGCCCACACACTGCGGTGGATCTGCATCGTCACCACGATGCCCTGATCAGCGAGTTGTTGGAGGTAGGCTTCGGAAACGGTGAAGTCGGGTGGCTCTCCTCTTAGGCCCTGAGCGCTCAGCACCCCTGTGCTGAGCGCGTATGCAGCCGCCGACACCGCAATGCCAGGGGTGCATTTCATCGCCCGCCTCGACTTTCAACAACGACAAATGAGGGCAGCCGCGACAGTCGGTCAACCGCGCACCGCGATCATCTCCGCGAGATACTCCACGGCCGCTCCGTCATGTCCGGGCCTGTAGAAGTCTGCAGCCGGTCCACTGGTGCCGAACCGGAGCCCCCTCACCGGCACCTCTTGACCGGCCAAGTAAACGGACGCCGCTCGCCGGCCTCATCGCAGCAGATGGCAGTCCCCAAGCTGCCGCGATGCTGACGCGGAGGCCTAACGCGAAAAACCGCCTGTCGACCGACCCGAGAAGAAATGGGACGCCGCGAATCACGCCGACCGACGAGAGCGACCGACGAGACGGCGTCGGGTGGGCTTGTGTTGGACGGAAGGTGCCCTCGTCGCAACGAGCACCGGTCTGTCGGTGCGCCGGCGTGCGCCCTCCTGACAGGCACCAGAACGATCCGGCGATCACCGGCGAGCTTACGAGAGCACCAGAGTTTAGATGATATGCGGGGCACCTGGCTTGTCAAGCATAGATCGTCGACGACTCTGAGATTCCGTGCAAAGAACTGTCACGATCTCAGCCGGCGCAGCCAGACTACGCCGCGGCGTACGTAGCCGAAGTCGCTCTCTCGCGCTGAATTCCCAGCTCGCCTTCCAAGACCCGGATCGGCTCGTTCACGGTTGTCGTCGCGGTCGTCGGCCGCAACGCTACCGGCCAGTGGTCGGGTTCCATGTCGTTCCTTCGTTGCACCACTCCTGCCTCGCGAGTTCCCGCGCCTGGTCCGGGTTCAACCCCGGGCGTAACGCCGCGGTCTCCACGTCGAACGCTCGGTTCTCGGCGTCCTCGACGGCCTGCTCGAGCTGCCCCGACCCGCAACAAGGCCTCGTACATCCCGCGAAGATCCGGTCGCTCCTTTCCAAATCGCGTCAACACGTACAGACAGCATAGCCGGACTCCGATCCAAGCACCCCCGACAACATCGAAGAGCCCTAAGAATAGGGCAGCTCCGGGAACCGAGAATCGTCTGAGATCTGCTCAGATCCGATCACGTGGTTGCCGTTCGGTGGCCATTTTGCTCCCCAGCGTCTGATAACTACGGTTCCCCGTCGCAGCGGTACGATCGTACGCGCACCCACCCAAGGCCTCAGCGGCCCGTAGGCGCGTCGCAAGCGGGGGGCCGCCACATTGGACCCGTCCGAGGCGAGAAGTCTCAGCAGCGCCTCAGTGAAGCGCACGCGCGGGGTCTCCGCAAATCCTAAGCGAGTCTCGGGGTCCGTGCCCGGTGCGGGGGTCTCCGACCGTCGATAAATGCCTTGACGGAAGAAACTCGAGTGCACGCGCATTCCATCCCGCTACACTGTGCCTACTACGGGCTCGTGAAGATTCGCCACGAAATCCGGCGTGGCAGATTCGGCCGTAGCAAGGCTGCGACCTCGTGACACTCCGGAGCTCGGAGGGTTTCAATGACCATTCATCACATCGATTTCGGCGGCACGGTTCAGCGGCACCCCGAAGAGGAAATCAAGGTCGACCAACAAGCCATCGCACGGGATTCGCCCGATGGTAGGGCCTTCACCGTCTGTCTGGCGGTCGGCCGTCAAGGGGCGCCCGAGATTCGCGGGATCCTCCGCTTCAGGCTGGACGATTACCAGAGGTTGCTCGAGTCAGAAACAGAGACGCCGGCGAAAGTCCGCTCGGCGCTGGCGCAAGCCCTGGTCGAAGACTGGCAGGACGGATTCTCATTCAACCTGACGGACGAGAACGGCAAGGTTCGCCTTATTCGAATCTAGGCTGGTACCCGACAGGAAGCGATGCGGGCGGCCGTCAGTCTCTGGTCGTGTAACGGCCCTTCCCAGACGTGAGAGGCGTCGCGCGGGCGTGACGCTCGAGGTGCGGTGCTCGCGGATTTGCGGTCGCCCGCTTGGACGCTGGGCGCCTGGTGAACGTTCTCGGTGCCACCCGCCCTCTGACCCTCCCCGGACCTCGAAGTCGCGCCAGCGCGCCAGCGAGCCGCACGCCTGCACGGGATTCAGCGCGCACCGCGATCCGCGAGTGGTGAGTGATCAGTCGGAACCCGCTGGGGTGCAACGGCGCTGCGCGGCCTGACGTTAGTGTCTCAATCTGGCGATTCCGGCGCTTCGTCGCGGGCAAACCAGCAATGCCCGTTCTTGCAGGTAGCTCGCTCGACGATCTCCGGTTCGGGAAACGTCTCTCCAACTGACGTTTGGACCGCCTCGCGAACGCGGTCGATCCTCTCCGGCTTCTCCCCACATTTCGGGCAGCGTTTTGGTGTCTGCGCCATTGCGGCCTCCACTCTACGAGTTCAATCCAAACGAGGCTCGATGAACCAACCGCGCGGCGGGACGTCGAGGATGGACGGGAGAGGCGCAGAGGCGTCAGGCCGCGCGGCGGGTGCTCGGCGTCGCGGTCGCGGCGGTACCCGGGCGGGTAGCGGAGCCGGAGCCTCGATCGCGTCGTCGCACGAAAGACGGCCTCGCCGGCGGACGCTCTCGGTCGGCAATCCGAGCACGGCCGTCCACAGCTGCAGGTACCCGCCGCCCCGAAGGAAAGAACGGGCCTGCTCGCGATCGGCCGCCGGCAGCCGCTCGTCGGCGACGTCCTCAACGGCCTGGCGAAGCACCGCGACTGCGAGCCGCCAGTATCCCACCTCGTCGAGATCCGGCATCGGCGGCGAGTGTAGCACCGAGCAACCCATCCGATTGAACTTCGCTCGCACGCCCCGGCCCTGACGTACAATCCGCTGGCATGAACTTGCTCTACTACGGCGACAGTTTCGTCCAGTTCATGAAGACGTTTGCGGGCCGGAAGCGTCTTAAGCAGAAGGCGACGTTGGTGTTTCGCGATGACAGGGATCGCCCGCGCATTTTCTGCGATGAGCCCGTTATCGTCGCCCGGTTCGCATCGGAAGTGCGTCAACAAGCGGTTCGTCGTTTGTGTTCTGACGCGCGAGTGCTGATGCGCGGACAGACGGACAACTACCCAGGGATGGTTCCGGCCATATTCAGGCGCCCGAACGACGCGATTGACCACGGCGTGCTCCTGAAGGCCGAGAAGAACTTTGCGGCCGCAGTCGCCACCGAGTTACGGAACAACAGGCGATTTGCGCGGGATGATCTCGCAGCACTGCTGCAGCACTACGGCTACAAAACAACGTGGCTCGATGTCGTCGACAACCTTTGGACAGCCGTTTGGTTCGCCACGCACTCGATCCGGCCCAAGTGTGCGGAGTCAAAGAAGCCATCTGGCTGGATCTACTTCTTGGTGTGTGAGGCGGCTGGTTCTGGTTGCCGGTGCATTGACCTACGCTTGGCGCATCACGGCCTGAGTGTGCGTGTGCATACACAACACGGGTGGTCCCTTCGGGCGGTCGACGAAGACCTATGCGACGATCTAAACCGTTGGGTGGTCGCTTGTGTAGAGTTTCCGATCGACCGGCGTTGGTGGCAAGGGTGCGGCTACATGCTCAGTCCTGCGTTTCTGTTTCCTCCAGCCAGTCTCGATCATACGCTTCAGTTACTCGTCGAGAAGAAGGTAGACGGGGTCGCGAAGAGCGTGGAAGGGATGGAACGGCCGAAGATGAGTCTTGGCCGGCTGTTTCCTCACCGGTGATGGCGCGTCGTTGAGCCGCGCTGAACTCGATGTCTGGTTCGCCGCGGATCCGGGAGCGACAGGCGCAAGGCCACCCGGAAGCGGGGAGGCCACATGAGCAAGACGCACAAGTACATCGGGGAAGTGCTGTTGTTGGTCCTATTACTCTGGATGTTCGGCTTTGGGAACTTGATCTGGCCACAGGAGGGAATCACGGCCGCCGGACGTTTGTTCCTGTTCGTGCTGTTGGTGTATGTTGTGTACAGAGTTGGGGTCGCCACGGGCAAAGATGAAAAGGAGAAGGAGATGAACGCGCGGCGCGAGGAGGACGATGAGGAGGACGAGCACGACGACTCGACACGCTTCAAGCTGCCGCTCTGACCCGTCGCCCATGCTTCCGCGCACCTGCACGAACTGCGGGGAGTGACCGAACGCGAGAAGGCGGAGATCGGCGTGTTGTTCTGTACGCAGGAACTAACCGGGCCGATACCGCGCCGGGGAGGCTTGCCCGGCTAAGCCTTGCGTCCGATAAGTGCCGTTCCCCGTCGCTGCGTGCGGTGCGTTTGTACGCGCGCGTTGACGCGGTCAGCCACCGAATGTGTCGCGGGCCTTGACAACGTAAGGCATACAGGCGTCCGCGCTACTCGCCATTGTGTGGATCTGATCGCCCACGCCGCTCGTACTGGAGGCCGAGCTTTGACGCGACGATCGTCGGCCCGTCGAGGTCGAGTATGATGCCGCGGCTCGGCTTCTCGGCGGTGCCGCCGATCACCGTGGCCTGACACACCGCAGCGAGCCCGCCCTCCGCCAGTTGGAGGATCAGCTGCTGGTAGCGCGCGGCCTCTTCGCGCGGCATGTAGCCGAGCGTCGCGCAGTCGAGCGACTGGATCGCGACGGCGTTCGCGTCGTGCGGGTTGTCAGGCTCGGCGGTCAGCCTGACCGTCGGCTCCTCGGGCAACGCGCGTAGCGCGTCCTGGTAGAAAGACTCGCCGACCACCTCGAAGAAGTATCCGCGCCCGGTGCCCGGCACCCTCACCGCGGGCACCGGGCCTGCCGGCGTGTCGATCGTGAGATCCGCGGTCAGGACTGCGCCTGCCGGGCGCCCCTCCGTCGCGTGCGTCCCGGTCGCTACGGGCCGCGCCGTCGCAGGCGCCGCGGTCGACGCTGCGCGAAACTGTTCCCACGCCTTGACGGCCACTTCGCAGCCTAGGCTTTGGTCCGGCGCATCCCACAAAACGAACTTCGTTGCGGTGCGGCGCTTGCCCTCCTGAATCGCGATCGCCGCGCCGAGCGCGTCGCGCGTTTCGTGCACGACCTCGGCAACGTGTGCGACGTTCGCCCACGGGATCTCGATCAGCACCTCGCCCGTGAATGTAAGACCGTCCTCGCGCACCTCGAGGGTCCCCTGGCGGTTCTTGTGCTCGGCCGGGCCGCTGAAGTAGACCCGCCGGCCGGCGGCGGCGCGGCGGATCGCCTGCGGGCCGCGCTCGCGCACGACGGCGAGGGCGCACGCGGCCTCGAACGTGCGGACCGCGGTCGTCTCGCCGAGGTTCAGGCTGCGCGCGTCGGCCAGCGCCAGCTCCATCGCCGCGGCGTCGGCGCCCTTCGTCCGCAGCACCGCGAGGAGGCGCTGGAGCGAGTCGAGTTGCCGCACCTCGCCCGCGTCGGACGCGCCGGCCTGCCGCGCGGCGTCCAGCAGGCCCGCGCGCGCCTGCATATCGCGGGGCGAACTGACCATCGAGGCGTCCGCCGCCGCCGTCCGTGCCAGCTCCGCGCGGCACGCCGCGACCGCCGCCGCTGCCCGACGCCGCCGAAGGAAGTCGAACATCGTCCCTCCACTGCCGCAAACTGTCGCACCCGCGCGGCCCGGGCGATGGCTGTGTCCACTCCTGCCGCGCCAGTTCCCTCGCCTGGTCCGGATTCAGTCCGCGATGCAAGGCCGCGGTCTCCACGTCGAACGCGCGGTTCTCGGCGTCCTCGATTGCTCGCTCAAGTTCGCCCGACCGCGCCAGCGCCTTGTACATCTCGGGCTGGTGCTGCTGCCAGTGCTTCTTGATCGTGAGGCCGAGGCTGCTTAGCATGTCGATTCTCGCTGCCGTTGTAGGACCCTAAGAAAACCTAAGATGGTGACGCCCACGCGGCCCGGCGTTGCAAGCGCCACCCCGAGGCACGAACCGCCCCGCTACGACGAGCTCAGGATCCGGAGGGCCCTGGAGATCAGTCCGTCGTAGATATGGCGCAAAGTGTTGACTAGCTGCTGCCGCTCGGCAGGCTTCGTCGGCGACACCGGGAACGGGCTGGGCAGGTGCTCGCGCAGGTTGCGCAGCAGGACGTGCCGGCGCTCGTCCGGGCTCCACGGCGGGCCGTCCTCCGGCGGGCGCTGCTGCGGCCACCACGTTGGCAGGCCGTCCGGCTCCCACTTCAGGGTGTCGTCGAGGCTCGGGAGGTGCGGGTCGAGGCCGTTCTGGAACTGGCTCGGGTCCGCGCTCTGGAGCGGGCCCAGGAGCTTCTGCAGGGCGTCGTTCGGCGGCGAGGCTTGGGCGTGCATGAATCGCTCCTATGGCGGCAGTGCGGGCGCCTCAATCGCCCGCACCCGAACGCCTACTTGTCCTTCACGAGACGATCGAAAATCGTGTCCCGCTGCATCATCAATTTATTGTTGCGACCGCCGCCGCAGTAGTCGGACGATCTCTCGTTCTCGCTGCAGAACTCGCTCCAAATTCTGTCCTTCGAGAGCAGACCCGTCAGCAGCCCTAACCTGCCGGCGAGCCTGCGCATATTGTAGACCCGCCGGCCTCTTCACAGGAGGCCACATGTCGAAGACCACAAAGCGAACAGGAAAGCCCGCAGACCCCGCGAAGCTCGCGGCGCGCGTCGTGACCGAACACCTGGCGCGAGACACCGGAGATCAGCTCTTCGACGACGAGATCGCCGAGCCGGGAATTGACAAGCTGCTCGACGCGCTCGAAGAGGCGTTGCCCGAACACCAGCGGAAGGACGTCTTGTCGCTCGATCAAATCTGCGCGATGCAGCAAGCGATCAAGGCAGCTTCACCGGAACCGCTGCGCGCACAGTTCTGGGCGCTCGGTGAGTGGTACAACCTCGACGCGTCCCTCCGCCAAGAGGCGGGCTACCTGCTTGGGCTCGAAATGGGGCGCAGGGTAAGCGGTGCGCGATGAAGACGCCGATCCTGACGTTCAACCCCGCGCGGCTGAAGGCAACAGTCCGGCGACAGACGATTCCGGCAGACGCGCAGGCGATGCTGGCCGCGTGCCGGCGGCTCGATCCGGCCCTACAGCGCCAGTTCCGTCTGCTACTCGACAGTCTGCTTGCCGCGGCGAAGGCACGGGAAGGCGGTGCGCGATGACGCTCGCCCTGGCTCTCGTCGCCCCGCGTGTTGCGCGCGCGATCGGGTATCGGCGCGTGAGCACTGCAGAGCAGGTGGATTCCGGGCTCGGGCTCGACGCGCAGCGGACCGCCATCGCGGCCGCGGCCGACCGGCTCGGGCTCGCGCTCGGCGACACCTTCACGGACGCGGGCATCTCGGGCGGGCTCCCGCTCGAGCAGCGCCCCGGACTCCTGGCTGCCCTCGACGTGCTCCACCGTGGCGACGTGCTGATCGTGGCAAAGCGCGACCGGCTCGGGCGCGACCTGTTGAACGTGGCGATGCTGGAACGGCTCGTCGAACGGAAACACGCGCGCATCGTGAGCGCGGCCGGCGAGGGGACCGACGACGACGGGCCGACGTCGATCCTCATGCGGCAGATCATCGACTGCTTCTCGCAGTACGAACGGGCGATCATCCGGGCGCGGACGCGCGCGGCGCTGGCGGTGAAGAAGGGCCGCGGCGAACGAATCGGCGGGATCCCGTTCGGCTATCTGCTTGCGGACGACGGCCGCACGCTCGTCCCGCACGCGGACGAGCAACGGGCGCTCACGATCCTCCGCGAACTGCGGGCCGCGCGCTACACGTATCGCGCAATCGCGGACGAATTGAACCGACTCGGGTTCCGATCGCGAACCGGCGGGCTGTGGGTTCGGCAGAGCGTGCACATGCTGGCGCGCGCCGCAGCGTAGATCATGGCGACGAAGGATCGATCGTGGTTTGAGCGGAAGGTCCGCGAGCTGGCCGACGTGCTTCGCCGGCTGCCGCACCACCGGCGCGATGCCGCCCTCGACGCGCTCGAGGAGGACCGAAGCCCGGACGGCCGTCAAGGCGCCGGTGTGGGCTGACAACGGAGCAGGCGAAAGTGCCGGGGAGGCCCGCCGCGGCCCGGCGCACGGCGAAGCTGCCCGACCATCTGAGGCCGCATTGCCTGCGTCACACGTTCGCCGTCCAGCTGATTCAGCGCAACACGCCACTCCCCTACGTGCAGGCGCAGCTGGGGCACGCCTCGATCTCGATGACCGTGGACACCTACGGCCGGTGGCTGCCGACCGGCAGCCGGACGCTCATCGACCAGCTGGACGGCGACCAGGCGCCGGAGGAGGCCGAGCGAGCGGTTGCCGCAGGGAGTGGTTACAAATCGGCTACAAATCCAGAATCCGCCGAAACGCCGGCCCCGCAAGTCGTTGAATCCACAGGCCCGATCCCTCCTCCCCCGCCTTTTTACGTTCTTAACAATCTCTTTGCACCGGCTTAACCACCTGCCGGAACCCAGCTGTTATCATCCTCGTCCAACGAGGGCAAACACGTTGGCCTCGTTCGAACGGCCTCCCAGGACGACGCGGCTCACAGGCACTGAAGGGAGACAACGACCATGCTTCGACGTGCCGCTCAACCGCTCATCATCGCCTTCGCGCTCTCGTCGATCGCGAGCGCTGCGCTCGCGCAGGACCGCGCGCAGGAGGTTCTCGCCCAGGCGCGCGACGCCCTCGGAAACAAGGCGGCGCTCACCGGCATCACGAGCCTGTCGGTCGGCGCGACCGTCCGCCGTGTCATGCAGATGGCAGGAAACATGGAAATCTCGAGCGACGTGC
>Ga0315277_10003713_pt1 | contig 20646 bp, 9 predicted proteins | sample YL17G05_15_MG_FD_203695 | JGI IMG/M metagenome (GOLD analysis project Ga0315277, IMG submission 203695) | Sediment microbial communities from Yellowstone Lake, YNP, Wyoming, USA - YL17G05_15 | ecosystem: Environmental > Aquatic > Freshwater > Lake > Sediment | place: USA: Wyoming | collected... | reverse complement strand
AAATACTGCGCCAGGCCGATGCTGTAATCGTTTCGTATATCTTTCAGAATCGCCGCTTTGCGTATTCCCAGCGAATTGTAGGCGAAGCGGGCCAGGATTTCCCCCTGAAAAGGGTCGATATAGCAAACCCGGAAGATGTACTCCCCCTTCTTTGTCACTTCGGGGTTGGTCGAAGCATTGCTGACCATGGGGATCCCATTGGCCTGACAAATCGGCGCCGCCGCCAGACTGCGCGACGAGGAAACTTCACCGACCACGGCCACGACCCGATCGCGTGAAATGAGTTTGGTGACGGCGGTCGCCGCTTCCTCCGGCTTGGACTGATCGTCTTCGGTGATCAGTTTTATTTTCTTGCCGAGGACGCCGCCGGCGTTGTTGATATCGTCGACCGCCATGGTCAGACCGCGATGGGTAGACTGGCCGAAGGTGGCGGTAGTGCCGGTGAGCGATGAATACTCCCCGATCAGGATTTCATTCTCCTTGGCGGTTTCGCCGCACCCGGACGGGATTAGAGTCAGGGCAGCCAGGGCGACCCCCATCAGCAGACATCTCACTGGGCGCATAGTAGTTCTCCTCAAATAATATGTCATGATAGTACCCCTCAAAGTGGTTTGTCAAGGAATAGTGGGAAAGCGGAATCGGGGGTATTATCGCATTGACGGGGATTTACGGGAAACCCAAGGGGCCCGGCCCCGAGACCAAAAGACAAGAATAAGCCGTTGGCTGAAACGTGGTTAGATTGTCTCAGCCAATCAGATCAAAAGCATAAGGCGAGCCCTGGGAAGCAGGTGGCCGAATGATAGGCCCCGACTCTTGTTATCTCGATCCACAGACTCCAGAACATGTCGCGGCAACCCGCGCCCGCGCCGGACCCAAACTCTCGGTTATCGGACTTGGTTTTGAAGTGAGAATATTGTCTTGACAGGATCATACAATACGTGCTGGTTTAAATGTGGCAGCTATGATGCGAACGACGATACTATCGGCATGGGTTGTCCTGCTATGGGTATCTATTGCCTTGCCCGTAGACAAGGTATCCGGCACAGATAAAGACCGATTTGTGCCTTTTTACTGGTCCGGATTTGGCATTGCCGGGAGTTATTACCCGAAAGCCACGCTGCTGGTGCCGATTAAGGTAGAAGGAAGTAATAAGCAGTTCTATGCCCAACTCGATACCGGGACGGAAACATCCGTCCTTTACGGCATACGGCTCTTGAGGCATGGTTTTGCCGTCGATTCCGGTCGCGTCGTAGGTCGAAACGTTTCCTGGTATGATAAAGATTCCGAAATCCGTTCGTGTACAGCCTATGTTGTGTGGTCCATGGAAGCAACCGACGATACGGGGTCGGCCGATAGTCTGGTCGGTAGCATAGGTCTCGATGCCCTATATGATAGAATCCTGGTGATTGATTATCCACGTACCCGGTTCGCCGTCTTTCGGGACACTGCCGATTTGCCGGATAATATAAAACGGAGCGTGGGATATGTTCCCGCCGAAATCCAATACAATATGCTTTATGTCACCGTCGTCTTAGGCGATGATACGCTGAAGTCGGTTCTCTTCGATACCGGGTCCTCCACGACAACGCTGCTCCTCCCCGAGCGGGAATGGATGAAAATAACCGGACTGTCCGGTGATGAGGCTGTCGTCGTCAGAGATTCGGTCCCGGCCTGGGGCGGATATCTGCCTCTCCTCAGAGGACCGTCCAGGTACAGTTTGTCCTTCGGCAGCATTCTTATTGATAATCCGACGGTCGATCACGTCAAGTGGCCGGGCGGGGCGAATGATAATCTCCGACTTATGGGGAATGCGCTTTTCTATAATGATTATCTGGTGGTCATTGATTTTGGGAACAGGCAATTCGGAATCATGAAATCCAACTGAGAAGACACGAATAATTGTAGCGGCTCAGAGTAGCACGATCGGAAACTTTTCGATACATGTAAGGAAGGTCGGGTCAACCCGACCTTCCCCTGTCAATCTCTCCAGCCAGATACCCTACTTGATCAACAGCATCTTTTTCGTCTGGACGTCGCCGTCAGCCCGGAAGCGATAAAAGTAGACACCCGTCGGAACCGCCGTCCCGGCGTCATCACGACCATCCCATTCGGTTTGATACGTGCCCGCTGGCTTCGTCTCGTCAACCAGTGTCCGGACGCCCTGACCGAGGATATTGAACACCTCTATGGTCGCATGAGCACGGCGGCCCAGACTGTATTCGATAGTCGTGCCGGGGTTGAAGGGATTGGGATAATTGGCCTTCAGGCTGAAGGTCGTTGGCCGGGTTCCCTCGGCGCCATCGACGGCGGAAGGGTTGTCCGGCGCCAGCTTGACGATGTAGAAATCGTCCGACCCGGCCCCGTATGAATCGGTCCGGCCGGCGATAATATAACCGCCGTCCGACGTCTGCTTGATGCTGTAGGATCGTTCGTAATAGTCGCCGCCGATGGTTTTTGTCCAGAGCGTGTCGCCGTTGGCGGTGGTGCGAATGATGTAGAAGTCGGTCGGATCCATGCCGGCGTTGCGGAACATTTCGCCGGTCATGACAAAACCGCCGTCGGTGCATTGAGCGAGGTCGTATCCGAGATCGGGCGAGGGATTTTGATACCGTCTCGTCCAGAGGGTGTCGCCGTTGGACTCGAGCCGCAAAAGCCAGAAATCTTCCTCATACAAATAGCCAAAATCCCTGTCGCCGAAAGCCATGTATCCGCCGTCGGGCAGCTGCACTATCCCCCACCCGGCGCCGACACCGCCGTATCCTTTGGTCCAGGCGATATTGCCGTTCTTGTCGATCTTGACGATATAGATGGCTCCGGCAGTGCCGACGGCGACGGCGCCGCTGTCGGACGTGGGTATGACGCGGTTGAGATGCTGGTTTCCCGGAATATCCAGAAGAATGTGATTCAACTTCTGTCCTAGAGAATTGGTCCTTACGATGTTGGCGCCATGGTCGTACTTGCCCTGGGATTCGGACCAATAATAGGAGTAGCCGACCATGACATAGCCGCCATCGAGAGTCTGACACGCATCGTAGCCGTAGTCCGTCGTCGTATCGTAATCATAGTCCTCAGCCCATATTACGGAGCCTAAGGTATTGATCTTCATCAGATAGAAATTGGCGCCCTCGTCGCCAAACTGACCGGCGCCGTACCCGCCGACAATCAGATTGCCGTCGGCGGTTTTCTTGGCGCAGCCGGCGACGTCGCTGCAGTCCTGCACGCCGTAAGTGGTATCCCACGCCAAGCTGCCGTCCTGATTCAGTTTGACGATGTAGATATCCTGGTCGCCGTGCGGGGTCGACATGGTATATCCAGTGATGACGTAACCGCTGTCCGACGTCTCCTCGACGTACCAGGGCCATTCGTAACTGGCCCCGCCGAACGTACGCGTCCAGAGCGTATCCGGAGCCTCCGCCCCGATTGCGTTCAACCCGGAGAACACAAGAACGACGGCAATAACGATGTAGCGCATTGTCTCCCTCCTTAGCAAGCAAGAATCCCCACCGGTGGTCCCGGGTTTTCTACGTCAACCATTTCCCGTAGAACGGGCTGCCCTACCCATCCCATCAGAGATTAACTGTTTATAAATAAAGCAACCAGCCAGAAAATTGTCAAGATCAACGCGGGCAGGAAATTTACAGTATCGGCTCTGACAAGAGAACCCCTAACTTGGCAAGGCCGCAATCCACTGTGGCCTCAACCGCATTTTCTCGGACTCTTGTGGAATTCCTTCCGCGATCCGGTCGGGTTGTTCTAACGTCAACGGGACTCACTGCAAAGAACTGCTGCGAGGCGTTGTTGCGCTTTACGTCTCGCCAATAAATGAAGTGTGCAGCGCTGCCATGCCGTTCTGCTCGTAAAACCTGGTTGCCCCCTGATTGGCAATGGCCGTATAGAGGGTAAAATATTTGATTCCATTCCGGCGAAAGTATGCTTTCGACTCCGCCAGCAACCGGGTGCCTATCCCCTTGCGCCGGTAGTTTTTCGCGACCATAAGACCGGAGATAGCGCCGACTTTCTTGATCTTGTAGAAATGAGGCTGCTCCCGCACGGCAATAAGAGCGTAGCCGACGATTTTGTCATCAAGAAGCGCAATGATGGTGGCGCTGCTGCTTGATTCGATCGACTGCAGAAAGCGGTCGGAGATATCGGCATCGCTCAGGTATTCGGTGTCGAAAAATTCCTTGTGATAGCCTTCGTATTCGGCAAAGAACTCCTTGCACAGCGTGAGGACGGCGGCCAGGTCATCTTCATGTCGGAGTTCACGAATTTCTATCATCCTACCTCCGTCACATCCGCGGGCTAAAGTCCCCACGGTCTCGGCCTTGTCTTCGGAATACCTTCCCCGAAAAGATAATCCCGCTTGACCGCAAGGTCAACACCTATGGCGATCCCAACCTCCGTCTCCCCGGGCTTTTGCAGGCTTCCGGTACGGCGTGGAGATATATGACCCAACCGTCGGTGGATTCAATCGGAGGCAATCAAGGGTGATGAACGATGGGATATCGTCACCGACCGGGTTATTGGAGACCGATCTTCGCAAATACCGCGGCATTCCCGTATCGTACCAGGAATGCAACAGCGCCGTGATATCGCTTATCCATCCTATGGAGCAGACAAGCAGGTTTCATGTACGTGGAATCTCGATTCGGAAGCGGCACTCACTTCCCCCGGAAAGGAGCGTTTCAAGCACGTCGACCTTGACCGTTTTTCCCAAATATCGTTTGAACATCTCGCCGACGTACCCGGCGGAGCAATTGCAGAACGTGGGCGACAGGTTCTTGGGAATCGACTCGGCGAGTTCGCACATGCAATAGCCGTCCTTCAGTATTAATCCGGTAAGAGGATTCTGATGGTCTCGTTTCCAGCCAAAATGAACCACAGTCACCGAGCCATTATCCTGTATCTCGAAACCGGCGTCTTTAAGGTACTTCATCCAAGCTTCGGCCAGCTGCGGCGAAACCTCTTTTTCACTGGCAACCCCAAAAGCATTGGCATAACATGACCGGCCGCAGGCATTCATAAGGTTGATCTTCGTTTTCTCATCAAGAATGGTATCCATATTGTCCATCAGATCCTTCAGCCACACCCTCGCTTTATCGGCCACTCTCGATGGTGGCGTTTCGGTGGCCTTGACCATTCTCTTCTCCATTTTGGATATCCAATCCTGATTCTCGGCGTTGTCCTGTGATAGCGAACCTTCAAACTGCGCCCCCAGAGTCTGCCCCCACGCGACTCCGCAGAAACATCCGGAAACGCCGGCCCCCAGCATATTCTTTAGAAACGTCTTTCGATCCATTTCTGTGTCCTCATAGTGTGCCCGACGGCGATAATGTGGTCCCGGGTACCTACTGTGATTTCAAGAACTTCCGGGTACTGTCTGCGCCTGGGACAAGGTGAGTGACAACGCCCAACGAGTCTTTCAGGAAATGGAATTCCCGCCGCAGGAACCAAATGGAAAAATCGGTCGCCGATTCGGGTATAATTTCGATTTCCATTCCGCCGCTACTTCTTCTTATCATAAGATGACTTCCCTGTCGGGATACGATCAGGTTTTGATTTGAGTCGGTCAGGTGCTGATACGTGCCGACGCATGCTTCCAAAGAGGGAATGTCGAGTTCTACCTGAATTCGGGGTTTGTAAACCGGCGACTCCTGCGGTCTTGGAACGCAGGTAGGTTTCTGGAAAATGGTGTCGTCGACGTCGAGGTTATGTCGAATCTCGGCGAACTGTATCTTCATGGGAAAATGATCCCCTTTTGCGTCCGCCCCCAGGATTATTCGGAAGGGACGTTTTACATCACCGACATCGCGGTAGTCCTCAAAACGGATTTTCCCGACGCGTAAAAGATATCCCGTGGTCCGATCAAAAACCAGTTCGGTCAGATAACCATCTCGAGATTGGGCCGATACTACATCCGCCACAGAATCTCCGGACATCTCCGAACCAGTGACTTTCATTGTCGGATACCATTCCCACAGCTTAAGGGGCGCCTGGAAATCAATTATCAATTTGAGATCGTGTAGCTGGCCGGATTCCATCTGCTGGAAACCGCCGGTATCGGCAATCCACGCATTGAGGCCGTCGAAACCGAAATTCACCTGATCACCCCAGGCAAAGACCTGGTTGTAACGCCATTTCCCGGGAACCTCGGCATAAGTCACCAGAGGAACCGCGCCGGACAAACCCCGCATCAAGGTTCCCGTGGACATTTCACTCTCAATCGTGGAGATGGCCGGGCCTCCGACGGCTTCGACATAGCTGTCAATGATCTTCTGAACGGCGGGATCACTGACGTCTGAAAATGTGGCCCCATAGGGCAGGGTCAACAATAGAACCATGCCGGCGAATAACAATACTTTCAGCTTCATGGTACGTCCTCCTCCCGCCTATCCCCGGGTCGACACGAAGGTAAGTGCGAATCCTCATCCCCGTGCTAATCCCCGCAGGATTACGCATAAACACAATGGTCCATCAGAAATGCTTCGATCCTACAATTGAGCAAGTTCCTTCTCCAATTGAGTGACCAGCGTGTCCATTTTCCTGTTGACGTACCGGTAGGTTTCAGGATCGGACATATCTGCTCCGGCTTTCAGCAACAGCTCCATCGGGTAGTCACTGCCGCCGGATTTTAGAAGTTCCAAATATCTATTCAGGCCTTCCTGGCGAACTCTCTCGTCCGGGGAGTGAATATCGACGAGAAGTCTCTCCGCCGCCGCAAAACAGGTGGCGTATTGATACACATAATAGGGCACCTCAAAATAATGCGACGTTCGGCACCAGGTTGAGCCAAAAAGCGTGTCGAAAACCATAACGTCCCCGGCCCGTTCTTTCCACAGATCCGAATATACCTGCGTCAATACGTCGGCCGTAATCGGTTGCCCCTGTTCCACCAGACGGTGCGCCTGTAGTTCGAAAGCGGCGTTTAAGGCCTGAGTATAAAATGTCCCCTTGATGTCATCGATAGCCCGCATCAATAAGGCAACGCGTTCAGCGGGGCTGTCGGCATGTTCCATCAGATAGTCAAGGAGAAGCGACTCGTTTATTTGCGAGGCGACCTCCGCCACGAACAGCGTCACATCAGCGGTTGCCTTGGGTTGATGCGTGTTGGCCAGATGTGAATGCATGCAGTGACCCATTTCGTGAGCCAGGGTAAAAACGGAGGTTAACGTATTATTGTAGTTCAACAAGAGGTAAGGGTGGACTCCGTATACGTCGGATGAAAACGCTCCGGCCGTCTTGCCGGGCGTCTCAAAGGCGTCGATCCAGCGATTGTCAATCGCCTGACGAACGGTGTTCTGGTATTCTCGTCCCAGGGGGGCAACCGATTCATACACCAAACGCGTCGCCTCATCGAAATCATATTCCCTGGCGAAGTTGACGATCGGAATATCCTGATCATAGACATGATAGGATTCCAATCCCAGCCGTTCTTTGCGGATTTTATGATAACGGTGCAGCGATGGCAGGCCGTTTCTGGCGGCATCAACAAGGCAATCGACGACTTCCGTCGGAGCACTATAACTATCGAGAGCAGCCTCCAGGGTCGACCGGTAATGACGGGCTTGGGCAATCGCCCAATCCCGCTGCAGGACCGCATTATAGATTGAGGCGTAGGTATTGCGGTTCGCATGGTAGACGTCATAGAGCGCCTGGAAGGCTCGAGCCCGATCTTCCTGCCTGGGATTGGTGGCCACGACGTTGTAGAAACGTCCGGGAGTCATGGTCATGGCTTCGCCCGTGGATAGAGTGACGGTGTCGTACTTGATGTCGGACGCGGCCACATTTTTGTATATCGATAACGGCGTGTACAAAGGCGGATAAAAATACGAGATGAGCGTTTCCTGGGCCTCATCCAGAACGTGTTCCTGCTTATGGTAGACATCTTCGATGCTGAACCGATATGGATCGAGGAAGCCATTATTGTCGAGCCATGATTTCATGGTATCCCAGGGAATAGACAGCAATTCCGGCGAAAACCATGAAAGGGAGGTCCCGAATTGGGCTAACATGACTTGGACCCGCTGAAATTTCGCCGCCAAATCGTTATTGGCATTGTCCAGTTCCTGGTTCAGATAGGGATACTTGTAGACCTTGTTTAACAGAGCATCAAGGTCATCGTATGCTTTGCAGGCTTGGTATATCCGATCCGGTCCTTCGGTAAGAGTACCCTTCACCGCCGCGAACTGCGCCATCATCTCTCCGGCATCCCTAAACCCGGCCTCCCAGGCCGACCAGTCAGGGTAGATTTGGCTCAGGTCCCATTTGTACTTGTCATCGATTTGCCCGCGTTCCAGAATTCCGGTCATTTCCTGACTCCACGAAGGCACCGTAAGGCACAGATATGATAGAACCGTGACGGCAAGACGAGTGCCGGCTTCAATCTTCAGCATAAGACCACCCTTGAATAAACTAGTCAGAATCATTTCAAGCCCCTTTGCGTATATTTATTCCTCCCTGCTCAGTAGCTACGGGACTTTGCTTCGAAGGTTTCATCGAAAATATCAGAGTATTCGGAAGGCATGATTTCCAGCGGGATTATGGAAAGGCTTGCCCGAAATGCTGCAATGGAATTAACACCTGTAAATCGCGCAGGCTAAGAACACAAGAACGGTTTCTTGAGAGCAGTCAATTCCAAAGCAATCGTCCCCCCTGCGTGGGCAGTTGCCGGATGAGGAGAAAGTCTGTAACCTCTCGGACAGCGTCTCGTAGGCTTAGGTACTGGAGGCTACTATGAGCAGAATTTCCATACTCCTATCGCCGCTGATTGTCTGGGGCGCACTGGTAGCGCAGGCGGATGCTCAGTTGTTATCCAGACAGACTTTGATCGACGACGCCCGGCAATTAGCGCGCACTATTGAGGCCGTTCACCCCGATCCCTACCTGCTCGGTGGCGGTAAAATCGCATTCCATCGCCGGCTGCAGCAGACGATGGAGGCGATTCCTGATTCCGGGATGACAAAAGATGACTTCTTTATCCTTCTCGCACCTTTCGTGGCCTCGGTCGGGGACGCTCACACCGTGGTTTCGGACCCTCATCCTACCGATCCCTATTCCCCCAAGGGGATACCCCTGTATTTCGAGACTGCCGACAACGGCCTTTACGTGGCGGCCGTACTTAGAGAAAATCATCGGAGTTTATTGGGCGCGCAGCTGACGTCCATCGAGGGACTGTCTTTTCAGGATATTGTCGGGAGATACCGTCAAAGAAGGGGTGCGGACAATGACTACTTCCTGTATCGTGGCTTGGGGGGACAAGGCGCACTATGGAGTGCTCATTCCCTGAAAACGCTGATCCCTGAATGGGTACGGAGGGATTCGATACGGGTTGGTCTTCGCCTTCCACGGAACAGAGACACTATCATAGTGATTGCGGTGCCCGATTTTATTGACTATGCGTCATTCGTGTCGCCCCAGACGACTGACATGGCGCTGGTGAACGATTACATGCTGAAACTGCAGCGGACGGATATCTTTTACCGATTTACGGATTCGACGCATCATACTTGTTGGTTGGTCATTCGCGATCTATCTACATACCGGGAGGCTTTCGAAATCTGGCACTCCTACGGGATTGAGGATAGAGAGAATCAGGCACGCGGCCTCTTCCAGCGCTATCATGGGTCGGAGCCGCCGGCGGATATCCGCGAGGTGATTGCGGGATTACCGTCGGCCACGGAACTGTTCCGTTCCATGGTTCAAGACATGAAGATATCGGGAACGAAGAATCTCCTTGTTGATTTAAGCCAGGATGGCGGCGGGAATTCTCTGCTCGGCAACATCCTGATCTACTTTCTCTACGGCAAGGAGATGGTTCTATCCGTCAAGGGAAGGACTACAGAGATTGTGAAATATTCCCATGACTATTTTGACAAGTTTCCATCTCCAACGCTGGAAAAGATCAATGCCGTTCGGCGAGTCCCTCTAACTGTGGATGGTTATGATTTTGCAGCCGATTATGATCATTTCGGCTACCCCGGACCCAGACAAGTAACACAGGAGTTTGCGGAGATGCTCGGCCGAATGCCGACCTTTCAGAAGGAATATGAATCCGGTACGTATGATGGTCACTATCGCCCGGGTAACGTCTTTGTACTTTGCGACGCCGGGACATTCAGTTCCGCTTTCTTCGTCATGTACTACTTGAAGCAAGCCGGTGCCGAGATCGTCGGCATACCCTCAGCACAAGCCGGCAACTGTTTTGGTGATATCATTGGATTCGAACTACCGAATTCAGGGTTGAAATACCAGGTTTCCAGGAAATATTTCGAGCTGTTCCCGGATGATCCCGACCGCGGACGGGTTCTGATGCCCGATCATCTGATGACGTATGATGTGATGTCATCGTACAATTTTGACCCGGCGTCTCTTCTCTGGTTTGCCCTCGATTTGCTGAGGAAGCGCAACGCGTCAGACAATTAGATCGGCGATCCGGCCGTATTCACCAAGCACGCGGCCTGCTATTGATTGATGGTCTGCTCCAATCCAACATTCCGGTCCGGTTACACTATGGCTTGATATGTAGAAATGTGGCTGCCGCCACCTGCCGGCGGTGGAGGATCTGAGATTAGTGACCGGCAGTTTTTGTTATCTCCTTGAATATCAATGATTACCGCGTATTCTACTGCGTCTGTTAACGTTAAGGTCCTTCAAACTCCGCAAAGTTCGTTGTTATAAAACTGGTAGAAAAACCCGCCTGAAAGTTTCCCAAGATGACGAAAATGTGACTTTTTTTGACTCTCTTATTCTCTACACCAAATGGCGCTTATCTGACAGACGTCTCACCGGGAAGGAATTGTAGAGCTGGGCTATCTACATTTAATATCATAGCGGAGCGACCTACTGCGTACAATAATAGTTGCCTCTGGTCCGACTGACGTTTTTGCCGGACCATGCCGACCTAACACGGTGCCAACTTTTGGGAAAAGTATCGTCGGTGAATATACGGGATTGCATGCCGGAAGGATATTTATGCCTCTCACGCCAGGAATGAGACTGAATCATTATGATATCATCGCGCCTCTCGGTTCGGAAGGTATGGGGGAAGTATCCAGCGCCCGTGACACTCGTCTCGAGCGCGACGTCGCCATCAAGGTGCTACCGTCGGCGTTTTCATCCGACCCCGACCGACTTGAGCGTTTTGTCCATGAGGCGAAGATTCTGGCCTCGCTGAATCACCCGAATATCGGCGCCATTTATGGTCTGGAGGAGACTCCGGCCGGAGAACGGTATCTGATCCTGGAATTGGTGGAAGGAGAGTCTTTGTCGGAGCGGCTTGCACGGGGGCCATTGCCTTTGGAAGAAGCCCTTCGTCTATGCAGCGGGATTGCCGGTGCCCTGGAGGCGGCGCATGAGCGCGGGGTAATCCATCGCGATCTCAAACCGAGGAACGTCATGGTAACGGTTCGCGGCGGAGTGAAAGTACTGGACTTCGACCTTGCGCAGCAGGTCGGAACGCAATGCGACAAAACTGTCACGATCAGCGGAGATGACAGGACCATTCCGGGCGCCGGCCTTCCCTCGACAAACCAAATGGGTGCTGTCGCAGGAGCGATAGAGGGCACGCCCGGGTACATGAGCCCTGAACAGGTTCAAGGAGAACCGCAAGATCAGCGGACCGATATCTTCGCCTTCGGCTGTGTGCCTTACGAATGCCTCACGGGACGACCGGCCTACGGAAAGCGGAGCGGAATCGAGACGATGAGTGCGGTTCTCACCTCTGAACCGTTGTGGTCGGCGCTGCCGGAAGCAACCCCGCAAAGGATTCGCGACGTCCTCGGACGCTGCCTGGAAAAGGATGTTTCGTGCCGGCTGAAAGGGATCGGTGAGGCGCGGCGTGAATTGGATGGGGCACGAGGGGTACCCACGGCGACAACTCCGGCAAGTCTGACTCCGAATAACCTCCCCTATGAGATCACCAGCTTTATTGGGCGGGAGCAGGAATCGATCGAGTGCGCCCGACTTCTCGGCGAAAGGCGCATAATTACGCTAACGGGCGTAGGGGGAATCGGAAAAACGCGGCTGGCCCTGAGGTTGGCAAAGAGCTTATTGGACAGATACCCGGAAGGTGTGTGGTTCGTCGACCTATCCCCTATTTCCGACCCATTGCTGGTTGTACAGGGGGTGGCCACGGCGCTTGGAGTGCGGGAGCGGCCGGGGATGGCTTTAATGGACACTCTGACGCGTCACGTGTCGGATAAACGCATACTGATCGTACTTGACAACTGCGAGCATCTGATCGCGGCGTGCGCCGAGATGGTGGAAAGACTTCTCGCGGCGGGGGCGAATCTCAGATTGATCGTGACGAGCCGGGAGGGACTCGGCATTTCGGGAGAGCAATCTGTGGTCGTGCGCTCTCTCTCGTTGCCGTCCGCCGGGATGGCGCCTGAGCTGAAGGCAATCGAAACTACAGAAGCCGGCCGTCTTTTCGCAGATCGTGCACGGATGGTGCAACCGGCATTCGAGATTGACGCGTCTAATGCCCCGGCAATCGCCGAAATCTGCCGTCGTCTGGACGGAATTCCCCTCGCCATTGAACTGGCCGCGGCGCGGGTGCGGGTCCTTTCGCCGGAGCAGATCCGCGCCCGGCTCGATGATCGATTCCGGCTCCTGACGGGAGGGAGTAAAACGGCGTTACCTCGTCACCAGACGTTGCACGCAACGATCCAGTGGAGCTATGACCAACTGAGGCCTGAAGAGCAGCGCGCGTTTCGACTGCTGTCCGTGTTCGCCGGCGGCTGGACACTCGACGCGGCGACGCAAGTGCTGGGGGGGAACATGGACGCGTTTGAAGCCTTGGACGGGCTTTCGCGGGTAGTAGATAAGTCGCTTGTCCTTATGGAACGCGACGGTAAAGCGGAGCCTCGCTGCCGTATGCTCGAAACGGTTCGTCAATACGCGCTGGATTGTTTGAACGAATCCGGCGAGGGGGAAGCAGTGCGCACCCGACATCTTCGCTTCTATGTCTCTTTGGCGAAAGAAGCAGAGCCTCAATTATCAGGAGCGGAACAGGTGAAGTGGTTAAGTCGCCTGGAGCAGGAACACGATAACCTGAGATCCGCACTGAGGTGGAGCCTATCCGGTGTGGGAAGAGTTGAAGCAGGGGCACAGTTGGCGTGCGCGGTATTCCAGTTTTGGCAAATACGTGGATATTGGCTCGAGGGGCGGTCATGGTTAATGGAGATGCTGAAAAGGGAAGGTTTGGAGGATCAAATGAGGGGGCAGTTGCTCACCTGGGCGGCCTTTATCGCTCGCCGTCAGGGTAATTACGCCGAAGCGGTGGCCCAGGACGAAGAGGCCCTGGTGATCCTGCGCGAGATTGGAGACAAACAAGGCACCGCCGACGCGCTCAATAATCTGGGGATTGTCGCCCGGATGCAAGGGGACTACGCCGTGGCACAGGTGCGGTACGAGGAGTCCCTGGCGATCAAGCGCGAGATCGGAGACAAGCGGGGCATCGGCTCTTCGCTTCTCAATCTGGGCGTTGTGGCTTCTCACCAGGGGGATTATGCCTTGGCGCAGGCCCGATATGAGGAGGCACTCAAAATCTCGCGTGAAATAGAAGACAAATCGATGATCGCGGTTACGCTCTCCAATTTGGGACTTGTCGCTTCCCACCAGGGAGAGTATGCACTAGCGCGGACCCGGTACGAGGAATCCCTGCGGATCAAGCATGAAATCGGAGACAAAGTCGGCATCGCTGTTTCGCTCGAGGGATTGGGTCTTGTCGCTCTTAGGCAAAAAGAATACGCCCTTGCGCGGACGCGTTGTGAGGAAGCGCTGGTAATCAACCGCGGGAGCGGGAACAAGGCTGGTATTGCATTTTCACTCTGTACTCTCGGGGTTGTGGCCGTTGAGCAAGAGAGGTATAACGAGGCGCGGGAATTTCTGGAAGAGGCGCTACCGATTTACAGGGAAATCGGAAATAAGCAGGGAATCGCCGGATGTCTGGAGACATTTGCCAGGCTGGCGCATGCGCAAGGGCGTTCTGAGAGGGCAGTTCAGCTCTTCGGGATAGCGGAAGCGTTGCGGGAGGCAATTGGCTCTCCCATGCCGCCTGTGGAACGTGCGGACCATGAGCATGACGCGGCAACACTCCGCGATGCGTTCGGAACCGAGTGTTTCAAAACGGCTTGGGCCGATGGCCTGAAAATGACAATGGAGCAGGCAATCGAATTGGCAATGCGGCGAAATGGCTAAAGGAAGATTCGTGATCGATTGTAAACCCTTTGTGAACCGATTTCTCTCCGGGATTTCCTGGATTCTCACTGATCCGACCCACCTTAAGGATTGGTACTTGGATTAAGGGGTTTTCCGGAAAAACCGCACTCTATGGCCGTCGCGCTCTGAACGAAGTGGAGATCAGGAAAACAAATCACAAAACAAAAGGGCCGGTATGTCGCCGGCCCCCTAGTGTTTTCTATATTCTCTGGAACTGCTACGGGCAGCAATCGGCCACCGGTTGCGGGCCGCCTTTGAAGACATAGTTGATTAAGTAGACGGCGTCGGCAAGGTCGGTGCTGCCGTCACAGTTGGCGTCACCGAGGCATAGTGGGCTTGGCGCCGCCCCGCCTTTGAAGACGTAGTTGATGATGAAAACGGCATCGGCCAGGCTGACCGATCCGTCGCCGTTGGCATCGCCGCTGACATAGATTGGGCCTCCCCACCAGGCGTGTGCGACGTCAACCGTCTGCTGCAGCCGCGTCAGCCCGGTTGACGAATAGACCAGCGCCACGGCGTAGTCTGCGGTCGTCCCCGGCCCCAGCGTATCCGCCCCGAAGCTCAGTAGAATCGAGTAGTCATTGTACGAGGGACCGCTTACGTTGGCGGTTGCGGCCAGTTCCCGGTAGGCAACACGATCGGTGAACTTCCCGCTCCACACCAAATTGGGATTGTTGATCGCCCTCAAGTTCCGAGGTGTCCCCGAGAGAAGCGCAAAACCGGCGAATCGCTGTGAGGAATTGTCTCTCATATAGACTAAACCTCGGCCGGCGTCAAAATCGGCCGTGTTATTACCCGAATTGACAATGTCAAGATCGCTGAAAAGCCCGATGAATACCTTAAGCGCCGTATCGCACACGTTCTTCAGGCTGTATTCAACGACGACAAAGTCACACGTATCGGAGTCCAGTCCCGTATACCACCGATAGGTTACCGTTCCCTGGATCCGCCCGTCCATTGACGCCAGCCGGAAGGAGGCGCTCGCAGCGCCGCCGCCCACGGTATCGACCGGGACCAGTTTCTCCACGCCGAACACGTCCCGATACGTCGAGGTATCGGCGCCGTCGACCAACCCAACCAGAAGCGAGCCGTCATACAGCGCATTGACGCCGCCTTTGACCAACGCCGATAATCCGCTCGTGTTGCGCCCCGTCATTGAAAGGCATGACGTGGCGATGCTGACCGGCTCGATCGACGTGGTCGTATAACCCGCGGCCAAACTCGTCGGCAGAAGAATATTCGTTGTATACGAAGGACCGGTCGTCGTGATTTCCACGAAATCGCTGAACATGCCGACGTCGCAGCTATCGAGAGTCGACGCGTCATAGACAAATTCCACTCCAGTGGAATCGTTTGAGCCCAGGGAGAATGAAGGATTACTAACCGTCACCCCGGTAAAGATGGCCGGAACGGTGACCGACACGTCGACGCTCGCCGTCGTCGGGTTGTGGACCCAGACTGTATCGCGTATGACCTCACCGACGATACCGGAAATCGTCATCTCATCCGGCGTGGCATAAGTGCCGTTGAATCCGACCAGGGACAGGGCCAACGCCGTGTTGGTGTACTCGCTGCTGCCCGGTCCATATAGGTCGGCCGCAGACTGCAGCGTCATCGCCGACCAAAAGAACATCCCTGAACTGGGGGTAAGGTAGGTGGTAAGCGTCCGGTACCAGATCTGCTCGGCTACCTCACGGCTGGTCAGAGACGCCGCCCAGTAAAACGCATAATTGGGAATCCCGGAATTGATATGCACGCCGCCGTTGTCAGTCTCGATCGGATAGTAAAGGTAATCGTTCATATGCTCCGGTTGTCCGCGTAGCGATGGGTCCTCCATACTGCGGATAAACCCCGGCGCGGTGATTCGGATATCTTCCCCCAACAGCCAATCGTCGCGATCCACGCACGACCCGAAGACGTCCGAATACGACTCGTTGAGCGCGCCTGACTGGAAGCGATAGATCAAGTTCGCTGTATGTTCGGTCACGCCGTGTGCGATCTCATGCGCTACCACGTCCAGAGACCCGGAAAACGGCCGATAATTGACTCCGTCGCCGTCGGCAAAATTGACGCCCGACCCGTTCCAGTAGGCGTTATTGACGTACGCCGAATCGTGAACATTGGCGATAATATTCGAGCCGAACCCGTCATAGCTGTCCCGCCCAAAGGTCGAAAGGAAATAGTCATACGTCAGCGCCGCATTCACGTGGCCCGAAACCGCCGCGCGCTGACCGACGTTATCATCCCAAACCTTGTCGCCGTCGGGATCGGTCGAGATCGGGCCGCCCCCATACAGATTCTCGTAGGTGATGATCTCGCCGGTGCGAGTGACGTCGCGCATCTTGTACTGCCCGAATTCGAGGTATATGGGGAAGGTCTTGTTCACGCCCAACACGTCCGGCCCGGAACCGGTGTCGGGGCCGTCAAAATGGATGTCATTGAACTTATCGATTACTTCTCCCGTCTGCGCATCGACGAAAACCCGCCAGCGGACGGAGCCGTCGGTCGGACTGGTAACCGTCGTCAGCCACACCAGGCGGGACGCCCCCTCGAACGGATAGATAACCAACTCGGCCGCGGGCGAAAGATCAGCTCGATCCGCCTTTTCGCCGATCGCCGACACGGCCTCCCCCATTGCCGCTTGTTTCGTTACCGCCGGGGTCGTCGATATGCCCGGTGTCGGCACAACCTGCCCGCCGACCATGTAGATCGTCTCGTCATCCTTGAAATGGACGATCGCCTGGCAGGACCACACCGGCAGTCCCTCGTAGACCTGCTGGAACCGAAGATGCGTCATCCCCAGCTTGTCCGTCCGTTCGGACAAAAGCTCCAACTCCTTTTCAGGCTGGGCGATCTTGAAAACGTCGGCGCGTGCCCCGACAAACGCCCGAGCCTTCTCGACCTTGGTCTTTCCGGCAGCCACTTTGAACTCGCCGCTGACTATTTCGCCGGTGCCGAATTCGGCGTTGCGCCGGACTTCCTGCACCCGGCTGTTTCTTGATTTGGCCCCGGTGGGCGTCGGCTTGTCGTCGTTTGTCGCAAAAGCTCCGTGACCCCCCACCATAACGCCCGTTGCGAAAAGCGCAATGACCATTCTCACCGTCAACCGCATCATACCTTATCCCTTCCGATGAACCAACCTTCACGTTGGCCTATATAAACCCGTAAACCTCTTTGTATTCACACGTATATACGTCCGTCGAACCATATTATCGGCTCGCGCATGTGTTAAAACCATATAACTATATGATATAACAAACCGCGGACGAGAAATGTTTCCGTGACTATTGTTGGCCGCCTGGTCGTCCGGCCGGGAACCAAACGAAGTCTGATTCCCGGCCGGGTATTTGGTTTAGAAACAGCACGATTCCGCCGGCGCCGTGCCGCCCTTGAAGATGTAGTTGATCAGGTAGACCGCGTCGGCGAGGTTGACCGCCTCGTCGCCGTTGGCATCGCCGAGGCACAGCGGATCGGGAGCCGGGCCGCCTTTGAAGACATAGTTTATGACGTGTACGGCGTCGGCAAGATTGACGGCATCGTCGCCGCTGGCATCGCCGCAGGTGAAAGGATAGACAATGATCCTGATGACAGGGCCTTCCTCCGGCGCCTGCAACCAGGCATTATAGTCGAACCTTATCCATGCAACGTTCGATATTTCCGCCTCGTCGGGCAGATTCCGTTTGGGCGATATTGAATATGTAAAATAACCTTCACCTTCCGGCGGCGTTTCGTTGGGGGGTAGCATAATGCTATCGCAATACCAGGAAATAACTCCCGTATAGGGGTCGAAGCTGCATCTGCATTTGCCCGGGTGACTCATGGCCCCCAATGCCAGCGTCCCCCGGTCGAGATCAGGGTCAAGCGTATCGACCACCCGAATATAGGTCGCTGCCGCCGTCGCCTCGGGCATGTTTTCGAATTGGATCATGTAGCTCAATCGCTGTCCGGGCAGGAGTTTGTTTTCATCCCCCTCGCCTTTGGGTGAACAGAGCTTGTCATTGGGATCGATGGAACCGGTCACTTCGAGAAAATACTCGACATGGTTATTGCCAGTCACTCCCTCGGACGTCACCGACGTCAGCCACGACCGGCAAACCAACGTATCGCCGATTGGCACGGTTTCCGAGAGGTTTCCGTATACGGTTACATACCCGCCGTACCAATCCGATGGTTCGATTGATCCCAGATCAATAATGATCGTATCGTCGGATAATGTGTATCCCGCGTACGTGCCGGTGATGACGTCCCATCCGCTGATATCATAGAAGGTCATTTCCGGGGGCGGAAGAATCTTCAAAGTGCAGGCGTCGGCCGGGATCGTCCCGATATTCGTCCAGTAGCAATAGAACCATGTATCAAATCCGGGCTTGGCGCCCACGTCGGCGATTTCTCCGGCGAGATCGGTGAAGGCGGTATCGACATAGATATGCGAAAGCTGCATGATGCTGTCGACGCCGAGCGCATTGGTCACACGCAGGAAGACGTCATACAACCCCCCCGTATCATACTGGTGTTGCGGATTCTGATCAACGGAACTGGCCCCGTCGCCGAATTCCCAATACCAGCCGGTCGGCCAGCCGCCGCTTAGGTCGCTGAATTGGACCGCGAGCGGTTCGATGCCGGCCCGGGGTTCGGCGGCAAAGTCCGCCGTCAGATCGTTTACAATGACGTAGTCTTCTTTGATGATCGTATCAGACTGATAGCAACCGTCAAGATCAAGCCATACAATCAATATCACATCGTAAGCCCCCATGGTTGTGTACGTGTGAATCGGATTAGGCAACCCGCTGGTATCGCCGTCTCCAAAATCCCAGAAATATTCCGTGGCCACACCGTCAAGAATCGGTTCGAAAACAACCGCCAGAGGAGACGGACCGCTGACCGGCACTCCCATGAAATCGGCGGTAATATTCTCCTGGGTGGTTATGTACCCGGCTTTGATCAGAGTGTCGGCAAGAGTGCCGTCGGAAACAATCAGGGTGACGTCAAAAACGCCCACATCGGTGTACGCATGTGCGGGATTGGCTTCGGTACTGTTTTGCCCGTCGCCAAGATCCCATTGCCATTTGGTAATGCCGTGAATCGGCACCGTCAATTCCGTGAAGCTGACGGTCAACGGAGCACCGCCGCAACGTATATCGGCATCGAAATTTACGGTCCCGACGTCACAAGAATCGCCCTTGTCATCCCTGTCGACATCTTCCTGGCCGGGGTTATATACGAAGGGACAGTTGTCTTCGGCGCAAGTGTTGCGGAAATATCCCGGATCGCCCCATCCGTCCCCATCGGTATCGGTGCAAGCGTCACATTCATCGCCTATGCCATCGCCGTCGGCGTCCTCCTGACCCCGGTTGAATATGATGGCACAATTATCCTCAGGGCAGGTGTTGGCCGCGAAACCGGGGTCTCCCAGGCCGTCACCATCGGTGTCGGTGCAGGCGTCACAGGCGTCACCGACGCTGTCCTCATCGGCGTCACCCTGATCGGGATTGTACGCCGTCGGGCAATTATCATCGGGACAGACATTTTCCACGTGACCAGGGTCTCCAAAACCGTCGCCATCGCCGTCGTACGGACAGGCCACCACCACCGGCCAACAAAAAGGTCCCGGAATGGCCGGCGGATATGTTGTCACTCCAGAGGAATCCGTGAACATCCAATTGCCGCTCGGAGGCACGAAAGCCGAATCGATGCAGAGCGTTCCGATTTCCTGAGCGCCGGTGCTCGTGGCTGTAAAATGGAAGGAGATCATATGTTCAAGAACACCGGCCACAAGCCCGCCGTCCACGGCCACGCCTCCGGCCATAATAGTATCCGGTGAAACGCCGTCCATATCCTTTTCGATTACAAGCATGTTGGTCAAATCCCAGACCAAGTTGGGCGGGTACATCCGGGAACCGGGGGCGACAGTCACGTACTGTAAATCGCCGTATCCACCTGCCTGAGGATTCCATTGCCAGGTTACGCCGTCGACCGATGATATCGCAAACCCGGTCTGCATGGCGCCCAGGGTAACAGAGTTGGCGATGGCAATACAGAATTGATAGTTATTTCCCACACGGATTGTATCCACGATTTCGAAGGGGTCGGTCCTTGCCAGAAACACTTCCACCCGATCGGGAGCGCAGGCATCCCCAAAGCCGTCGCCATCGCCGTCGGCCTGCCCGGGATTATACACATCGGGGCAGTTATCACAGCTGTCACCGACCGAATCACTGTCGCTATCGATTTGACCAAGATTAGATATCGTCGGACAATTGTCGCAACCATCGGCATAACCGTCACCGTCCGCATCGAGGGTATCGGCATAACCGGGACACATATCGCAGCTATCAGGTACGGTATCGCCGTCGCCGTCGGCGGCATCATCAAAGCCGGGACAGATATCACAGCTGTCTCCGACGCCGTCGCCCTCACTATCCCTCT
>Ga0315277_10003712_pt1 | contig 20648 bp, 25 predicted proteins | sample YL17G05_15_MG_FD_203695 | JGI IMG/M metagenome (GOLD analysis project Ga0315277, IMG submission 203695) | Sediment microbial communities from Yellowstone Lake, YNP, Wyoming, USA - YL17G05_15 | ecosystem: Environmental > Aquatic > Freshwater > Lake > Sediment | place: USA: Wyoming | collected... | reverse complement strand
TGCTGGTTCTGGAGCAGATGATCTGGCGGAGACACGGATAGCTGCTGTACTTGGTCTGAAACAATTCACGCAGCGACCCGTCAGAACCTTACTCGTCAAAGGTCTCGCAGGTACTGGCAAGACAACAATCGCCCTTGAAATTCTCAAGGCAGCGGGCAAAGGGAAAGGCGCGTACATATCCTCAAGAGTTCCAAAAGAACTCCTTGAAATGCAGATACCAGCCATGAAGAAGACCTTACAGAATGAAGACTTCTACGACATTAGGCTCGAGGACGCGACAACAGCACTGGATTTTGTCATCCAACTGACGGGGCCCAAGAAAGTCAGAACCATTGTGTTTGATAGTTGGGATGGCCTCGCGAAGGAATTGGACCAGAAGGAAAGGTTACGAGCCGAGAAGACTATGATGGCCCTTGCAAATAATTCCGGCGCCCAACTTGTCTTTGTTAGCGAGGAACCCGGCGCCACGACCATAGACTATCTCGTCGATGGTATCCTCGAGTTGGTGAGGGTTGAAGAACAAGACCGTGCGGTACGAGAATTCATCATAGACAAACTGCGTGGGACAAAGATACCCCAACACAAGTATCTCTTTACACTTCTAGAAGGAAAATTCACTTTCTTCGGACCCTACGCCATTCCCGATTACTCGAAGGTGGACAAGTTTGTTCGAAGGCCTGACATCGATGGATCCTATTCTTTCGGAAGTGGGGCTCTGGATAGACTGTTTGGAGGCATAATTCCTGGGAGCACCCTGGCTATCGAATATGATGAGAATGTTCCCTACCCTGCGCTCAGAACAATCGAGCTGCCCCCCATCATCAACTTTCTGTCGATGGGAAGGAGTGCGATCCTTCTCCCATTACCAGGCGCAAATGACGAGCGAACGAACTCGATTCTGACCAAAACGCTTGGCAAAAGTGTTGTAAGCGACCGACTCCGCATTCTCAACGTAGTCAGAACTAGCGACCTTAAGACCACGCAAATGCTGAAAAATGTCACGCCCAATGAAATCCATGAAATAGTAACTAGAGAGACGACAAGACTGCGGGAGAAATCGAAGGACCAGTCCGTGTTACTCGTAAAGTCCGTGAGTGCTCTAGAGAACTTGTTCGCTTCGGATTTGGATTCACTGCTCGAAGTGACCTCCCAAGAGATAATCACCCTCGCACAGTCGCATGATGCGCACATTCTCTTCTTGGCAAAGGATTCGCCTATCCGGTCGCGCATCCTCTCGATGAGTTCCAGTTACGCAAAATTGTTCGTTAGAGATGGCACCGTTCTGATGTTTGGCGTGAAGCCCCACACTGGGATTTACGTGTTACAACACCTCGAGGATCCCACTTCTCCATCACTAACCCAAATGGTGTGATCCGTTTCCACATCCATCTATCATATTGTTTAGGTTCCAAGCCTGATTTCGTGCATAAACGGTCTGTACAAGAAGCCTATACACGCCTCCAGAGCACCTCAGAGAGAGAGAGCGCGCTACTAATCGTATTCGTATCTACCAATAGTATCTACTTTCCCTACGGTTTATCCAGTGAATCAGTGCTCGTTCTGCTGCTAATAATCTTCATTGCCTATTCGCTCTTTGTTTACGTCGAAATATCGCGCGCGCTATAGGCAGATATATCCAGAATCGTGCCAGTATGTTGCTTTGTCTATCTTCTTGCCATTATCTTTCTCCCATTGTTTTATCCACGTTCTTGTCTGTCCCCAGCCACCACTCAAGCTAAGATACAGAACTTTTGAATCTCTTATTGCTTTTCTGATTTCTTCTTTGGTGCTCAATTTTTACTCCCACCAAATATTCTGAGTATTCTAGTTACCAAGTCGTTCAATATGATTTTTGCCTGCTCTGCAGTTAAAACGAGTCTTATGTCTATTCTGTAATGAAACTTGCCAGTCCTTACGGTTCTTGTACGGTAATCATCAATTGATCCTTCGGTTTTCAATGCCCTCAATGTTCTCTCTAGAAAGTATGAGACAAAAACAGGAACGAACCGTTCAAAGATAAGGAACAATCTAATGAAAACTGGCAATAAACGTATAAAAATAGGAAGAAACCTCACAAGAATTGGGAGGAATCGTTCAAGGTCTAGTTTCATAACATCATCAGTTGCGTATTTCGAGGTCTACTTCTTTTTGGTTATGAGCAGCTTTATTGCAACGTCAACTGTAACGCCTTTTTCATGACTTTCCACGTTAAAATGCCAATCTTTTGATTCAACATTCATGTTCTTTGCTATACCAGCCACGTTCTTCCTGAAGTCACCAGCTGCTTTTCTAATCTGTTCTATTTTGCCTATAGCCTCATCAACTACTTCTTCTTGCTCTATTTTTTTATCTACCATATCCTTTCACCCCCTACTTCTTCATCGTTTCACAGTGCGACTGCTCAGTATTTTGAGCGCTTCGTATTTAAATTTGTACTGATATGAGGTTGCAGCAACATCCGTCAACAGCTTATTCAGAAGAGTATTTCCTGATTGAAGATGAAGACGACAGGCGAGCAAGATTCAATAGAGAAGATGGCGCGGGCTACTAGTATTGACGTAACCGTGACAAAATACTCCAAAACTGATCGTCCTGTACCTTTCCTGATCGGTGACATCCTGCCAACAGCAAATGTTTTGTTGTATGTGTGGGTAAAGTTCTATCCAACCAACTTGTGTAGCTTGATAGACTGTGATTCTGAGTGCCAGAAAACTCGGAGAGCGGCTAGTAGAGCAACCAGAACAAGACTAAATAGCAATCCTTTCTGTTATTTCACGTCCCTCAAAGATAGACAGTCTTGGTTTTCCGCCACTTAGTTCTACGACCGTGTTATGGACAGGTGAGTCTGTGACCCAACAGCCGGTGTTCACGACGTTCTCAGCTTCGTTTATGAACGGGTGATGCGTGTGGCCGAAGACCAGTATTTCTCCGTTCTTGACTGTTGAGCATGCATGGTGCTCGACATCTCCCAGGATTTTGGATAATCGTGTTTCCGGTGACTGTGTTACTCCTCCGAAGATGTCTGCAAAGCCCTCTATCTTATCGTACATAACATGGCACAGGGCTTCCATAAGTACAGTCTTCTGGTGGGGGTCAAACTCGTAACCATGGCATATCGTGTAAGTGTGGTCCCCATCTGTAAACTTCAAATTCTTCGCAAAACTAAACGGGTAAGAATGATCCCGTATGTTGAGGACATGGTAATCATGGTTTCCTGCGACGTAATGTACTCTCATCTTCTGCTTCAGACTGATAATCTTCTGCACGATGTCCCAGTTTTCCAGAAATACTCCAGAGGCATCTCGTCTCCACATGTCCACGATGTCTCCCAGCAGGACCAGGTCCGTGGTTTCCGTATCAGACTGTAGACTGTCGAGAAACCTGTTGAACGAGTCTTTATCCGCATTCTTGTAGCCCAAATGGATGTCCGATACTATGATGAGCTTCAGAGGCTTGGCATTAACAGCTGAAAATGAGTCGCCCTGTTGCTCGCTCGCTTCACCGAGAGCACGCGCGCTTGTTACATGAGCAAGTTCTGCTGGGCTTTTTCTGTGCTTCACTACAGAAACCATCCTTGACTTACATCTTAAATTTGCCACGAATTATCTTATATGCCTTTATGACCTTAGCGCACGGTATTTCCTACACAAAAAAAAGGATTTTAGTATAAATTACAGTCTGGAAACGGTAACTCCCGGGCTACCAACAAACCCAAGTCAGGTTAGCGTTCGAACTCGCGCGCGCTTCTTCGCTTGGTTAGCGGATTTTCAGACGGGCATAAATGGCACTACTCAAGTCATAGTGCATGTCTAAAGTCAGGGTCGCTCAGCGCGCGCTTCTAATGCTTGAATCACATATCGCTTGAGAGTATTGCTTGGCTGGCGTTGTTTTCAGCTATGTAGGATGAAAAAAGCACGGCAAATGAAATTGAAAGAGCACGCGCGCTATGGGGATAGAACTATCCTTCATAATGTTTAAGTCTCTTGGAGCCTCTGTGTACCTAGAAGAGAAATTGGAACTGCAAGTTCAGGGTTTCATAAAACTTTTGCTCCTCACACCGTGTTTTGACGTAGCCAAAAGGCGAGATTAGCACGCATGCGTGCTTCTAAATTCGTCTGCCGAGCACCTTGACCGGCTCGCTTGGCTCTTAGCGCGCGCTACAACAAAGCGGAACTTTTATGAAGAAGAGAAAATCGAGGGTTTCATAGGTAGTGTTTATGGAAGTTGATGAGGCAATAAAGGGACGGAGGAGCATTCGGAAGTACACGGATAAGCTTGTTCCGGCGGAGCTTGCTCGCGAGGTTCTGGAGGCAGGAACTTGGGCGCCATCGGCCAAGAATGGGCAGCAGTGGCGTTTCACCGTGCTTGAAGGTGATGCCAAGAGGAAACTCACAACGCTTTTTCGTGCTGAGCTGGAGAAGCTTACAGCCAAGATCGGCATGGCACATATGGGATCGTCATTTAGCTCTTGCAAGATTATGGATGAGGCGCCCGTCTTGATCATGGTCTGGAACTCGAACGACAACAAGCATCTGGAAGAATCCTCTTTGCAGAGCGTATCAGCCGCAATTCAGAACATGCTCCTGAAAGCTTACAGCCTCGGACTTGGTTCACTGTGGGTCTGTGACGTCTACTACGCGACAAAAGCACTTACCAAGCATCTCGGCAAACCATGGACACTAGTGGCTGCAGTGACCCTCGGTTGGCCGGCAGAGGCTCCGGCGCCCAGACCTAGATTGTCCCTGGACGATGTCTGTGAGTTCCTGCGATGACAAGCACAGCCAAGAATGCACCTGAAGTGAAAAATGCCCGTGTTCCAGCCTTCATTGAGACTAGCGCACGCTACGAGACCTAGTCTGAAAGTCCATGCTTTTGTAACAATTTTGCTGTAACAATCAGTAACAATTCACTTTTTTCTGATATTCCCGGAATTCCAATATAAACAATGGTCCTTTTTGAAGTGTTGTGACACTTCACTGACCAGGAACAGTTCTCAAAGAATTGAGCTTCTTTTCTGGAAAAAGGATGGACTGTTTCAGGAAATGCTTGTTCCATTTTCTGTTCCTAGAAGATTCAGGAAACGGCTGTAGACATTTTTGTCGGAAAATCAACGGTTTTCAGCGGAATGAGCATGAACTGTTTCTAACTCTCGGTTTACATTCCGTTTACAGATTCTTTCGAGTTTTCACCGGTTCTCTAGCACATTATCTGCAAAATCAATCCCCGAATCAGTTTCTAGGCTGCGCGCGCTACTGTTTGCACTTTGGGCACAGTCTGTTTTTTGACTCTTTGTCTTGAACGAATAGGCTGTTGCATCCTCTGCCTTTCCCAGGGTATGAGCAGACAAAAACTCCACGGTTTCTCTCATCTTCGGTCTCGGGATAGACGGTCCAATAGACTTCCTTTATAGTACCAGTCGGGCTCACGTCGCCAATTTCAGCCATGGCATCGCTTCCCAATTCCCACCCATGTCTAGTAGCCGGGCGGATATCGCGGTCGGCGACAATTTCCTCCCCGACTTGAGAGTAAAGGAAACTTTTCAATGGCTTGACATCTGGGTAAACGCTGAAGTAGACAACTCTGGATACGTATCCGTCAGGACAGACATATGCCCCGACGACATTGTTCAAATCGGATCGCAGATCCATGAAAGATGAAATTTGATCACAGTGTCTGTAGCATCGTCCTTGGAACGTGAGGTATTTCTCTACAAACTTCTTCAGCGGCTTGCGCGGATACGGTGAGGGGGTATGCGAGATACCCGTGTGCCCATGTACAAGACTTTGGTAGTAAGCACTTGAAAAGAGAGCTTTCCAAGAAGCTTCTGTCACCGAAACTGCCTCTGAAAAACCAGTCAATACATGATTGACTTTCCCGTCCGTATATTCAACAAATACTTGAGGGATAAGATAGTCCTCCGACCAATCGCCATGTTCTTCGACAAGCCTGTCAGCTGCCTCAAGCTGCTCAGGGATTTCTATGTCAAGAGAAAGGAGCGAGACGCCGAGGCCTTCGGCCATTTCATTTGCATAACGCAGAGAGAACGGAACACAGTGCGGACAATAATTGGCCAGAACAATACTGACTCGCTTGATCAACACTTCCGACGCGCCTTCCCCAGGTGGACAACGGGCTCATTCCCAAACATGATTATAGACTTTGCTGTGAGAAGCCAGATTTAAGTGTCACACACCAACTGTTGAAGCACACGCGGGTTTCGGTTTTGGGGGTAAAGTTTTATCCAACCAACCACTCCTACTACCACTGACCACCACTCCTATTACCACTCCTACTCTTGCCCTTACCACTCCTTCTACACCTACCTATACCTACCCACCTATACCCTCACACACGCGCGCACGCACGCGCACGCACACGGAGAGAGTGTAAGAAAGATATGCTATTGAAGGAAAAATTCCTGAAAGGTAATACATTCACAGTATCGTTAATAAATCTAACGTCAACCCCAGACATTTAAGGTCACACTCCCAGCGAACTTGGAAAACAAAAAAGCGTACGCACTAAATGAGAGAGAAATGGTTGCTGATGCAAGAAATATGGAATAGTCTCAGCGGAACCGATGGCTCAGACTAGAACGCCTATCGGTCTGAACTGTCTTCTTTTGCCAACTCGGTATGCTGCGTAAACCCCTATCGCATAGGCTAGTAGGGTATAAGTAAACAAAACAGCAGGCGTTCCTGCCCATTCTGAAACGGAAAGGACACGGTTCAAGAGGAACGTTATTGCAGACCATATGGCAAAGCCGAAGATAGCTCCAAAGCCGACTGTCCATTCCCATTGCCAGAATTTGAGGCTCTTGATTTTGTAAATTTTGAAGCCAGCATAAGTTATGAGCGGAACTAATATGGTGTAGAGCAACGCGCCTTCCAAAGTGGCATAACCAGTCAGTTTGATGAAATAGTCTAGCCAAGTGAACAGAAGGAAGGCAAGGTAACCCACTACTGCTAGCCATTTCATGAACCTGCCCGGAACCATTTCTTCTTGAATACGGACGTAAGCTCTTAGAATGTAAGGTCCCGTCCGCTTTACCGGCCTAGGACAGTAATACCATAATCTTTCGCGGATATTCATTGTTTCACTCTTCTATTAACGTCTGAATGAGAAATTCGGAGATCTTGGTTGGCGGCATTGACTCAAGGTTTTTTGGAAGCTGAATGTTTCGTTCTTCTATCTCGTCAAGCAGTGTTTTTCTGCAGTTCTCAAGATGGTCACAGTTCGCGCAGTCGCCTTCGTGCTTGTACCAGACTTGAACTCCGTTTCTAGAGGAAAAAGTTATTATTGCTGGTGTCTTGAATTCGGAGCTGAAGCCTGAAAGAATTCCAATCGCAGAGTCTACTGCTCCTACTTTTATTCTGTTCAGTTTGGCTGTTTCCATGAGTGCTTGTGAAACCTTGCTATCAGCTACATCCGCAGCTTTGTGGACTGTCTGACGGCTTATGTCTAATTCCCTTGCTATTCCCGCCTCTAAGAAACCTCTCCTTTTCATGTCCCAAACCCTCAATTGCTTAGAAGTCAGATAACCAGCACTCAGAGTCATGATGATCCTCGTAAGCATCTAGATGCTGACAAACCTCATAAACCTTGCGGTATGCGCGCTTTCGACGTTTCCGCATCGATCGATCGTTTCCTCTAGGGTCTTGTCCAACTTGGGTGTCTTGTTTGCACACTTTTTTCTACGGATAGCGCGCGTGCTTTCTACGGCTGAGAAAAAAGCAATCCTTGGTCTTGCGTCTCCACAAATGAAGTCGACTAGAACTAATGACCACCTGCTTGTTCTCCACTAGTCCTCGTTTCCTTGCTTGCACAGGCGCGCGGGGAATCTCTACATCGCCTTTTATGAGCAAACAAACGTTCTTTCTTCCGATTTTCCCTATGAACTGCCCCCATTCAAAAATAACGTTTTGTCTTCCTCTTTCTTGCAAGGGTTCGCCTTTCAATGCCCCACATCATCTGGTGTTAGAGTTATGAATGCAAAAGATACGTCGGAATGGTCTTCCAGTTTCTCAATAAGTGTCCTTCCTCTATGGGCTTGTTCTTCTAGAAAGACTGCGTCTATTGGATATCTCTTTTCCACAAAACGAGCTAGCTCAAGTGCTGGGGTCTTGTCCCTTCCATGAACAACAAAGACTTTCCTCTTCGAAACTGATTTCTGTTCGCTTGATGGCAGATATTCCTTGCTTTTCATGTATTCTGGAACGACTATTCCCGCACGGGAGACATATATTTTCTCCTCAAGCACCTTTATCTGAACCAAATCCTTCAAGTCTTCGTCCATCTTCTTGAGCAGAAGGTTGAAAGCCTTCTTGTCATATTCCTCATAAACCACGAAATAAGCTCCATCCACATCATAGTCATTATATTGGTCATAGAATTTCTCGAAGTCTTTCAAAAAACCAGCAAAATCCTCAATTGTTGGTTTTCTTTCTGTGAAATGATAGATAAACACTATTAGCGCGCGCGCTTAATCACTTTTTCTTCTCCTTCTGCCTAATACCGTCTTTTTCGCGGCAATTTTTTCGCGGGATTGCTTATGAACCGTCAATCTCGTATTTAGCGCGCGCTATGCTTTGCTGTTTGGCGTTCCCTTCTTTTCTTTAGATCCGAATCAGCATCTGAATTTCCTCTACCCATAATGAACTGGCTGAAGTTCGAAGTCGAAAATGACCTCGTAAAAAAAGGAAAAAGTCTAGTCACACTTTGTGATGCCTAGATCTGCAGTTTTTGCCTGATGCTGCTTCTCTTCTCTTCGGCCACTGGTCCGAACTTCTTGATCCTGTCCGTGAACATCGTGAACAGCTCGGCGGCCTTCTTGTAGACAGGCAATGGCACGTAGCTGTAGCGTACCCTCATGTTCTCGATGCCGTATTGCGCAAGTTCCTTTCCCATGTCGATCATGCGCTTCTTCGTGAAATGCTCATCAATCTGTTCGCTGCCCTCTAATACTAGCACGCCGTCTGCACCGCAAGCGAAAGCGCTCAGGATGAGCTTCTTGCCGAGAATTGCAGTTGTTGGTACAGGTACGATTCTGATGTTTTCAGGATACTTGGTTCTATCCAAACCCAGGAAGTCCATGCCTGTGTAGCCTATGTTCTTGTCGACGAATGCCAGAACCCGGATTTCCCCCGGATCTTTGTCCGTGAGTACTCCACGCATCTGGGCCAGAACCTGCTTCAGCGTCGAATTCTTGAAGTCGATTGCCTCCTGAGGGCAGACTGGAATGCATGCACCGCAGCCCGTGCACATGAAGGGATTAATCACGGCTTTTCCGTCCTGCATGCTAATGGCATTTACAGGACAAATGGACACACATGCCTGACAACCGTTGCATAGGTCAGGGAGAACATATGCCTTCTCTGGGCTGGTAGTAACGTAGTCGCTTTTCAGGAACAGCGCAGCTTTGGCCGACGCGGCCAAACCGTCAGAAACTGTGTCCCGCACGTCTTTGGGACTCAAGGCGCAGCCGCACGCGAATATTCCCGTGACGAGCGAGTCCACAGGGTCAAGTTTCGGGTGCTTCTCTGTTATGAAGCCGTCCTCTCCGGTGGCTACCTTCATCTTGTCTGCGAGTTCTTTGAGGCCGGAAGGTGGAACCATCGGCGTTGCAAGGCCGACGAGATCAAACTCGTCCTCAGTCAACTCGCCTGACAGCGAATCCTCTGCCAAGACGACCAGCTTGTTCGTCTTCGCGTCCTTGTAGACCTCAGCCACTTTGCCACGAATGAAGCTGACGCCGGCTTCCTGGTCGCGCCAATACAGATCCTCATAACCTTTGCCCGTAGCACGAATGTCAGTGTAGTAAACGGCAACATCGATACCCAGCATCTTCTTCAACACGAAGGCCTGCTTCAAAGCGTACATGCAGCAGATCCTACTGCAGTATGGAATGTAATTCTTGTCGCGCGAACCCGCACAAAGCAAAATCGCCATCCGCTTAACATCCGTGCCGTCTGCGCGCTTCACGAACCCGCCAGTCGGGCCTGTTGCAGAAACAAGCCGCTCCAGTTCCATCATCGTGATCACATCCTTGTATGTGCCATAACCGTAAGTCTCCAACCGCTTGGCGTCATACAACTGGTAGCCTGTAGCCATGATGATCCCGCCCACGTGCAGGTCCACAGTCATGCCTTTATCGTCGATCGATATTGCTTTGGCGGGGCAAAGCTGCTCGCATTTTCTGCATTTTGTGCAGGTTTGAAAGTCAATCGTGTACGCCGACGGAACAGCCTGCGGAAATTCTTGGTATGCCGCTTTTCGCGTTGCTAGACCCTCGTTGAACTCGTCTCGGACGATGACAGGGCAAACTTTGGCACAGACACCGCAGTTTCGGCATTTCTGGAGGTCTACTCCGCGAGGTTTCATGAACACTTTGACGTCATAGTTTCCGGGACGACCGCTTACCTCTTGAACCTCAGCGTAAGTGTAAAGTGCCACGTTCGGGTTTCTTCCGACCTCAGCCATCCTGGGAGTAAGAATGCATTGTGCACAGTCTAGAGTTGGAAACACTTTTGTAAGCTTCGCCATGTTCCCCCCGATACTCGGCTTGCGCTCAACAAGATGCACCTTGTAGCCAAGATATCCTAGCTCCAACGCGGATGTGATTCCTGCGATCCCACCGCCGACGATCAGAATCTCCCTTGAGGCCTTCTCGCTGACAGTCTGAAGAGGCTCAAGCTCCCGACTGCGCTCATATCCACCGTGGATCAGACTTATGGCCTTCTTTGTCGCTTCAGCCGAAGGATGAGGACCCAGAATCCAGGAATCCTGCTCCCGGATGTTCACAAACTCAAGCATGAACGGGTTCAGGCCTGCTCGTTCGACGACACTCTGAAAGGTCGCCAAGTGCATGCGCGGCGTGCAGCTTGCGACCACTACGCGATCCAAGCTTTCCTTCTTGATGGAGTCGACTATGATGTCTTGAGCAGGTTTGGAGCACAGATACTTGTGAAACTTGGCAACTGCAACGTCGGGCCAATTCTTGACCGCGTCAACGACGGCCTTGACATCTACGACCTCGCCTATGTTGCCGCCGCATTCGCAGACGAAAATTCCGATCCTAGGCTGTTTCCTCTCCATGAATAGAGGTCTCCGACTTCGATGATACGTTTTAATTGATTCACGGGAAAACGCTTTAATAACCTTACGCTCCCATTTCAACAAAAAGTGATGAGAAAAGAATGAATGCTCAGGAGCTTACCCAGAAGCACAAACTTCTCGAGTGCATCCAATGTGGAACCTGCACTGGAAGCTGTCCGGTTGCAAAGAAGGCCAACTTGAACGTCAGAAAGTACATGAGAGAAGTCGCCACGCTGGGCAGGCTGACCGTTCATCCGCAGAATGAACTCTGGAGCTGCACAACATGTTCTACGTGCGGCGTGCGATGCCCCAAGGATCTGAATCCATACGAGTTCCTGATCGATATTCGCGGCATGGCGGTGGAACAAGGACAGATTGCCCCGACCATACGGGACGCTTTGGAGAGCATCTTCAAGAATGGCAACCCGTGGGGAAGGATTCGCAACAAGCGTTCAGAATGGAGCCAGGGCCTAAACATCAAGCACATGAGCCAAGGAGCGGACACGTTATTCTTCGTCGGCTGCACTTCAGCCTACGATCCGAGAGTGCAGAACGTGGCCAAAAGCTTGGTGAAGTGCTTCGAGAAGGCGGGCCTCAGCTTCGGAGTCCTAGGCGACGAGGAAAACTGCTGCGGAAGCGAAGTCTATGGCATGGGAGAAAAAGGCCTCTTCGACTTCCTCGTCGAGGAAAACATGAAGGCCTTCAACAAATACAACGTGAAACAGGCCGTAATAAGCTGCCCACACGGTTACCATGCCTTCAAGACTAGATATAACCAGACGAGTTTCGAGGTTCAACACCACACGCAACTGCTTGCCAAGCTTATCGAGACGGGAAAACTCTCCTTCGCAAACCGACTGGACAAAAAAGTGATCTATCACGACCCCTGTTTCTTGGGCAAACAGAACGGCATTTACGACGAACCGCGGAAAGTAATCGAAAGCGTTCCAGGCATCAAGCTGTTGGAGTTCGACCGGTCAAAAGCCAGAAGCGTTTGCTGCGAGGGAGGCGGCGGAAGAATGTGGGTCGACATCCCTGGAGAACGACTGGCAGAAACCCGGGTTAAAGATGCTGCCGAAGCGGGAGCCGAAATCCTAGCCGTAGCCTGCCCCTACTGCCTGCTAACGTTCGAAGATGCCGTCAAAACAACAGGGCTAGAAGACAAACTTCAGATCATGGACGTAGCGGAACTTCTGGCACAGGCTATTTAGAACGCGCTTCTTGAGCACCAATTTTCGAGCCTCTCCTTAGCCTAATTAACGATAGCATTAGAAGCGCGCGCTAAAAGCCGTTGATTGACCGTGTGGCAATCTGCTGGCATATGCGAAGCAGGCTAAAGCTTTTATGTGCAGGGGCCAAAAGAGGTTCACGAGGTATTGTTGGAATGACTTTAGAGTCGAACAAGAATATGGGCGGCATCGGCGCAATTCTGATGGTCCTTGGTGTTCTACCGTTTCTAGGTGCATATTCAGGCATCATAGCCTTCATCGGCCTCATCCTAGTGCTCATAGCTCTCAAGGGAATGGCGAACCACTACAATGAGGCTGGCATCTTCGACAATGCGCTCTACGGCATCATCTCCACAATAATCGGCGTGGCCGTGTTCATCGCCGTCGTCATCGGAGCAGCTGCTGGGCTGCTGACAGCATTGGGCATTCATATATCAAACTGGTCTGACTGGAGTGCGCTGCAAAACTTCAACTGGCAAGGTATCACAGACATGAGCGTGATTTGGCCGTATGTCACGGAGATACTCTTGGCATTGGTCGCGCTGTTCGCATTTGTTGTGATTGCAACCGTGTTCCTTAGACGTTCGATGAATATTCTTTCGGCAAAGACAGGAGTGCACTTGTTTGCAACTACAGGCATACTTCTGCTCGTGGGAGCCATACTAACCATTATCGTAATCGGGGTCCTGCTCATCTGGATAGCTCTAATACTGCTTGCAATCTCATTCTTCCGAATCAGGATATCACCCACGCTTAGCGTTGAGCCCCCACGTCCCGCGTAGAAGAACAAATAACAACAGCACACCGAAGGCCAAGCCAAAACAGGGCCTGCAAGTCTGCCGAAAACAACTGGCAAGGCAGGCTCTTTCCAGCCCCTTTTCTTTTCTTTTGTTACCTTTCCTGTCCCGCAACCTTGGGCAAGAGTTCGCGCGTCCATCTAGCACGCGCCGATGAAACGCAAGCTGACTCTCGTTTTCGTATCCAACTGCGTCAAATCCCGCATGTTTTGACTGCATCGTTGATTCTGTTTTCAGATTCACAAGTGTTTTAATGTTCTTAGGCTTAGGTAATTCTTGCAGGGTGAAACCGTTTTGAGCGAAGAGATCCTTGAAACTTGTAAAGAACTGATCGATGATGCAAAGAGAGGCTGTGCAGACCTTGTCTTCAAAGAAATATGCCTGGAGATTCTGTCAAGAGCACATAACGTTCTGGTTCAAAGACAGTTCAAGCAGCTGGTTGCGTATGCTGCCGAGAGAATGAAAGAAGAAGTCCCTTTTGAACTGCAGCAAGAACTGGCCATGAGCAGATAAAAGACACAGAATAACGGTCAAATCGATCCTGTCAGATGACCATTCACAGTTAGCTTCCCCTCCTGCGGACCATCCAGCCGGTTCACCCTGCCAATTTGTTTTTGAAAAAGCCGGACGATACGGTCGCTTTTAGACTCTGCCAGCTTGAACCTGAACAGGCTGGTTTGTTGCTCACCCAAGTTTGTACCCTATTTTTCGAAGGAACTCTTTGCGGGTCTTGACATCTTTTTCGGTTTCTATTCCCTTGCTCTTCATTCCGTCAACGACGCCTATTATTCCTCGTCCCTGACCGGTTTCTGCTATTATTATTTCGAGCGGGTTAGAAGTCGCAGCGTAGACTGTGCAGGTTTCGGGCACTTCTTTGATCTTGTCGAGAACGTTTATGGGATACGCGTTCTTGATGTAGATTATGAAGCTGTGGCCGCAGGCAATCTCGAACGCCTTGTCTTTTGCCAGTTGTCTCAGTTCCTCGTCGTTTCCTTCGTGTCTCACTAGACATGGGCCTGAGCTTTCGCAGAAGCCTATGCCGAACCGTATGTTCGGAACGGCGTTCACGAGTGCTTCGTAAAGGTCTTCGACTGTTTTAATGAAATGAGCCATGCCCAGTATCACGTTCGAGTCTTTGGGCGTTTCAACCTTGACGATTCTGAATTCGAGCATGCTGAAAACCTATTGCCAACTCTAGCATCAACTCGCTTTTAAGACTTGACCACTTTCGGGGCCTCACTTTTTTCCCGTGCCACTATCGACGACCAAGGCTCAAGGTTTCTCGACGGTCTTGTTCTTGAAGAAGAGCCAGTTCTTGTCTTTCTTGAATCTTAGCAGCGTGTAATCGCCTCTCAGCTTGTCGCCGTCGAGCGTGAACATTATTTTGTCCGGGTTTCTATGTTTAAGCGTGTAGGTGCCCTTGTCCCAGACTTCCACCTTCCCGGCACCGTACTCTCCCTCAGGTATTGTTCCTTCAAAATTCACGTAGCTGAGCTCATGATCTTCGACCTGCACCGCGAGTCTCTTCACTCCTGCTTCCGTAGGCGGCTCCTTCGGAATTGCCCAACTCTTCAGAACCCCCTCCATCTCTAATCTGAAATCGTAGTGCAGATGGGTCGCAGCGTGTTTTTGGATTACGAACCTCGCCGTTGAAGACTCTGACATGCTCTCCAGTCTATGGTTAGCACCGAGTGCCCAGTAAAAGGTTTTGGGATGTCCGGCGAGCCATGAGCGATGATGAGATACTGTTAACTTAAAGGACATGACATCATAAGGTGCCAGCGAACACAAAAGACTTAACAGTATTGCTGTGCTGCTTCCACGCTCAGGTTATTGAAAATATGGGTTTGAAAAGCGAAATTATAGGGCTTACTTTCGGCGTACTCCTAATTTTACTTACTTTTGGAGATTCACATTTAGTAGGCAACGTTGGAAATCTGGATACGATTTTTGGCATTGCCTTCTGGAAGCCCCTTGATGCCCTGTACCCGCTTGCCTCAATTGTCGTCTTCTTGCTCTATGGCAAAATAAAGGGCGGCTTAAGATTCAATGCAATGACCATGCTGGTGTTTATTTCGTATCTTTTCGCTCTCGCATTAATCAGCCTAGATGATATTGCCCTTGTCTTAAAATTGCAAATAACTCTGCCGAAAGATTACTGGATTGGAGTCGAATGGTTCTACCCGATTTACTCCAGTATCGCCTTCTTCATCTTCGGCAGGGCAAACGAGCTCAAGAAAATAGCATACCAACCTGAGTCTCCGCATGAATCACCATAGAAAGTTATTGGATTTGTTAGTGTTGACATAAAAAAAGGTTCTCAGCGATGCTAGTAGGTCAAATAACTTACCAGTACCCGATGATGATAAGTTTTATAAGCCACATGTCCATCCGTTAATTGCGTCGTGCAAGAAGCGATTTTTGCACAGAACCTATAAGGAGTTGAAATAGAGGATGGAAAATAGAGAAATGCATAAGGCAGTTTGTGCTGAATGTGGAAAAGAATGCGAAGTCCCATTCAAGCCTGACACGAGCAGGCCAGTCTACTGCCGAGAATGCTGGTCGAAGAAAAGAAACACGAGAAGAAGATTCTAGATTGGGCTAACAGCTTCATTCTAACGAATCCTCCCGTCCATTTTTCTTATGTCCACTGTAAAGGAGGCACCACGTTTTGAAGATCGAGTTAGCTCCTCGTTGACGCCATGAATAACAGAGGAAGAATAAGAATTAGATGACGTTACGACCGTATTGGCTGACCCCCTCGAAATCCGTTGCGCCGACTCTGATCCAACGTCGAGCCATGGGAAACGTCCAACGTTGGTGGTTGGTTAATCCAGAACAAGGTTTATGAGAACAGAGCTCAGAATACTTTCTGGAGAATGCAAATAATGCTGCTGAAGTTTCTGGAGGGAAAATATCTGGTCAGCAAGCCAGTTGAAGAGTGTTCCTCTATTGTTCAAGAGGCGTTGAGCGAGGTGGGCCTGAGGAATGTAACGGTTAGGAAGGAAGTGTTTCCTAATTATCTGCTCGTGCAGTACAGCCCGGGCTGGGTGGGGAAGAACTTTGAGATCGAGTTCTTCTTTAGAGAAAAGGAGAATGGCACCGAGATTTCCGTTAAATGGCCTTACGCCGAAGAGATTCCACCGCCTAGAGACGATGAATACCTTGCTATGCACAAGAAACTTGAAGAAGAAAGAAAGCGGAAAATGAGGCGGCTCGTGGAGAAATTCAAGAGCAGAATAGGAGCAGCCGACATTCCAACCGCCCAGCAATTAGAAGAGAAATAGGGCAAGTTGACCTTTGCCGGGTAATTGTCCCCTGCTTCCGCCCAGCACCGGCGGCCGTGCATCTTCTTGATCCAGCCTTCTTCAATGCGCGTTTCTCTTGGGAACATTGATTCTTATGTAGAATCATTAAGCTTCATCATTCACACCGGTTCATAAACCATAAATAAATCGGCGGTTCCTCTTTTCCACGATGCGACTTGAGTGCCAGTTGTGATAATTTCATCCATGTTCCTTGCTTCAAATGTTTATTTTGGACCCCGATAAAGGAAAGCCATCTGCACTGCAACCCCAATGAATGCCTGGAACTGACGGAATGGCTCATGAAACAAGTTGCAAACGATGATCAGAACAGAGACTCCGATATTCAGACTCTCAAAGAACGCCCATGCACGCCTAAATTGGACGTTCTTGTAAAGTCTCCCGTAGCAGAACGTGAGTAAAGAAAAAGGATACGCAGCACACGCCAAAACCATGATGGAGCACCCATGGCTTAGCGTCTTGAAGTCGTCTGGAACGCATCCTCCCGCCGGTTTTTCGGTCTTCAACACGAACCTGAACTGTCAAATCATCAATCCTAGAAACGCTTGCCAAAAGAGACACAACCGAAAGCTCTAAATTTTCTACTGACCGTTCTTTCCAGAAGGACGCGAGGCGGGCCGGTAGTTCAGTTGGTATGAACGCCTGACTTGCACTCAGGAGGTCTGGGGTTCAAATCCCCACCGGTCCACTTCAATCTAGAAATAGGGGTCAAATCAGGGTTTTCTGTTTGTGAACTATTTTGTGTAAGATTTTGTGTAATAGGTTTCTTGTTTTGTGTAATTCCTAGAGCTTCAATGTTTTCAGCAGTTAGATAGCACCATTTTGGTCTCTCTGGATGTTCTTGAGGGTGTTGATGGTATACGTAGAGTTTCTTGTAGTGATACATTTTTCCTTTGGCCTTAGTAACGGTTTCTTTCCATTGCAGGACTCCCTCTTGTTTACAATTTGGGCATTGGATTCTTTGCATGTTTTTCTTTTCTCCTCATATTCTGTGCTATAGTATTCAATGAAAGGGTTCTTATTAGTTTTGTGTAAGTGGAATAGGTCAAACTGTTCAGGAAACGAAAATAGCAAAGTTCCCTCTTCTTTTTTTCTTGACTTAGTAGCGTAAGGTCTCCACGATCAGAAATTTGAAATCTAGAATGTAAATGGACTCCTCATTCGTCTCTTCTGGTTTTACGGAAAGGTTATAGCTGAAACACGAGAACTAACCAGAATTGCGAACTAAAAGAGGTGAAAAAAGAATGACGACAGCAAAAGAATGGAAGTTAATTAAGGCACATCGTTGCCTGAAATGCGGGGGCAAGTGCAAGGAAGATAAGACTAAGAGAATGGTCAGTGGTAGATCCTGGTACTGCCCTAAATGTGATGGAAAGCCAGTAGCATTGATGAAGAGGCGTTTGAATGAAAAAGGTGACAAAATTACCACAACCAAATGATTTTTCTTGCGATACGTATAACGCAGAAGAGGATTATTTCTACGGAAAAGATTGCACGGAAAAAGTCGAATATAGAGTTACTTGTGACGAAGGTTGCAACCACTATTTTTGTAAGAAACATCTTAGCGTTTATCTTGAACAGCAAAATGAAAAGGTCAAATTCAGCTAGGCTTTAAACCAAAATCAACTGTAGTTTTCTGGGCATCAATCAAGAGTCTCTAGTATTGGAGAATCCAATAGCCCATAGATGTCCAATATTGGACATTTCTATCCAAGAGCAGATAATTCCTGGGCATATCACAGAAAGGGCTCGGGTAACAAGCTATTCACATTATTCACGCTTTGGTGTTCATATTCAATGAAAACAGTCAAAGAGTAGGTGAAACTGCCGTTGTCCTATGATTTTAAATACGAGTTGTAACAAACATGCTAAAATGCAACTATAAGGGAGGTGGCTTGAATGGCTCGATTTTTGAGTTTGTGGCATGTGAATCCGTCAGCACCATGGCCTACAGACCCTTCTAAGCTCTTGGAAATGGAAGAGATGATGTGGGCAATGATGGATGGACTAATGAAGAAGGGTGAGATTGAAGAGTGGGGGGTTTTCCAAGATCCACACGCTGGATACATAATCGGCAAAGGGGAAACTGCAGATATGTTCAGAAACGGGAGCATGTTCTATCCCTACATTGTCACTGAGACACATGAGATCATACCACAAGAGAAACAAAAAGAAATCATAAGAGCAGTTCGAAAAGCTCAAATCGCAGCAATGAAGAAGTAAGCCTTCATCCCCTTAGACCATATTCTACTTTTTTCATAGCAAGTCTCTATTCTTCCATTTTGAGTTGGTTACTAGTTCAGGAAAATCTCCATCACTCAAGTCCCGATGAGTTAACAGAAACGGAAATAGCAAAGTTCCCTCTTCTCTCTTTTTTCTTGGCTTGGTAGCATAGGGTGTCTACGCTTGAACATTTGAAGTCTAGAATGTAAATGAGCTCTGCATTTGTCTCTTCTGGTCTTGCGGAAAAGTTATAGCCGAACCGTAAGCAGATATTCTGTTTGGTGTTCGAAGTGCTTGAAGGCAAGAATGTGAATCTGAGGGTTATGGAGAAGGAGGATTTTCCGCTATTCATTGAATGGCTTGGCAATCCAGAATTCTGGGGGGAATTCGCTTCCCCATTACAAAGGTCTAGGACAGAAATGGAAAAAGTGATTTCGGAACCAGGTCCACACGAATTCAAGGACTTCTTGATAGAGAAGAAGGACGGAACCAAAATAGGTTGGATATCCTTCTACTACGCTCTGCACCCGATGGGGAAAACGCTAGAGATAGGCTATTCCCTAATTTCAGGCGAAAGAGGAAAAGGATACTGCAGTGAAGCTGCACAGATAATGGTGGACTACCTGTTTCTCAGCAAAGAAACTCCTTGCATTCAAGCCGTTACCCATATCAGGAACACGGCGTCACAGAGAGTCTTAGAAAAGGTAGGCTTCAGAAGAGAGGGCATAATGCGGAAACGTTCCTTTGTTCGAGGAGAATGGGTGGATATGGTCCTCTTCAGCATTTTAAGAGAAGAATGGAAAGAACCAAAGATACTAACAAAAACCTCTTGAGAGTAAGTCAGTTAGGAAAACTTTTTTGCTTGTCTACGATAATCTAAGGTGGCACGCTCGTGTTGGAATTAGAAGAGGAAACACAAATGGTCAAGATTCGCATGTCCGAGATGACTCGGGTTGATATTCAGAAAGCCCTGGACAGAGGCTTTGGCACGGTTGTATTCGCTGTGGGCTCAAATGAACAGCATGGGCCTCATCTGCCTACCTGTACGGATACGTTGGAAGGTGATGTTTTGGCCAATAAAGTGACTTTGAAACTTGGTAGGGCTCTTCAAGCACCTTCCATAAACGTAGGATGCTCCGATGCTCACATGGTGTTCCCAGGAGCCATCAGTCTTAGACCGGAAACGCTGAAAAGTTTGATCCGTGACTACTGTGCTAGTTTGGCAAAGCAGGGGTTCAAGAACATCGTTATACTTCCATCTCACGGAGGAAATTTCAATGCTGTGCAAGAGGTGACCGATGAGCTCAGCCAAAGTCTTGAAGGAACCAAAGTCGTGTCTTATACTGATCTGAAAGGTCTTCTTGAATTCCTTGCTGAGTTTTCATCTAGACATGGAGTTTCGGCTGGTGAGTCAGGGGCTCATGCAGGTGAATCTGAAACGTCAATGGTTTTGGCGATACGCAAGGATCTGGTTGACATGAAGAATGCTGAAAAAGGTTTTGTGGGAAGTTTCGATGATAAGATGATGGGTCTTATGTATAGTCAAGGCATCAAGGCCGTATCGAAAAATGGTGTGCTTGGTGATTCTTGCAAAGGAGAAGCTGGCAAAGGGGAAGAGTATCTGGAGCTTTGGGCGGAGAAAATGGTAGATTTTGTCCGAAAGCAAGTCGACATCTGAGTCAGGTTTACACAGTCAGTCAGCTGAAGCGGGGTTCGGTAAGATCGATCGATAGTCCATCAGGCTTGCGAGAGCACTGGTGAGGGCGGGTACGTGACTTTCGGGCATCAAGACAGGTTTTTATTTAGAAGATCATAAAGATTAAGATAATGAACAAGATAAAACTCGGGAAGACTAATCTGGAAGTATCTCGAATAGGTTTAGGAACACTTGCTTTTGGTCATAAGATGAAAGGTATTCAAGACAAAGATGAAATTCATAGCTGTATCAATTTTGCACTTGATAATGGTATCAACTTGAT
>Ga0315277_10003711_pt1 | contig 20649 bp, 21 predicted proteins | sample YL17G05_15_MG_FD_203695 | JGI IMG/M metagenome (GOLD analysis project Ga0315277, IMG submission 203695) | Sediment microbial communities from Yellowstone Lake, YNP, Wyoming, USA - YL17G05_15 | ecosystem: Environmental > Aquatic > Freshwater > Lake > Sediment | place: USA: Wyoming | collected... | reverse complement strand
CTGAGTTTGTCGACAGGGTGGTGGGTGGGTCTATACCCAGGAACTACATCCCGGCGGTTGAGAAGGGAGACAACGAAGCCATGCAGGAGGGGGTGCTGGGGGGGTATCCCGTTGTTGATGTAAGGGCGATAGTCTACGACGGCAGCTTCCATCCGGTTGATTCCTCGGATATATGCTTCAAAATTGCTGGCGCCCAGGCACTTAAGAAGGGACTCGCTCAAGGGCAACCAATACTGCTGGAACCGATAGTGAATATAAAGATAACTGTCCCCGAGGAGTTCATCGGTGATATTATCAGTGACCTCAATACCAAGCGGGCCCGGGTACAGGGAATGAACCCCATGGGTGGAGTCAACGTTATTGAAGCCCAGGTGCCTCAGGCTGAGGTCTTGCGTTATGCCATTGACTTGAAATCAATCACCCAGGGCAAGGGGACCTACACTATGGAGTTCAGCCACTATGAGCAAGTCCCCGCCCAGGTAACGCAGAAGGTTATTGCTGAAAAGCAAGCCAAGAAGACTTAGTCTGCTGGCTTCTATCTATGTAGCCCTTATCTCCTGTCTCATGAACACCACATAACCGACAGCGAAGCAGACAATCGTCAGACTCAACAGGCTGGTGAGATGTGGCCAGACCAGAAGGAGAGTCTGGCCCAGGGACAGCGGGGCTGGTATCATCCAGTTGATCAGGTCTGAGGTTACCACTGGGACTGCTCCGAGCAGACTGCCAACAGGAGGCGGCTGAAGCAGCACGCCAGAAGCCTCAAGGAACAGGAAGTTCGGGGAAAAGCGCTTGATGGATAGTCCCAACTCCAGGTTATGGACCACTGCTTCCAGAGTGCCACTCGCGGTAGGTGCCAGGGAATTGGCGATGGCTGGTGCAATTAAGAGAACATAGAATAGCCCAAAGAATAGCCATATACCCAACGAACTCATGAGTGAAGTTGACACCCTTTTGAACACGGTGGAGAAAAGCACCGCCAGGCCCATCCAGAATGCACCATAGAAAATAGCAAGCACTACAAAGAGAACCAGCCGGTAGATTTCTTCCAGGCTCGGCGGCACGCCGATAAGCTGCAGGCCATATCCGGAGATTATCAGTACGCTGGTAATTACCATCAGCGACAGGGCAAATAGGCCAGCCAGGAACTTAGCAATGATGACGTTGTCCCTGTAGATGGGTTGAGACAGGAGTCGGCTTAGATTACCGCTGGAGCGCTCGCCGCTTATGGCATCAAACCCCAGAGCTATGCCCATTATCGGGATAAAAAACAAGGCGAAAAAGTTGATGAAGGAGAACAGATTAATCCCCTCTGTCTGGGGTGCTCCCTCTGGCTGGGTGGTGAAGAGCCTGAGGAAAATGAATTCGGTATCGGCTGTTGAAGTTCGAATGCTCTTATAGTCAAAATAGAGCGTCGCTGCCGTAATGAGTAGTACCAGTACCAGCAGGACTAAAAATCTAAAGCTGCCAAAATAATCAGCAAGTTCTTTGCGAAAGATAGCCCGCATATACCTATTGACCTTCCTGAAAGTATTTCATATATATATCGTCAAGCGAGAACTCGTGTATCTTCATTTCAACCAGCGGAATGTCACTTTGCACCACTATTTTGGCTATTTCAGTCCTGAGGTCAGAATCGGCGCTTATTGAAAGGTGGTTGCCATCGGCTTCTACATGCGTTATTCCGCTGAGTTTCTTAATGGTCTCAATCAGGTCGGGGGTAAGTCGGGCGGTTTCAACTTCTATTCTGTAGCGCCCGTCGGTAAGGGCGTCTCTACCAAGCTGGTCCAGAGAGCCCGCTACTACCAATTTGCCCTTGGACAATATACCGATGCTATGGCATATCCGTTGCACTTCATAAAGCCGGTGGGAAGACATAATTACCGTTGTTCCCGTCTGGGGCAGGCTTGCCAGAAGGTCGAGGGTTTGGTTGATTCCTTCAGGATCAAGTCCTGCAGTGGGCTCGTCAAGAATCGCCAGCTTCGGTTTTTTAATAAGGACATCAGCTATTCCCAGGCGTTGTTTCATCCCCCGGGAAAACTTGCCTACCGCCATATCAGCCACTTTGCCCAGACCTACCGCATTGAGCAGACGGTCTATTTGGCGTTGTGATTCGTCGTAACTTATATTATTAAGTTCGGCGATTATGTCCAGGTTTTTCCTGGCCGTGAGATTATCATAGAAGCCGACTTTTTCCGGCATATAGCCTGCCACGCGTTTTACTTTAAGCGGCTCCTTGGTTGGGTTAAAGCCGCACACCCGGGCAGCCCCCGATGCCGGCTCGGTCAGCCCGAGGAGCATGAGAATGGTGGTGGTCTTACCGGCTCCGTTGGGACCGAGCAAGCCGAATACCTCGTTCTCAGCTATACTCAGGTTCAGGTGGTCGACCACGACAGCACCATCGTAGCTTTTGGTCAGGTCTTTGGTTTCTACTATAACCTGCTTATCCATGCGCTTACCGCCTGCTGAATCGCACAACGACGAAGCCTAAAGCAGCGATAGCCACGATTATGATTGCAACTCCAACCCATCCCCAGACCGTTGGCGTCTCTAGGGTGACTCTAATCCTGATACCTGTGGTGGAGGCCTGCTCTCCTTGGGCACGGAGGGTGATGATATAGTCTCCACTTATGGCTTTCGTTGGAGGCTTTATGTTTGCTTCCAGCGTTTGGACCTGGCCAGCGGACAGCGAGACTATTCCGGTTGCGGAGAAATCAACCGTCCATCCCTCGGGTGTTGCCGAAGAGAAGGTAATAATGTCGACGGTTTCAGTACCGGTGTTCCATACGTCCACTGAGTAATAATTGTCCTTACCGGCTGTGGCTGTCAGGCTGTAAATGTCGGAGGTCGGGGCTATATCCAGACCATAGAGGGCGGTTACTACCGCCTTGAGTTCAACACTTTCCCTGATGGTACCTGAAACGGCCTGCAGCGTGGTAACATATTCCCCGGGACCGGGCAATTGTTCGTAGGGCGGAGTGACTACAACATTTACCGTATCAGGATAATCAGTTTTGCCAGGCTCAATCCTGATAGCTGATATCTTCGTGTCCGTCGCGTAGATTGGTGAGCAAACCACCGTCCAGCCTTTTGGTGCTGTAGCCAGCAGGTCAAAGGCCCGGCCTTCGCTCCCCCACCACCTCATTCTTACACTGAACGAAGCGGTTTGGCCGGAGCTAATTTCCAGTTTAGGATAGTCAGCCAACAGCTCAAGCTTATCCTCACCTGGACTTCCGCTCTGGGCTGAGACGGTAGCTGGCAGGAATATCACCAGCATACCAACCAGTAGTACACACAAACACAATATTCTTATACTTTTCATCACCCTTCTCCCCAACATTTGCACGTTTTACTGAGCCACAAGCTCCTTAACTTTAGCAGTGAATGCAGGAATTACCTTTTTCCAGTCTCCGATGACGGCGAAACGAGCACGCTTTACTATGTTCGCCTCGGGGTCTTTGTTTATAGCAATAATGTTTTTAGCACCGGAGCAACCGGACATATGCTGACTGGAGCCAGAAAGAGCCACCGCAATGTAGAGGTCAGGGGTAACAATTTTGCCGGTAAGGCCAACCTGAAGTCCAGCCGGGACCCACCCGTTATCGCACGGAGGTCGACTGGCACCTAAGGCTCCCTTCAGGACCTTGGCCAGTTCTTCCAGTTGTGCAAAGCCGGCGGCGCCACCAATGCCTCTACCGCCGCTGACCACTGTGGTAGCATCATCCAGCTTAACCCCTTCTATTTTCTCCTTTACCTTGTCCAGCACTTTGGTCCTTATCCCCGAAGGGTCCAAGCCAGCAGCGACCGTAATTATTTCGCCTTTTCTTGAACCATCTCGCTCTAATGGTGTCATGGCTTTTATTCTGATGGTGACAACCTGCGGGTTAGATTCGGTGGTGAAGACAGCTTGAGCGTTACCGCCATATACCGGTTTGGTCTGCAGTAAACGTTTTGAACCGGGGTCTATAGCCAGTTCCAGACAGTCGAGCGTGGCAGCGGTCCCCAGCCTGAAAGCCAGCCTTGGTGCCAGGTCACGGCCGATAGAAGTCTGCCCTAGGATAATGATCTGGGGCATTACCTGCTTGGCAACCTTCTCCAGGACTGATACGTAGGAGTCTGTCTGGTAGTCTTGAAGTAGGCCGTCATCAACCACATATACCTTGTCCGCACCGAAGGCAATCGCTTCCTGGGCGAGGTTACTTACTCCACTGCCTACCAGCACGGCGGATAATTCCTGGCCAAGACTGTCCGCCAGCCTCCGACCGCAACCCAGGGCTTCGGTGGCAATTGATGCCAGCTTACCATCGTTAACGTCGCAAAAAGCTAGAACACCTTTATACTCTGCCATCAGATAAACCTCCTTTATTATAGATATAGAATATTAAGAAAATATTAAGAATATATTATATTAGTTTGACTTCTCTGAGTTTGAGGGCGAGATTTACTGCTGCTTCTTCAGGCGTCTCCGCGCCTATGACTTCGACCTTAACTTCCTGGAGCGGTTGAAATAGTTTAAGCATTTTGGTTCGTCTGGCAGCAGCTCCAACCTGACCCGGGTTAACCCCTATATCAGCCGGTTTCCAGATAATAGGCTCCTTCTTTTTGGCTGCCATAATGCCTTTTATGGTGGGGTAACGGGGCTCGCCAATTTCATTGCTTACCGTAATCAGGGCAGGTAGTGATACCTCGATGACTTCGTAGCCATCGGCTACCATTCTTTCCACTCTTGCTTTCTTATCGGTGACGTCTATTTTCTTGGCTAGGGTTACACTGGGCAAACCGAGTAACTCGGCAATGCCTGAGCCTACCTGGCCTGCATTCCAGTCAGATGCTTCCCGGCCACAAAAGACAAGGTCGTAATTTCCTATCTTCTTGATTGCCATGGATAGCGCATAAGCTGTCGACCAGCTGTCACCGTCGGCGAAGGCTTCATCCTCCAGCAAGATGAGCTCATCAGCTCCCATTGATAGCGGCTTCTTTATGACATCTCTGAGCTGATTTACCCCCAGGCTTATGGCGGTGACTTTTCCGCCCACGGCATCTTTGATTCTGAGCGCTGCTTCGATGGCATATTCTCCATATGGGTCGAGTACAGGTGGGACTTCCGGTGGCGGTACAACCCGGTTATTGGTAACGTCAATCTTGAAACTAGCGGGCGGTGCCTCAGGGTCAATCACCTGCTGGACACAGACCACTATATTCATGGTGACTTCCTCCTTGCTGTTGTGGACTCTCAGTACGAGGACAAAAACCCGATTCAGTTTAGCATCAGGGCAGATTTTGTGTCAAGCGCAGGCACACTACCCGGTCTATACCGCTCAAGTCCGGCATGACTTCGACGCGGGCTGAGGGGAACAGATTGCGCAGGTAGGTGGTTACGTGCTCGCCCTGTTCCAGTCCAATTTCAATAAGCAGACAACCTCCCCGGCGGAGTCTGTTGACCGTCTGGCGGCATAGCTGGCGTATCTTGTCCAGGCCATCCTCACCGCCGGCCAGAGCTATCCTCGGCTCAAAGAACTTTATCTCCGGGCTCAACTCTTCTATTTCGCTGTCCCTGATATAGGGTAGATTGGCTACTATGAGGTCGACCGGTTCCGAAAGGGGCTCCAGCAGGTCGCCTGATATCAGTTGGACCCGATTTTCTACACGGTACTTCTGGCAGTTTATGGCAGCCACCTCTAAAGCGCCTGTAGAGACATCAATGGCATATATTTTGGACTGAGGCAGGTTCAGTGCGAGCGTCACGGCGATGGCGCCACTCCCCGTTCCCACCTCGGCTATTAGCAGATTTTCCCGGGCCGGATGTTCGCCCGTGAATTTTAGAGCCTCTTCAACCAGTAGCTCACTTTCCGGGCGGGGAATGAGCGCCCTTTGGTCAACATAGAAATCAAGACCGTAGAACTCAGTGTGCCCTGTGATATAGGCGGTGGGCTCATGGCTAAGGCGACGCTTGATAATTTGCCAGAAGTCCGCTTCTTGTTCCGGGCGCAGTTCCTGATTGAGGTTTTGATATAATTGGACCCGGCTTACTTTCAGTGCATGCCTTAGCAATAGCTCGGACTCCAGGGCAGCATCGGCGATGCCGTTGGCGGCGAGGAGTCCTCGGGCGCTGCCGAGGGCTTGTTTTAAGGTCATATTATTGCTGTCCCAGCCGCTGCGCCCGGTCGTTGTCGGCCAGGGCATCGATGAGCTGGTCGAGGTCGCCTTCCATTATCCGGGGCAGATTATGGAGACTCAGAGCGATGCGGTGGTCGGTAACACGGTCCTGTGGGAAATTGAAGGTGCGTATCTTTTCAGCGCGGTCGCCGGTGCCTACCTGGGAGCGGCGCTGCTCAGTTAGTTCCTCTTCTCGCTTACGCAACTGTATGTCCAGCAGGCGTGCCCGGAGTACGGCCATCGCCTTCATTCGGTTCCTCACTTGTGAACGCTCATCCTGGCAGATGGCTACCAGACCTGTAGGCAGGTGCGTAATACGTACCGCGGTTTCTACCTTGTTTACGTTCTGACCACCGGCGCCCGAGCTGTGATAAAAATCAACCTTAAGGTCGTCAGGGCTGATGGATAACTCCACTTCGTCAGCTTCGGGAAGAACAGCCACCGTAGCTGTTGAAGTGTGAATTCTGCCCGAAGACTCAGTAGTCGGTACGCGCTGCACCCGGTGAACACCCCGTTCATACTTCAGCCGGCTGAAAGCGCCCTTGCCTTTTATTTCAAACACGATTTCCTTAAAACCGCCGATGCCGATTTCGTTGCTGTCAATAATATCAATCTGCCAGCCTTTGGATTGAGCGTACCTGGAATACATGCGGAACAGGTCAGCAGCAAATAGACTGGCTTCCTCTCCCCCGGCTCCAGCCCGGATTTCGACAATAATATCCTTGTCATCGTTCGGGTCTTTAGGCAGGAGGGCGGCCTTTATTTCCTGAAGCAAACGGTCTTGCTTTGACTCAAGTTTTTCTATCTCCTGCTTGACCAGAGCCGTCATCTCTTGATCCAGGCCATCATTTAGCATATCTCTGGTCTCTTCCAGTGACTTGGTGGTGGCTTTATATTTGCGATATTTAGCGACCAGTTCCCCAATACTGGCTGTCTCCTGTGCCAGAGACCGCAGTTTTTTCAGGTCAGACGCTACCTCAGGGGACGCCATTTGCTCGTTTAATTCCTGGTAACGCTTCTCTATATTTTCCAGCTGATTTAACATAATCCACAAAACCCAATAAATATTATATCATAGTCTCAGGCGATACCCGAAACCAACTAATAGTGTAATCTAAGTGCGCTTAAGTTTTCTCTGTCGATGGTGGCAGTCGGCTTCCCGGCTCCAGTTTAGCGCCGCTGGCTACGGTAACATTGCTTCCCAGTACCGAGCCATGCACAATGCAACCGGCCTTGAGACAGCAGCCGGAAGCTAAGATAGAGTCCCGCAGTTCAACCCGCGCTTCCAGCCGGACGTTTTGCCAGATAACGGATGACTCAATCACGACATCTTCGGAAATAGTGCTGCCCGCGCCGATAACCACCGGGCCTATCAGCCTGGCGTTGTGTCCGATAGTGCAATTGATGCCTATCAGTATCGGGCCCTTCATCTGAGACGTGGAGTCGACGCTGCTCTGTGCCCCTATTACTATACCCTCGCCGGCGGGAGAGGTATGTTGGATATCTTTGCTGCAAAGCAAGTCCCGGTGCAGTTGGAGGTACTTTTCAGGAGTGCCGATGTCCATCCAGTAGGCGGCGGAGGGATAAGCGTAGACAGGCGCACCCCGACTCAGAAGTTGCGGAAATAGTTCGCGCTCAAAGCTGAACTTGGTCTGATGCGGGATTGAGGCCATGACCTCGGGTTCAAGAACGTAGGTACCGGCGTTTATCATATTGGTAGTTATCTGGTCGCGGCCCGGCTTCTCCACAAAACGGGTGACTCTACCCTGGTCGCTGGTCTCTATCAAGCCGTAGCTTGTGGGGTCAGCTACCGGAGTAAGAGCGATGGTCACTTTTGCCTTTCTGGCCCGATGAAAGGCTATCATAGCCGCAACATCGAGATTGGTAAAGATGTCGCCATTTAGCACCAGGAAAGTCTCATTCAAGTAGTCCTCGGCGTTCTTGACCGCTCCCGCTGTTCCCAGGGGGCTATCCTCCATTGAATAGATAAGCCTGACGCCAAACTGGCTGCCGTTCCCGTAGTAGCTTTCAACCGAGCGTGAAAACCGGCTCTGAGCCAGGACTATGTCCTTTATCCCGTGTGAGCTAAGGTGGCGGATGACGTATTCAAAAAAGGGCTTGTTGAGGACCGGAACCATAGCCTTGGGTATGTCATTGGTTAGTGGCCGCAGTCTGGTGGCTTCACCTCCTACCAGGATTACTGCTTTCATTCTCAGTTGCCCCCCGCTTGGTCTAGAATAATGTATATATATTAGCCCAGTCCGCATTTTGCCGCAATCCGCAATAGCCCGGATGACGGTGCAGGTGAAGATACCAACGCCGAGCCGAACCCTGATGCCTCTTTTCTTACCGCTGGCTAAATGTTAGAATAAAATCCTGTACGACAGGACATTTTTTAAACTGTACGTAAGGCTGCTGCTAGAAGAGAGGTGCGTATTGATTCTAAAACAACTGGTGGTAGGGCCATTTGCTTCTAACTGCTATATAGTGGGCTCTGAGTCCAATAAGGAAGGGATGATAATTGACCCCGGTGCTGGTACCAAGCAGATTTTGAGTAACATTAGTGATTTAGGACTCAAGATACGGCTTCTGGTGCTGACCCACGGGCATATGGACCATGTTGGTGCGGTAAAGGGGGTCAAGGAGGCAACCGGGGCTGAACTGGCCATTCATGCCGACGATACCAGATTTCTGCGGCGGCTATCATTAAACACGCTGTATAGTCTTTCCGTTCCGCCTGAGCCAGAAAGGCTGCTCGGTGATGGCGATAGCATAGACATCGGTGACCTGCACTTTACCGTGCTTCATACTCCGGGTCACAGCCCGGGAGGTATCTGCCTTCTGGGCAATGGAGTATTATTTTCTGGAGATACTCTGTTCAATGCCGGCGTAGGCCGGGCAGACTTCCCCGGCGCCAGCCACAGCCAGCTAATGAATAGCATCAACACCAAGCTTATGGTACTGCCCGATGATACTGTGGTCTACCCCGGTCACGGGCCACATACCACTATTGGCGCCGAGCGTCGGAATAACCCCTTTCTGCGCGGCTAGCCCGCTTTCTAGAAAAATCCTGAGAATCGCGCCAGTACCGGTGCCAGCAGTAATGATATTACCGCCATTAGCTTGAGCATGATGTTAAGCGACGGGCCAGCGGTGTCCTTCATCGGGTCACCGGTGGTATCCCCTACGACCGCCGCCTTATGGGCATCTGAGCCCTTTCCGCCATACTTCCCGGATTCAATAAATTTCTTGGCATTGTCCCAGGCTCCACCGGCGTTGTTTAAAGCGACGGCCAGAATGAAGCCAATTGCGAGAGACCCTATGAGGAAGCCACCGAGAGCATATTTACCAAGTATTACTCCCACAAGGACGGGCGCAATTATGGTCATGATTGAAGGAGCTAACATCTGTTTCAATGCCGCCCTGGTGCAGATATCGACGCATCTGCCATATTGCGCTTTTGCCTTGCCTTCTCTTAAGCCAGGTATCTCGCGCCACTGTCGCCGTACTTCATCCACAATAAGCCCGGTGGTTACTCCTACCGATTTCATTGTCATGGCAACAAAAATGGCCGGTACCAGAGCACCTAAGATAACACCAACGATGAGCGGTGCACTCAACAAGCTCAGCTCTGGCGCCGCTGTTATACTTCCGTCATTAGAAATGGTCACCAATTGCGCCGCTACCCCATAGGAAAGGATTAGTCCCAGGGCATTCAGGACTGCCGCCCCGATGGCGAAGCCTTTACCCGTAGCCGCCGTGGTATTACCCAGGGAATCCAGGGCGTCAGTCTTCTCCCGTACCTCGGGTGATAGTCCTGCCATGGTGCTGATGCCCCCGGCATTGTCAGCCACAGGTCCATAGGCATCTGTAGCCAAGGTCACGCCCAGTGTAGAGAGCATACCGGCGGCGGCCATGGCTACTCCGTAGAAGCTGGCAAACTTAAAGGCGATAATAATAGCTATGACTACCAGAATAACTGTGGGCCAGGAGCTGATAAGTCCGGTAGCAAAGCCGCGGATTATGGTGGCGCCGGCCCCGTAGGTTGATGCTTCTGAAATCTCCCTGGTTGGCTTAAAAGCATAAGAAGTAAAGTAGTTTGTGCTTTCCCCCATAAGAACACCGGCTATCAGTCCGGCAAGGACGGCCCAGAAAATACCCAGACTGGCACCCAGGAAATATATAATCAGGAAAGAGAACACGGCGTTCAATATTGAGGCGCTGAGTGTTCCCCGGCGCAGCGCGCCGAGCAGGGCACTCATCTCTGGCTTCTCGCCAACCCTCACCAGGAAGCAACCGATTATGGCAGCAATTATGCCGCCGGCAGAAACTAGTATAGGCAGGTACCAGGCAGTCAGGGTGTCAGTGACTATACCAATCCCCACGGCGATGGCGGACAGTGTGATAGTGGCAATAATAGCTTCGATGTAGCTTTCGAAAAGGTCGGCCCCCATACCGCATACGTCTCCGACATTGTCACCAACAAAATCAGCAATTACAGCGGCGTTCCTCGGGTCATCTTCGGGGATTCCAGCCTCTACTTTACCCACCAAATCAGAGCCGGCGTCGGCCCCTTTGGTGAAGATGCCGCCGCCCACTCTGGCAAAAAGGGCTACCAGTGAGGCTCCGGTGGCGTAGGCGGGAATTATGGCTATGAAGTTTGGGTCATTATGCCAGGCAAAGTAAAGAACAGATATACCCAGGACGCCAATGCTGACGACAGTCAGCCCCATCACGGCACCGCCCCGGAAAGAGACGCGCAGCCCTTGATTAAGGCTTTTTTCTGTTGCTGCGGTCGTTCTGCCGTTGGACCTGACGGCCATATTCATGCCGGCATAGCCAGCACCCATAGAACACGCAGCTCCGAAAATGAAAGCCACGGCGGTTTTCCAGCCCAACTCCGGACTAGCAAACCCAAGAAGACCCAGGATTAGGGCTACCACAACTACGACGATAAGCTCCGTGCGATATTCCCGGTGAATAAAAGCCATCGCTCCTTCGCGAATAGCGCTGGAAATCTCCCTGATTCTTTCTGTTCCCTCAGGTTGTCTTAGAACATAGCGAGCGAAGTATCCGACGACACCTATGCCCAGCACTGAACTTATGATGGCTATCCAGACTAAATCCATTAGGTTCTCCTTTCTGCTGGTGTGTTTATTGAAACTGCAATTCTACTTTGTCAGATAACTGAGTTGTATAAATAAAAAGGCGGTAGCTTCCGTTCCGCCTTTATCATTTTTCCGTGATACAAGATTGAAAATTTGCTCTGCTCACTAAGTCTTATAATTTAGCCCATTTTACGACTTAAGTCAACAAGTCAGCCGATGTTATGTTCGAATTTCTTTAATTTATTCTCCAGTTCGTTCTGGCTAATAACCAGTGTTAAATCACTCCGCGTTCTTTCAAGAACACCCCGGACCATGTCGGTGGTATGGCGCAAACCACCGGTTATAGCGTCAGGGAAGTCCATCGTAATCAGAATACTGTAAACATCGTCCATGGCTGAAAGTAATTCCTCGCCCCGCGACAGGTCTCCCTTTCTAATGCCATCCAGGAGGTAGCGGCGCAACTCGCCAACGGCTTCACCCATTCCATTCAAATAGGCGGCAGGGTCAACATCCAGTTCGCCGGGTGACGGGGGCTGCTTTCCTGTTACCAGGGCAAGAGTAACACAGCCCTCGGCATACTCCTTTTGTGAGTCCCTTATAAAGCTGGCGTTGCTGAGTTCAACATAAGCTATAACCGCCTGTTTGGCATCATCAAGGAGATTGTGGGCTAATTCCAGTTCCTCTCTGGCCCGGTCGAACTCCTGGCGGTGGATAGCACGAATTGCCTGGCTGGAGTGGCGGATGATTTCACGACATAGGGGTAACGCCTTTTCCCGGGCGGCGTCTTTGGCAGAAAAGATTTGCCTTATCTGGTCGGCAATTGATTCCAGGTTATCGGTCAATCTACTCACGGTTGCTTTTCGATTTTATCTAAGATTTGGCGTGCGGCTTCCTGGATATTATTTGCCTGTAGTATAGCACTAATTACTGCTATTGAAACAGCACCTGCGGCAATGACTTCCTGAGCATTATCCTTGTTTATACCGCCAATAGCCACCAGGGGAAGACTTACCGCCTTCTTGATTTGACGCAGCCTGTCGAGCCCGACCACCTCGGCCATTTCTTTGGATGACGTTGGATATATTGAAGCGACGGCGACATAGTCGGCCCCATCAGACTCAGCGGCTACGGCTTGCTCTACGGTAGCGGCTGAACAGCCTATGAGCTTATCTATCGGTAGCAGCTTACGCGCGACTTTAACCGGCAGGTCATCCTGGCCCAGGTGCAGCCCATCGGCGTCAGCAGCCAGCGCTAAATCAAGATGGTCATTTATTATGAAAAGGACATTATGCTTACTGCACAGCTCTCTCATTTGCCGGGCTATTGGCAGCAACTCCTTTTTACTCAGGAGTTTATCCCGAAGTTGAATTATCTTGGCTCCGCCCATGATTGCCGGAGCAGCGGCCTCGACATGACTGCGCCCTTTCAGGGAGTCGGTGTCTATAATGGCATAGAGGCCGGATATCCGCTGCGTCTTGTCTTTGCGCAGCAGTCTGGAAAGCAGGGCCTGCTCAATTGAGTACAGGTCAAACCGGGCCTTCTTGAACTTTTCTGAATCTAAATAGGGAATGCAGTCTGGAATCTTGCTCAGCTCTTCCATGCTCCTCAGTGATTCCTGCACTCTCCTGGCATTGGCTACGAGTATTCCTGGTATTTCCCTCTCTTTCTTATCTCCTGCCACTTCGATGTCAACGCCAACATCGCTTTTGGAGTCTCGCGCCTGGAGCAGTCGTTGTTGAAATGATGAGTCGCTTCTAAGCAGGTCGTGTCGCATATTCTTCAGCTGCTCGGTTAAGAAGCGGTCATTGAGCAATAGGCGGGCGATATCTTCGAGGACGCGGAGTCCCTCGCTAATACGGTTCAGACTGGCATCAATAATGCGCAGTACTGGTTGGTAGGATGCTTCTGATGAAGCCATATTTATAGCTTCTCTTTCACAGAGTCTGGTAATTCGCCCTCTCGCGCTGCCTGAATTTGCTCCCGGATTTGGCTGGGCATGTCAATACCCAGTTCTTTAAACCGTTTCTCCGTCCAGCGGCCTATATTGCGCGGGTCTTTGTAGTAGTCCGGCCCCGGGGTCCGCTCTGGCTCCCCCGATGTTTCCCAGACGGTTTTCATTGATTTGTGGTGAGAAAAGCTGGTTATGATGCGGGCTAAATCACCACTGCCGCAGGCAGCGCATTTGGGAGCTAGCGGTTTGGTTGCATTCCTGACCAGAATGCTGAACCTGGTATGGCACTTTTTACAGAGGAATTCATATATCGGCATTGCCTTCCACCCGAAATATTTTAGCACGGCTGGGTCAGGGGGTAAAGTTGCTGTGCTGGTTACAATATCGCACATCGAATTGCTCTAGCGGTTAGAGTGCTCTATACTTAGTATTAATCCACTTATGCATAGATAGGGTGGTGTATGTCGGGCTTTGAGGGACTTGGCAGGATACTGATTGTAGTCGGTGCTGTGGTAGTAGTGCTGGGGGTGCTGTTAGCTTTTGGCGGGCGTATCCAGCTGCTGGGTAAGCTCCCCGGGTGATATATTGAATAAGAAAGATGGCGTTTCCTTTACTTTCCCATAGTCAGCTTCTTAATTACTGAGTGCAATATTGACCCTGGTTATTAACATCATCCTGCGCTTTATAGACAGATAGTTGACATAACAATTTGAGTCTGGTGTAATTAGTTCTGTGAAAACCAGCGATTTTGATTATTTTCTGCCTGATGGACTTATTGCTCAAGTCCCTATTGAGCCGAGGGACCATTCGCGACTTATGGTATTGAACCGTAGTGACGGCTCAATGGAGCACCGGCAGTTCTATGAATTGACTGATTACCTGCATGCCGGCGATGTCCTGGTGTTCAACGATAGTCGTGTTATTCCAGCGCGCCTTCTGGGTAAAAAGGCCGCCAGCGGAGGCCGGGTAGAAATTCTGCTGCTGCGCCGGCTGGGTAGCAATGTTTGGGAGGCGCTGGCTAGACCGAGTAAGCGCCTCGGCATTGGCACCAAAGTGCAGATAACAGGTGATGGGGTTGAGGTCTTAGCTGAAATAGCTGGCTCAGGAGAGGGAGGGGTGAAGTTGATACGTTTTTCGGACGAAACCTTGCTTAAAGACTTAGGTAAGATTCCCCTACCACCATACATAAGGCTACCCCTGGCACATCCTGAGCGTTATCAAACAGTATATGCCAGTATTGCCGGTAGTGTAGCTGCGCCTACCGCCGGCCTGCATTTCACGCCTGAGCTGATTGAGCGGATAATGAATAAGGGGGTCCAGTGCCTCTTTGTTACTCTGCATGTGGGGCTTGATACTTTTCGTCCGGTGCGAGCTGATGACCCGGCGGAACATCCGATACATAAGGAATACGGAGTGGTTAGCCAGGAAGTAGCCGGTCACTTATCTAAAGCCAGGTCAGCCGGGCGAAGAATTATTGGTGTCGGCACAACAACGGTAAGAATCCTGGAAGAGGCGGCTCAAGACGGTGATTCACCTCAGTTTAAGCCTTTCGAAGGCTGGGTAAGTCTATTCATCTTACCCGGGTACCAGTTCCGCATGGTCGATGCCATTATCACCAATTTTCACCTGCCCCGGTCAACACTACTGATGCTTGTTAGTGCTTTTAGCGGTAAAGAGTGCCTTACTCGCGCCTATGAGGAAGCCATAGCTAAAAAATACCGCTTCTACAGCTTTGGCGATGCGATGCTGGTTCTTTAGGGAAGCCATGGCTACTGAGCTATGCAGCATCGGCGCCTGACCGTCAAAATCTGGGCTAGGTGTCTTTCAATCCAGAAAGGAATTCAAGTACGGCTCTGTTAAACTCGTCAGGTGCCTCAAATGGACTGGAGTGACCGGCGCGTAATATGACCAGTTTTGAGTTGGGTATTGCTTGCTGTAATTTCCGCCCTGACTCTGGTCCCATGCCGGAATCGTATTCCCCGATGATTAAAAGCGTGGGGGATTTCAATTTGGTGATGTCGGGCGCATGTCCGGCGCCTCCTGCCCGCAGCGACCGCATTACCTGGGCAAGGCTGTGGGGGTCGTTTTCCAGCTTGCTCTTAACGAACTTATCAAATTCAGCCGGGTTCCTGGGTTTAAAGTCGGGAGAGAAAGCAGCCGAAGCCATCATTTCGGCGGCTGCCTTCATGTCACCTTTGTCAAGGAGCTTAAGAATTTCCTGTCCCCGCTCCAGAGTCTTTGGAGAAGGTGCCGCCGCTATGGGTAAGCCCCCGGAACTGTTGGACAATACGATTGCTTTCACCAGTTCCGGATGTTCCACAGCCAACTGCACCGCTATACTCCCTCCCAGGGAGAAGCCAATGCAGACTATCTTTTTTATGTGAAGGGTTTTAATGAATTCGTAGAGGTCTTTGACAAATACTGGTACCGAATACTCCGTGCCGCGACTTTCTGTCTTGCCAAACCCCCTGATATCATAGGTGATGACACTGTACCGCTTAGAAAAGACAGGGACCTGGTTATACCACATATACAGGTTGTCAAACGCCCCGTGAATGAGGATGAGGCTTTCGCCCTTTCCCTGGATTTCGTAATTTATTGAAATGCCATTAGCGCTAATCTTCACAGAACACCTCCTCCTTTTTTCTGATGAAACTAACTCTAGAATACTAACGCGGACTTGTCAAGGCAAAAGGGCCCTTTTTATCGGCGAGATTATTGGGGTCTTTTGTTCGATAAATATGGCAGTTACAGGCCAGCAATAAGACCGGCCTGACTTGACAATCCTCGACTGTTTGTCTATTATACCTAGAAACACTAAGTATATGTCTGGTGCCTCATGACTCATCCTCATTGTCCACCTGGGGAGAAGCCCAGAGTACGCGAAGTCGATAGATGGCTAAAGTTGGAATTGTAACTGATAGCACCAATTGTCTACCACCGGAGCTAATAAGAGAACATCAAATCCGTGTTGTGCCTGTAGGCATGGTTATTGATGGTAAACCTTATCGTGACCTGGTGGACATTACCTTGGGCGAGTTTAACCAGATGGCTGCCGGGTTTAAAAAACAGCCCACTACCACCGCTGGTAATCCCAGCGATTTCATGGATGTCTTCAAGGAATTTGCCAAATCAACCGACAGCATTGTTTGCATACTCGTTTCCAAGGCATTGACTGCCACGCAAGAATCAGCCTATCAGGCGAAAAGGATGATTAGGGCGGAGCACCCGGAGCTTAATATTGAAATTATTGATAGTAAGACCTCGGCGGGTGCTCTGGGATTTATTGTCCTGGAGGCAGCGAAAGCCGCCAGCCAGAACAAGAGTCTGAAAGAAGTTGTGGCTGTTGCTCAGGACATGGTTTTGAGGGTAGTGTATCTGGCGGCACTTGACACTCTTAAATATTTGATGAGGATTGGACGAGCACCCAGGGGCACAGCAATCGGCGAGATGTTGGATGTGAAACCAATCGTCGGCTTCGTCGATGATACCGGGCTGCTGGAAGTGGTAGCCAGAGTGCGTGGAAATAAGAAATCCCTGGTCACCCTGGTTGACCTTGTCGGAAAATACGTTGATGTCGGTAAACCGATACATGTCATGGCTCATTACACGAACGGGCTTGAACAGGCCGAAGAGCTGAAGGACTTGCTTGTATCGCGCTACAAATGCGCGGAAATATATCTGACGGGGCTTAGCCCGGTGATGCTCGGCGCCGCCGGTCCGCTTATCGGATTGTCCGTCTACGCCGATGAATAATAACAAATAAATAGTCAAATAAAAAGGAGGTAGCCCGGTGAATAATTGGCGACTACGGTTAGGTTTAGTGGTGGTGCTATCGATACTGCTGCTGGCACTACCCATATTGTCAGGGTGTGGCAGCGAGGAGACAGTAGCGAGGGAGGTCCGCATAGGCATAATGGGCGGGCAGACCGGACCGGCTGCTGCCTCGGTCCAGGCCATGTTTGACGACATTGAGAATACTTTCGAGTATGTGAATCAGGTAGAGGGTGGCATTGATGGTGCCAAGTTAACGTGGCGGATAGTCGACAACAAAGGGACTCCTGAGGGTGCTGTTCTCGCTTATAAGGAACTCAGGGACGGCTTCGATCCACTGTTCTACATTGCCGTTGAAGATTATTACTACCTCGGGGTAAAAGACATGATGGCCGAGGACCAGGCGGCTACGTTTACACTGTCAGCCATAAATCCCCAGTGCTATCTACCACCAAGCATTTTCTTCAGCGTATCCTTACCCGTCTCGGACGGTTTTGCTGGCTATGTCAAGTGGGTGTTGAGCGACTGGAAAGGGCCCGGGAAGCCGAAGATAGGTGTGCTCTACTGGGACCTGCCATCAGGGCTGCAGTACCGTATGGCTGAGAGCTGGGTAATGAAGCAGGGTGTGGAACTGGTGCCAGTTCAGTTCCCCATTGCCCTCATGGATTTAAAGCCTCAGCTTATAAAACTACAGGAAGCAGAAGTAGACTATATCTGGATGATGGGGCTAACACAAAACGCAGCCGTGGCGGTAAGGGACTTCCTCGGCCTCGGAATGGCAGGTAAGGCAGTTTTTTGTTTCAATGAGTACGTTGAACCGGATGTATTGTTGGAGCTGGCAGGTGAAGCAGCGGATGGTTTCTATAGTTACCGCTCGGAGAGCCCTTACGCTGATGAGTCCGAGGCAGCTGAGCTTTATACCAAGATATGGGATTGGTCGGCGGGTCAAGACAAGGAATCTGATACCCGTCTGGCGTTAACCATAGAAGCAGTTATTGCTGCCGGTATCAGGCAGGCCGTTGCTGATGTCGGTTGGGATAACCTTAATCGTGGAGCTTTTTACAATGCCCTGAACAAGCTTACCAATGTTGATACCTTGGGCAATAATGAGAACTTTAGTTTTGGCCCTGATAAAAGAATAGGCGTTTCAGCTATTAAAATGGGGCGGTATACCAAGACGGGAAGAGTATCGGTGGGTGACTGGATAGAGCTACCAAGGACGTTTGAGGGGAAAGATAAATAGGCAAGCAAGCGGGGCTCCAAACCGGAGCCCCGCTTCTTCTTTTAGCAGCCATCTCATCATAGGCTCTAACCTTTGGGGGCATCTCCGGACGCAGAAGGTGATGTATCGTGGCGGCTGATATAAGTCCCCTTACTGTTTAGCCCAAGATAGCGCTCTTTCAAGACTTGCTGACCAGCCAGCACCTCTGCCGGTCCCTCTGATGCCAGTTTCCCACACTGCAGCACATAGCCATAATCGGCTATAGATAGCGCAGCCGCCGCATTCTGCTCGGCAATAATTAAAGAGGTCTTTTCCTCCTTGTTTATCTGCCTGATTATCTCATATATGTTGCTCAATAGTTTCGGGGCCAGTCCCAGTGATGGCTCATCAAGTAGCATGATTTTGGGATGGGCCATAAAGGCTCTACCAATGACCAGCATTTGTTGTTCGCCGCCCGAAAGATACCCGCTCTTCTGCCGCTTGAGTGTCTCCAGTCTGGGGAAATAATGGTAGACCCGGTCCAGGTCTCCTTTTATCTTTTGCTTGTCCCTTCTCAGATAGGCACCCATAAGCAGATTTTCCTCTGTAGTGAGCTGGGCAAACACCGAGCGTCCCTGCAACACATGACATATACCCATGCCTGCAATCTGTTCCGGGTTCAGTCTGTCTATTCGCTTGTTGTCCAGCATGATGGCACCTTCGGTGACTTTTCCATCTTCCGTAGCCAGTACTCCGGATATGCTTTTAAGCGTTGATGATTTTCCGCTACCATTAGCGCCTATGAGAGCCACTATGCTGCCTTCTGGCAGGACCATAGATACTTCATTGAGCGCCAGCACTACATTGCTGTATACGACCTTGATTTTGTCTACTTTCAGCACGCTTAGCTCCACACGAAAATATTAAACACCGAAAGGCCATCGTTTGTAGTTAGCCTTTATTTTGTACCAGACGGCAATCAGCCCGTAAGGCTGGAAAGACACAAACAATATTATTGCCACACCAAAGATAGCATAACTGAGAGCCGCTGAAACGTTACTGCTCAAAGGTATAACACCACTCACGCTAATCACGTGTAAGACCTGACTTATCAAACGCAGAAATATGACGCCCATCACCGTACCGGCGGTACTGCCGGCGCCGCCAATTATAATCATACCCACATACCATATGGAGTCCCATATAGTGAATTGGTCCAGCCGAATCACACTAATATAGCTGATCCATAGTCCGCCAGCTAGACCCGCAAACAACGACCCTACGAAGAAGGCGCGTATCTTGGTCATCGGCACATTAATTCCCAGGCTTGATGCGGTTACGGGGTTATCTCTCATAGCCAGAAATGCTCGACCGAAACGCGAACGCTTTAGATTAGCTGAAGCTAATATACACAGAACGGTGATAACCAGAAGCAGGTAGTACCAATTGAAATCGTTGTTGAACTTGAGCCCGCCTATGGTCGGATACGGTATGCCAGTAAGCCCATTAATGCCCCCGGCTATGTCCAGATGCTTTATTATGTACTGAGCAATGAAGAAGAAAGCCAGTGTTACCACAGCTACATAGAACCCTTTGAGCCGCACTGCCGGAATGGCAATTACTATCCCCACCAGCCCGGAAACAATGACTGCCACCACCAGGGCAGCCCAGAACGGCAAATGTGACTGGACGGTCAGAATGGCCAGTGTATATCCTCCAACCATAATAAAAGCGGAATGTCCCAGGCTTACCTGACCTGACATTCCGGTTATTACGTTTAGTCCCAGAACGGCGATGATAGTCATGAGAGTGAAGTTGAGGAATGAAAGCCAGTTCAAATTACCCGACTTACTAAGAGCCACGGGCAATACCATGAGCAAAGCAAGGAAAATAGCCCACGCCAGCCATTGCTGTTTGCCGGCAATAAGCGCTATTTCCTGGCTGTAGTCACTCTTCGCTCTGCCTCTTCTCTTCAACTGCTAAACCCTTTCTATTGGTTTGGCGCCAAAAAGTCCGCTGGGCCGGAACAATAAGACTATTAGTATTAGACTCATTCCGAAGATGCTCTCAATCCCCGGGACATAAGTCCCGAGGTAGTAGGCGGTCAGGTTATTGCCGACCGCCAGTATAAACCCGCCAACGATGCAGCCAACAAACGAATCGAGGCCACCTATCAGTACCACGGCAAGGACCACCATAACCAGTTCGGACAGCATCATACTCACACCACTGACAGAAGCGATGAGAATCCCGCCCGTTGTGGCAATCACCGCGCTCAGCGCCCAGGCGAGCCGGGCGTTCATTTTGGCGCTTACTCCGAGGCAGCGAGCCGTCACCTGGTCTTCGTAGGCGGCACGCATAGCCAGGCCCAATCTGGTGCGGCGGAAGAATAATACCAGTGCCACCACCAACACTATTGCGAGACAAAAGCTCCAGATGTACTCCCTGCCCAGCACGAT
>Ga0315277_10003710_pt1 | contig 20649 bp, 14 predicted proteins | sample YL17G05_15_MG_FD_203695 | JGI IMG/M metagenome (GOLD analysis project Ga0315277, IMG submission 203695) | Sediment microbial communities from Yellowstone Lake, YNP, Wyoming, USA - YL17G05_15 | ecosystem: Environmental > Aquatic > Freshwater > Lake > Sediment | place: USA: Wyoming | collected... | reverse complement strand
ACTTAATGGCCCCTGGGCTTTGGTGCCGCTATGATGAGACGCAGCTGGCAGGAGGTCAGGCCCGCTCTCCGAATCCAGCGAGTAGAGGTCGCTGTCCTGGCCTGCCGATGAGTATTTGCGGAGTACAAACATCTGCACCGCAACCGTCAACAGCAGCATGCCCATTAGCCGCTCCAGCGCTATCAGACCGCGACTTCCTAGAAGCTCGCTGAGCTTTCCGGAGAGCAAGAGGATGGCCGAAGCGATCAACCAAGCGCATACCACTGCGACCAGCCACTTGGTCACGTGGGCCGGCTCCAGGCTTGTGAAAAGCAGCACGGTGGTCAGCGCTGACGGGCCGGCGACCAGCGGAATGGCCAAGGGCACAATGAACGGGTCACCTTCTGGGCTATCACCGAATATGCTCTGAGAGACGGGGAAAACCATCTGCACCGAGATCAGCAGGAGGATGACCCCTCCTGCGATAGTGAGGGCGGGCTGTCTCACCTGAAGGACATCCAAGATAAGGCGCCCTGCTAACAGGAAGAAAAGCAGTGCGCCGAGCGCGATCAGCAACTCGCGGATGAGCACTCGAGTGCGTTTGCGGAGTTCGACGCGCTGCAGTGTAGCGACGAACAGAGGGATGTTGCCCAGAGGATCCAGCACCAGCAGCAGCAGCAAGACTGCCGACAGCAAGGGCATGGCGCCTTCCTCCCATTCGCGGATTATGTCCCAGGTCCAGTTTGGGTTCTGGGTGACTCGGTCCCGGACAGCCTTCGAGGGCGGTAGTCGGGGCTGTAGCTGTCCATCCGACAGGTTCCGAGTGGATGGACACGGTCGCCCTACGATCTTCTGCAGCTTCTGGGGTACATCTCGCTCTGTGACCGCCTTGATCCACTAGGGATGGTCCGGCGGCAGGGAGTGGGCACCCCACTCGAACCAGTTGAGGTCGCAGATGATCAGCGCAGTCGGCTTCGTGCGGCGGATCCCGGCCTGCCGCTCTTTTGTGGCTGCCGCCGACTCGGGGGCGAAACGCTCAGGAGCATCTCCCTTCTTCTCCTCGAACTCCAGATCTACCCACCTGGGGCCATTCCTGATCAGGTCGTGACGCAAGAAGCTTCTGGGGGGCTCGCCGAGGCGAGCCCCCCGCTTCACCCGAAGGTCCGGGCTGCCCGCTAAGACGTAGCCGTGATCTTCACTAGATCCATGTAGTGGTTGTACTGCGAGAAGTTCCAGCCGCCGGTCTGCACCCGCAACTTCACTGTCCCGCTTGAGATGTAGTTGCCCGGGTTGGCGATGTTGTCCACGACCTCCGTGGTGTCGCTCCCGGTCAGCATGGTCTGGGTTCCTACCTGAGTCCAGCCGCTTGTCGAGTAGTTCCACAGGTAGAACTTCTGTGGCTCGCTGCTGCTGCCGGAGCCGACGTGTCCTTCCACCGTGACTTTCAGGTAGGACAAGCTGCCCAGGCCGGTGTTGAAGGTGTAGTCCGTCCGCGTGATGTGCTTGCCCTCTTTGATCGACTGCACCACGAGGTAGCTGTCGTCCGAGGCATGCACGCTCGTATGATCGCCGGAGACGAGGTTGCCCGTCGTGATGGTCACCGAGCTGCAGAAGTAGTCTGTACCGCCAGTGACGGTAATGTAGTTGATCTTGACCTCATCGTCCGAGCCGGCGGCGTTGGTCGCGGTCAGGCTGACCGTGTAGGTGCCGGTGCTGGTGTACTGGTGGCTCGGGTTCTGCGCGGTCGAGGTGCCGCTGTCCCCGAAGGTCCACGACCAGGAGGTCGGGGTGTTGGTGGAGAGATCGGTGAAGTTCACCGTGAGCGGCGCCGACCCACTGGTGGGGTTGCCGGAGAAGTTCGCCACCGGCGGCTGGGGGGCGCTCACCGTAATGTAGTTGGTCTTGGTCTCACCGTCCGAGCCCGCGGCATTGGTTGCGGTGAGGCTCACCGTATAGGTGTCGGCGCTGGTGTACTGGTGGCTCGGGCTCTGCGAGGTCGAGGTGCCGCTGTCCCCGAAGGTCCACGACCAGGAGGTCGGGGTGTTGGTGGAGGTGTCGGTGAAGTTCACCGTGAGCGGCGTCGTGCCCGAGGTCGGGTTGCCCGTGAAGTTGGCGACAGGCGGATCCCCACCGAGGGGATTGGTAGCGTTCAGGAACTCTTCCAGGTCGGTGTAGCTGTCGCTGTCGTAGTCACCGGTGCCGTTGCGGTTCAGGTTCCCGAACTTGGCCGTCTCCCAGGTGTCAGCCATACCGTCGTTATCGCTGTCGGTGTAGGCGGGGGCGGGGGAGGCGGAGGGCTTGAGCGCGATGCTCATCATGGCCTTCGCCGACGCGGTCCCGACAGTGACTGTCGTGTCACCGTAAGCCCCGGCAGTATCCTTCTCGCCTGTCGCTGTTGCGAGCCCGCCGCCGTTGCCGCTATTGCGAGTGTCATCCGTCTGCTCGGTGACGTTGGTCAGGTCGCCGTTCGCCCAGGCCGAGAAGTTGGAGGTGCCGTTTGAATCCGGCAAGGCGGTGGCGATAGCCGCCACCACGAGCGCGTTGTCAACGGTGGTGGTCGCACCCGGAATGGCGCCGCTGGTGTCTGCCGTAGCTTCAACGCCGCCGGCCGTGACATCCCAAGGGTCGCCGGAAGTAGCAACACCCCGGATGGCGATGATGCGACCAATTTGGTGATTGCCCGAGTCGCTTGTGGTCGGAGCCCCCTGCGTCCCATTGTACCGTGACCAGAAAACCGTGAGTCGAGTCGCGTCTGATGCCCCCGCAGTGCCCGTACCTTGCGGGGAGTTAGCGACCTCTGTCCAGGTCCCGCCGTTCTGGTTCGCAATGGAGATGGCCTCGTTTGCCGTCTCAAGGAACAGCAGCAGGATGTCGTTCGACGCGAGGCCAGCAGGAAGCGCTGGCGTGATCGCTCCTGTGCCGTATGCCACTGCCCCGGCTGCGACGAACGTGGGAAAAGCGGAGTAGCTGGGCCAGCCTCCCACGTCCGAGGGGTCGTTAATGAAGTTGCCGGTGTTGTTGATGACGTCGTTGATCAGGCGCACGTCCACCGGATCGCTGACGTCGCGGGCGGTGCCGTCCGCGTTCAGCGCCATGTTTGCGCCGACGTCATCCAGCACGTCCGTGTAGGCTTCTTCTGCGGTGATGTAGGGGGGGATGTCACTCTCGTCGAAAGGGTCTGTCGCCTGATAGGGGTCTTTGGTGCAGGGGTAGTACTGTTCCGTCGGCCCCCAGTTCTGGAACGAGATGGAGTCCCAAGGGTCCTGTTCGCTGCTCGACCGGAAGGGCCCGATGTTGCCGTAGGTGTAGTCACCGACATAGACCCTGGTGCCCGGCGTGATCGCGATCTCGCTGTGATCGGAGTTGTCCATCTCATCGCGCTTGAAGTAGTTGCCGATCACGTTGTAGTGAGATACCTCGGTGTCAATGACATGGTAGTTGGTACCTTCGTCATCCCCTTCCAGCAGCATGCCGTCCACATTGTAGTGGTAGATGACATTGTTCACCAGCGAGTAAGTCGCGATGGTGTTCTGGTTGTCGTTCTTGGCCTCGGGATGCCGCTTCTTGTGGTGCGCCATGAGGTTGCGGTACATAGTAACGTTGTCTATGGTGGACTCTGCGTTGGGATCGCACCCGTAGACGGTCCCGAAACAGAAGGCCCCCCGGGCGGCAGCGCTCGTGCCCCCGACCATCAAGGCTTCGCCTGCGAGGCAGCGCTGGATGGTGATGTCGGTGGCGCTATAGCCAGGACACGGCCAAATGGATATACCTGTCCTTCCCACGTGCCAGCTGAAGCTGCAGTGGTCAATCATGACATTGTAGACCGACTGGCTCACGGCTCCCACGAAGATGTTCGAGCCCACGGATATATAGGCGTTCTGACTCGTGCCCGATCGCGACCGCAGGTAGCGGATCACGACGTCGTGCGTGCACACCTGGATAGGGCCATCCGCCTGGGTCGTGTCCGGGTCCAGCTTCAGGCAGACGCCATCGCCGGGCGCGGTCTGACCCGCGATCGTGATGTAGGGGTTCGAGATGATGAGCGGCGTGGTCAGCACGATGAGGCCGGCGACCCGGAAGACGACTATCCGCGCTCCGGAGGCATCGACGGCTGCCCGCAGGCTGCCTGTCCCGGAGTCGTTCAGGTTCGTAACCTGGATGACCGTCCCGCCGCGTCCACCTACCGCATTTCTGCCGTAACCTTCGGCGCCCGGAAACGCTGGTATTGCGAACGCACCGCTCACCACCACTACGGTGAGCGCAAGTACTGCCAACAAACACCAGAGACTTCTGTGCTTTACCATGATCCCTCTCTCCTCAAGGATGCACGATTTACTCCGGTGCCAGCCCCTCTGCGTTGCTGGCCAGCTGCCGATGGCTTATTCTCTCTATCACCCCCTTTGGCGGCTCAAGCACGCGGCACACTTATCGATGCTCGGTGTGTCCACGGATGCTCCCCGACCTGTCGTCATGCGTAGTGTTTGCGCTGCCCGCAGGGCGTGACAATAGGCCGGGGCGTGAGTCGACTAGTGAACAACATCACCGTGTTACACTCCAGAATGAGCTTACCACCCCCTCCTGCTCCGGCGACAGAGCATAAGTGAGCAATAAGTGGTCAGTTCGTGATGTGCCAGCGGCAACGCTCTGTGATGAGCACCAGCCGGCTTGCAGACATGGGGGACTCATGCCCGAGTGGCCGAACGCCTCGGCCAGGCGGGCTCGATACGCCGCCGGCGATCAGCGGATCAGCGCAGCAGCGTCGCCAAGCACTTCGCTGATAGCGACCGTCCGTCCGTGCTCCGCGGACTCGAGGCACGCGATGACGACCGCCAGCGCCATCAAGCCTTCCTTGCCGCTAGTCTCTGGCCTGGTCCCCTCGCGTATCGCTCTGGCGAACTCCCCCATCTCGGAGATGTACATCGGCAGCTCGGGGCAGGGAACGTCCACTGGCTTGAGCTCCCACTTCCCCTCCAACTTGGAGTAGGTCACCTTGTCGGCCTCGGCGCGGGCGATCCCGTCCATGCCATACACATGTACGAAATCGGTCCAGGGGGCAACGTAGTTCGTCCCGGCATAGGCCAGAACGCCGGACTCGAACTCGATGAGCGCCAGGAACACGTCCTCGATCTCCGAAGGCAGCAGGGAGCAGTTCGAAAGCGCGGTCACGCGCCGGGAGAGGCCGAACAGGTAGTGCAGCGTATCGAACGAGTGAACCGAGAGCAGCATGAGCGGGCCCCCGGGGCTTTCCGCCCGGTGCCACCGCCAGTCGCTTTCTGTCAGCCAACGCCCGTTACCGTATGACAGGTTGATCTCGGCCATCGCGATCTCACCGAGCGCCCCCTGGTCGAGTAGCGCCCTCACAGCGCGGGACACGCCTCGGTAGCGAAGACTATGACCGACCATCAGGATGACTCCGTTGCGCTCGCAAGCGCCGATCATCGCCGCCGCGTCTTCCACTGTGTTCGCGATGGGCTTCTCAACATAGACGTGCTTGCCGGCGTGAGCCGCGGCTTCGGCGGGCACCCGGTGATGGCTGTTCGGCGAGAAGATCGCGACCGCCTGGACTTCGGGGTCACGCACCAGGCTATCTAGGCCGGCTGATCTTCTGCAGCCGAACGTGTCGGAGAACCGCTCGGAGTTCTCGGGGTTCGGGTCCCAGCACGAGACGATGCGCACCTCAGGGCTTGCCTGCGCCTCTGACCAGAAGCGATTGCAGAACCCACCGGTCCCAATCACACCCACGCCTATCGGATCATGTGCAGTCATCTGAAGGCCATCCTCTGGTAGCAGTTCACTCCGCGCGGGCGGGTAACTGCGGGAGTCCAACGCTCAACGCGCTGCCTGTATGGCAGCGATGATGTTTTCTGCCGGCGTTTCGCGAGTCACGCAGTCGGCCGAGCCGAGGATGAATGGCTTGCCCGCCTCGGCCGAGATGAGTCGGTCTACCTCTGCCCGGATCTGTTGCGGTGTGCCCCGCTCCAGCAGCTCGATCGGGTGCAGGTTCCCTGACAGCGGCAGCCGGTCACCAAGCCGCTTGCGCATGGCGGGCAGGTCGGTCCCATAGGTTAGGTTGAGCATGTCGGGATATGCTTCAGCAAAGGCCGTCAGGGAATCGGGGGCATCGTCTCCTGGGTAATACCAGGCGATGCAGCCCATCTCCCGGATCGCTTGGAGCAGCCGTCGCGCCGGCTCGAGTGCGAACCGCCGGAAGGTCGCCGGGGAGATGAGGTGGCTGGTGGCGTTGCAGTCGCCCACCCAGAGCGCATGAGCGCCCGCCTCGATTTGGAGCCGCGCCACCTCCACGCAGAAGCTTTCGCAGAACGCGATCGCCTTGTCCAGCAGTTCCGGTTCAGTCAGCGTCATCACCATCCCCTCCTCCATGCCAAAGAGGAAGATGGCGGCCGAGAAGGGCGCTGCCACCCGGCCCATCACACATACGTCGTCGCCGAGTCGCGCCCGGACACCCCCTATTCCGCCAAGCAGTAGAGGCATCTGTCTTAGCGAAGACAGACCAGGTGGGATGCGAAGACTTTCGACCATCTCGGCGGTGGTAGGGAGATGGCCGGCCGAGCCAGGCACGATGTTCCCGCCGCCCTTCACCGGCACTCCCAGCGGCTCGAACTCCACCAGGTCGTGCAGGTGCATCCACGCGAAGTCATAGTCGAACTCCCGGATGCAGCGCACCTGCGTCTCCACGAGCGTATCGACCGAGGAGAGGTACTGCTCGTAGGTCAGGCCGCAGAACCGCGCGTCGAACTCCTGGCTAAGCATCAAGACCGGGATCTCGCCGGGGTCGGCCGGGCGGCGCGAGATGACCTGTCTGATCTGCTTCATCTGGTTCATCTCATCGTCCCTTTCTGCGCTACTCGTCGGTACTCATCGAACGTCGGAATCGGGACTGCGCACCGTTTCTGCGCTGCCTCCTCGGCCATGATGCCGGCCACGGCGGCCTGCGCGCCTTCGATGCAGCCGACCTTCGGCTCTCGGTCGTTCAAAATGCAGCCGATCATGTGCTCGACCTCTGCTACCATGGGCTTTCCACCACCCCATCGTACAGGCAGCGGGACGAAGCCATCCTTCTCGCTGCGGCAGATGGCCTGTCGCCGGATGGTCGCCTTGGTGCCGTAGACGGCCAGATGATTCGCCTCCGCGTACGGAGTCACGCACCAATAGAGAGCGGTCACCTTCGCGATGGCGCCGCAGGCGAAGCGGAAGATGGCGACCATGCTGGCGTCGTGCACCATTTGCGGGAAGACCAGGCGATGGCTGTAGGCCTGCACCTCCACCGGTGGTGAGTTCAGGAACCACGAAAGCGCCCCGAGGGGATGGGTTCCGCCGCCCACCATCGGCTTCTCCTCCTGGAGCCACCAGTTCATGCCGATGGCGGAGTTAAACCGGCTCGGATGAGCCTGGCCGCGCAGGTTATGGATGTAATCTGCCTCCAGGTAGAACACCTCGCCCACCTCGCCCGCATCGATCAGGTCTTTCACCTGCATGAAGTAGGGCATGAACTGAAGGACATGCCCGACGAGCACCTTGCGATCTGAGTCGCGCGCGGCTGCACACATGGTGTGAAGATCCTCCATGGTGTTGCCCAAGGGCTTCTCCACGATCACGTGCTTGCCGGCCTGGAGGGCGCGCACGAAGGGCTCTGCATGCAGGTGATCCGGGGTGGTGATGCAGATGAGGTCAAGGTCGTCGCGGTCGCAGATGTCCAGTCCAGCGTGGACGTTCGGGATACCGAACTTGGCAGCCGCTTTTTCAGCCGCTTCCGGCAGCACATCAGCGACAGCGATGACCCGCGCGGCCTCGACCTGTCTGAATGCGTTCAGCCAGTATCGCGCCATCCCGCCGGCACCGATAAAACCGGTCCGTACGTACCGTCGATGGCCACTGGTTCCCAGTCTTGTTGTCTCTCGAGTTGCGTCGTCAATCGTCATCGCGGTGATACCTCCACATCGCCTTGCACGTCAGCCTTGGCGTTGTTCTGAATAGTGTTAGCGCGGGCCAGTATCCGGGCCGTCCCCTCCTCGGCCAGGATGCCAACTCTCTGCGTTCTCGATGCGCCCAATCTCGTATCTCGGATGACGTTCCGCTCGAGCGTTATATCTGTGGTGCTCGGCTCGATGCGGACGCCGCATGCTCCGTTGTCCTCGATGGTGTTTGCCCGGAATGTGTTGCGGCTGCCCGCGTTGCTGGGCTTCTCGCGGCGCAGGTAGACGCCGTTGCCCATGTTGCCGGCGATCACGTTGTCCAGGAAGAGGTTGTCGGTGTCCTTGTGGCCGACGGAGATCCCGTCTCGCCCGTTGCCTCTGAGCTCATTTCTCTCAAAGACGCCATCCTGGACTCGCCAGCATAGGAACAGTCCGACGCCGTCGCTGCCTATCGACTTGCAGTTCCTCACCACCGGCCGGACCGAGCCGGCGCCGAGGTGAATGCCGTGGCCCGTCATGCCGGTCATCTCGCAGCCATCCAGCAGGATGTCTTGGTCTATCTCAGCGTCTATCCCATCGCCTGCGAAATCCCGGACGAAGCAGTTGACAACCCGACACCCCGTTGCCTCTCTCAGGAAGATCGCGCCCCCGATGCAGCCGTTGATCTCCCGGTTGTGCTGCCGGTTCCCGTCCACAGTGAGGCGCTCGACAGTCGCGTCATGCACCCCGTAGAACAGGACCGGCGAGAACGTGCAGGAGACCGTGCATCCCTTCTCCGTCGTGTAGTGCCAGATGAGCCGCCGATCGAGGTAGAGCACGTTGCCCTGGATCAGCGTGATCCTCGCCAGGCTGTCGGTCCAGAAACCGGACGCCTCGTCCTTCACCATCACTCCCATTCCGACCCGGAATCCAGAGGGGTCCTCAACTGTCAGCTTGCACTGGCCGTAGTCCGGGTCAATCGCGGTTCTGCTGGCGACCTCATCGCACTTGCGCAGGATCGTATCACGCTCCGCACCGAGCAAGCGCACATTCGAGTGCAGCCGGACTGAGTCGTAGAGTGTGTAGGTTCCGGGGCCTAGCTCCACGGTTCCGCCGCCGTATGCGCCCACGGCGTCGATGGCGTGCTGAATCACGTCATCGGTATTGCCCACGAAATCACCTTGGCTGGTACCGACTTTCACATACATAGGACTCTCCTGTCGAATGATGTCCGGGGGCGACTCCGGCGCTCCCAGCACTGAGCTCGGGAGCAGCAGTGCTGCCAGAAAGCCCGGACACATCATTGTTCGCATCTGCATCGCCCTTCTCCCGCGAGCCGCAGCGGGTCCAGAGAGCCTACATGCGGCCCTGGAATGCAGTTGTGATGATTCCCCACAGCGTTGTATTCAGCATGTCTCCCACGATCAGCCCAATGGCCAGAGGCAAGGTCTTCCGATACAGGCTGAGCCCTCCATAGCGGATCACCACCATCTTGCACAGCCAGGCGAAGAAGAATGTGATCATGTACATCTGCGAGCCCCAGGTGTTGCCGATCAGGTAGCCGATCGGGTGGAGCGGCCACCACCAGAACCGCAGCCGAAGAATCCCGAGAAGGACGATCACTGCGGCGCCGACGCCCATCGCGCTGAGCACGTTCATGTCCGCCGCTTGCGGGGGGTTGGTGAGATAGGTGACGATGTTCTGGCCGTCTCGCAGCATCGGGGGCGTCGGCCAGAGGAAGGCCGTTCCCGCCCGAGTTCCGAAGAACCCATACCGGTACAGCCCGCTGAGAACGACGACACACCCAACTGACAGGGAGACCAGGAATCCCGCCACCAGCCCGCCGGCGAGGCTGAGCTTACTAATCCTGGCGGCGTCGGCGATTTTGAACGACTCCAGGACACTGCCGACGGAGACCGCAGGGGTCGCCTCGGTGGCCGACCAGGTGTAGGTAGCCCACCTCAGGGTCACCCCGGTGATGATCTCACTCGGGCGGAAGGCCGCGTAGCCGCCGGGGACGGCCATCAGGTCGGTGATGTCCACAGGAAGGCAGATGAACGCCATGCCCACCTCGGCGCGGACACGGGCCCATACGACATAGTAGCCGATGACGATCCCGATCAGGCTCAGCGCGAAAAGCGCTCTGCATCCCGACAGGAGGCAGAAGACCGTCATGTACAAGCAGGAGACGACCAGCCCAAGCACGGCCCATCGGTAGAGGCTGCCGTCCTGGTCCCGCGCACCATCCTGCTGCCCGCGCACGGCAGACCGGATGACCCGCCAGAGGTGACGGCGGGCCAGCCAGACGAACCACAAGAGGATCGCCGCCGCCGCGCCAGCCGCCTGGAACTCCGCCGGCAGCCAGCTCTGGCTTGCCGATCCTGCAGCCGTCAAGCCGGCAGCGGCCGCTGCGACGATGACAGCATTGTGCCCCGCCCAGAAGAACCATGTCGAGAACGATATGTCCTTGGGGATGATGTAGATCAGCGCGACGAGCCAGGGCCACAGGTTCAGATCAATGTACTGGATCGCCGAGAGCGGGCCGGACCCCGCTTGCGGCGCAACGACCTGCACGTTGCTGAGGGGGATGGCCGGCAGCGCCGGCACCTTGTACGAGAGCGACTCCAGGAAGCGAAGGCCGAAGGCGATCGCCACTCCCACCCAGAAGATTCGGGCCGACGGGAGCCGGACGCGCGTCCCTGACTGCTGGACCATTTCCAGGGGGATCTGCGCGATCGGGAAGCTCAGGCGCTCGCTGGTGATCCACTGGCGCTGAATGAGAGCCAGGAGGCTACCTGCGCATGCCCACAGGGAGAACAGGAAGAGCGACCAGAGGGTTATGGGCACAGCCCACAGGGTCCAGGGCACGCGCATCTGCCCAAGCATCAGCCCCTCTATGGCGCGCAGGTCGGTCGGGCACCACCACGTAGGTATGTAGGAAAGGAACGCTGTCTCCCAGCGCGGGTTGGCCCGAGCCAGGTGGTAGTAGAGCGCGGTCTTCGGGATCATGTAGAACAGGATGGCCCGGTGGCCCAGGGGAGCGCCCACCATGATGATGCAGTAGATGGCGATCAGCTCACGGCGTGAGAGCCCGAATCTGCGCAGCCGGCGAGAGGCGGCCGCGACCGCCAACGTCAAGAGGAACAGCAGTGCGACCGGCGCGGCCGACGGCGCGCCCGAGACCAGGTCGGCGCCGAAGAGGCTGCGCACCTCGACGAAGAAGGCGACCGGCGCGAGGAGCGCGAGGAGAATGCACGCCACCAGCACTGATCTGCCTGTGATACCTACCGGCGCCAACGCCTCCGCCCGTGTGTCGTGCTCACTGGTGCCCTCCCACGGCTCAGCACGTAGGCCAGGAGCGTGCTCCTGGCCTGCACCGCCGACAATCGAGCGTTCCGAGGAAGCGCTTTCCTTGCCCTGAAGACGCATTCCGCTTCTGATCTCCACATCGTAGGCCTGGCCCCCCAGGGACCGAACCGGCAGTCACATCGAGGACCCATGTCCAATGGCCGTGGCCCACCGCGCTGCTATAGTGTACAGGCGCGCCCTACCATCATCCAGGGCCGTTCGAAGCATAAAGTAGTCAGAATGTGCTTGCCGCGCTTCCACAAAGCGCATGGAGCCGACTGGGGGGAGGGTTCTGAGGCGAGCGCGCTGCCTGTCGTCTCACCCTGGAGGCCGCGGCGCCGGGGCGCCGGGGCGCGCTCGCGTCTGGCGGCACTCGCGAGGTGATAGCCCGGTGGCCGCCTTGAAAGCTCTGCGGAAGTTGGAGTACTGCCCGTATCCGATCATCTCTGCCACTCGGGTGATCGGAACGTCGCTGTTGACCAGCAGATGCCGCGCCTCGGCGATCCGCAGGTCCTGGATGTGCTGGGAAATAGTCTTGCCCACGTGCTTGACGAACAGCCGACTCAGATGGCTTCTCGAGTACCCGGCCTCTGAGGTCAGTTTGCCTACCACGACGCGCTGGCGGTAGTGGGAGGCGCAGTAGCCGAGCACTGACTCCACCAGCCGCCAGGCCTGCGGGTCGGACGAACGAAGCGCGGCATTGACGTCAGGCACGTAGACGAAGCTCCCACGGCCCAGCCGACGAAGCAGCAGACAGGCGAGGTGTTGCAGAAGGGCCTGCACCGACGATTGCCAGTGCAGATCCCGCCCCGACAGCTCGCGGCTCAACGCCTCAGCGATATAGGTCAGATCGGTGCTGCCGAGCAAGTCCAGCGAGACGCCCGTCGCAGGTGTTGGCTTCCACTCCACGACCGACATGGTCGTCCCGCGCGCGACGAACCAGCACACGTCACACCCGGTCCGCTCTGGCTCCGACTCTACCGCGAACTCCCCATGCTCCACGCCCGGTTCGATCAGCAGCAGACGCCCCGGTGTCAGGAGATGTATGCCGGTCGGCGTGGCGATGCCGTGCGCGCCCTTCATGACGAGCATCAGCTCGTACCAGTCCGCGAGGTGGGTCCGGCCGCGCCGATCGCCATCCCGAACCGAGGTGCCGCTCAGCGAGGCCGAGCAAAGCAGGTAATGCTCAGGGCTCCGGTCCACCGCGAGCTGGTTGATCGCGTCTATAAGGGGCTGTTCCATGGAGAGCTCTTCAGCCACCCTTGCGCCCTTTCCACGTCGTCCTCGTCGTCCTCATACAAAGAGTGTACGCAGACCAGGGAGGGTGGTCAACCTCACAGAGGGCGCGACGCCCCAGTTTCGTCTATGCCGCAAAGACTGCGGTTGATTGCTTCGACCGCTGCCTCTCGGGCATCATCTTCGCCAAGAGAGCGGAGCGCCCGGAGTCCGGGCGCTCCGCATCGTACGCGCTTCAGCTACAACTCGAGACGTCCAGTCCTAGAACAGAATCGGCACGCCCGGATAGGCCTGGTCCCATTCCGGGAAGCACCCGGTGTCCGGACCGAAGTGGTGGTCGTAATCAAGCGCCAGGTAAGTCTTGGTGTTGATGGCAACGCTGCTGGGCTCACCCAGCGTGTAGGCCTTGACCTCGGCCAGGAACCTGTCAGAATCCATATAGACAGCGTGGCCATCGGCGAACCCGAGGTTGATACCACCCAGATGGCGGGAATAGTACCTTTTGAGCAGACCCCTGTCGGTCAAGAAGCTCCCGTTCGCCGGAGCGTATATCTGAATGGGCTCGTCACAGTATGCCGCACACTCCCAGTCTACCCAACCGCACTGGGAATTGGCGCACCCGACCGCACATCCGTCCGGATAGGCCGTGGTCGGCACGTTGATGGTCATCATGAGTATTCCGCCGTCGGCAATCACAGGCAGGGCGGACGAGTTCTCAACCGCCGCCATCTTCTTGTCGTACAGATGCCACTCGTCTGCGCCGATGGACTGAGAGAACGCCCGTGCCGCTCCTTCCGTTCCCCTGCCGACCATCCCGAACCTCTGCTGGACCATACTGTCGGTTATATCGCCGCCCCAGCCGAGCGGGAAGGACCCATTGCACGGGCCGAAGTGAGGTTTAGTGCCGAGAGAGTCAGACCAGCTCTGCCAGTACCTAAAGTAGTCGGGGACCGGAATGATGCTGCTAGCACCCCCCTCCATCTTGGCGCTCGGGCATCGCCAGACATCCCGGTTCTTGGTGTATTCGTCGAGAAGCACCGGCCACCGCAGATAGGGATTCGCCCTGTTCGCGAAGAAGCACGGGAGGCCGCTGAACGGATTCTCAAAGGTCTCCCAGAAGTCGATCACCTCCGAGCTGTGCTCCGCCGGTGGGAAAGTATCATTGTTGTCCGCCAGGTACATGTTGATGGCCAGGGCCATGTTCTTCACATTGGACAGACACACCGCCTTGCGGGCCGATTCGCGCGCCCGCGCGAAAACGGGGAACACCATTGCTGCCAGGATGCCGATAATCGCGATCACCACCAGCAGCTCAATCAGCGTGAAACCCTTCATCCTTACCCTACTCATCTGTGTCCTCTCGCTCTAGGAATGCTGGGCTTCTCGGTGCCCAGTTTGGGAGACAACCGACTCAGTGCTCGGCCTCCATCACCTCCGTTCTTTTCTGGATTGCTGTCTATGAGGGTAGCACTGCCGAGAGGGAGGGAAAAGACCCCAAGGTGACGTCTAGTGGTCATTATGTGCTCTGCGGTCCGAGGCCAAAGGGCCGTCGCCGCAAAATGACCAGTACGCGCGCCCCACGGCTCAGCGGGGAGCTGTGCCAGTGTGCTACCATCGAGTGTGCCCAGTGCACCCAGGAAGTGGACAGACTGCGCGCCGTGCCGTTCCGACGCTAGCGGTCTGGGGCGCAAGATGAGGATCATGATGAAGCACCATATCTCGTCGGCCTCGCGCTGGCGGTTCGGTCTTGTTGGAGTGGGTCGCGGTTCGGCCTACGGTCGGCTGTTGGCTGACAACTCGAACTGCGAGGTCGTGGCTTGCTGTGACGCGTCGCACGAGGCGCTGGCGCACTTCCAGCAGGAACTGGGCATGCCTGACTCGGCCTGCTACACCGATTACGACCAGTTCATCTCCTCTCTGCCCATGGACGCGGTCTTCCTCGGCACACCCATCCCCGCGCACGCCGACGAGACCGTCAAGGCGGTGGAGGCCGGTGTGAACGTGCTCAGCGAGGTCACGGCCGCCTCCACGGTGGAGGACTGCGGCCGGATCGTGGAGGCAGTGCGTCGCACAGGCAAGACCTACATGCTGGCCGAAAACTGCTGCTACTGGCACTTCGTCCTCGAGTGGAAAGAGCTGGTGCAGTCAGGCAGGTTGGGCACGGTTGTCTACTCTGAATGCGAGTACCTGCATCCGCTGCCCGAGATGATCGTGGATCCCGAGACCGGCGAGTATCAGTGGCGAGCGCAGCGGCCGCCGCTCCACTACTGCTCGCACTCGCTGGGGCCAATCCTGGAGATCACACGGGACCGTATCACCCGCGCCATGGGGATGGGCCAGGGACACAAGGTGGCGCCCGAACACCGGGTGGTGGGTGCGATAGACATCCAGGTTGGGCTATTCGAGACGAAGAGGGGCGCTTTGATCAAGCTGCTGCGCACCTCGATCGCCCCTCGTCGGCCGCACATGCACTACTACATGCTGCAGGGCACCCGGGGCTACATCGAGACCGATCGCAGAGGACCGAAAACGGGTCAGGTCTACCTCGCCGATGAGATGGAGCAGGCACAGGAGTTCGAGCTTCATCTCTCGGACCCCAACCTACCGCCGGAGGCGCACGCCGGCGGCCACGGCACCTCCGAGTACCTCGTGGTGCAGGAATTCCTGCGGGCGCTGGAAACAGGCGAAAGACCGCCACTGGACGAGGTGCGGGCGATGGACTTAACCGTGCCGGGAATTATCGCCCACGAGTCGGTGATGCAAGGCGGGGTCTGGCTAAACGTACCATCCTTCTCGGAGTGAGAAGCTACTATGACCAAGAAGCAGCGCGCAGACGCACTGAAGAAGGGAGTCAGTATTGAGTGGCCGCCCGAGCCTATCCTGGGGAGTCACTACGGCGAAGAGGAGATCGAGGCAGTCGTCAAGACGATCCGCGGCTCGATGGACCCGCGGGTGGGCTTTGGCTTCGCGAATTGCACCGAGATCGAGGAGTTCGAGCACGAGATCGCGCAGTGGGTCGGGACAGACCACTGTGTCACCATCAACGGCGCTGGCGGGGGGCTCGACATGGCGATGCGGTGCCTGGACCTGGAGCCCGGCGATGAGGTGATCTGCCCTTCGATCAACTTCCGCGCCGCCCCGCTCTCTATCATCGGCCACGGCGGGAAGGTCGTCTTTGCGGAGATTGATCCGGCGACCCTCAACCTGGACCCCGATGACGTGGAGAAGCGCGTCACACCGCGCACGCGCGCCATCCTGCCCACCCACATGAACGGGCTCTCGGCGGATATGGATGCGCTGGAGGAGATCGGCCGGCGCCATCCCCATCCCAAGCATGGTCCCATCAAGGTCATCGGCGATGCGGCACGGTCGTTGGGTGCGACTTATGAGGGAACGAAGGTCGGCAAGAAGGGCTGGATGAACATACTCAGCTTCCACACCCAGAAGATAATCACCACACTGGGGGAAGGCGGCGCGATCACCACCGATGACCACGAGGCGCTGGTGCGGCTTCAGGGGTTCCGTCAGTTCGGCAACCCTTCGCACTCCTACGATCCGCTGCTGCGGGGAGTGGGCTGGGGCTCCAACTACAAGATGACCAAGGTGCAGGCGGCGGTGGGGCTAGTGCAGTGGAAGCGATTGGACGACCTGGTCGCGCGGCGCCAGCGACTGGCGCGGGAGCGCACGAAGATGCTGGAGGGATGTCCCGGGCTGCAGCTTCCGCACGAGCCGAAGGGATATGAGAGTAGCTTCTACCTTTATTCGATCCTGGTTCCCAGGGAGTGGGTGGGCGAGAAGCGGGACCGGCTGATGGCAATGCTGAAGGACGAATACAAGATCGAGTGCGTGGTGGCCAACCCGCCGGTCCACAACACGGTTCCTTACATCCAGGAACACTCCGCCGGAGTCGATCTGCCTATCTCGGACGAGGTGGGGGCGCGGCTGTTCTGCCCGCCGATCCACCCGCACATGCCGGACGAGGACAACGCCTACATCGCCGCCGCGATCTGGGAGGCGGTGGAGAGGATTGCTCAGGACTCCTGATGCGCGGCAGATGTCCTCGCGCGTCAACGCCAGTGTCTGACAAGCCTGTGACCATGGAGACAAGGAAGGTGAATTCAGCGCCGGCTGAGCGTTTCCGTGCCAACATTGGCGAGGAGATGTTCAAGCGCCTCCTCAGTCGGTTGAGCGAGGTGAATAGGAACATTCGCACGCGCGGCATTCGCGCTTACAACAACAGGCGTGATCTGGTGACCGGATACTCCTATAGCGAGTTCTACGACTGGGACCTGTATTTCGAGAACCTCTACCTGTCGTACTATGGCATCGCCACCTTGTACTCCGCAAATACTCATCGGCGCCACTGAGGGGGTGTAGAGGGCTAGTTCCGCTTTGCCGCAGCCGACCCACAAGGGTCCCAGAACTAATCTCGCCTCCTTGTTCTAGGGAGCGCCCAGCACCTCGGCGCGATTGAACTGAGGAAGCCGGCCCTGTTCGCAAATCAAGCGGCGCTTGGGAGGGGAGGAGAGAAGGCGGCGTGGCGCGGGCCTGCGCAAGGAACGCGCCGGCAAGGAGGACGGCGCGGAATCCGCTCGAAGGGTAAGCTCAGGCGCGGTTGCGATAGTAGTCGTTCACCAGACCGCCGAGCACCCGTCGGCAGGCGACCTCTCCATCGGTTGGGTAGTGGCGCGGGCCAGACGGAGTGTGGAGGCGAAGCGCGCGGTGCGGCCGGCGCTCATTGTAGTAGCGCACATACTCCTGTAGCAGCCAGCGCAGATGCGCTTCATTCAGGATGATGATCCGGTCCAGGCACTCCTGTCGCAGGCTGCGAATCCAGCGTTCCGCATAGCCGTTCAGATCGGGAGACCGAGCGGGCAGCCGGATCACCTTCGTGCCTACGGCCTCCACCAGAGTGTCGGCGTGTCGGGTGTACTTCTCATCCCGGTCATGAATCAAGTACCGGGGCAATTCCTCATTGACCACCGAGAGATTGCGGAACTGCTGGCAAACCCAGGCCTCGTCCGGGGAGGTGGAGACATTCCAGTGGAGGATCCGCCGGGTGCCAATCTCCAGGAAGAAGACGAGGTAGTAGGTCTTGAGAGTGGCCGTGGTGACGGTGCAGAAGTCACTGGCCCAGATGAACTGACCGTAGTGGCGCAGGAACTGAAGCCAGCTCAGGCCTCCACCGCGGCGCCGCCCGGGAGTGAGGCCATGTTGCTTCAGGATCCGCGTGTTCTCGCGCAAGCCGGACCCCAACTTCCTCGGGGTGGATGTCGAGTTGGATGAGGAAAGGTGGGCGGCGCATATACGGGAATCGCTCGAGGCGGCGCGAGGCATCTTCATGGAGTTCATCGTGCGGGACGTCTACACCGTCCACGGCAATCTGGGCAAACCGCGCCGCGCGGTCGAGATCGCCCGGCGGGAGATCGACCGGGCATAGGAGGCCCGACGTTGCGTGAGGCGCAGGCGACTCACGGAGTCTCGAAGGTGCGGGATGAGTTTCTGAACCTGGAGCAGTTCGATACCGTGCTGGAAACGCGGGTACTGGCGGACCGCTACAAAAAGCACTACAATACCGCTCGGCCCCATAGTGCGCTGGGCTATCGGCCGCCGGCACCCGAGGCCTTTGTCCCGTGGCCGCCCAGCTTCGCAGTGCCGGCCGCGCATACGGAACTAACATTGTGATTGGTATCACTCATGGGGGCAGGTCAGAGGAACCGAGGCCGTTTCGACGTCGTGGGCTTCCTGATTGCCCGGACCCGTTACGATAGGTGAACCATGATCCAGCATGAGTCGCTGTGCACAACTGCACCAAATCTATGGAGGGACCAATGACTGAGAACGAACGGAAGGCGGTGCTGCGAGGCGGTATGTCGGGCTCATGGCAGTCCGAGCCATGGCTGGGGGGCTACTACGGTGAAGAGGAGGTCGAGGCCGTCGTTCGCGTGCTCCGCGCCTCGATCCGCGACACATCCGTGGGCTTTGGCTTCATCTGTGATGAGATCGAGGAGTTCGAGCGCGTTTTCGCCGAGTACATCGGCACCAAGTACGCGATCTCGATCGCCAACGCTGGCGTCGGACTCGACATGTCCATGAGAACCCTCGACCTGGAACCCCATGACGAGGTGATCGTGCCATCCATCAACTACTGGGCCGCGCCCATGGCGGTGCTGGGCCAGCGCGCGAAGCTCGTGCTGTGTGAAGTCGATCCGGTCACCTTCTGTGCCGACCCCAATGACGTCGAGAAACGAATCACCCCCAACACCCGCGCGATCCTGCCCACTCACATGAACGGTATGTCCGCCCCGATGGACGATCTGATGGAACTGGGACGTCGCCATCCTCATCCCAAGCACGGGCCGATCAGGGTCATCGGCGACGCGGCGCGAGCGGTCGGCGGCGGCTACCGAGGGACGAAGATCGGCAAGAAGGGGTGGATGAACATCTTCAGCTTCCACACCATGAAGAACATGACCACTCTCGGCGAAGGTGGCGCGATCACGACCGATTACGACGAGCTCGTGCCCCGCCTGCGCCAGATGCGTCACTTCGGTCAAGACTACTGGTCCACCAACTACAAGATCACTAAGCTCCAGGCGGCGGTCGGTCCCATCCAGGTGCGGCGGCTGGATGGTTTCATTGCGGCCCGCCGGAGGCTCGGCGCGCAGCGGACGAAGCTCCTCGAAGGCTGTCCCCATCTCGTGCTGCCGAGTGAGCCCGAAGGCCACTATCACAGCTACTACCTTTACACTGTTCTCGTTTCGTCGGCATGGGCCGGCAACAAGCGCGACGAGCTCATCCGCTTGCTCATAGAGAAGCACGGTGTCCACTGCCAGGTGCTGAACCCGCCCGTGCACCGGGTCGTCCCCTATATCGCCGAGCACACTAAGGCACAGCACCTGCCGCTCTCAGACGAACTCGGCAAGCGCCTCTTCTGCCTACCCATCCATCCCTGCATGTCAGAGGAGGATAACCACTACATCTCGGCAGCACTTTGGGATGCGGCTGACGAAGTCGCGAGTAGCAGCTAGCCCGGATTATTCACGACCCTTGCAAGAAAACGCCCTCTGAGTGTCGAAAGATATAGGTATTGAGCCAGAATCTCACGACACCGCGGAGGACGTTTTCAATGACAGAGTGTTCTACGGACCTGACCCTGTTTCCCCTCTCCGGCAAGCCGCTGGTGGTGCGAGATGACGGGGGAGCGCTCACTTCGGATGCCGGGGCGCTGTTGTTGCGCCAACTCGATGATCGCTTGGGTTTGACCCGGCGACTGGCAGCATGTGTGGTGGATCGCCGAGCGCAGGGCAAGGTGCGCCATGAGGTGTTGGCCTTGCTGCGCCAGCGCATCTATCAGATCGCGTTGGGCTACGAGGACTGCAATGATGCTGATTATCTGCGCGCCGATCCCGCGCTGAAGCTGGCGGTGGGACGGGCCCCCACAGAAGACGACCTGGCGAGCCAGCCCACCTTGAGTCGGCTGGAGAATGCTGTCACGTGGCACGACTGCTGGCGCATTTCCGAAGCGCTGCTGGAGTGCTATCTGCAGCAGCATCGCCGCCGGCCGCCGCGTCGCCTGGTGCTGGATGTGGATGCCACCGATGACGAGACCCACGGCGATCAGCAACTCGCCTTCTTTCACGGCTACTATGATGAACACTGCTACCTGCCGCTGCTGGTGTTCGCGCAAGCCGAAGGCGAGGGAGAGCAAGAGCTGATCGGGGCTATGCTGCGGCCGGGCAATGTGCATGGAGGCCATCGCGCCATGGCACTGGTGAAGGCGATCGTCGCCCGATTGCGTCAGGCCTTCCCCCTCTGCCGCATCGAGCTGCGCGCCGACTCGGCGCTGGCCTTGCCCGAGGTCTACGAAGGCTGTGAAAAGCTAGCGATTCCCTATACTATTTCGCTGCCCAAGAACGAGCGGCTGATCGCGGCGGCGCAGCTCTGGATGCGAGACGCGGAGGCGATTCACGCCGAGACCGGGGAGAAGGTGCAGGTGTTTGGAGAGTTTGCTTACGCGGCTCACACCTGGTCCCATGAGCGTCTCGTCATCTGCAAGGCGGAGGTGATGAGCCAGGGCGAGAATCCCCGCTTCGTGATCACCTCTCGCTGCCGCCCACAGCCCAAAGCCCTCTACCGTTTCTACTGTCAGCGGGGCGATCCGGAGAATCGG
>Ga0315277_10003709_pt1 | contig 20653 bp, 23 predicted proteins | sample YL17G05_15_MG_FD_203695 | JGI IMG/M metagenome (GOLD analysis project Ga0315277, IMG submission 203695) | Sediment microbial communities from Yellowstone Lake, YNP, Wyoming, USA - YL17G05_15 | ecosystem: Environmental > Aquatic > Freshwater > Lake > Sediment | place: USA: Wyoming | collected... | reverse complement strand
TTCATCAAAGCCCTTTAGAAGCTGTGGGTCATTGATACTCTGCCTGATTGGCCCGGCTTGCTTGTGAAGATACTTGTCCAGGCCACCGATTACTGCCTTATCGGTGTAACCCTTCCGGCGTTCCAGCGCAAGGACGTTTCGTAGCGAATCAATGCCTGTCACTTCCCATTCCACCCCAAAAGTTTCGCAACTTCTTGGAAGTCGCCCGGGTTTTTGCACAGATTTAAGCGGAGCAGTCGATTATTCTTTACATCTGGTAAGGTAATTTGCATTTCCAAATCAAGGAGCTCTCTTACTTTTAGCTTTGTCGCAAACATTATTCCAGGGAAATTATATAATCATAATGGGGCTGGCCGCCGTAAACTACCTCGACCTCGGCCTGGTAGCGGTCACGAATTTCCTGAGCTATCTCTTGAGCTTCAGCACCCTTGATTTCAGCACCGTAATAAACGGTGACTATCCCGGCCTTTCCCGCTCCGGCTTTGCCTAAAGCTTCAAGGACAACATCCCCTATTTTATCAGCCCTGGCTATCAAATCCTCATCGTTCAGAATGGCGATAAATTGCCCCTTTCTTATTTTCAGACCTTTAAGGCAGGTCCCACGCGCTGCTCTGGTAATCTCTATAGCCTTTACTTTATTTATGGCTTTCTCCATAGTCTGTGCATTCTGCTCCAGATTCAGGTCATACCCGAAAGCCAGAAATGCCGCTATGCCTTGAGGGATATTCCTGGTGGGAATCACCTTCACTTTTTTGGAAGTCAAGGACTGGACCTGAGAAGCGGCAGACACGATGTTCTTGTTATTGGGCAGTAGAATAATGTTGTCTGAGGGTGCTGATTCCACAGCTTGCCAGAGCTCATGAACACTGGGATTCATCGTTTGCCCGCCGGGGACAATGATTATGTTACCTAAACTATTAAGCAGCTCGAAAAAACCGTCTCCGGTGGCCACTGTTACCATAGCGATATCGACTGAAGGCATTCTTTCCTTCTGCATCTTGATGAATTCGGCATGTTGGTCATCCATGTTATTGATAGTTATCTCATGCAGGTTGCCCAACTTTGTGGCATATTTCAGGATTTCACCAGGCTCGAAGCTATGGATATGAACTCTAACCAGAGTATCGTCGCCGGTAACTATCAAGGATTGTCCCTTCTTTTTGAGGTCTTTTTCGATTTTGTCTAAATCAAGATTCTGCCCCTCCAGGACAAAATTTGCGCAATACCCGTGAGGCGTTTCCAGCTGGGTAGGTCTCTGGGCTGCCCTGGGAACCAATTCTGCCTCGGAAACAACCAGGCGGGGCCTCCGATACTGCATCTTCTCTGACTCTCCCTTGAGGAATTGCAGGGCACCGTCCAGCAAAACGTACAAGCCTTGCCCGCCGGCGTCCACCACTCCGGCATCCCTTAATACTGGCAGTAAGCTGGGCGTCCGGGCTACTGAGTCCTCAGCCGATTTTACCGCGACCTCCACTACCGAGACCAGGGCATCATCATTTTTGGCTGCTTCTTGAGCTGCTTTAGAAGCGTCATTAAGCACTGTTAAGATAGTGCCCTCAACAGGATTGGCAATCCCTTTGTAAGCAGTTTGTGATGCCTTGGCCAGGGCTCTGGCAAAATCCCCGCCGTCGCAATGGGTCTTGCCCTCCAGCCCTTTAGCTAAACCTCTAAAGAATTGAGATAAGATAACCCCCGAATTGCCCCGCGCTCCCATTAAAGCACCGTGAGCCAGCGATTTGGCTATCGAGGAGACCTGGTTATCCGAATTGTGCTTGGCCTCTTCCAGGGCAAATTCCATGGTGAGCACCATATTGGTTCCGGTATCACCATCGGGAACAGGGAAAACATTTATGGCATTGATATCGGGGGCGCTTTTTGCCAGCCAGGCAGTTCCTGAAGCAAACATTTCCTTCAGGGTTTGACCATCGGCTAAATCAGTTTTCATACCACCCCTTCACCCGGGCTGATAATTATGATATCATTGATGCAAATTTAACAGAATAGAGAAGTTTCTATGAAGTGCGAGATTTGCGGTAAAAGAGCCCAATTTGGGCATAGCATAAGCCATTCCAAACAGCATACCCTGCGACGCCAGCTACCTAATATTCAGCGAACTACGATTATGGTAGAAGGAAAGAAAAGAAAAGTCAACATCTGCACGAGGTGCCTCCGCACCCAGTATAAAGCTGCCCGCTAATTATAATCTCAAGCCCCACCACGAGATTGCGGAGCCTGTTCCGAAGCGTAAGTGAGGAATCTCGCTCCTCGCAATGACACCCCACACGTCATTGCGAGCCCCGACTTGTCGGGGCGTGGCAATCTCAGCGGCTCTCTTACGGGACATCGCTTGCATTCTTTGCATCAGCTACAAATCCACTTCAAAAAGTATTCCTCTTTCGTTGAACCCGCACTTCTTGTAGAACCTTCTTGCTTTAGCGTTTGTCTTCTCAGTGCTCACTTCAACTTCACAGCATCCAAGTTGTTTACATTTCTCGATAGCAGCCAGCACCAACTGCTTGCCAATGCCCTTACCCTGATATTCTTTAGCCACAACAAGTTCATCAATTAGCCCGGATGGACTTTGATGCAAAACCGTGTTTCGAGTTGCAAAGCTGATGAATCCAACTGGACTCCCCTCTGTTTCTGCCACCAGAAAATGTGAGCTAGCATCCTTCAAAAGACTGCTGCAGGTTTCGGCAGCTACTCGGCTGTCAATACCTTCAGTATTATCCATAGCATTTACCAGTTCCGCCAGCAATTTCCCAATCACCGGTAGATCAGATTCTGTGGCCTTTCTAATGAGAATATTGTTCATTTCAAATACTAAACAACACACACGCCTCTTTCTAGGGATTTTGCGTTTTGAATTTTGATATTGTTTAGGATTTCGTGCTTAGGATTTAGGATTTCTATGCCGTTGCTTCCCTGAGCCTTCGTATCGCCCGGCTTATGCCTTCCTTAGCCTTGAATACGCTGTTTCCCACCACAAGGACAGTGGCGCCAGCTTTAACTATGTCCGGGGCATTGTCCGCAGTAATTCCCCCGTCAACTTCCAACTCGGCACTTAGCCCTCTATCATCCAGCATTTTGCGCATACTCGCTATCCTGGGCAATGTTTCCGGGATAAAAGACTGCCCGCCGAAGCCCGGATTAACGCTCATAATGAGGACCAGGTCCACATGAGGAAGAAATTCCTCTATTGCGCTGAGGGGAGTAGCTGGATTTAAGGATACTCCCGCCCTGGCTCCCAGTTCCTTTATCAATCGGATCGTGCTCTGGAGATGGGGAGAGGCCTCGACATGCACGGTAATAATATCGGCGCCGGCGTTAACAAATTCGGAGATATACCGCTCCGGGTGCTCTATCATCAAGTGGACATCCAGGGGCAAGCTGGTTATAGGGCGAATAGAAGCCACCACGGGAGCCCCGATGGTAATATTGGGCACAAAATGCCCGTCCATAACATCTACGTGGATATAATCAGCCCCGGCCCTGGCGACCTCGTCAATCTGCTCGCCAAGGCGAGCAAAATCAGCGGAAAGAACCGAGGGCGCCAGCTTAATCATCCCTTGATTAGCCTCTTGGCTCTCCTCAGCGCCTTTCCCACCTGTTGGGGGGAGGTGCCGCCGGCCACATTCCGGGCGGCTACCGATGATTCCAAAGTTATCTTATATACATCGCCGCCGAAGAGCGGGGAAAACTTGCGGTATTCTTTCCGGCCGAGCTCTCGGAAGTTTTTGCCCTTACTCATGGCATATTCGCTGAGCTTGGCGACCACGCCGTGGGCTTGTCGAAATGGCAGGCCTTTATTCACCAGATAATCGGCCAGGTCCGTGGCCAGGATATAGTCTGTCTTCATCGCTTGAGAGATGCGCTCGGTGTTTATCTTAATCGTTTTTATCATCCCGGCGAATACTTCCAGGCTGGCGTGCAGCGTGTCCACAGTGTCAAACAGCCCTTCCTTGTCCTCCTGCATGTCCCGATTATAGGCTAAAGGCAGAGACTTCATAGTGGTCAAAATGCCCATGAGGTGGCCATATACCCGCCCGGTTTTCCCCCTGGCCAGCTCGGCCACGTCGGGATTCTTCTTCTGGGGCATTATGCTGCTGCCCGTGGTAAAGGCTTTGCCAATCTCTATGAAGCCAAACTCGCTCGATGACCACAGGATAAGCTCCTCCGCCAGCCGAGAAAGATGCATCATGGTGATGGCCGCCGCTGCTTCGTATTCTATGACGAAGTCCCTGTCGGAAACGGCATCCAGGCTGTTGGTGCTCACCTTGCTGAAGCCCAGCTGCCGGGCCACGAATTCCCGGTCTATGGGGTAAGGGACGCCGGCTAAGGCGCCGCTGCCCAGGGGCAGGACGTCGGTGCGTTTCAGACAATCATTAAATCTTTCCTTGTCTCGCTGGAACATATCGAAATAAGCCAGCAGGTGATGTGCCAGGAGAATTGGCTGGGCTTGCTGCAGATGAGTATAGCCGGGCATGATGACGTCTTTGTTCGCCTTAGCCAACTCCACCAGCGAAGCTTGCAGGGCTTTTATCTTATCGATAGTTTTCCAGATTTCCTCCTTGATGAAGAAGCGCAAGTCCAGAGCTATCTGGTCATTCCTGGAACGGGCGGTATGGAGCTTGCCCGCCACCTCGCCTATCTTTTCAAACAACCTCGCCTCGATATTCATATGTATATCCTCGAGCTCGGTCTTGAATTGAAACTTTCCTCGTTCGATTTCCTTTCGAATAGAATTGAGACCTTTGATTATCGTCTCAGCTTCGCTCTCCGCTATTATCCCCTGCTTGGCCAGCATCCTGGCGTGGGCGATGCTGCCCTCGATGTCCTGGCGGTATAACCGCCGGTCAAAGGGAATAGATGCCACGTATTCTTGTACCAGTTTATCAGCTCTGTTAAGTTTTTCAGACGAGCCTTTCATGGACCTAAGCACCTCCTCCAGCCTTCATGGGGCGAACCAAGGAAAGAGACACAACAGCTATAGCATAGCATATCGTCGATACTAATGCCGCGGCATTATAGTAACCGGTTGCTTCACGGAGTCTGGCCCAAATCAAAGGCCCCCAGCCTCCGATCAAGCCATAGCCAAAGGTGAGGATGCCGAACAGCGAGCCCACGCGCGCCCTGCCAAAAAGGTCGCCCAGCAATGGAACATACAGAGGGACTTGCAGTCCTGTGCCCAGGCCCACGCCAATGGAGAGCGCTATCAAGCCCTGCTGGGTATGTACTCCCAGCCATCCGTAAAGCATCGCTGCCGTGGCAATAATAAGACCTATCGGCATTATGCGGCTCTTTCCGTATTTATCACCCAGCCAGCCACCCGTTACACAGCCAAGTATCCAGGGCACAGCCAATGCTGTAGAAAAAATTCCCGCAGTTGCCTGCGGACTGCCCAGGTCTGTGCCCCAGGCTACTGCATGGGCTTCGATGCCATTAAGACCGATGTTATACACAGAGTAGGAGATGAATAGTAAGGCAAACTGCGATGTTTTCAGAGCACGCTTTATATCCCAGGATACCTCTACGGATGCCGTAGGATCAGCAGCGGGTGGAGATGCTTCACCATCAGGACGCAATCCCATAGATTCCGGGGTATCGCGAATGATGAACAGGGCGCACAGTATAATAACCGCACCGAAACAAATGCCCAGGATCAGGGAGGTGTAACGCCAGCCATGTGAATCAGCCAATCCCGTCATTACTGGCATGAATATGGAGTTGCCCACAGCCCAGGCGCTGCCGGCAATGCCGGCTACCAGCCCGGCCCGCTTTATAAACCACTTGCGGGTTGTCGCCATGACTGGGACGTAATGAGTCATGCTCACTGCCAGCGCCAGGAGCACTCCGTAATACAAATACAGTTGCCAGGGTGATTGTACGGCGGAGAACAGGACCCAACCTAAGATGGTAATGGCGCCACCGATTAAGAAAGTCTTCCGACTTCCGATTCTATCAACCAGGGCGCCGGAAAGCAGGACAAACAGGGCGTACAGCCATATGGCAATACTCTGGGCCAGGCTTATTGTCTCTCGTGCCCAGCCGCCCGGTTCGGACATGATGAACGGCAGGAAAGCAGCCAGGTTGTATCTCCCCAGAGATGCCACCGTATCTATCACAAACAGCCCCACGACTATCCACCATCCGTAGAATATGGGCTGCTTCTTCGTCAAAGTGTCGCACCTTTGCTACTTTTTGAAATTTTGGCCTTTGCTATTATATCTGTTTTGCCAGTATTTTTAACAGGAGCAGTAACCTCCCGTGTCATTGCGAGCCCCTTTCCTCTTGTCATTGCGAGCGACCTGCCCGCTTGCCTTCGCTGAAGCTTTTGCGCAAGCAGACCAAGGCTTGGCTCGCCTGCTGGAGTCATACGGCGAGCAGGCAGGCGGGGGCGTGGCAATCTCTGAGATTGCTTCGGCTGACTAAAGTCAGCCTCGCAAAGACAGGGGGGAGGGATTGCGGAGCTTGTTCCGAAGCGTAGGCGAGGAATCTCGCTCCTCGCAATGACAGAGAGAGAAGTGTCACTAAAGGACTGAACGAGGACAATGGCTTCCATTGCGGGGTAATTAGAGATATAATTGAATCAAGAGGGGATAAGAATAAACGGACATTGACAGAAGGATGACCTGAGACGCGGAGAAAAACACGGTTGCTCAACCCTCGAAGGAGTGGATAGATGATTTTCCTTAAAGGTCTCTACGTTGTAGCTATAGCGGTTGTGCTTATCCTGCTTGTCATCGTGGGTGTCGAAGCTTTCTATCCTGGCCCTTCATACCCGGAATATAATGCGCCCCCGGTGGATTACAATAGCACTGAGTACCAGGAGTGGGAGCAAGGATGGACAGAGGCTTACGAAGCATACCAGCAGGAAACAGCGGTACATGATAGAAACATATTCTTCATTGTCTTGCCTCTGGGGGCAGTATTTGCTGTCGTGGGCACCTTCATTCGACGCAGACTGGATCTCTTCGGGGCCAGCTTGATTTTAGGAGGCATCGGGACGATGATATTCGCACTTGTACCTTATGACCTGGACGCCATACTGAGATTTGCCGGCATTGCTGCCACCCTGGCTGTCCTTGTCTTCGTGGGATACAAGGTCTTCCTCTCCTTAAAAAGAAGCTAACAAGTTTCTCTGACATCGGTCATAATCCGCTTCGTGCGGCCCCGAGAAACAAAGTCAGGCCTGCCGGGGACACCATACCGGTCAGGCCTGCCACAAATCAGCTATTATGTCGCCAGAATACCACATAGCTTCGCCGCGCTCTCCGTTGATACATCCTGCTTTGCCAGTATTTTTAACAGTGGCATTAACCTTCAGTGTCATTGCGAGCGAAGCGTGGCAATCTCTGAGATTGCTTCGGCTGACTAAAGTCAGCTTCGCAAAGACAGGGGGGAGGGTTTGCGGAGCTTTTTCCGAAGCGTAAGCGAGGAATCTCGCTCCTCGCAATGACAGAGAGAGAAGTGTCACTAAGGGACTGAACGAGGACAATGGCTTCCATTGCGGGGTAATTAGAGATATAATTGAATCAAGAGGGGACAAGAATAAACGGACATTGACAGAAGGATGACTGAGACGCGGAGAAGAACACGGTTGGTCAACCCTCGAAGGAGTGGATAGATGATTTTTCTTAAGGGCCTCTACGTTGTAGCCATAGCGGTTGTGCTTATCCTGCTTGTCATCGTGGGTGTCGAAGCTTTCTATCCTGGCCCTTCATACCCGGAATATAATGCGCCCCCGGTGGATTACAATAGCACTGAGTACCAGCAGTGGGAGCAAGAATGGACAGAGGCTTACGAAGCATACCAGCAGGAAACAGCGGTACATGATAGAAACATATTCTTCATTGTCTTACCTTTGGGGGTTGTATTTGCCGTCGTGGGCACCTTCATTCAAAGAAGGCTGAGTATCTTCGGGGCCGGCTTGATTTTAGGAGGCATCGGGACGATGATATTCGCACTTGTACCTTATGACCTGGACGCCATACTGAGATTTGCCGGCATTGCTGCCACCTTGGCAGTGCTTGTCTTCGTGGGATACAAGGTCTTCCTCTCCTTAAAAAGAAGCTAACGTGGCTCTTCGATGGGGGCTAATCTGGTTGGCGGGGTGATTCTTTTACTAGAAGCAATACTAGAACAAAGCCTATCGCCGCAAGTATTGCGCCCAAAAGGAATATTGTGCGGAAACCGATAATTTCTGAGAGGAAACCACCGAAGGCCGGACCTATCATCCAGCCAAGGGATATCGTTTGCTGATAGACACCCATAGCCCAGCCTCTCTTATCTGCAGTAATGATATCGGCTATGTAGGCTGTGACCGAAGCACCAATGGCAACCCAGGCAGCACCTTCGAGAACTTGTATACCATATACCACCTGATAACCTCGTGCCAGGAAGTAAAGAACAAAAATTAGCGCAAAGCTAGCCATCGCGCCCAAGATAACCGGTTTCCTTCCAAAACGGTCTGCTGCCTTCCCTAGAAGTGGACCAAAGAGTAGCCCTACCAGAGACCCAACCATATATATCAAGCCGATCTGAGTTCTCGGTGCTCCAAGCACCTCACCCATGTAGAGCGAGAACATAGAATAAACCAGACCGGAGCAAATCATCAGGGGTAGTGCACAAGCACAGAGAACATATAGTTTTTTCTTTTCCATAAATTACACTCCTGAAAGTATATTTTCGGTAAAGGGTGACTAATGGGGATACTTCATGCACTCATAGCCTGCCATTCTATCTCTGTTTTGGCACCATTCACAAGTAGTGCCGTTTCCCGGTAATTCTGTGGCGGCAGTTAGGTAACAATCGGTGGATTCCTGGGGACACCATACAGGTCAGGTCTGCTGCAAATCGGGTATTATGTCCCCGGAATAGCACAGCACTCTTGTGATATGATCGGAGCAAGAGCAGGCCAAGTAAACGTGGCCAGACTACCGAAGGTTATTGGCATGGTCAATGAAAAATCGCTTATTCCTGTAGATAGGATTGAGAAGGCAATTCTGTTAATCCGTGGGCAAAAAGTTATGCTCGATGCTGACCTGGCGGAGCTTTACGGCGTCGAGACGAGGGTTTTAGTTCAAGCAGTCAAACGTAATCTGGAGCGATTCCCGGAAGATTTTATGTTCCAGCTTAGTCAAGAAGAATTCGCTATCTTGAGGTCACAATTTGTGACCTTAAACAAAAGATGTGGCAATCTCATAGTGAGCAGGCGGCAAATCCTGAGCCAGGTGGTAGTAACAATAATGCAGAATCCAATAGCCAGCCGAAAATCTTCTGAATTCTGACTACTGACTCCTGACTACTGTTTTTAACAGGAGCATCTGCTTGAAGCCTGAGGACATCGCGTCTGCCTAAACTTTTTGCTTTCGTTCAATGGCAAGCTGCACTTGACATTAATCGTTTATAGTAATATAGTAATATAGTAATCTAGTAACTGCGTAAGACGAGGGCAGTAGTGAAGATCACCCGTACGGCCAGATTTAAGAAAGCCTGGCAGGAATTAACCGAAGAAGAGAAAGAATTGGGCCGGAAGGCGTTGAGGAATCTGGCGACAGACCTGCGGTATCCTGCCCTTAGAGTGAAGAAAATGCAGGGAGTTGAACATATCTGGGAAGCTAGAGTTAGTCGTTCATTGAGAATGACTTTCGAGATTGAAGGCGATAGAATTGTTCTGCGCAATATCGGGCGCCACGATGAAACATTGGAGCGACCGTAGGAGGTGATGAAGATGCCAACGACCAAGGTTACCAGACACGGGCAGATTACCCTACCGGCATCGGTGCGTGAGCAATTGGGAATAGAGGAAGGTGATATAGTAGAAATTAACGTTGAAGAAGAGAGAGCTGTGTTGATGCCGAAGAGACTTGTAGATAAGAGCCAGGCTTACTTCTGGACAAAGCGGTGGCAGAAAGGCGAGAAGGAAGCTGCCGAAGATATCAAGGCCGGGCGGGTGAAGACTTTCGACTCGGTTGACGAGCTTATCAAAAACTTAGACAAGGAATAGTAGTCCCTGTCTTGTAGCTTTCTTAGCCATCGTTTTGATTGCAGCGTTCTCCCGGTATTTTTAACAGGAGCACTAACCTCCCGTGTCATTGCGAGCACCTGAAAGGTGCGTGGCAATCTCATAGTGAGCAGGCGGCAAATCCTGAGCTAGGTGGTAGTAACAATAATGCAGAATCCAATAGCCAGCCGAGAATCTTCTGAATTCTGACTACTGACTCCTGACTACTGTTTTTAGCAGGAGCATCTGCTTGAAGCCTGAGGACATCGCGCCTGCCCAAACCCTTTTGCAGTCCGGGACAGCGTACCAACTGGGCTACTGCAAACTAGGTGTACGCATGCCGAATACTAACAAGATTCTCTAGACGTGATTACGAGCCACAGAGATAGATTAGCGCCTACGGGAACGAACCTTTTCGCTATTGAGTTACCGGCTCAATAAAAGTAAAATAGTGGAAAATGGCATCACAGCCACTGACAATCAGACAAGCCAGTGAATGGGCAAGTCAGTATTTGCACAGAGAAGTCACGCCCTCAAACATCTCTTACCTGATTCAGTACGGCAGAATCAAGAGACTTACAGACAACGGGAATACTCTAGTTAGCAAGGAAGACTTAGTCAGTTACTACAAATCCTACGTCGGCAGAAGAGAGACCAAGTGGATGAGTATATTAGGTGAAGACCTAAATTGGGCTTTGTCTTTTGACTATCTAAAGGAGTCCGAAAGAACAAAGCATGTCCATAGATTACATCCCTATAAGGGGAAGTTCATACCTCAATTAGTAGAGTACTTCTTAGATAGCCACACTGATGACTTCAAGAAGGGGGTTTACTTCCAAAAAGGTGACATTATCCTTGACCCGTTTTGCGGTAGCGGCACCACTCTAGTCCAAGCAAATGAACTCAGCATGCATGCAATAGGTGTTGATGTCTCGGCCTTCAATGCGTTGATAAGTAACGCAAAGATCGCCGAGTATAACTTGGCTCAATTGCATAATGAAATACTCAAGATTACTTCATCTTTGATACAATTTGTCTCTGGTTCAAACACACGAGAATTTGAAAGCAAGCTACTAGAGTTTCTAGCAGACTTTAATAAGAGATATTTTCCATCTCCCGAATTCAAAATTAAAGTAAGGACCGGACAGATTGAAGAAGACGAGTATAGCCAAGCTAAATCGAGAGAATTCGAACAAATATATGAAGCGCTCCTCAGTATATACAAAATTGAACTTAAACAAGAGAAGGTTGCCAGCAACTTCTTGGATAGATGGTATATAAAACCCATAAGGCAAGAAATAGACCTAGTACGTTCTTTGATTGAACGAGTTCAAGACGCTAATACTAGAAATGCGTTGACAATAATCCTTAGCCGTACGATTCGTTCTTGCCGAGCCACAACGCATTTTGACTTAGCCACACTAAAAGAGCCGGTGCTAACTACTTACTATTGCCATAAACACGGTAAAATATGTAAGCCTCTCTTTTCTATTCTGAATTGGTGGCTGAGATACAGCCAGGACACAATTAGTAGATTGTCAAAGTTTAATAAATTGCGGACTGAGACTAGCCAGATTTGCCTAACAGGTGATTCAAGGACTATAGATATTATCAAGGAACTGACAGCATACAATCCGGCTCTCGCCAAACTTGCCAGAGACCAAAAAATCAGAGGTATATTTTCAAGTCCCCCCTACGTAGGCTTGATAGACTATCATGAGCAACATGCCTACGCTTATGACCTATTTCGCTTCGAAAGAAAAGATCAACTAGAAATAGGCAAATTATCAAATGGGCAAGGCCCCGAAGCTAGAAAATTATATATTCAGTCAATTTCAGAGGTTTTGAACAATTGCAGACCATTTCTGGTTGATGAGTTTGATGTTTTTTTAGTCGCAAACGACAAATATAATCTCTATCCACTTATTGCAGAGAAGGCTGGAATGCGAATCCTCAAACGATACAAGCGCCCTGTACTCGATAGGACTGAAAGGGACAAAGGGGCGTATTCAGAGACTATATTTCATATGAAAGCGAGATAGAAAATGGGACTTTCAAAGGAACAAACCTCCAACGTTGAACGGGTTCTGAAAAGTAGCCTGAGGCATAAGTTCCAAAACTATAACCCGGAGCCTGCTTCAATGCCTTTTCATACGAGGTTACTTGGCAAGGATCGTCTAGCATTGTATTCCTTCATCCATTCCCTAAGCACCAATTTCGGTACTACAATTTTTGAACCGGTCGCAATTGCGATAGCGAAAGACAGATTCAAAGTTGCTAAATCACACGCAATAGCAGGTGAATACATTTATGAAAACGCATCGCGGGAAATTCAAAGAATGATAGATGGCCTAACAACAGCAACATCTTCACCAAACAAGAGCGCAGAAATTGATGCTATTCGAAAGGTCTGCCGAAAGGGAACGAAAAGGAAGGTTAATCTAACAAGAGTAGATATACTGTTAGAAAGCAAAACGAATGACCTATATTTATTTGACTTAAAAACGGCGAAGCCAAATGTGGGTGGGTTTCGAGAATTCAAAAGAACATTATTAGAATGGACAGCGGCAGTATTAGCATCAAATCCAAAAACAAAGGTGAATACGTTAATCGCTATCCCATATAACCCCTATGAACCGAAACCGTATAACCGATGGACGATGCGTGGAATGTTAGACCTGAAAAACGAACTGAAAGTTGGCAAAGAATTGTGGGACTTCCTTGGTGGTATAGGAGCGTATGAGAACTTACTGGATTGCTTCGAAAGAGTCGGCATAGAACTAAGAGATGAAATTGATGAGTATTTTGCCAGATTTAACAGATAAACAATAGGTATAAGAAATACGAATTATGGGGAAATTACTTGGCAATCTCTCTATGGCTATAAGGCACATTGCTATATTAGGCGATGATTCCGAATTCCAGAGATACCATACCAATCAGGCCTGCTACAAATCAGGTATTATGCCCCCGAATATTAAAGGCCATCCGCATCCCCGCACCATGAATCGCTGTGCTGTTCCTATCTGTAGCATAGTAACCCGTGAAGGTGACTTCAATCATGAAGCCAATATTGTAGTCTGGAAACCGTTGCATGTGATTTGACTTCAGGATACGGTGCAGTATAATATACTGCGATAGCAGTAAATAATACTGCAACTAAATGCGATGTTAGAAGCGCTGTTAGGGTCAAAGCTCCGGGCAAAAGTGCTGGGATGGCTGTTCAGCCATCCTGATGAGCGCTATTTCGTCCGCCAGCTCACGGCATTGCTGAAGGAAGATTCGACCAATGTAAGCCGTGAGCTTGCCCGTCTGGAGAAGACCGGTATTCTTGTTTCGACTACAGAGGGGAGACAAAAGTATTATCAGGCGAACCGCCAAAGCCCCCTTTTTAATGAGTTGCATGGATTGATGCTCAAGACTGTGGGTGTAGCCGATATCATCAAGAAGGCTCTGGAACCACGGATGGCAGACATTAAACTGGCGTTTATCTTCGGCTCAGTAGCCAGGAAAGCCGAGAATAGGTTCAGCGACATAGACCTGCTCGTGGTGGGAGATATCACCTTTGGTGAAGTAGTTGACCTTATTTCAACTGCGGAAGAGGCTTTGAGCCGTGAATTGAACCCAGTAGTCTATACATTGACAGAGTTCAATAAGAGATTATCGGAGGATCATTACTTTATCAGAGACGTATTATCAGGGGATAAAATATTTGTAATTGGGGACGAGAATGAGCTTAAAGCTCTGGTTGGAAAACGGCTGGCTAAAGGAATATAAGCCGACATCACGTGAGATTGCTGAGCTACTGGCAGTAGCTGACCGCGCTCTAAAAGACTGTCAGATCCCCGAGCTAAGCAACGAAGGCAAACTGGATATGGCGCATAATGCTGCACTGCAGTCTTCCGCCGCAGCGCTAGCTGCCGCCGGGTACAGAGCCAGTCGAGAAGCTTACCACTATTACGTAATCCAGTCTCTTTCTTTTACGCTGCAGCTGGAAGGACGCGTCATTCGCAGGCTCAATAAACTACGCCTTAAACGGAATATCAGCGATTACGAGCGCCCGGGTATGGTTACTGAGCAGGAAGCTCAGGAGATGGTTGAACTGGCAAAACTGATACGCCAGAAGGTTGAAGAGTGGATACGAAATAACCACAAGGAACTCGCCAGGGAGATTTAGATGCCGGTGTATGCGAACTCTAGAACGCCATACTAATCAGGCCTGCCACAAATCAGGCGTCATGCCCCCGGGATATCGCTCGAAGTAGTGCTTCATTCACTCATTTTGGGGTGACCCTTGAGGTTTGCGATTATTTGAACGATAAATAACCCGAGCACAGTGAGCCCCCTCTCTCGTCTCTGGTCTTTGGCCCCTGCCCCCAGTCTCCAGTCCCTAATCCCTAATCCCTAGTCCCTAGTCCCTGGCCCCTAGTGACATTTTCCCCTTGTTCGAATAAAGAATTCATGTTAATCTCTGCTTAGAACTCGTGTGTTACTCTGACAAATCAAATCCCGCAGGTGAGGTTTCTCAAAACCTCACTGCAACCCAAACACAGATTAAAAGGAAGCGCGGTGGCCAGAAAGGCAACCGGAATGCCCGTAAACACGGCTTCTATTCCGCTACCCTTAGCCCTGCCGAAACATCCCAACTGTGGAACATTACCAATCTGGAAGGCGTTGACCCCGAAATAGCGTTCGTTCGCGTCAAGTTACAATCTTCTCTTCGGTACGATCCTGGTAATCGCCGCGTAATCAGAGAAGCCTCCAGATTACTCGTAAAATGGTATTCTGTAAATTACCGGTTGGACCCAGCCGACCGCAGCTACCTGAAAACTGTTGTCGAGAACCTTTTGGAAATTGCCTCCCTGCGTCAGTCCGCCAACCCCCATGGCTCGCAAATATAAAGGGCAAACCGACGAAACGAATCGTACGTACTTTAGCAACTGAATCTTCCGGAGGTAATCGCCTTACGTATGAAAAAGAGCTGTTGAACCCCCGAAAAAATAGCCATTTCTACAAAACGAATCATCCCGGAAAGGGAAACAATGGTGGTCTTGGCGGTCTCATGGAGGATCTTATTAGCATCCAAATAACAACTTTTTTTGCATATATCCCCAGAATCACAGGAGTGGCCGGGGACCTGGCAATGACACGCCGATAGGGACCCGAATTCCCGGGACACCATCCTTCACCTTGTGAAGGATCAGGCCTGCTACAAATCAGGTATTATGTCCCCAGAATACCTTAAGGAGGTTTTTCACTGCACAAAAGGGCGGAATGTGTGATGCACCGAATCGCCGTTGCACATTCCTGACTAAAGTGCAATCTCCTTGAAGCCAAGGCCACTAGCGTCTCGTGGAGAATAGTTGCGACATAACTTTTCGTTGCCGAGAGATGCCTCCTCTCCAACCAGAACTGGTAAGAGATTCAAGAGACACGACAGAGCTGGTCTACTGAGGGAGTGAACAATCTTCCCAAACTACGGACGTTGTGCTACAATAGGAGTGACTGGGAGGCGGTCTGGCAAGGCAAGGGCTGAATTTCCCCCAACAAATTAACACAACCGTAAATTCCGGGCAACAACTTCAGGAGGTCTTCCTCGAAAAAGAGAAATAACAATGGCTAAAGGGAAAAACATCAACCTGGATAGTGATGAGATATTGGCTGAAAGCTCAGTCAGCGATGAAGCCGCAGTTGAGGATGTCAGCGCCATAGTTGAGGAAGTTGACGAGAAAGAAGAAATCGAAGAATTCCTTCCCGAGGAAGCTGAAGAGACCAAACCTCCGGCAGCACCAGGGGAATACGAGGTAATTGACGACTCAATTCGTATGTATCTTCAGGAAGTCGGCAGGGTGGCACTGCTTACAGCTCACGAAGAGAAGGTATTATCCCGGAAGATAGAGCTGGGTAGATACGTGGAAAGGATCGAGTATAACCACTTCAGGAAATATAAGAAATTCCCTTCACCCGTTGACATAGTTATTCACGTAATTTTCCAATTATCCAAGGCATATCCCGTTGCTCAGATTATTGAGGAGCGTATTGGTATCGAACCCTCCAGCAATGTGGTAGAGACGATCAAGAATCCTGAATTTCGCTCCGCCATCGACGTTGTTATAGATCCATTGCTAATAGCTGCAATCGCTGAGGGAATAGACAAAGGAACCACTGCGGACGAAGAAGCCATAGTAAATCTTTCCATAAACAGTCAACTTTTGCCCCAGCAATTGCTAGAGCTCCTGGCTAGAGATAAAACTTCATGGCGAAAACTAAAGACTCTCCTGACTAACGACAGATTCCTGTCTCAACTCGATTCTCATAGCAGTGAGTTCAAAGCTTACTTTGAAGAGGTGAGGACCGAAGCAGAAGCATCAGAAAGGCACCTCACTGAAGCAAACCTGCGCCTGGTGGTTAGCATAGCTAAGAGGCATATCGCGCGTGGCATGCCCTTCCTTGATCTTATCCAGGAAGGGAATATTGGCCTCCTCCGAGCTATAGAGAAGTTTCAGTATAGAAGAGGCTACAAGTTCAGTACCTATGCCACCTGGTGGATCAGGCAAGGTATCACTCGATCTATAGCTGACCAATCCCGTACCATTCGCATTCCGGTACACATGGTAGAAACAATTAACAAGCTATTACGCACAATGCGGCAGTTAGTTCAAGAACTTGGACGCGAGCCAAGTTACGAAGAAATTGGCGGCCCCCTAGATATGTCGCCAGAAAGAGTAGAAGAGGTCATGGCCTTGTTTTTCCGTCAGCCGATGTCGCTAGACATGCCCATTGGCGAAGATGGTGATAGCCTGTTAGGCGACTTTGTTGCAGATCACGCCAGTTTAACACCAACTGAAGCCACTTCACAGCAGCTACTCAAAGAACAAATAGACAAAGTGCTCGATGAACTTACCGAACGAGAAAAAAAGGTGCTCCAGCTTAGGTTTGGCCTTAGTGACGGACGTGCTCGAACACTGGAAGAGGTGGGTAGAGAATTCAGTGTAACTCGGGAAAGAATACGACAGATTGAAGGCAAGGCCCTGCGCAAGTTACGTCATCCTTCCCGCAGTCGAAAGCTCAAGGGCTATCTAGAGTGATTTACCTAAATGGCATGTCAAGCATAGTACCCATCTTTTTAGGCAACTTGCCTTTTTGTCCATAATAAGAGAGTACGCGGGAATTCCCAGGGACACCATACCAATTAGGCCTACTACGAATTAGTTATTATGTTCCCAGAATACCACCGCGTTTTAGTATTGCACAAGGCAGCGTTTTGTTATGCTAATGATAAAAGTTTTTCCTTTTTGCCGGAACTGCCGACGAATCCGGGCGGAAAGGTCATGAAGTAAGATTATAGAACTGTTTAAGATTTAATAACGAAATGTAGCGAACGGAGGTGAAAGATGGATTTTCAATTAACGGAAGACCAAAAGATCTTCAAACAAACGGTGCATGATTTTGCGGAACGGCGCATTGCTCCCTTAGTCAATGATTGGGAACAGGCAGGTGTTGCCGTAGAACGTGAGCTTATCCCAGAGTACAGGAATCTCGGCTTGCTGGGTATTACACTGCCGGAGCAGTATGGAGGTGGGGGCCTGCCAGCGATTTATGCCATTCTGGCAATGGAGGAGCTAGCTCGCGTTAGTACGAGGGCATCCGGCCCGGTAATGGAGAGTAGTCTTGGACCGATTCGAGCAGTGGAGAAGTTCGGTACGGAAGAACAAAAGCAACGATTCATCCCTCCATGTTGCAGAGGTGAGAAATTCATGTCAGTAGCTATGACCGAACCCGATGCAGGATCAGCACTTACAGACTTAACGACCAGGGCCGTCCTTAAAGGAGATCACTATGTGCTGAATGGCCGGAAAAGATTTATTTCCGGAGGAGGTGATTCGGACTGGTATATGGTTTATGTCCGACTCAGCCAGCAGAAAGGACATAGAGGAATCGGTGGGATTGTGGCGGAGAAGGGCAATCCAGGATTCACTTTTGGGAAACAGGAAGAATTCATGGGACTTCACGGGATGGCCAGTTGCGACCTGATCTTTGAAGATTGTCTGGTCCCTAAAGAGAATTTAATCATTCCTGAAGGCGGCTTCGCTAAACTAATGCAAGCTTTTGATGTGGAGCGCTGCGGGAACGCCACCCAGTCCCTTGGGATCGCCTGGGGTGCATTGGAACTGGCCAAGAAGTATTCCCAGGAGCGAGTGGCATTCGGTAAACCTATCTGCGAGTTTCAAGCCATTCAGTTCCTGCTCGCGGACATGGCTATGAAAGTCGAGGCTGCCAGGCTTCTGATCTATCGCGCTGTGGTTAATGCCGGCAGCGGATTGCCATCAGTATTTGAAGCATCAGTGGCCAAATGTTTCGCCAATGAAATAGCCAAAGAAGTGACGGATATGGCTCTTCAAGTATTCGGAGGTAACGGCTACTCCAAAGAATTCCCGATTGAACGGTTGCTGCGGGACAGCCGCGGCTGGCCACTTGCCGGAGGTACGGTGCAAATCCAGCGGATCAATATCGCATCAGCTATGTTAGGAAGGCGATTTAACCAGAGATGAACGCGAAACCACCGCTGCAGGGAGCCATGTTCTTCTATCCAGATCTTTAGCTGCTGCGCAAGGACGCCATACCAATCAGGCCTACTACAAATAAGGTATCATGTCCCCAGAATACCATCACACTAGTGCATCAAGCCTGTCTAAACTTTTTGACGAATTGTGACTTGAGCAGGCCCAGGAACAAATTGTGCCTTTCCCTTCTTGTACAGACTTGACAAGCGCCTGCAGAAAGAGTATCTTCATTGTAGATACCGTGAATGGGGGTTTGACATGAAGACGCGTGTTCAGAAATGGGGTAACAGTCTCGCTTTGCGCATTCCGAAATCTTTCGCTGATGAAGTGGGACTCCAGAAAGAGACGCCCGTCGAAGTATCGCTGGCAGACGGGAAAATCGTTGTCACGCCGGTAACTAAGCCGAAGCTGACCCTGGAACAACTCCTATCAAAGGTCACCAAAGAGAACTTGCATCACGAGGTTGATACCGGCTTCGCCGTGGGGAACGAAACGTGGTAGGCCACCGCACTTATGTGCCTCGTTGCGGAGATGTGGTGTGGATTAGCTTGAATCCGCAAGCAGGTCACGAACAAGCCGGACGCCGTCCGGCCGTGGTGCTGTCACCGCAAAGCTATAATAGCAAGGTAGGACTGGCCATCCTTTGTCCAATAACCAGCCAACCCAAGGGCTACCCTTTCGAGATTCTTCTTCCCGCGGGGTTACCAGTGGCAGGAGCAATATTATCTGACCAGGTTAAGAGTTTGGATTGGCGCGCTCGAAATGCCGAATTGATATGCACTTTGCCAACCGAGACAATCTCGGAGGTGTTCCAGAAGCTGGCAACGTTGTTAGCGGAATAAGAAAATGCATCGCGCTTCTTCTTTTAGTCGTTGCTTGATTACCCTGGGGACTGACGAATCCCAGAGACACCATACCAATTAGGCCTACTACAAATCAGGTATTATGTCCCCAGAATACCTATCTGTAAGATTAGTGTAATATAAAGAAGTTAGATGAAACTATTCTTATTTTCAGGTCGCGGTTTCCACAACTACAGTGATCTAAGATATGACGACCTTAGCGAGCCAACCTGATAGGTCATTTTGGACGCTTTCTTCTGATGACGCTTTAAATCAACTCGGGACAAACCGAAACGGATTGACCCGAGATGAAGCTCAGAAAAGGCTCTTGCGTGTTGGCGCCAATCTTCTGAAACCCAAGGGGAAAACTGATACACTAACTCTCCTGGTAAACCAGTTCAGAAGTCCTCTGGTCCTCATTCTGATAATCGCTGCCATATTAGCCTTTTTTCTGGGAGAGCCAATCAACGCTGGCATAATACTGGTGATTGTGGTTGCCAGCGGCTTGTTGGGATTCTGGCAGGAGAGAGGCTCCACCAATGCCGTCCAAAGACTAACGGCTATCGTTCAATTAAAAGTATCGGTGGTGCGTGGAGGGAATCCCGATGATGTACCGGCTGAAGAAATTGTGCCGGGAGATATTATCTTGCTTTCAGCAGGTGATGTCGTACCCGCAGATTGTCTGATTCTTGATTTGAAAGACCTTTTTGTGGACGAAGCCACGCTTACCGGTGAGACTTACCCTGCCGAAAAATTGGTGGGCTTGCTTGCGGCGGAAACGCCGATCAGTCACCGGACGAACTCTCTGTTTATGGGAACCCACGTTATCAGTGGTAGTGCCAGAGCCGTGGTAGTGAGCACTGGTCCCAGTACTGAATTTGGCAAGATTGCCGAGCATTTAAGGTTCAGGCCTCCGGAGACCGAATTTGAGCACGGCGTAAAGCACTTTGGCTATTTTCTCATGATTGTCACGTTGGTCCTCGTCATGGCCATCTTTGCTATCAACGTCTATTATAAACGGTCCCTGCTGGACTCGGTGCTTTTCTCTCTGGCTCTGGCAGTAGGGCTGACCCCGCAGTTGTTGCCGGTTATCATCAGCATCAACCTGTCCCATGGGGCTAGACGTATGGCAGAGCAAAAGGTCATCATCAAGAGGCTGGCCTCCATTGAAAACTTCGGTAGTATGAATATACTCTGTTCTGACAAGACCGGTACTTTGACTGAAGGAATCATGCATTTGC
>Ga0315277_10003708_pt1 | contig 20653 bp, 22 predicted proteins | sample YL17G05_15_MG_FD_203695 | JGI IMG/M metagenome (GOLD analysis project Ga0315277, IMG submission 203695) | Sediment microbial communities from Yellowstone Lake, YNP, Wyoming, USA - YL17G05_15 | ecosystem: Environmental > Aquatic > Freshwater > Lake > Sediment | place: USA: Wyoming | collected... | reverse complement strand
CTTGGCCGCCTGGGCATGCTTATCTGCGCCGACAGTTTTGAGGACAACCTGCTTGGTATTGTACACCGCGCCAGGCCTGATCTGGTTTATATCCCTTACGGCTGGGCTGCACCGCGGGAGAACTGGCCCGAACACGGTTTCAAGCTTCTCCAGACTGTCCAGAGAGCGGCCAGGAAAATCGGTGCTCCGGTAATCGGGCCGAATTGCGTGGGCGAGATAACCCACGGGCCGTGGAAAGGCCAGACATACGAGGGTTTGAGCACGGCAGCGGATGCCAGGGGCATGTCTCTGGTTCAGGGACTGTGGAATAAGGAAGACTTGCTGGTTTTTGAAATCGAGCCAGGACACGTCTCCCGCTAGCCGATATCTTATAACTTGCTATTTAATTTAGGTTTTGTTAAATTATTAAAGTTAAATTTAAACTTTTACAAATACATTATCCTTTGTACAGCGTCACTGACACTGACTCAGGCAAAAGGAGCAGGCTTTAATGGGCAGGAAAAGAATCGCCAAGAAAAAGACCAAAGAAGACCGGTTTGTCTCCACAACTTTCGAGGTAGGCCATTATATTCAGGAAAATCTTACCCGCCTAGTCCTGGGAACAGTCGGAGTTCTGGCACTGATCGGAATTGTCTGGCTCGTTGTCAAGTACCGTTATGACCGGGCCGAAGAGGCGGCGGTGGCCATGTTCAAGGCCGAGGCCCAGTACCTTAACGGCCAGTACGCACTGGCGGCAACGGATTTCGAAAAAATATCCAAGGAGTATTCCGGTTCAGCCACGGCCAGGAAAGCCCTTTTCTTTGCCGGCGACTCTCATTACAATGCCGGTGAATACGAGAAGGCGCTTACCAAATTCGAGGAGTGCCTGGAGAAGCTTTCCGGCAGCGATCCGCTGGTGGTCAATTGCCTGGTAGGCCTGGCCGCATCCAGTGAGGAATTGAAAAACTGGGATAAGGCTGTCGAATATTATAAAAAGGCCGGCGAGAAGGCAGAGTACGATTTCCAGAAACTGGAGATCATGAGAAACCTTAGCCGGGTGCTGGCCATGGCCGGGAAAAATGAAGAGGCTTTGGCTTTGATGGACAAGATAATCGCCGATTACCCGGACAACCCGCTCACCGGATCGATCATCGAGCTCCGGGCCGAACTCCTGGCCAGAGCCACCCCTATACCCAAAGCAGGCTGATCCGGCAGGAAAAAATCGACAGTTCAGAAAGAAAAAAGGCAGGGGTTATTCCTATCCCCTGCCTTTTTTATCGCTCACCAGGATTACTTCAGGCTTTCTTCAAGATTCGTCCCGCCTCTTCAAGCTGCTTCCGCACCGCTTCCGGCGCAGTCCCTCCGGATGAATTACGCGCATTGAGCGAATTGCGAAAATCGAGCGCCTTTTTCACTCCGGAGTCGAAAAGCAGGCTTTGGGCCTTAAATACTTTGAGTGGCAGTTTCCGCAAGGCGATCTTTCTCTCTTCGCACTCACGAACAAGCCGGCCTACGGTCTCATGAGCCTGGCGGAAAGGCATCCCTTTGCGCACCAGGTAATCGGCGAGATCAGTGGCCAGGAGAAAATCATCGAGGCTTGCCGCCATAGCCTGGGGATTGAATTGCAGAGTGGATATCACGCCCGCGGCTACTTTCAGGGAATCAACCAGTGTATCATAGCAGTCGAAAAGGGCCTCCTTGTCCTCCTGGAGGTCCTTGTTGTAAGTCGAGGGGATTCCCTTGAGAGTGGCCAGAAAACCGGTAAGGTCGCCGATCACCCGGCCGGTTTTGCCGCGCAGGAGCTCCAGCGCGTCCGGATTCTTTTTCTGCGGCATGAGGCTCGACCCGGTGGTGAAAGCATCGCTCAGTTCCACAAACCTGTACCCGGAGCCGGAGAAAATAATCAGATCCTCGGCCAGCCTGGAGAGGTGGATCATGACGAGCGATGATGCGGCCAGAAAATCGGCCACGAAGTCGCGGTCCGATACCGCATCCATGCTGTTCCGGCACACTCCGGAAAATCCGAGCCGGCGGGCCAGGAAGTCCCGGTCGATTCCCAAGGCGTGGCCAGCCAAGGCTCCCGAGCCGAGCGGCATGAAATCGGCTCGCGCCTTAAGGTCGCTTAAGCGGCTGCGGTCGCGCTCGAACATCCAGAAGAAAGAAAGAAGGTAGTGGGCCAGGCTGACTACCTGGGCCTGCTGAAGGTGAGTGAAACCGGGCATGAGAGTCCCGCTCCGGGGAAGAGCCTGTTCGTAAAGAGCTTTCTCCAGTTCCTTCAGGGTGACCAGGACATTATCCACCGCCCTTTTGAGCCAGAGGCGCATGTCAGTCGCCACCTGGTCGTTGCGGCTTCTGCCCGTATGGAGCTTGCCGCCCACCGGCCCGACAATCTCGGTGAGCCGCCGCTCCACAGCCATGTGGATGTCCTCATCCTCTTCGCGCCAGGTGAATTGCTCCTTCTCGATTTCCCCGGCCACCCGGTCAAGCCCGTCAAGGAGAATTTCGAGCTCCCTGGTGGTGATTATTCCTGCCCGGGCCAGGGCTTCAGCGTAAGCCTTGCTGCCCTCGATATCCTCGCGCCACAGGCGGCGGTCAAAGCCGATAGAAGCGTTGAACTTCTCCATGATCTTGTCCGTTTCCTTCCTGAACCTGCCGCCCCAGGCTTTCTGTCTTTTCTTTTCCATTTTACACCACTATCTTTTTTTACGGAAGGTGCGCCGCTCGCTGGGCCTTGCGCCCTCGCGGTCGAGAATGGCTTCCACAGTCAGTGGCAGGCCGAAAATATTGATAAATCCCTCAGCATCGTGCTGGTTGTAAACTTCCTCCCTGCCGAAAGTAGCGTACTCCTCGCGGTAAAGCGAGTGTGGGCTTTTGCGGCCGGCGGGGATGATATTGCCTTTATACAGCTTGAGCCGGACAGTGCCGGAGACAAAGCGCATTGCCGCCTCGAGGTAAGCATCGAGCTGTTCTTTCAGGGAGGTGAACCACTGGCCGTTATAGGTCAGGTCAGCGTATTTTTGGGCCACCAGGTCCTTCCAGCGCATGGTTTCCTTGTCCAGGGTGATGGATTCGAGATCGCGCAGGGCGAAGACCAGGATCGAGCCGCCGGGGGTTTCATATACTCCCCTGCTTTTCATACCAACCAGGCGGTTTTCCACCATATCCACCCGGCCGATACCGTTTTTAGCTCCCAGATTATTGAGTTTCTCCACCAGGGTCAAAGGCTTGAGCCGCCTGCCGTCCACAGCCACCGGTACGCCTTTCTCGAATTCGATCTCCAAATAAGTGGGCTTATCCGGAGCTTTTTCCGGCGAGACAGTGAGCTTGAACATGTCTTCATCCGGCTCGTTCCAGGGATTTTCCAGCCTCCCTCCCTCATGGCTCAGATGCCAGAGGTTTTCATCCATGGAGTAAATTTTTTTCTTGGTCGCCTCGACCGGCACATTATGCGCTGCTGCGTAATCGATAGCATCCTCGCGGCTCCGGATATGCCATTCGCGCCAGGGGGCGATGATTTTAAGGTCCGGGTTCAGAGCCTTGACCGTGAGCTCGAAGCGCACCTGGTCGTTGCCTTTGCCGGTAGCGCCGTGGCTCACTGCATCAGCGCCCTCGGCCTCAGCCACAGCCACCAGGTACTTGGCGATAAGCGGGCGGGCCATGGAGGTGCCGAGCAGGTATTTACGCTCGTATATCGCCCCGCTTTTCAGCACCCGGAAGATGTAATCGGTGATAAACTCCTCGCGCAGGTCCTTTATATAGCATTTGCTGGCCCCGGTGCGCAGCGCTTTAGCCTCTAGGCCCGTCAGGTCCTCCCTTTGACCGATATTGGCGCTGAAAGCCACCACCTCGCAGGAGTAATTCTCCTTGAGCCAGGGAATGATAACCGATGTGTCCAGTCCACCAGAATAAGCCAGAACTACTTTCTTCACTTTCTTTTTCATTGATCAATCTCCGTTATAAGTCAGTACTCGAAGCTATCAGATTATCGGGTTATCAGTGTTGCTGCCTGCTCTCCCCGGAGGTATCTGGCCAGACCTTCAAGGTCGGTGATCAGCACGTTTTTTACTCCGTTCTTGAGCGCATTTACCGCGGAGCGCACCTTGGGGATCATCCCGCCGCCGATCACCCCTGAGGCGATCAAGGTCTCAATGGAACTAATTTTGAGGACGCTGATCTGGAGTTCCCGGTCATAGATACTGGGGACATCGCTCAGAAAGACAAGCTCTGCGGCCCGCAGGGTGACGGCCACAGCCGCAGCTATATAATCGGAATTGATATTGAAAACCACTCCCCGGGAATCCTGGCTCACCGGGGAAATAACCGGGACAATACCCATGTCGATGATCTGGCGCAGGAATTGGGAATTGATGTGATCAGGTTCCCCTACATGGCCCAGGTCTACTTCCGCCTCGAGCTTTTTCGCCCTTACCAGGGCCAGGTCGCGTCCGGAAAGCCCGAGAGCTTTCACCCCCATGCTTACAAAAGCCCCGACAATCCGCTTGTTGACCAGTCCCGAAAGCACCATTTCCACCACCTCTATGGCCGCATCATCGGTAATGCGCAGTCCGTGGTGGAATTTTGCCTCCCCGCCCAGTTTTTCCAGGAGCCTCGTTATATCCTTGCCCCCGCCGTGTACGATTACCACCCGCCTGTCGACTGCGGAAATATACTTGGCCAGGGATTTCAAATATTCGGGATTATCCACCTCTCCACCGCCCACCTTGAGCACCATTACTGTTTCAGGGTTCATCGTTAAATCCTTCCGCTTGATGTGGCAAGGCCCGCGGTCTCTTCGAGGCCGAAAAGGATGTTGAAATTCTGCACCGCCTGGCCGGCGGCGCCTTTGATCAGGTTATCGATTGCCGCGGTAACCACGGTGAAAGAGGAAGAGGCGGCCTCATGCACCCCGATTACGCAGCAATTGTTGTGCAGTGTATAGGCCAGATGGGCCGGCTTTCCCTCTCCGAGCACAGTGACAAAGGGTTCCTGGTGATATCTCTGAATGTAAAGATCGCGGAGCGCTCCAGCTCCCATCCCTGTCCGGAAATACACCGTGGCCAGGATACCCCGCGAGAACGGGGCGAGCTGGGGAGTGAAAACCACTTTCATCTCTTTGCCGGCCAGACTGGAAAGCACTGATTCCATCTCGCCGACATGACGGTGGACCCGGCCGATCTGGTAAGGGATTATGTTCTCGTTTATCTCGACAAAGTTGTAGGCCAGGTCAGCCTTGCGGCCGGCCCCGGAAACGCCGCTCTTGGCATCTACCAGCACCTCGTTTTCCGCAAGAAGGCCTGAGCTGGCCGCCGGGGCCAGGGCGAGAAGAACCGCTGTGGGATAACAGCCCGGATTGCCGACAATTTCGCATGATGCGATCTCCTCCCGGAAAAGCTCGGGCAGCCCATAGGCGCTCTTGGGCAGGAGATGCGCCGCCCGATGCTCAGTTTCATACCAGCGGCTGTATTCCCGGGCGTCCCGGAAGCGGAAATCGGCTGAGAGATCGACCACTTTGAGCCCCGGGCGAAAGACTTTTCCGATCAACTCCATGGCCGTGGTATGGGGCAGGCAGCAAAATATCGCCTCGACAGCCTCCGGATCAGCCTCTTCCATGCCGATCAGGCGCTTTTCTATGCTGCAGGGGAAAACCTCGGACAGGCTCTTGCCTTTATAGGTTTCCGAGGTCAGGTAAGAGATTTCCACCTCGGGGTGGCCGAGCAGTATTTTGACCAGCTCATATCCTGTATATCCGGTAGCCCCGTAAATGCCGACTCTGATCATTTATTCCTCTTCTTTCAACTGTTGGCATTGTTTTCCAGGGAAAAGAAAATTTCCAGGCGATTTTTCAATTCCGCTGCCGCCTGGGGATCATTAACCACCGCAATTACCGTATCATCCCCGCCTACTGTCCCCACCAATTCCTTCCAGCCCAGGGCGTCCAGGGCTGCGGCCACGGACTGGGCGAACCCCGGACGGGTGCGCACCACGAGCAGGTTGCCCGCTGCCTTGACAGTGCTTATCGCCTGGCCGGGGAAAATCTCCTTGGCCGCCTGGCCTCCTTTCGGGGGAAGGTAGCGGTAGCCGTGTGCCTGGTCAGCCACTTTCACCAGGCCCAGTTCCCGGATATCCCGGGAGATAGTAGCCTGGGTGACCTTGAGGCCGCGTGCCCGCAGACAGTCGAGAAGCTCTTTCTGGCTGGAGACAGGCTCGCCTGAGACAATATGAAGAATGAGCGAGTGCCTCTCTTTTCTACTTGCAGCCATATGACCTTTACGGTCAAGATTGAATAATTATGCAAAAGAGGCTATAAATATAAGGCCTGAAATCTCTTTGTCAATTAATTTATGATATATCTCCTTATCAAATAAAAAGGTTGCCTGAACTTTATCTTTTTCCACAGTGAGTGGAGTATTGCATTTATTTTTCACCGTTGCTATGTTTTGTTCCGGATTCCGAACCGTTAATTTATCAGTCAAAACGGACAAAATGAAGAAACGATTTGAAACTCGGAAAAAGCCCTCTGGTTCCACATGTGCAAAAGATGATTTCAACTGCCTGTTCTGCGCTATCCGTGACCGCGATAAGCAGGTGAAAGGCCTGGAGCTCGCCCGCGGGAAATACTGGATAGTGTCGCTCCACCGCTTCCCTTATAACCCAGGCCACCTGATTATCTCGCCCCTGCGCCATCTCACGGACATCCACGATTTGAACCGCGAAGAAGTGCTCGAGCTGCACCAGCTCCAGATAAAAGCCATGGAAGCTTTAGAAACACATTATAGTCCAAGGGGCTTTAATATCGGCTTCAATGTCGGCACCCCGGATGGATTCGGTATCGAGCATGTCCACTGCCATGTCGTACCGCGACACATAAATGAAACCGGCCTGGTCGAGATGACCAGCGGCGGAACCCGCTGTCTGGTCGAGGACCCGCTGGAAACTCTGGAGAAACTGCGCCAGGCTTTTAATCAGACTGAGCTCTGACAACAGAAAATGGTTGGGCACGGCATGCGGTGCCCTTTCACTTTAAAGACCGCTTGAGAATTTAAGGGGCCAAAAGGCTGACAGCCATTATCTCTTTTTCGGCTTTTCATGGAAATTTTATGGCGGCGATAAGCTGGTTTTTACCTAAGCTCGTTCAGAAGGTCCCAGTGAGGCGGCCTTGCTGCAGTTAGGGGTTTCAATCTCTTAGTTGGTCTTTGTTTTGGAGTGGTGGCAGGGTAAAAAATAGGGCCGCTTAAGCCATGCTAACCCGAATAATTCATAAACTGCTAGAATAATGGAAGGGTTGCGCCATTTACAAAGCATTTGCTGGAATCTCAATCAAGAAGGCAGTAGTCAGAATACAGAAGTCAGAAGATTTTTTTGTAGAGATTATAATTCCACCCATTCTGACTTCTGACTCCTGACTCCTGTATTCCCAATGAGTTATAGAAAAATAATTTAAGTATATTTATCTTGTTTGCAAATTACTTTTAAAATTTATGAATAATCCAGGTTAATAAGACAATCTCATTTTAAACTTAACTTTAAGCCTCTAATTTATAAAATGGAGATCTACCATGGGCACTTCAAAGATATCCCCGGTTATTTTCCCCTGCCTGTTCCTGATCCTTTTATGCCTGACAGCGGTTTCAGGCTGCGGGCTTTCGGAAAGGGAGAAAGCGAAACTCGCCCACAAGCTGGTCAGCCGCAAAGCCCCCGGCAAAATCATAGTGGATGGGAAAATCGAAGAATGGCAGGGTGCAGATACTCTCAGGCTCGATGACACGACCAGAGTGGCCGATCCCAACCAGGTAAAAATTTACACCCTCTGGGATGAAAATTACCTCTATTTCGCCTATGAAGTCAAAGACCGCTGCCTGGTATGCTACCAGACCGAAAGGGACCACAAGGCCCTGTACAAGGATGATATGATCGAGGTTCTGCTCGACCCGCGCCAGGATGCAGGGGAGAAATGGCTCGAGGATGACCTGGTTTACCATGTCAATGTCCTGGGGCAGGTCAAGGATGACCGGGGCACTCCGGAGGGGAAAAGCGATGCCCTCTGGCAGAGCCAGGCCCGGTTTGCCACTTTCTGCGATGGCACGCTCAACGATTCGACTGACCGGGATCGCGGTTTCAGCGTGGAACTGGCTGTACCCTGGAGCGAGATCGGAAAGAAACCCGCGCCAGGGATCACTCTCGGTATAGATCTTGCAACCGGAGATGCCGAGGGCGTGGCGGAGCACCTCTGGGACTGGTGCGACGCCCACCCCTTCCGCCAGCCCAGCGCCTATGGAGTACTTGTGCTGGAATAGCTCTATACCGCAATAGTATTTCACTGGAGAGTGATAATGACCAGTCTGAGAGGAGCGGTTTTTACGGGATTTTTCCTGTGTCTGGCAGTTTCTTTTTCCAGTGCGGAAATAAAACCTGCCGGGGGCCGGGACCTTCTTCCCGCCCATATCTTCAACAATATCCAGGCTTACATGCTCGAGAAACGGTTTGACGGCTGGCTTTTTTCCGGCCAGGGGAGTTTCGACGATATCGAGAAGGATTTTCTCGGCCTTAAAGGAAAGACACGCTACCGCTGGTTCATTTTTATCCCCGGCCTGGCCTCGCACAAGAAACCTTACCTTATTTACCACAAAGCGGATGAGCGCGTTTTCAGCGGAATAAACTTTTACCCGCTGCCCTACCGCTCGCGTGATGAGATGCTCAAAGAATTTTCCGAGCGCCTGTGCCCTATTGCCCAGAAGATCTGTGTCAATTACTCACCGGAAATGAATATCCCCGAGCTTTCCCGGGCCGATGCCGGAATGCTCGAATGGCTGAAAAAAAAGAATCTCCAACTGATCTCGAGCGGCTCTATTCTTTCTTTCTACCATACCCGCTGGCTGGTCACTGATATAGAGACCCACAAGAAAGCCGCGGCGGGCCTTGATTCGATCCTGCCCCTGGCTGAAGACTTCCTGAAAGGTAAAATACTCAATAACCGGAAAGTGACTGATTACGACCTGGCCGGATTTCTGGAAGAAAGTCTGAAGAAAAAAAGGCTCGAAGCTGTGGAAAAGCCTGTAGTGGCTCTTGGAGAAAAAACAATCGAGGATCGTTATGTTCCCTCGAAAAATGGGGCCAGGCTGATTTCGCGAGGCGACCTTTTGTATATCGAGCTTTCCGCCCGCGAGCGAAAAAACAGCCAGGCCATGTTCGCCCGCCTCGGCTGGACACTTTATATCGGCGACATAGTGCCGGACTCCCTGGCCGCAGATTGGGAGAGAATAACTGCTGCTGCGGATGAAGCGCTGAACGTGCTCAAAACTCGTATCCCCAGGGAAAGAGAGACTCTTCTAGGCTACGAGGTAGACCGGGCGGCACGAATCAAACTGGGGAGCGAACCGGATATCCTGCCCCGGCCCCTGGGCTTTAACCTGAACCGCTTAGGGCATGATTTCGGGGTCCGCTTTGACAGCTACACGGCAGTCGATGACCGCGAGGTCATGCCCGGTATGGGATTCACCTTAGAGCCGGGGATTTATCGGGAGAACCATGCTTTACGCATGTGCGCCAACCTGTTCATTGACGGGGAAAGGAAGGTTACTATCTCAGCCCCGCTCCAGAGGAAAATCGCTGCGGTACTGGCAGGGGATGCCGGGAAATGATTTTTTTATCGAATTACCAAAAGCATTTGTTGCAACCTCGGTAGGGGCGCACGGCCGTGCGCCCCTATAGCATTTTTACGAAAACGGGCGTCCCTTCGGCGTTTATATCACGCTTTGCCGTAATCCGGTATCTTGAGTGTCACTCCGCCAGCCAGGGATGACTTGTGAGCGTAAAATCCGGGGATAGTGTAGGCCAGGGCCTCGTAGACATTCACTGCTGGTACGCGCTTTTCGGTTATCGACATTACGAACTCATGGGTGATAAAAGTGTGCGAGCCTCCGTGGCCGCTTTCATGCCTGAGCGGCTCAGGGAGAAGCTCCCAGTGGTTCGGCTGCACGTAAGGCTCCATGACCACGTTACTTTCCTGGTAAGTGTTTTTGGTCACCGTGCCTTTCTCACGCCGGGCCAGGATACCCGGGCCGCCCTCAGGCCGCGGCATGAAATAAGACATCTCCGAGCCTAAAAACTGTCCCCGCTCCGTGCCTCCCGAGGCCACTTTCCAGTATACCGCTACCCGCGCCGCATGGCCCCCCGAGGTCTTGAAAAATGCCGTCTCGCTCCAGAACGGATTGCTGTAGCTGTTATCCTGGAGCACCTTATCGCCATCCCCCCATCCTGTGGCAGTCACCTCGGAGAGCCGTTCGCCAATCACCGGGACAATCATGCCCGTACAATGTGTGGGATAATGCATGGGCGGGAAAGCATAGCGCCAGGTGCGCTGTCCGTCTTCGAACATCAGCGGCTCGAGCCCGTCGTGGTGGTACTCGGCCTCGGAAAAGATTATCTCGCCGAATTTTTTCTCCTTAGCCCACTGGCGGCAGGAGATTATCTCCGCGCGGTAGAAACTCGTCTCGGCCATCATATAATTCATCCCGGTCTTTTTCACCGCTTCTAGGAGCCGCAGGCAGTCCTCCTCGTTTACTCCGGCAGGCACGGCGCTTATCGCGTGCTTTCCGGCTTCCATGGCTTCGATGCACATGGGCACATGAAGCGCCGGAGGGGTAAATACCGCCACGGCATCCACGTTCTTGTCGGCGATCAGTTTTTTGTAGTCTGTATATGCTGTGTCGCACTTATAAACTTTTTTGAGACTTTCTATCCTGTCCTGTCTCAGGTCGCAGACAGCGGTAACTTTCGAGTACGGATGCTCGTGCCATTGGAAGCTCGTGCCGAACCTGCCCCCTATCACACCAATCCGCACCAGGCTCTCGGATTTCAGAGTTTCCTTGCTTTTCTGAGCAGACAGTCCTGAGGCGGTAATAGCAGTGAGAGCTGCCCCGGCAGCGCCGCCGAGAAACTCGCGGCGGCTTAAGCCTTCTTTTCGGGAAACCTGCGCCATATTGCTTGCTCCTTTATTATAGGCAATTATTAATCCACCTTTGAAGCCTGATCTTATTTCTCCGGCGCATAGGGCCTGGCAAACCGTTTCTCGTAAGCGCCGTTTTTCTTGAGCATGGAATTCCAGTAAGCATGGCCGAAAAGTTTCATGAAAAACCCGGCCACAATCAATCCTGGTCCTGAATACCATACCGGCTTTCCCAGTTTCTCCACCAGTTCCGGATCGAACTCGCCTGTTTGTCCATAAATCCGGCCGAGCTCGTAAAAAGACTGGAAAAGCTTCCTGGTCATCCAGGGCGGCTGAGCTTGTATCCCCTCCACACCTCCCTTGATTACGGTGCCGGTATAACGGCATCCCAGGCGGCGGGTAAGTTTTTCCAGGTAACGCCTCAGGTAATGCGACTGCCCGGACTCTGGGAACCCGGACTGGACTATAAAGCCAAGGGGAGGATTACCCTCCCTGCCGCAGACCGGCTCGAGCGCTTCGATAAAGGCTTTCACCGGCGCAGGCATACTGTCCCCATAAAGAGGAAAGGCCAGGACAACATGCTCCGCCTTTTTAAAAGCTTCAATACAGGAAGTAAAATCTTTTTCACGGATAAGATAAAAAAGCTCATACTCGTCGCCCTGAGTCTCGCTGAAACCGCGGAGGAAATGGTCGAGAAGGATCTTAGTGTTGCTTCCCCCCGCCCGCGGCGAGCCATTAAATACGGCCAATTTCATCTGCCACCTCCTCTTCAGGATCGCTGGTCAGCCTGACAAACTTCAGGACGGTTTGTAAATTGAGTGCGTTTCTGGCATAAATGTCGGAGATGATCTCTATATCTTCCTCATCCGAGCCAGGAGTCATCTCCAGGATCAGCCCTAGCAAGGGGTACTTTTCATATCTTTGCCGGTGATGGAACTCTCCCTGGACAATGGCAAAATAGGGGTGAATAAGAGGGATGAACCTGTCCTTGGCTCTTTTGAGAACAGAGCTGGTAAAACCCATGACCACTGGTGAAGCGGTGAGCACAAAATCCGAGTCGATTATCGCCTGGAGGACACGGGAGGAATCATCCTTTATGACACATTCGCCTGGAGTCTTGACCCAGCAGTCCCAGCAACCGTGGCAGTACCTGATATCCATGTCCCTTAAGACCAGGCGGGTGACCTCATACTTTCTCGATTCAAGAATACCTTCCAATCTCTCCAGGTATTTGTCGAGAGCCTGACCATTATCTGACCGGCTGCCGTTAAGAATACAGATTTTTTTCATTCCTGCCTCTGTTAAAAAACCGGAAGTTAAAGGAAATATTGGTTCCCCAAAAAACTCCTTGAATGTATTTTATAAATATAGCTAACTTTACCGCGGTTGTCGAACTAAAGACAGTTGACGGCTGATTTAATACATTTCCAATAAAAATACAAATTGTTAAATATAAAATTGAGGGCAGAAATATGGAAAGCATAGTGGAAGCATTTACTCTTCCCAGATGGATAGAAGCTGCACCAGGCTGCCTGGATAAAACTGGAATCTGGGCCAGGAAGCTCGGTACGAAGGCTTTTTTAGCCACCGGCCGTTCTGCGGCGCGCAAAACGGGACTTCTTTCCCGGGTCGAGTCCTCCCTCAAACGTGAGGGCATGCCTTACGAGATTTTTGAAGGGATCGAAGCCGAGCCGGCGCTCGAGACGGCAGAGAAAGGGGCGGAATTAGCCAGGCGCAGCGCCTGTGATGTTTTTATCGGCCTGGGAGGAGGGAGCGTGCTCGATACGGTGAAGCTTGTGGCCATGCTCCAGGAGAACCCGCCCCCGGCAGAGGATTACCAGCTTGGCCGCCGTATTTTTACTAAGCCCTGCAGGCCGATTATCGCCATACCGACCACAGCAGGCACAGGCAGCGAGGCCACCAAAGTGAGTGTGATGACTAACCGGAGGCTCAAGGTAAAGAAAGGTCTTTACTCCTGGGAGATGGTGTCCACTGTGGCGCTTCTCGATGCCGAATCTACGGTTGACCTGCCCCCGGAGATAACCCGGGAGACTGGGCTCGACGCCCTGGGCCAGGCTATCGAGGGCTACCTCTGCACCAAGGGCCACGCGGTTACTGCTGCCGCGGGAGCCAGGGCTATCCGGCTGGTGAGGGAAAACCTGCCTGCGGCAGTAAAAGATGGCCGTAATCTCGCAGCCCGTCACAACATGCTCCTGGCCGCCATGCTCGGCGGAGTGGCTATCGCCACCGGGGTTGGACTGGGCCATGAGCTGGCCATGGCTGTGGGAAGCTGGAAAGGCCTTTCCCACGGCCTCCTGGTAGGCATACTCACCCCTTACTGTCTGGAAGCCAATATCGGCTGGGCAGAGGAGAAGATCGCCGAGATGGCCCGTTATTTCGGCTGCCCTTACCAGGAGAATCCTCTGGCATTATCCCGCGCCTTTGTCGAAGAACTGGCCAGTTTCAATTCCCGGCTTGGACTCCCTCTTTCTTTAGGCGAGGTGGGTGTGCAGAAGGAAGAGATAAAGGACATCCTGGCGGCTAGCAAGCTCTCGACAAATATAACTACAAACCCCCGCCCTCTGGATGATCCAGTGCGCGAGAGGGTACTCGAGGCAGCCATCAATGGCGTAATAGCCGGAGGGTGAACCGGCAATTCTTTCCCCGGGAGGACCGGGCTGGAGAAAGAGGCCAGAAAAAGCGCCTCTTCCCGTTCTCTCCATTATTCCAGACCGGCTTCACCTTCGGCAGTAAGGGCAGGCGTGAAACTTGCATAAGGAAAAGATGGACTCACTTAGGACTCGTGAGAGGACAGCACGACTGAAAACGAGGAAGTCTTTGGCGGAAAAAGAAACGGGAAAGCTGACAGGGCTTCTCCTGCGGCAACTTGACCGGGTTGAGAAATATGCCGGCCTGGTCGAGCAGCAGGAAAAACTTATTGAGGATGAAGATTACCAGAAATTGGAGCGGATACTGGGGAAAAAGGCAAAAATTCTATCCAGTATGGAGGAGATAGCCAGTATTCCCCTTTTAGCCGAACAGGAAGCCAGGAAAGGAGGTAAAGATGCAGTCCTTGCCCAGAAGCTCCTTTCCCAACTGATAAGCCGTCTGGATTTTTTTTCCGGTCGGGAGAGGACCTGTATTAACAAGGCATTAGAAATTAAAGAAAAGCTTTCCGGGCAACTTCGCCAGCTCAGGAAGGGGAAAAAGCTCCTCCGGGAATATAAAAGATCGCCGCGGGATTCTAAAGCCCGCTTCAAAGATATAAAAACCTGAATGGCGTTAAAGTCCCTTGTTTTTCAGGCCGATAATGTATAGTATAAAAAGGCCGCCACTATCAAAGGATAGGTAGTTTGAACTGCTGACCCGTGTTAGGGAAAAGGCGGGTCGGTCAAGTCGCTGTTATTGCTTGTGAGGAAAAAATAATGAAAATCGACCATGTTCTGCAAAGAACTAAGGCCCCGGACCTGAACCAGCCGTCAAAAACAGACCCGGCTAAGGAAACAGGAACGGTCAAGGGCCAGAGCGGTCTGAAAATCAAAACCGATACTGTAATTATTTCCGAAGAGGCGCGTACTCTCCAGCGTGCGGAGTCAGAGCTCAAAGCCCAAAACTACGATATCGAGACTGCGGATACCCAGACTCCTGTGCGCAAAGACAAAGTGGAAGAGGCCAGAGCTAAAATCGCCAAGGGTCAGCTTTTCCTTGATAAAGTTGTCGAAGACACTGCAGAAGCCATCCTGAAAAGCGGCACCCTCGAAGATATAATAAATAGTGACAAGCTGTTGCAAAACAGCAAGCTCTCCGGGATAAAAGTACCTCAGGCCGGAGCAGAAAATCTTGCGGCAATCAAAGAAAAAATCCAATCCGGCTTTTACAACTCTCCTGAGGTGGTGGATAAAATAGCTGAACGCATGATTGATGATTTGCTGGCCTGATTACTAAAAAATACGAAAAGAATTAAAGCGGCTGCCTTGAAAAGGACAGCCGCTTTTTTTGCATAGGGGAATAAAATCAGAAGTGTTTCTCGTAACGTTTGGGATCGAAAGGCGCCTTTTCGCGCCTTATCCAGTAGCTCTCGCGGTCCGGCTCCCATTTGAGATCGAGCGGGCGCTTGCCTAAAAGGCGCAGCAAAAATCCCACCGGAGTAATGAGCAGGTAGAAAACCAAAGATAGAATAAGGCGGGTGTTGAACCAGGCCAGGGCGAAAGCGAAACACATCCATCCGCGGTACGGGTAATAAAGAATCTTAGGCCAGAGAGGCCCAAGAGAGAAAAGTAAAATACCTAAGGTGCCCAGAATCTCTGCGGCATTCGAATGGCCCCACCAGAGGAGCAGGCCGCCCAGGACAATAAAAGCTCCGCCCACGGTCAGCCCGAAGGAACGCAGTTGTTTATCCGTTATATCAGTCTTTTTCCCAGCCAAACAAGAGCCTCCATTGTCTTTGCCAGGGCGCACTGCCCTGCGCCATTACAACAATGAATTAATACTCTAATCAGGAACTATCGTCTCCTGCCAGTTGTCGGTTTCCGGCCAGGGCGGCTGCTCGGCGAGAAGAGTAAAATCATTGTCCCGGCCCATACCGACAGTAGTAGTAGCCCACTCGCCCACACCATCCGTAGTGAGTATGGCCGCCTCGCGGAATGGGGATGGATAAAAAGCGCTCGCCGCGTGGGACTCGTGGTGCTCGGGGAAGATGATCTTGCCCTCGTAGCTGAGCTCTTTTCTCAGGGTTTCGCCCAGGAAAAGTTTTTGCCTGAGCCAGAGGGGCATAGCCTGGAGAAAAGAGCGGATGCCTGCTGGAGCGAAAGCGATGTAGCTTTCCAGGATCCGCTCGAACTTGATAAACGGTTTATCATAGAAAGCCACGAAATCTATGTCTGAAACCTTGAGCCCCGCGCTCTCCAGACACCAGGCAGCGGCATGGGAAGGAAAAGAGAAATCATGCTTGATCCTGGTGAACCGCTCCTCCTGGGCCGCGGCCCAGACACAGCCATCGGTGACCAGGCACCCAGCGCTGTCATGGTAATACGCTGAGATTCCGAGAATATTCACCGGCATCAATCTGTAATCCCGCTCAAAACAGGGTATAGATGAATGGGGAGAGGGCTGCTCCCTCGGTAAAGACGATGAGCGCGCTCAATAGAAGAAGAAAGACAATGATCGGAGTGAGCCACCACTTTTTGTTGTAGCGGATAAAAAAACTGCGTTTCGGCCTGGATAAGAGCGGCGAATTGTGCATATCCTTAAGCTTATTTCTTTGCCCGAGCTTTTTTGACCAGCTCGATAGCCTTGGTGACATTAGCGGCGATCTTTTCCCAGTCCCTTGCCGCGACCAGTTCCTTGGTCACCAGGTTCGAGCCCATTCCCAGGGTGACACAGCCAGCGGTGATCCAGGCGTTTATGCTTTCCTCGGTGGCCTCCACCCCTCCGGTAGGCATGATACTGGTCCAGGGCATGGGGCCCTTGATTGCCTTGACAAAGGCCGGCCCCCCCACCTGGCCGCCGGGAAAGATTTTTATTATCTCGCAGCCCATTTCCTCCGCGGCAGAGATCTCGGTCACCGAGCCGCAGCCCGGGCTGTAAGCAATTTTCCTGCGGTTACACACACGGGCAACATCGGGATTGAGCACCGGCCCCACCACGAAAGCAGCCCCCTCGTTGATATAAAGCGAAGCCGTGCCGGGATCAACCACAGAACCCACGCCAAGAATGCAGCCCGGATCATTTTTGGCAAAATCGCGATCTAGCGCGGAAAAAATTTCGTAAGCATGGTCGCCGCGGTTGGTGAACTCGACACAAACCGCACCCCCCTTGCGGCAGGCCCGCACGATCTGGCGGGCGATTTCGATATCTCCATTGTAAAATACCGGTATTACCCCGATTTCAATCATATTGTTCAGTACTTCCAGCCGGCTGAATCTGGCCATAAATAAATCCTTTCCTGAGGTCTAAAAGGCAAGTACAAGATAACTGCATATAGAATAAACGGTTAAATAATAATTTAATATTTTCAGGCCACCTGTGCCAGTATTTTCATCAATCGCAGCTTGCATTAAATGAAAACTGAGGCCTGTATTCGCTCAGGGAACAGGAAGCAACCCTTTTTCCAGGAGCCTGAAAGCGGCGATGCTCAACACAGCAGAGCCTTTCCATAGCACCGACTCGTCGATATCGAACCTGGGGGAATGATGAAGGCTGTGGAATCCTTTTCCCGGATTGTGGGCGCCCAGGGCGAAGTAGCAGCCGCGGGTCTGGCGAAGGAAGAAGGCAATATCCTCCCCTCCCATGGTGGGCCGTTCGATGTGGCAGATGCCGGAAGGACCGAAAAGGTCCCGGGCGGACTCGGCAACCAGGTCTACCACCGTGGGATCGCTTTCTACCACCTCTGTCTGGCGGATATAGGCAAATTTTTGAGTGCAGCGGTAAGCCAGGGCCGTGTGCTGGATTATCTCGGCCATCCGCTTTTCCAGGAGGCTGCGGACATTTTCGTTCAGGGAGCGTACTGTACCCCTGGCCTTGATCAGTGTAGGTATGATATTGACAGCCTGGCCCCCGTTTATCTCCCCTACGGTAATTACCGCGCTGTCTGCCGGATCGATTTCACGGCCCACCAGGGTATAAAGCAGGGTGACCGCCTGACAGGCGGCAAGCACAGGATCCGGGCTTTTATGCGGGGCAGCGCCGTGGCCGCCGGTCGCCTCGATTGTGAACTCGAAGGTATCCGCCGAGGCCATCATGGGCTTTTTCCTGACCCCGATCTGTCCCAAGCCGACTTCTTCCCAGATATTTCCCACATGCAGGCCCAGGAGATAATCAACCGCTGGATTTTTAAGCGCCCCGGCTTCCAGCATGTGCAGTGCTCCGTTCATGCTCTCCTCACCGGGTTGAAAAATCAGCTTTACCGTGCCTTTCCACAATCCCTTGTTCCGGGCCAGGATTTCAGCCGCCCCCAGAACAATGGCCATATGGGCATCGTGTCCGCAGGCATGCATCTTCCCTGGATGGCTGGAGCCGTACTCGCGGCCTGGCGCCTCCTCGATCTCCAGGCCATCCATGTCCGCCCTGATTCCCACAGTAGGCCCCGCCCCTTTCCCGCCCCTGATTAACCCCAGAACGCCGATTCCCTTATAGCTCTCCTGAATCTCTATCCCCAGAAGATCGAGAAAGTTGCGCAAGGCGACCTCGGTTTCCTTAAGCTCGATCCCGATCTCCGGAATACGGTGAAAATTTCTCCGCCACTCGATTATTCTTCCGCTTATTTCCTGACCTGTCTTGAGTACATATTCTTTATTCATAACGTTCTTTCCTTCCTGAAGGTAAGGTCCCCTTCCTCGATAAAATATATTATACCGAAAAAGCCGCCAGAGCAATGTTTGCGCTAGAGAAATTTCGAAAAAGGCCGGGTTGACCAGCCAGAAGTAACCGGCAAATGAAGGGTGAAAAGTTGATAAAGAGCGAGAGTGGAAACTGTGCCGTGATCGAAAATTGCCTCGGCAGGGATGGGAAAAAGAAGAAAATTCTCGCCATTTTGGATATTCTTTTTTATTTTAGGCTGTTATTTATCCATTATACAGGAGTATCAACCAGAGTAAGTCGTCGAATATATCTTTCACCTCCAGGAGGTTATTTATGAAAGCTACGGTGGATAAAGATCTTTGCACCGGCTGCGGCCTGTGTGTTGATGTCTGTGCGGAAGTCTTTGAGCTGGATGGCGATATAGCCAAAGTGATTGTTTCCGAGGTGCCCGCAAATGCCAAGGAAACCTGCCGGGAGGCCGCCGAAAGCTGCCCTGTCGAAGCAATCAAAATTGAAGAATAGCACCCAGGTGCTTTAAGCCCGGCGCAAGCCGGGCTTTTTTATTGCCCTTTTTCATTTAATCCGGCTTAAATTTCTAAGGCCGGGACTTTAAGTTTCCGAATTGGATGCCAAAGCAAATCGGAGCGGAGAGTTCAGTAAAAATCAGTGGAGGCGCGCATGTCTCAAGGGACTGTAATTCTTCTTACCGGAGACGGCAAGGGCAAGACTACCTCGGCCCTCGGTCAAGCCTTCCGCGCCCTGGGGCATGGCCAGAAAGTTTGTTTCCTTCAGTTTATCAAGGGAGAATGGGCGACCGGGGAGAAAAAACTGTCTGAACAGTTCGGGGAGCAGTTGCTTTTCAAGACACTCGGGAAAGGCTTTACCTGGGAAGGAAATCTGGAAGAGCATATTGCCGCAGGACGCAAGGCCTGGCAGCTGGCCAAAGAAAAAGTCATGAGCGATGAGTACGACCTGGTAGTGCTGGATGAACTGACCAGCCTCATCCATTACCAGGTCATACCTGAGGAAGAGGTGCTCGAACTGATAAGAAACCGCCCTGCGCGGCTCAACCTGGTGCTAACCGGGCGACAGGCCACGGAAAAGCTCGTTGCCGCCTGCGATATAGTCTCGGAGATCAGATCGCTCAAGTATCCCCAAGACCAGCCGGCCAGAAAAGGGATCGAATACTGAGCAGGTTTGCCCAGTCTGTTTCCTCTGAGATTGAAATACAGGAGAGCCGGCAACAAAGCTTGCAGTACATTTCCGCTTTGGTCCAATTCCGGCGCCTGATACTGACCGCGGCAAGTTTTTCATAAAAGGGCAGACTGTCCATTCCCAGCTTGAGGGCGGCCTGGAATTCCAGCACCGCGCTGTGCGTAACCCCGCTATCTGCCAGCAGAACTCCATTATTGAAAATTTCCACTGCCGCGTGCGGTTTTAATGCCTCCATAGCCAGCCCTGAAAGAGGCTGGAGGAATCAATATAAAATGGTGGGGATTTTGACCACGGCGAAGTAACTGAAGACCAGGGCAGCGATTGCCAGGCCCACGGCAAGCACCGGACTAGCCTTCAGAGTTCTGGCAGCGTCCCGGCTTAAGAGCCGCGGCATGGTTACAAAAAGCGCCCAGCCGACCAGAATCGCCTGGAGAGGAGTCAAGAGCAGCCCGTCAAGTATCGCCCCGACCTTCACCAGCATCACCGGTTGGACTCCGAAGGTATTGATAATGAGCATGTTGCTGGTGAGAAAGATCAGGACAAAAATCCGGCGCACTCTCTGTGGGGGAAACTTTTCCACAGAGCGCGGAAAAAGAATCCTGGCGCAGTCGGACATAATCCGTGGCCAGCCGGCGAACTGGCAGAGATTGGTGCTCACCAGGGCGGCTATCCCGGCCAGAAGAAACAAAATAGCCCCGGTCCTGCCCCAGAACCTGCCGAAAATTTCACTCAACTGGATAGCCACCTGCGGCCCATTGGGGGCCAGATGAAGTTTTCCCAGGACCCCAGCCCCGGCGACAAGGAAACTACCCGTAACCACCATGCCCACCATTACCGCCGTGGTGGCATCGACATAGACCACATGGCTCCAGCCTTTGAGCTTGCGGGCGGTTTCAACATTCATTTCACTCAGTTCTTTTTCCCCTGCGGCCTGGCCGAAACCGCCCACTGAAGCCATACCGTAACCGGATTCGAGAACCCAGTAAGTGTACCAGACCTGGCTGGCGAACCCCCCTGCCGCCCAGCCCATCACCGGTAATAACTCGGCCCAGACATTTTTACTGGCGACCCCGCTGTCCAGTGCCCAAGCCGGAACCTCGGGCAGGCCGAATCCGAATAGGCCGACCATCAGCTCACTCAAGCCTGGGGCAACCCGGACTGCTACATAAATTACGCCGATAACCATGATCAGAACCAGAGCTGAGGTTACATATT
>Ga0315277_10003707_pt1 | contig 20654 bp, 23 predicted proteins | sample YL17G05_15_MG_FD_203695 | JGI IMG/M metagenome (GOLD analysis project Ga0315277, IMG submission 203695) | Sediment microbial communities from Yellowstone Lake, YNP, Wyoming, USA - YL17G05_15 | ecosystem: Environmental > Aquatic > Freshwater > Lake > Sediment | place: USA: Wyoming | collected... | reverse complement strand
AGCCGCCGAATCTCTCCCACACCCATCCCGGCATACTGCTTTTTCCACCGGTAGAATGTCTGCTCGCTGACGCCCATCTTCCGGACGACTTCGGCCACCGGCGTGCCTAATTCTGCCTGCCGCAGCGCGTAGGCGATTTGCTCCTCCGTGTATCGCGTCTTCTTCATCGGCAAAACCCTCCTCGAAGGTACTGGATTCTGCCGGAATTCGCACTTTCCCGCTGGACTAGTTTTCAGGGAGGACGTCACTTAGCATATTCGGGTGCCGTTCATCAACACGGAAGCGACATTAATCAAACTCATTGCCGCCTCGCGAGCCAATGTAACGCTCGCGGATGTTCAGGGAAGATAACCCTGCGATCGGCGTTTGTCAGGAGGCGGCATTCATGGAGCCGGTGGGATTTGCAGGGAGGACAGTTGAGTGTTTGATGCCGGATCTCCGGAACTGGGATTTCCCTGGGAGGAATCGACAACAGACAGCCTTCTTACGCTCGTACTTTTCTCAGGCTGCGTGCTGCTCCGGTTGATTTACAGGGAAGTGAGAGACGACGGCTTTCTCCATTTCGCGAGCGGTCGCGATATGCTCGGGGTAATTGACGACCCGGATGTCAAACGAGAAGCACTCACTGGCACCGGCGGCGGCCCGCAACCGATCGGCGATCCGGTCCGAGACGCAATAGGCGTCCTTGGCGGAGACGCCAGGCAGCAGGATTCCGAACACCCCAGGCCGGAACTGATAGATCGAGTCTTCCCGGCGCAGGGTGCGGAGAAGCGCTTTGGCCGCGTCGCCAAAGGATGTGGCGATCTCCCTCGCATCAAAAAGTTCGTGCGAAGATTTCAATTGCACTGCCAATAACGAGAGGGATTGTTGCGTGTTGGACGCGCGGCGAAACTCCATTGTCAGCCGATCCTGAAAATGGCTGATCCCGGGCAGAGATTCCAATAACTCGGCGCTCGCCTCGTGGCGAATCTGCATCATTCGGCTCTGCTCCTCGACAAGCTGCTTCCGGAGCTGGTGGATCGTCAGTTGCCGGTCCAAGAAGTAGCCGGCGAGAAGGAGGGACAATCCGCAGAAGCCGAAGAACGTTTTTCGCATAGTTGGGCCGCTCAGTATGATTGGGTTGGAAAAGACCGTCGGGTACATCAGCAATGCTGAGCCCGTGGCCAGTATCAGAATGACCGTGATGGCCAGTAGCCACAGGTGCAGTTCGCGACGGTCCAACATCGTCGGATCAACTCGGTCAAAAAATCGCATGGCTCATCTCCTGCCGCAGCCCCTGACAGGCAGCGTGCACCCGGCTGGGCGCTGCCAGATTTCAGGTCGTTCCAGGGGAGGCGAGTGGACGTCTGTCGGCTCGCCTTGCGGGGGACGCCCCCGTCATCTGAAGCGCCCGGATCTTGATCGGTGTTTCCAGGCTCATCGCCAATCACCTCACCTTGGCGCACCAGAAGTAAGAGTCCTTGCCTCCGCCGGCATTGCCCGGCCCCCACGGTACTATGACCCTCTCCGAATCCGGGGCGGGACGCCCGCTACGCTGCTGGCTGCGACGCCTCCAGCACCTCGCGAACTTTGCGGGTCAGCGAATCCGGCGTGAAGGGCTTCTGAAGAAATTGGGTGCCTTCCTTTAAAATACCATGAGGTATGATACTGTTATCCGTGTAGCCGGACATATAAAGAACCTTCAACCCCGGACGCAAAAGCGCCAGATGTTCGGCCAACTGCCGCCCGCTCATCGTCGGCATGACCACGTCGGTCAGTAAGAGGTGGATGGGTCCTTCGTGCCGCTCGAAGACTTGCGCGGCCACCGTGGGATTCGAGGCCGTGATCACCTTGTATCCCTTCAATTCCAGAATCCTTCCTGCCAGGTCCCGTACTCCCTCTTCGTCCTCCACCAGCAGGATGGTCTCGGAACCCCCGGCCAGCGGCGCGCCCGTGGAAATGGTCTCGACAGGCTGGACGGCCGCTTCGAGTCGCGGCAGATAGATCTTGAACGCCGTTCCTTGGTCAGGCTCGCTATATAGCCAGATGTGGCCCCCGCTCTGCTTGACGATCCCATAGACCGTGGCCAGTCCCAAACCGGTTCCTTTGCCCTTTTCCTTGGTGGTGAAGAAGGGCTCGAAGATGTGGGCTTGCGTTTCGGCATCCATCCCCATGCCGGAATCGCTCACCGTGAGCATCACATAGCGACCCGGCAACACGCTCTCGTGGCTGCGCGCGTAGCCTTCGTTGAGCTCCACGTTCGCTGTTTCAAGGGTCAGTTGGCCGCCCTGGGGCATGGCGTCGCGCGCATTGAGGACCAAGTTCAGAATGACCTGCTCGATTTGCCCCGGGTCGGCTTTCACCCGTCCTAATTCTGGCTCGAGGACCGCACTCAACTCGATGTTTTCCCCAATCAGGCGGCGCAACATCTTGTCGACATTGGTGACGACGGCGTTCAAATCCAGCACCTGCGGTGCTAGTACCTGGCGGCGGCCAAAGGCCAGGAGCTGGCGCGTCAGGGAGGCGGCCCGTTCCCCAGCCTTCTTGATCTCCTCCACGTAGGCGCGCATCGCGTCCGTAGCCCCGAGCCTCTCCAGGAGGAGATCGCTATAGCCCATCACGATGGTCAGCAAGTTGTTAAAGTCGTGAGCGACTCCGCCCGCCAGGCGACCCACCGCTTCCATCTTCTGCGCTCGCCGTAGCTGCTCCTCGAGGCGCCAGCGCTCGCTCAGGTCCTCGGCGATGATCTCGCACCCCTCCAAGGCTCCGCGCTCGTCCAACACCGTCCGCCCGCTGAGCCGGACCTGGACCGGTGTACCATCCTTCCGCCTCCACTGGGCTTCGAGACCATCGACCCTGCCCTTTTGCCGGTACTGCTGGAGCAACCGTGCACCCTCGTCAGGGTCCCGAATGACATCGCGGACGAGGTTCGCCGCCAGCAGATCGGCCTCGGACTCGTAGCCGAGCATCGCCACAAGCGCTGGATTGACGGCCAGAAATTTTCCGTTCACGTCGCACCCAAAGATGCCGTAGGTGGCGCCCAGGATGAGGGAGCGATAGCTTGCCTCCGAACGCCGCAGTGCTTCCTCCTCTCGCTTCCGGTCGGTGATATCGTGCAGCACGTGCACGGAACCGTACGCAGTTCCGGAAGAGTCGAAGATGGGCGAAACGGTGACGTCAAAAACCTTGCCCAGCCGGGCCACCTCGATATCGCATCGCTCCTCCTTGCCGGTCCTCAGCATGCGTCGGAACGGGGAGCCGGGGAGAGGTTCGGCCGTCTCGCCTAGCACTTTGTAGCAATACTTGTCGATCAACTGGGCGGGTTCCAGTCCTAGAAGCGTAGCAGCAGCGCGATTGGCGCGCTGGATGCGGTACTGGTCGTCCACAAAGAAGACCGGGTCGGGGATGACGTCAAAGGTCAGCTCCCATTCCTTCTTGGCACGGTGGATTTGCTCCTGGAGCCGGGCGGCCTCCTCGCGGTGGGCCTTGTCGCGCAGCACGCGCTCCACCACCACCGGTAAACGCTGCAGGCGATTCTTGAGGACATAGTCAGCAGCGCCCTGCTTGATGCATTCGACGGCCGCTCGACCGCCCAACGTCCCCGCGACCACCACGAACGGAACATCTTTCCGGGACTTCTTCAGGATCTCCAGGGCATCCGTCGCAGTCCAGGCACGCAGATTGTCGGCGGCGAGGATAATGTCATAATCGGTCCGCGCCAACTGCTGTTGGAGGTGCGTGAGCGAGTCCACAACCTCAAAACTCAGGGCATAGCCCACCCCCTTCAGGAGCGCCACCATCCGTTCCACGTCCTGACGGTTATCCTCGAGAATCAGCGCCCGCAGCGACCGCGCGGCGGGAAGCGGCTTGTCGGCTTGCGTTTTCTTCATTGTTCCCTCGCACTATCTTTGCCGCAATGCGAAATCGGCCATCCGTGTACCAAGGATTGAAGGGCCCTGACACGTTCATGCGCGAGCTCTTCCTCGGCAGGAATCTCAGAGCCTCGACCTACGCGCATCAGCGCATGAGGTCTGCCACAGAAAATCCCCCGACAGGCGGCCTCTCTGCTCGCCTTGAAACCACGGCGGCGATATCGAAGCTGCAATTCCCCATGGATTGACCGTGGCGGCGATTCAAGCCGTAGCCCTAGGGCACAGGGACATTTTGCGAAGGAGAGACGAATTGGCCGGCCCGCGTTTCCTCCTTCGTGAAAGAGGCTTCCAGTTTTGCCATCCGCTCCTCGATGCTGGCGAGGGTTCCACGATCTTCTCCCCGGCGAAATATGGGGTTGTTCACCCACCAATCCATCCCCATTTCCTTGGCTTTGTCGACCGAGCAGATGACCAGGCGGATCTGAATAGACAGGAGTTCGATGTCGACCAGTTTCACTCTGATATCGCCAGCGATGACGATCCCTTTGTCTAAAACGCGCTCCAGCACGTCCGCCAAGGTTGAACTTTCCACCGCGTGTGACATGCTGCGTTGCTGCGCCATGACATCTCCTTTTATAGAAGCTTTCCGAGCGGGCCGAGAGCCAAGTTGAGATCGTCTTCTTCCAGGCCAAATTCATTTCGGAGACGTTCAATTTCCTGAGCTTGCCTCATCAGGGTCAATCCGAGCCTTTCAATCTGCTGGTCACTTAGGGAGCCGGCCTCGATGCGGCGGATGGCCTGGCGCTCCAGTAATTCGTGAAGGAGCTTGACCAGAGTCAGCACCAGTTGTCCGAGCCCGTTCTTGGTATTGTTCTCATCGAGGTTCAAGCGGGCGGTTCGCCCACGCCGACCTTTGGACGGTCGAGGCCGAGGTGCAGGGTCCACCTTCATCACCCGGGCGAAGTCACTCAGAGCTTCCGACTCGACCCGCGCCAGCTCAGGTGAATCCATTCGCCTTCCCCTTTCCAATGTCCATGCCTGCGCCCAATTCCACCGGCGCTCGGCAAAAGACTTGGCGTGCCGTCTCCATGGACGTGAGCACGATTTGCAGTCCGAGGTAAATGAGGTCGACATCGGCGACCGAGATCGTTACATCCCCGGCCACCACAACCCCCTTGTTCAGCACCCGGTCGAGCACCTCACACAAAGAGACCCGCCCGGTGTCATCCAGCGCGAGTTCTGAAACCCGGGGTGGCTGATTTCCTGTGTTGCTTTCAACAGACATAGGCACTCGATTCTGCGCGGGCGCCCTGGTAAAGGGCCTTCCCCAGTTCTCCCAGCCGGCGAAGACCTCGGATCTCCCCGCGACGATAAACCACGGTGACGTCCTTGCCCGAAAGGCTCTGTTGAAACTTCTTTCGGACCAGGGACTCCCTGCGACACAGGGCAGAACACAAGTCGCAATCACTGAGGGGGGTGACGAGGTTGAGAAACAGTCCGGGCACCCGGATGCCTAAGCGCTCGCAGGCGGTCACTAAATCCCGCGTTTCCTCAAAGGCCATATCCGTTGGAATGCTGACGGCATAGAGGGCGGCCTTCGCCGGGTTGTTCAACAGCTCTCGCAGTTTCTTAAGGTTCTTCGATATCATCACCAGTTCCTGAGAGAACCTGGTCAATCGAAAGATTTGCTGGTATTTCAAGAAGAGGTCGAAGAAAACCTTGAGCCACTGGTCAATGATTTCCGGGAGCTCCAGCAGCCGAATCAGGTGACCCGTCGCCGCGGAGTCGAGAACCAGAACGTCGTAGCGGCCCGAGGCGAGCAGAGCCATAACGCGGGTCAGGGCCATCACCTCGTCCAGGCCGGGAGGGGAGAGATCCAGAGTCCTCTCGAGAACCTCGCGGTCGAAGGTCAAATCAAAGTTGCTCGACACCGATTCCAGGAATTTCTCAATGTCCCCCGCGTATTGTTTTTTCAAAGCCTCAAATTCCGCCTGCGAATCGATCTCCATAGCCGTGAGGCCGGACATCACGACCCCCGGCCGGGAGTCGATCGGCACCTCGAGGCAAGCTGACAACGAGTGAGCAGGCCCCGTCGAGAACAGAAGGACATTCTTCCCTGAAGTGTTCTGCGCCAGTTGCAGGGCCGTGGCACAGGCCAGAGTGGTCTTTCCCACGCCGCCCTTGCCCGCAAGAATCAGAAGGGTTGCCTCGGGCGGAGGCCACTGGATGGCGGCCTCCACCCTTAGCGCCTGGACTGCCGGCGGTTCGCGCTCCGCGGCAGGGGCTTGGGTGATTTGCCCGACCCCATCCCAGAACGACTCGAGAGCTTTCCGCCCACGCACCTCCTCGGCGTAAAGCGGGACAGTCCAAAGTGCAAATCTGGACAACTGGGTTTGGCTGAAAAGATTCCGCAGTTCCCGGATCTGGCGGAGGCGTTCATCCCGACATACCGCGCAGGGATTATCGGGATAGAGCCGGTTGATCACGATATCGTTCATCGGCAGCTTGAGACGGTCCACTTCCTTCACGATCGAGACGGTCTCGCGGATACTCATCGCTTCGGCAAGCATCACCGGAACAAAGCGGCAACGCGCCGAATCCCGGAGCAGCTCTTCCATCCGTTTCACCGATGCCGACATCTCCTCGAGGAAGGTATCGAGCTCGTCGCGATAGTGGGCGCGGGTGAAGGCCCACTTCATGTAGCGGTGCTTTGCCAGCAGCGTTTCCAGCATGGCGAGCCATTTGCGGAGGAATTCCGGCATGGCCAGCAAGCGTAGCGTGTGGCCACTGGGGGCGGTGTCTACGATAATGCAGTCGTAGCTGCGATTTTCCACCCACGCGGAGATCTCCAGAAAGGCCATGAGTTCATCCAGGCCTGGCAAGGAGAGGTCCAGGAAGCGGCTGATCTCGTCGTCATCGAGGAAGGTTCCGCGAGCGGCGATTTCCCGGAGTTTGTCGTTGTGTGTCTTCTTGAAGGTGGTGAGGTATTCCTGGGCATCCAGTTCAAGCACCTTCAAATTGTCGGGAGGAAGCAAGTCAGCTAGGCTATCTGCGAGGGAGTGGGCTGGGTCAGTGGAAACAAGGAGAAACGATGATTGGGGTGAACGTTGGGCCAATTCGAGCGCCGCGGCCGTGGCGCAGGTTGTCTTTCCGACCCCGCCTTTCCCGCCGAAGATAAGCAGCTGTAGGCCTCGGTAGTCTAAGAACGATGGAGCTGTCATGTTCGTTGCGCATCCGATGCGCCCCTCAGGCGACCCTTCTCGTTACGCTTTGCTCCGGCAATTCCTCTCCGCCATCCTCTGCTGCGGGGCCCCTGCCACGCTTTTGTGTTTTTTCCAGTCGATCGAGCAAGGTCTTTTCTTCCGCGGCGAACTCCTCCTCCGAGATCTTGCCGGTTTCCAGCCTCATGTAGAGACTGCTCAGCTCCGCGGTGATGGAGTCGGCCTCGGTGACAAGCTCCTCCTGGGCGGCGTTGTGAATCTCACGGAAAATCCAGAGCACACTGCGGATCGGGAACATTAAGAGGTCGTCCACGACCACCATGACATACTCCCCTGTCGCCAGGCCTAGAGCTCGAGGTCGATCTCGACAAAGTTGTGGGGCGCCCACGGCCCGTTGTAGTCGAAGGCGAAGTTGTTATTAAACTGCTGCGCGGCCTCGAAAACGCCGCCCTCGAACTGCGGCATCGCCGCCCGCTCGACCAGACAGGCCAGATTCATGAGCTCACGTTCGTTGCGGCATTTATTCCGCTCGATCTCAATGCAGTGAGGTGCCAGGATGCCTTCGACCTTGTCGGCGCAGCCCTCCCGGTCCTCGTTGAGAAGGCGGTCGAACATCCTCCCGACTTCGATCCTCTGCTCCTGCGTGGCCTCGCGCTGGTCTCCCAGTAATCGGTCCCGGGCAAGCCTCAGCTCCGGATGGGTATTCACGAAATATTCGAAGATGTTGGGCACGTCCCAAGTGACTCGCAAACCCATTTCAACTCTGCCCGCGACGCGGCGGAGTTGCTCGAGTAGAGCCTGCTGGTTACGCGAGAGCATCTTTCGAACTGCCCCCGGGCTGTCCGCGAGGATCCCGAAGGACATGGGCAGCGGAGTGGCCTCCGCCATGAGCTTTTTGAGGACTTCCTGATGGGCCGCGAGGCGGGAGCGTTCCGGGCGGATCACTCCACTGGGCAGGTCGCTGACGACGGCGGCGACTCGCCCAACAGGGATCGAATACACCTTACGCCCATCGATACCGAAGTCACCGTACGTGCGCCCCTGGGCGTCGGTTATGACCGCGTAAACGTACGTCCTGCCCTTGGCCGCCGGTTGACTCGGCAGTTGTTTCCCAGCCGCTTTCGGAGTCGATGTTTGGCCCACACTCACTGATTATTCTCCTCCGGCGAGCGGCGGGCGTAGTGAAGGATGATCTCCACCAGCATCGCCGCACGGAACATAGCGTTTTCGGGCTCGGTAGTCAGCACCTGCGCGGCGATTTCGTCCGCTGTGCGGCCCGCAATGTGGAGTTCCATGATCCGGGTGAGCAAGGTCTCGAAGGCTCGAGCATGGTCCCACTCCATCAACTCGGCTCTTTGTTGATTTCGGCGAGCTGATCCTTCTTCAAGGTTTTCTCCACCCAAGGGCGCCTTACTCCTTTCATCAACATCATTTCTTAGGGGATACATCGGCCGTTTCCTCGCGCTCCTTGAGTCGAGGCCTGGGCAGCAGAACCCAACGCCCTGGCCCCGAAGCCCACACCCCCTAGGCAGCCTCCTTCATCGGGTTGAGAACGCGCTCGAAGACCTCCTCGGCCGAAGGGTGCCGTGCCATATTGACTTGCTTGACCGCTTTGATACTGCCCTGTTCCGCGCGGATCTCAAGGACCGCTCTGCACGCGAAGCACTTCACCGGGCCCTCATAGTCGTCATAGGCGTCGTCGAGATCCACCTTGTGCCCGCAGGCCAGACAGTTGATTCTCATATCTTCTCCTCCGAGTCCTCACTCGACGATGTGTCGTAGAAGCCCGCGCGCTAGCCCCGACCGAGCGCATGCCCCGGGCTAAGTGACATGCACTGGCTCCTCGCTCAGCTTCCTCATCGCCCGCTTGACCGTCCTCTTGGCTTTGATTTCCAGGACCACACCCCCAAGATACGCGGCCATCCGAAGGAACGGCTGCCACGGCAAGATTAGAAGGACCAGCAAGAGCGCGAGTAGAGGAAAGCCCCAACAACCCAGTGCCGTGGCGACGGCAACCTGAACGACCTGCCGGAACTCTTTTTCGCTTTCCAGGATCATTTCTTCTCGTCCCCTCCGACGATTTCAATGATTCCAGGTGGCGGATCTCTTCAATGGCAACACCACGCCCCCTTGCCTTAGTACCTGATCCTAAGCGCTCCAGCACTGCGCCGCGCGGTGAGCCTCCCTTCGGCCCCGGGCAGATCAACACGTTTCCCCTTGTTTCGGTCGGCCAGGCGCTGCAAGAGGGCTGCCTCTTCGGCCTCGATCGCGCGGAGACGGGCATCAAGCTCTGCCACCCGCCGGCTGGCGGTCGTTCTCTCGGAGGCGCGCCGAGTCTTTTCGATCTCCAGGCACGCGATTTGCAAGTGCGCCCGGTGAGGAAGGCAGAGCCGATCCACTCGACCGGCCCACGTACGAATGGTCCTCAGACCCCTTAACGGCACAGGCATACTCGAACTCCTTTCACGCCGTAGCGCCCCGGTGGTGATTTCTCCGGCGCTTCGCGTGGCTTCCGCTTGTATGGTTCCCGCAGATTTTCCTGATCGCCTCTTCCACCTTCTGCAACATGAGGGACTGGCCGTCGTGAGTGACCTTTGCCGTATCCGTCTTGAGAATGTCGCAACAAACCGACCAGAAGGTGGAATCATCGATCTGAACGCGGCTCTGGCGGCGCGCGAGGATCTTCGCGATGGCGATACAGGCCCGGATCGTGGGGCGGTGGTTGTTGACCCCGACACACCGAAGATCCCTGACAATATCCACAATTTTTTCCGCATCGGAGCAGGGAAGGCCCGACTTCGCCTCCGTAATCCGGATCTCCGTTTCGCGATCGAAGTGTCCGAGGTTGATGGTAATCAGCCGGTCCATCAGCGCGTCCTGGGTCTTGTGAACACCGGCATATTCTTCGGGGTTGGACGTCAAGATGGCTCGGAAATCCTCGTGGACGCGCACGCATCCCTCGCCGGACCGGCGCAGGCTGGGCAGATTGAGAATCCTTCCCTCCAGAATGCTGAGGAGCGCGTTGTTCGCCTCGGGCCTGGAACGGTTGAATTCATCGTAAATGAGCGTGTATCCGTTGAGGCAGGCCGTGGTGAGCTGGTGGTCCTCCCAAAGAGTGCTCAAGCTCTCTTCGGTCTTCATCACCGAGTGAATGTAATTATCGACGAGCTTGTACTTACGGTAGCCGGAGTCCTTGCCAATCAGGTCCGAGCTTCCGAATTCGTCGTCGCCATGGATGAGCACGACCGGCCGACCGAGCTGCGCGGCAACGTGCAAGGCGAGCGTGGTCTTCCCCGTTCCTGCCGGGCCGGCAAAATGCACTCCGTATCCCACATCCAGATAGCTCAGCGCCCGGCCTGTCAGAGCCTGAATCTGCGGGGTCAAGACGAACTCCGCGCTGGGCTCAGGCACAACGCTGTGTCCTTCCGGTTCGATGATTTCGCTGGTTACGGATACAAACTTCGCATCGTCGCCATTCATTCGCGTCTTTTCCCTTTCCTTGAGTTTTTCTGTCCGGTTAGAGCTTTGCCCGGATTATGGCGGTGAGCTTAGTGTTTCCGCTTCTTCCGTTCGGGCTTGTCTCCGCCGACGGGTACGAGCGGGCGCTTGCCGCCTGTTTCGCTCCGCCTTCCTTCCGCATGGGCTTCCGCACCCTCCCTCGGTTGGCTAGCCAATTCCTCTACAGCCCTGCGCGAAGTAGTGCCCAGAGCAAACCAGGCTTGTCGAATGCCGCCGAGGTCCGTGCGAACCCCTGTCAGGAGGTCGCTGACTGTACGCTTGAGGTCCGAGATGGAGCCCAAACGATCGGCTTTCGTCCTCCTGGCGACGGCGCCCAAGCCTTTGGAAAAGTTGGCAAGCGTCCGGGACACATCAGCCCGTCGATCCTCGGTCTCTCGCTCCAAATCATGGATCAGTCCCTGGCGCGCGCTTCGCAAAGCCAGGACCTCATTCCGCAATCGAGTCAGGTCGTCGGTTAGCACACCCATGGTGATTCTCCCTCCTGATTTCTAATGTTGTTACTGGCGTTGCCGGTCTCTTCCGTTCGGGCCGGCTCCCGGTTGATGCCACGGGGCAGACACCGCCGGGTGGCCACCCGCCGCTGAGCACGACGCCGGCTTCAACAGGCAACGGTTCAATTCCCACTCCCGAGGGCTTGTTGATCGCCGGGCCGCTACGTGCCCCTGCCGGCCCAAACACGACGCGCGGCAGCAAGATCAGCCCCCATATCCCGCTGCAGCCCGCCGACGGTTCGCTTCAGGTTTTTGCAGAAAGCAAGACGCTCCGCTTTCGTCCTCTCTGCCATTCGAGTCTGTGTGTTTGCAAGATCGGCACACATCTCAAAAACATCCATCTGGCGATCCTTGTTGCCATCCGCGAGTTCTTTTCGGAACGCTCGACGGCTTCCGCGCAGCGCCTGGATCTCCCCGGCCAATCGCGTCATTTCCTCCAACAATCTGCCCATAGTGGCCCTCCTTTTATTCTTCCCGGCCATGTACCCCTCGACGCACTGCCAAGCGGAGGGCCACACGATGGCCCCCCACTTAGCGGTGGTCGGTCTCCAACCAAGCATCAGGCGGGAGCCGCAGCACTGGCTGTCAGACCGATAGCCTCGGCATACTTCAGGTAAGTTTCGACCGAGGCGATCACGACGCGGGCCTCGACCGAGAGCAGCTCGATCCCGACCAGCGACACCTTCACCCAGGCGTCGATCACGATACCCTTGTCGAGAATCCGATCGACTACTTCCGCCAGGCTCGAGGAGTCAGTCGACTTCATGACCTTTGCCATGGTCATTCTCCTTCCGGGTAAAAAGTTACCCAAGTTTGATTAGGGCCCGCCTCGCGTATACGAGACCTGCCCCGCCGGCCTTGCATGCAGAACTGATGCCACGCCCGATAGATATCGGCCTGTTTCGCGAAGACCCTGATTCGAAAGAGAAAGGCGCCATCGCGGAGAGAATTGTTGCCGCTGGAACGGGCCATTAAGGAATTCACTCCATAGAATGCAGGCGCTAGTTGGGAGGTATGTGATCCTGATACGTGATGCCGAGTGGACGAGGCCGTTTACGGTGTATGCGTGGGGCGGAGCGGGGCGCTCGAATCGGCCATCGCCGATCGAATTCAGGTACTTCCCGTTTTGGTCCTCGACCGATCTCGAAACTGGCAAAGTGAGTAAAGTCCCCCCTGAGGGCGGAGAGGATTTCAACCCTTGCTCAGTGACAGCAGGTAGTTTCCCCTTCGCGACTCCCTGGGGCGAGACCCGCTCTCGGAAAGTGGGGTAGCGTTCGCGTATCCTCATCGCACTGGGGCCTCAAGTTTCTGTGACGTCCGTCTACGGTTCGAGGGAATCAACAAAGTTGTAGGGTGGCCAGGGGCCGCTCAAGAGCAGCTTGACGGACTCCTTGGGGTGGAGGTAACGAGCGGCTCGGCGAAAGGATTCGACGGATGCGCGAGGCACGAGGAAATAAAGGGACAGGAGACGGCTCCTGTTCGAATCAGGGAATTCGACCTTGCGGCGAACGTAGAGGCCGGCCAGGGAACCCCAAAGTTCCTCCACCAACAAGCGCTCGTGCAGGGTTGCTCGGTCCAGGCCCAGATAACGCTGTCGCTTTGCTGCAAGGTAAGCAGCGCCGGAATTACAAAGAAGGGGAAAGGATTTTGGAGGGACAGGCCATGCATCGCTCTCCGGTCCAGCTCCGGAACTGTCGAGGAGAACGTGGATACCCATCTCCGTCAGGCCCTCGAGTTCGTCGAGAAGCGTGCCGTATTCATCGCGGTGTCTTTCCAGCAACCCGCGGGCCGCGGATGCGTCTTCAAGCTGACATCCATACCGCATAGGGATTACGGTCAGGTCGCGATACAGATGTTCGACGACTGCTTCGTAGGCGAGAATTTGTGAGATATCGGGAACCAGGTCCGATTCCGCAAGCTCAGAAAGCCCGGCGCTCAAACCATTCTGAGCCAGCACGAATACCGGTTTCCCTCCCACGCCCGGAGGTATTCCGGGTCTTGGTTGTGCCGGGCTGCGAAAGATGCAGTAAAGCAGGTAACTCATGGGGCCGTTCCCATCGATAGAGGAGGAACAAAGCGATAGGGTGGCCAGGGTCCTGACAGTTCGAAGACCAGCCCCCTGGTTGCATGCTTCTCATTCACCTGATCGATTCGCAAGCGAAATGCCGCGGTCGCGCCTCTGGGCAGCAGAAAGGCCCAATTCAGCACAACCTCGGGCCCGCCTTCTGGGGGCTCGGGAATCACAACCTGGCATTCGCGAAAATCCGAAGCCTGCTTCGTCAGGTCGCTCGCGACTTGCCGGCAGGTTTCGTTTAGCCAGAGGCTCAATTCTTTCTCTGCCGCCGATCGGATGCGCTGTTCCTGGAAGTAACGGGTTCCCGGAGGCAGTGTGGCAAGCTGCCCCTGTTGTGCCGCCAGGCTCGCGGACATCAAGGCGTGTGCGGCTTGCTTTCTGTCGAGCAGGCCCTTGATTGACCATTCTTCTTGATCGGCCACCCGCTCGAGAAACTGCGAAATGGTTTTGCGATGTATGTCGAGAAATTCCGCCAAGCTTTCCTGCGACGAGAAGAGAGTTCCGAAGCGGACGGGCAGCACGGGCGATTGACGCATCACCTGCTCGACAACGGCCTCGTGGCGGAGGGCGCGTGGCCCCACCCAAGCCAACTCTTGCATTCGGAGTTCTGCCGCCGGGCCGCAGAAATCTTCCAGGGGTACCTCGCTCACGATGGCACAGAGGTCCGGGAAGTGTCGAAATAGGCAAAGCGGATGGTGGCCATCCACACCGCTCCCCTCGATCTCGCCGACGAGGTCCGAGCGGGCAAAGCAAAAAAGATAGAGCGCCCTCTGACTCTTCTCCATCTACTGTTCACCGATCTCTTTGAGAGTCTGCTCACGAATCTCTTCGAGCGTCGCCTCGAGGTCGCTGGCCTCGATGGTCACCCGGACCTGGTCGGCGGGTGCTTTCTCGCCCGCCTGAACGGCTCGCCGGACAGCGCGCCGGGCGGCGCGGGTGCAAACCGAACTGATATCGGCGCCGCTAAACCCGTCGGTTTGGGAGGCCAGGTCCTTGAAACTGATCCCCACGCCGAGAGGTTTGTCCTGCAAATGGATCGCGAAAATTTCGCTGCGCCCGCTCTCGTCGGGAAGCGGGATTTCCACAACCTCGTCAAACCGGCCCGGCCGGAGAATGGCGGAATCAAGTAAATCTGATCGGTTGGTTGCGCCGAGGACCAGAACCCCTTTCAGCTCTTCCACCCCATCGAGTTCCGCGAGAAACTGGCTCAACACGCGCTCCGCAACGTGCGAATCCGACGAGCCGGCGCCTCGGCTGGGCACCAGCGCGTCGATTTCATCGAAGAAGACGATGCAGGGTGCGGCCTGGCGCGCCTTGTGAAAGACCTCCCGCACGGCCCTCTCGGATTCCCCCACATACTTGGAGAGCAACGCCGGCCCTTTGACCGAGATGAAGTTCACTTCGGTTTCGCTGGCAATTGCTTTGGCGAGGAGGGTCTTTCCGCAGCCGGGGGGGCCCGAGAGCAGGATTCCCTTGGGCGGTCGGATCCTTGCCTGGGTGAACAGGTCGGGGTGCTGGAGAGGCCACTCGACGGCTTCCACGAGGCGCTGTCTGATCTCGGCCAGACCCCCGACGTCCTGCCAGCGCACGTCGGGAACTTCGACAAATACCTCGCGCAGCGCGGAAGGCTCAATATCCCGGAGGGCCTCCAGGAAATCGTCCATTGTCACCTCGAGCTTGGCCAGTTGGTCATAAGGGATCTGTGCCAAGCCGAAGTCCACATCGGGCATGATGCGCCGCAGGCAAATCATCGCCCCTTCCCGGCAAAGGGCTTCCAGGTCGGCCCCCACAAAACCGTGGGTGATCTCCGCCAAGTGATTCAGGTCGACTGTTTCGGCCAGAGGCATGCCCCGGCTATGGATCTCCAGGATCTGCTTGCGTCCGTGGCGGTCGGGAATGGGGATGCTGATCTCTCGATCAAACCGCCCCGGCCGCCGCAGGGCCGGATCGAGCACGTTGGGCAGGTTGGTCGCCGCGATGACAATGACCTTCCGCCGCTTGGCGAGCCCGTCCATTAACGCCAAGAGCTGGGCGACGACCCGCTTTTCGACCTCGCCCACCACTTGCTCGCGTCGGGGGGCAATGGCGTCGATCTCATCCAGGAAGATAATGCTGGGGGCCTTCCGACTGCCCTCTTCGAAGATCTTCCGCAAATGGGCCTCGCTCTCCCCGTAGAACTTGTGGATGATTTCGGGCCCGCTGACGGCAAAGAAGCTCGCCTGGGTCTCATGCGCAATGGCACGGGCAATCAGCGTCTTGCCGCATCCGGGAGGTCCGTGCAGGAGCACGCCTTTCGGCGCGTCAATCCCCAGACGCTCGAAGACCTCGGGGTAGCGCAACGGAAGTTCGATCATTTCCCGGATGCGCAGGAGCTGGGGCTTCAGGCCGCCGATGTCCTCATACGAAATCGCCCGCTCGGCCATTTCCTCCGGTTGTGGCCCCTTGGAGATCACGAGCTGGGTCGTCGGGTTAATGAGCACGGGACCCTTGGGCACCGTGCTTTCCACCTTGAAATCCGCCCAGCGCGCTCCAAAGAGGATGGCCCGGATGCGGTTCCCGGCCAAAACCGGCAGGCCATCGAGGCGGCTGCCGATGTAGTCCAAATCGCGCTCGGAAGGAGTCATGTTCGCGGGGGCCAGCACGACCCGCTCGGCGGGTGGGCAAGCGATCTTGCGCGCTTGTACGAACTCATCGAGTCCCGTCCCGGCATTCTCTCGGGTAAGTCCGTCCAGTTGAACCCGGGACTGACCGCGCATCTCCTTGTAAGCCGGCATCGCCTTGCAGACGGTCCTAGCCTTGCCGACCACTTCCACAATGTCGCCCACGTCCACCTGCAATCCCGCGAGGTCCTCCGGTCCCATGCGGGCGTACGCACGGGCCACGTCCTTGCTGAGCGCTTCGCTGACTTTGAGCTTGAGCGACTTCTCGCTGGCTTCCATGGCTGCTCCTCCGACGCCGGCTACTTAGGGCACTTGATTTCCAGAATCCCCTTGTTACACGAGACCTGCATCTTCTCCTTGGAAACGCTGCGGGGCAGGAGGACCTCCTTGCGGTACTTCTTGTCCCCTCTTTCGGCGGAAATCGTCAGCACATCGTCCTTGAGGTCAATCCGGACGTCCTCTTTGTCGATGCCCGGCAATTCCACCAGAACCAGGAGGTGGTCGTCTTCCTCAAAAACATCGACCATGGGTTCACGGACCTCCTGAACCTCGGTTCGCCCGGATTTGATGTCACGGCGAATATTCCCGAAGGGCTCGATGCGAGGCCCCTCTTCTCCCAGCCCGACCTTAACGGTGAATCCGTAAATCCCTCTGACCTCTTTCCCGGATCCGTGAATCTCCCCCGTCTTGGAGAGCTCTTGACCGGTTTCGGCCAGTTCGCCGAGCTTCTCCACCAAGTCTCCCAAGCCCTTGAGCATCCCCCCGAGGCCAGCTTCTATCCCGCCGTGTGAAGTTCGGTCTCTTCTCTTTTCCGACATAAGTCACCTTGTTCCTTTCAGGTTGCCAAAATCCCGTATCGCCTAATCTTTGAATGGATGGTTTTATAATCGATGTGAAGCAAGCGAGCGGCTTTCGCCTTGTTCCCACCCGTTTCCCGCAGTACTTGAGCTAAGATTTCCATCTCCATGGCGACGATCTTGCGATGCTTGATCTCTTTGAAAGTAAGGTCACCCCGGAGCGCGTCCTGAGTTTGCCTATCGCCTTCCGGGCACGCCACCGCGGCTTTAGGGGATACCCAATCCATCCCCAGGTGCTGCTCGGTGATCAGGTCGTCGGCCAGAAGAACACCGCGGCGGATCATGGACCGGAGTTGCCGCACATTTCCCGGCCAGTTATAGGCGAGTAAAGCGTCGACGGCAGATTGCGTAAAGCCTTTCACATCCTTCTGCAACTCGAGATTGGTGACATCCACGAACCGCTTGGCGAGATACAGGATGTCCTCCTGCCGCTCTCGCAAGGGTGGAACCCAGATGCTGAATTCGTTCAGCCGAAAATAAACGTCGCTCCGAAACGAACCCGATTCCCCCAGGTGGTGCAGGTTCTTGTTACAGGCGGCCAGGACCCGGACATCCGCCCCAATGGGCTGCGTGCCGCCGACGCGGTAGATCGCCTTTTCCTGGAGCACTCGGAGAAGTTTGGCCTGGGAACCTAAAGGCAGGTTGGCGACTTCGTCCAGGAAAAGTGTCCCGCCATGGGCCATCTCGAATTTCCCGATCTTCCGTTTGTCCGCCCCGGTGTATGCTCCTTTTTCGTGTCCAAAAAGCTCGCTTTCCAAGAGCGTCTCAGGGATGGCCCCACAATCCACCGCCATGAAAGGAGCCCCGCAGCGAAGGCTAAGGCGGTGGATGGCGTCCGCTACGAGTTCTTTTCCCGTTCCAGTTTCCCCCTGAATCAAGACGCTGAAGTTGGTCTTGGCCACCCGTGTGACATCGGAGAGCAACCGGGTCACGGCGCCGCTGGATCCCATGGATTCCCGTAGCGAAGACTCGTTCTCGATCTGGGAGGAGAGGTGTCGGAGCTTGCGCTTGAGAGCGAGTTCGTTCAACGCGCGGAAGACCACGCGCAGCACCTCGTGCTGCTTGAGCGGTTTCGCCAGGTAATCGTGAGCACCTGCCCTCATCGCCGCCACCGCACCGCGAATTTCCGGGTAGCCCGTCATCAGAATCACGGGAAGATCCTCGTCCAGGGCCTTCGCGGCTTTCAGGACTTGCATGCCGTCGATACCCGGCAGCTTCATATCTACGACCAAAGTATCGGGGTGTTCCGTGCGGACCTTCTCCACGCCAACTTCTCCAGAGTGGGCCATGATCGGGGTTAGTCCCTCCTGCTGCACGTACTGGGCAATGAGAGCGCAAATCTCGTTTTCGTCGTCCACAATGAGTATCTTGCTTCCCGCCGTTGTCATGGTCCTTTCACTCCACGAGTGGGGGGTGTATGAATCGGGTAGACGACGCGAATATCCTTATCGAGCCAAGGGCCCAAGCAGTGAAGCATCCCCAGGAAGAGCAGGCCCGTTGCCCCCATCTGAAGCGTGTCGTTGATCCGACGGGCGATGTATTGATCGCGCCGTTTTAGCAAGGAATCCCCCAAGGCTTTCCGGCGCGCTTCTCCCCGGGTGGCGACCTCGGACTTCCCTGAAGCGAAAGCTTCCTTTACGAGTTGATACTCCTCCACGAGGAGCTCGGAAGATTCCGTGCCCATGATCGTGGCACCCTTCTCCTTTAAGCGAAGAAGCAACCGATGGTTCCGACTGCCCGCTCTGGCCAGCTCCGCCACAATCTCCACCTCCCGACCACACACCGGCAACCCGTCCTGATAAATTCGAACCCGCTCGTAGGAAAGGACCAGGCTCTCAATGGCCTCCTCGATCTGGTCCCACAATTTGTCGACTAGGTTCACGTTGCGCTCCCACCCTTTTCGACCCAGCCTCTTGACTTTCAAGCGCTGGATTGGCTCGCTCAGCGCTCCCATATCGGCTTGGGTATGGATAATGGGAATGTAGATAAGAGCCCTCTCACCGGATTCGGGATCTTTGGCTCCGGCGGCGCCCTTCCTGGTTTGTGCGCCCATTCGCGTATGGTATCGGCTCTACGGAGCTGAATCCATGGAAATATGGTGGGGCGTCCAGTCTTTTCGGGAAGCCTTCAGGTAATCAGATCGCCTCCAGCAATGGGCCGGCGAAGTCTGCTGCACCTGGAGAAACAACTCACCGTGGATTAAGAAACCACCTCACTTTTGGTGTAGGAATTTCGCGCTCAATAGACCGGTGTCAACCTGGGGGTAGACATCACCCCTATCCTGAACGCCAAGCTCGTGCGAAACAATTCTGACTCGTGTGCTCTTAACTTCTTCAAACGGTAGCATAAGAGTTGCCAGCAGGTTTCCCCCACCTGGCAAACACTCTGCGATCGCCAGTTAACATCTCTGGCTTGCACCTGCTTTTCCAAATGGGCTCGGTTGAAAAATGAACAGGGGCCATGTCACATGCTCGGCTGAACCCGAAGGATTGATTTCAAGCGGCGTATAGGGTTCATCGCACACGCTCCCCCGATCTCCCTCACGCTAAGATTTGTCTTGAGCTTCGTGCAAGAGGTTCGAGCCGGAGATTCGCGTCATCGCTGAATCCGAAGGCTCCCTTCCACCTAGATCAACTCGAACGCCTCTTGCCCACTTGAAGCAGCACTGTCCTCCTCCCCTCCCTGAGAGAGTTCTCCACTCCGCAATTTGCATACGGCTGGTTGGTCAACAACGAACAAAACGCGCGGCGTTAGCCGACGTTTGTTCATGGCTAAGGCTCTTTTGTATATCGACCCGCTAAGGGCGAACCTTTAGCTCTTTTGTGAGCTCAATCTGCCGGAAATATGCAAGCCCACATTCGGTTATTTTGTCCTCCTCAGTCATTTTGGCTGTGGGGACAATCCGGCGACAACTCTGGGTGGCCGAAAGCCCTTGTCCGGTGTGACGGGGCAATTGCGGAGGACCGCGGTTGGTGTCCTTATTGGCCAGTCGTTCGACTCTTCGGCAGATTTGACCTGCCCCCGTTTTCTGTACCAATCATAATGTGAGTTCCTGGGTAGAAATCAACTTCTTCGGCAAGAGGGCGAGGGGCGTAGGGGGAGACGCCCCTCGCGCCGCCTGCTTGGCAAACTCCTCCGGGGCTTGATATCCCAAGGCGCTATGCGGCCGCACCTGGTTGTAGTCCCTCCTCCAGGCTTCGATCTTCTCCCGTGCCTCCGCTACGCTCATAAACCAATTCTCGTTCAAGCATTCGTCTCGGAACTTGCCGTTGAAGCTTTCGATGAAAGCATTCTGCACCGGCTGGCCGGGATCGATGAAGTGCAGTTGCACGCCTCGTTGATACGCCCACTGGTCCACCACCCGGCTGGTGAACTCCGTGCCGTTGTCTACCACGATCTGCTGGGGCAGGCCGCGCCTCTGCCGCAAACCCTCCAGCACCCGTACCACCCGTGCCCCCGGCAAGGACGTGTCCGCTTCAATCGCCACCGCTTCCCGCGTGTAGCCGTCCATCAGATTCAGTGTCCGGAATTTCCGCCCGCTCGCCAAAGCATCCTGGGTGAAGTCCATCGTCCACACCTGATTCGCCGCCGTCGGCAAGGCCCGCAGCACCCGTGCCACACCCGCTGCCCGTTTGCCTCGCTGCTTCGTCCGCACCGCCAGCCCTTCGGCCCGATACAGTCGGTACACCCGCTTGGGATTCACCGCCCAACCTTCCCGCCGCAACATCACGGTCAGCCGCCGGCGGTATCCGAAGCGGCGCCGCTCAACGGCCCAATCGCGTGGCCGTTCCTGTAAGGGTCCGTCGTCCCGTGAGCGCGCTTGATAGCGATAACTCGATCGCCCCATCCCCGCCAGCTCACAGGCGCGCCGCTCACTCCGCTCGAAACCTTCTTTCATCACGCCCACCGCCTGGCGCCGGCCCGTGGGCGTCAGAACTTTTTTCCCAGCACCGCCTTCAGGGCCTGGTTATCCAAAGTCAA